>Ga0209592_1000089_pt1 | contig 22679 bp, 21 predicted proteins | sample PPLLak2March2015_2_FD_187251 | JGI IMG/M metagenome (GOLD analysis project Ga0209592, IMG submission 187251) | Freshwater sediment microbial communities from Prairie Pothole Lake near Jamestown, North Dakota, USA - PPLs Lake P8 Core (3) Depth... | ecosystem: Environmental > Aquatic > Freshwater... | reverse complement strand
AAGGAGTGGAGAATGGCGGTCATTGGCATCGGGAACTTAGGCTCTGCCCTTCTCTCCTACAAGGATTTTCTAAAGCAGAATTATAAGATTGTTGCTGCCTTTGATATCGATCCCCCAAAAGTGATTGGAAGGGTTTCGGAAAAGGTGGGAAAACCTGTGGAGATTCTCCATATCAACCGCCTCAAAGAGGTCGCGAAGGAAAGAAAGATCGAAATCGGACTCATCACAACCCCTCCTTCAGAAGCTCAGATCGCAGCCAACATGCTGGTGGAGGCAGAGGTGAAAGGGATTCTTAACTTTGCGCCTGCACAGGTTACTGTTCCTGATGGATATATGGTGAAGAACGTCTTTTTCACCACCATACTGGATAATTTAGCCTACCTTTTGTCAAACAACTGATCAAAGATACGATCAGCCAAAGAAGGCCCACTCCGAAATCGAGATGGGCCTTTCTTTTTCCCTCACCCCGAATCGTCACCCCTGAATAAGGTTGACTTGACCTTCAAAACTACATATATTCATACTTTGATTAAATATGAGAGGTTCAAGAAATGAAGGAGAGTTTCTCCACCCCTTTCATCTTTACTGAACTTCCCGGGCCTGAAGCAAGAAAGGTCCTTGAGAAGGATCAGAAATTCGTCTCTCAATCTTACACTCGCGTCTACCCCTTAGTCGTCAAAAGCGCCAGAGGGGTCTGGGTTGAGGATGTCGATTCAAACCGGTTCTTAGATTTCACTTCAGGGATTGCTGTCACGAATACGGGCCACTGCCATCCAAAGGTCGTAGAGGCCATCCACCGTCAGGCAGAGCAGCTCATTCACATGTCGGGAAGCGATTTCTATTATGGGCTCCAGTCGGACCTTGCAGCCAAACTCTCGGAGATCACGCCTGGACCAAAGGAGAAGAGAGTTTTCTTCGGTAATTCGGGTGCAGAAGCCATTGAGGCTGCCTTAAAACTTGCCCGGTATCATACAAGGCGGCCTCGCGTTCTAGCCTTTCTGGGTGCTTTCCATGGACGAACGATGGGCGCCCTCTCCTTGACAGCCAGCAAGGTGATTCACGAGAAGGGATTTTCTCCTCTTGTTCCCGGAATCACCCATGTGCCTTATGCCTACTGCTACCGTTGTCCTTATCATCAGGGACCTCATCCGATCTGTGGGTGTGCTTGCATCGATTGGATTCGAGAGGATCTCTTCAAAAGAAGTATTCCTCCAGAAGAGGTAGCGGCGATCTTCGTTGAACCGATTCAGGGCGAGGGCGGTTATATTATCCCTCCGCCAGATTTCCATCAGAAACTCTACCAATTGGCAAAAGAGTTTGGAATCCTTTTCGTCGCCGATGAAGTTCAAAGTGGAATGGGAAGGACTGGCAAGATGATGGCGATCGAACACTGGGGCGTGGTTCCGGATATGATCGCCTTGGCCAAGGGAATTGCCTCGGGAATGCCTTTAGGAGCTACAGTGTCCCAGAGTGAGGTGATGGATTGGGTTCCCGGATCCCATGCCAGCACCTTCGGTGGTAATCCCATCAGTTGCCGGGCAGCTCTGGCGACGATTGAGCTTCTGGAGGGAGGACTCATCGCTAATGCGGCTCGTCTGGGTGACTATATCCTTAACCAGCTGAGGGACTTCCAGAAACGATTTGAACTGATCGGCGATGTGAGAGGCAAGGGATTGATGATCGGGATAGAGTTGGTCAAAGACCCGGTGACCAAAGTGAAGGCGATCGAGGAGAGAAATCAGGTCATCCAGGCCTGTTTTAAGAAAGGGCTTCTCATCCTGGGATGCGGTGAGAACGTGATTCGCCTCATCCCGCCTCTGATCATCACACAGAGAGAGGTGGACCTTGCCCTCACGATCTTGGAAGAGGTTTTAACAGAGATAAAGGCCTGAGGGAAAATGTAACCTCTACCGTTTTGAAACAAAATTGTATGGGCCGCTCTGGGCAGGGATACTTCCCTGCCGGCAGGCAACGCTTTAGAATGCGGTCTTTTTGAATAGTCAGACAGTTTCGTAGTCCTATAGTCTTATAGTCATTTGACAAACTAACTATCCGACTAACGACTACCGACGACACGGAGGTTTCCGCCCTGCCTTCGCCGAAGCGGCTACGCGCAGGCAGGTCTAAAGCTTCTTCAGCACCCCTACTCGGCGTCCCGTGGGTGTTGATCTTACAAAAAGCTAAAGGGATACAAGAAAATGAAAAGGAGGTTTTTATGGGAAAGAAGATTCTTTTGGTCGCATTCATTCTCATGTTTGCAGTAACGGTAATGGCTTCAGAAGGCTTGGCTCAGCAGAAGAAGATGAAGGTAGCATTTGCCCTCCTCTCCACCATCCATGATCTGGGCTGGACCACCGCCCACTATCAGGGGATTGAATTTCTGAAGAAGGAGATGGGAGATCAGATCATTGTGGACTATACCGAAAATGTCCTGGCTGCCGATACGGAGCGAGTCATCCGGAATTATGCAAAGAATGGATATGAGATTATCTTCGGGACGACTTATGAGCATATGGATCCCATGCTCATGGTGGCCAAGGATTTTCCTAACACGATCTTCGAACATTGTTCGGGATATAAGACGGCCAAGAATATGGGAAATTATTTTGCCCGAATGGAGCAGGCCGAATACCTGGCCGGCTATATGTCAGGTCTGATGGGATTTAAGAATGTGGGGACAGTTGCCACTCAGCCCATCCCCGAGCCTATCCGGGGTGTCAATGCCTTCACCCTGGGATTGCTTCGAGGATTGAAGGAAGGGGGCCACAAACATGATTCAAAGAAGGTGAATACCGTGGTCTGGCTCAAGAAGTGGCTCGATCCGATTAATGAGGTGGTCTTGGCAGAAACGCTGATTAATCAGAAACATGATCTCATCCGTCAGATGGCTGATACTCCTGATTCTGCCAGAACGGCCTGCTATAAGAAAGTGCCTGCCATTGGATATGGGATGGATGTAAAACTCTATGGCGCCGACTGTGCCCTGATCTCCACGGTCTGGAACTGGGGACCCTATTATGTCGATGCGGTGAAAAGGGCCATGAATAAGACCTGGAAATCTCAGGAGATCTACTGGGGCTTTAAAGAAAACCTGATCGCCGTCTCTGCTTTCCATCCTTCCGTCTCCAAAAAGGTTCAGGAAAAGGTAATGGCTGAATTGAAGAAGATGAAGGAAGGAAAGGACGATTCCTTCTTAGGTCCCATTAAGGATCAACAGGGAAAAGTGGTCATCCCTGCAGGCCAGCGAGCCTCAGATAAAGACCTCCTGACAATGAAATATTTCATCGAAGGAGTTGTGGGAAAGATACCCGAGTAAACAACTGGCATAGGGCCAAGGGCATGGAGCATAGAGTAAAAAAATCCATCTTTCATGAGTTGCTTTTTGCATTGAACTCTATGCTCTTTGCTCAATGCTCTCTGCTTTCTTTTGAGAAGAGCGATGTCTGAGATTTTTGATACGCTTGAAACCGGTGAGCATTGTCTGCTGAAGATTTCGGAGCTTGATTATCCGCTCATCCTCCCCTGGGTCTGGCTGCTGGGAGAGGAGCAGGATACCCAGATCGCTTCTCTCAATCTTATCGGAAAGATCAGGTGGAATCAGGACTTGGGAAGGCTTATCGCCCAGGGGATTCGAAAGACCCTCCCCAATCTGGAGGGCCTCTGCCTGGTCACCATTGTGGAGAAAGCACTGCAATTGGCCCAGGTCGTGGCTTCCGAATTGAGTGTGAAGGACATGGTCATTGCCTATAATCGAGTCAAGCCTCATATGGAAGCAACCCAAAGGCCAGTGATCCAGGTGGGCGCAGATTCGGTCACAAGCGGTGTAAAATTTTTAGCCTTCTATGAGAGAGATATTAACCTACTGGCGACCGCTGCTTCCCGGGGAGTGGTCATTATTGATGATGTGGTGACCACTGGCGGAACGGTCTTCGGATTGATCGATCTCCTTGATCAACTCGCACAGCTGAAAAAGCTGCAACACCCCCTCCCCGTCCATGGCATCTTTTGTGTCGCAGAAGAAGGAACGAGAAAACGGGTTCTTCCTGCCCCTGTCTATTCCCTCGCTCGGCTTCCCGATCCTATCGTTCGGAGGCCGGGAACCCTGAAGCAAAAGCCCTTTCAGGAAAGGTTATGGGACAAGCCTTAATCCGAATGGAGGGGATCACCAAACGGTTCCCCGGCGTCTTGGCCAATGACCACATCGATCTCGAAATAGAACCCGGGAAAATCCATGCCCTCCTCGGCGAGAATGGAGCCGGAAAGACGACCCTGATGAGTATCCTCTCGGGCCGTTATCGGCCGGACGAAGGAGCGGTTCGAGTTGGTGAAAAGAGGGTGAGGTTCAGTTCCCCGAGTGATGCCCTTCAATGCGGAATCGGAATGGTCCACCAACACTTCATGCTCATTCATAACCAGACCGTTGCAGAGAATATCACCCTCGGACTTCATCGGCCACGCTTTTTTCTTCACAGGAAAAAAGTGGAGGAGAAGGTGGAGGGGCTCTCTAAAACTTATGGCCTTTCCGTTAACCCAACGGCCACGATCGAGGGGCTTTCCCTCGGAGAGCAACAGAGGGTTGAGATTTTAAAGCTCCTTTACCGAAATGTGGACACCCTCATCTTAGATGAGCCCACTTCCGTTTTGACTCCGTCTGAAATTGAAGAACTCTTCGCTACCCTCAAAAATATTGTGAGGGAGGGAAGGTCGGTCATCTTCATCACCCATAAACTGGAAGAGGTGATGGAGATTGCGGATCGGATCACCGTTCTTCGGAGAGGCCGGGTCATTGCCCATCTTACTCCCAATGACGTGGAGAGCCGCAGGGAATTAGCTCGGCTCATGGTGGGACGAGAGGTGGTGCTCAAGGTGGAGAAAAAGCCCCTTGCCCTGGGCGAGGTGGTTCTCGAATTACGTGATTGTTCGGGGTTTGACGAAAGAGGACACCCTGCCTTCCATAACATCTCTTTCGCCGTCAGAAGGGGAGAGATCTTTTCCATTGTCGGTGTGGCTGGGAATGGGCAGTCGGAACTGGTAGCAGCCATCATGGGACTGAAACCTTTTAGCAGTGGAGAAATCCTCGTCTTTGGGAAATCCCATCAGCGAAAAGCCTCACCACCGATGGAAGAGGTGGGCTACATTCCTGAGGATCGCATGGGTATGGGCTCTATCCCCAATCTGAATTTATTGGATAACCTCATTCTTACTTCCTATCATCAGTTTTATCAACATGGTTTATTCCAGAACGAAGCCGCCAGAGAAATGAGGGATGGCCTTCTTTCGAAATTCCATATCGTCGTTCCGAATCGTGATGCCCTGGCCCGACAACTTTCAGGAGGAAATCTTCAAAAATTGATCCTGGCGAGGGAATTCTCCAGGAGCCCAAAGCTCATTGTTGCCGAGCAGCCCACCCATGGCCTCGATATCGGTGCCACCGAAGAGGTATGGATGGAACTTCTCAAGCAGAGGGAGAGGGCTGGCATTCTGCTCATTTCCGGGGATCTGAAGGAAGTCCTTTCGTTGAGCGACCGAATCGGTGTGATCTTCCGGGGCAGGCTCATGGGTGTATTCTCGTCAGAGGAAGAGGATTGGATCGGAGAGATTGGGCCAATGATGGCAGGGGTGAAGAGGGGTTAGATGAGAATCGCTATTGAAAGAAGGCTCAATCCTTCAACATGGGCCTCCTGGGGAGGATTGGGCCTCTCCATTCTTCTCGCTCTCATCATGGGTGGAATCGTCTTTTTCATGGTCGGGGCTAATCCCCTGAAAGCCTATTCGGTCATGGCGGCGGGAGCCTTTGGCAGCCTCTATAATATTTCAGAAGTCTTGGTAAAGGCCATTCCTCTCATCCTCTGTGGATTGTCCGTTGCCATTTCAGCCAAGATCCTCATTTGGAACATCGGAGGAGAAGGTCAGCTCGTAGTGGGTGGAATTGGCTCTGCTGCCATCGCCCTTTTTTTGTCTCCCTATCTCCCCTCTTTTCTCGTCTTACCTCTCATGATACTGGCTGGCTTCATAGCAGGAGGCCTTTGGGCCTCCATTCCGGGTCTTCTGAAAGCGAGAATGGGGGTCAATGAAATTCTCACCACGCTCATGCTGAACTATGTGGCCATCTATTGGTTGGAACATCTCTACTTCGGTCCATGGCGGGATCCCATGGGAATGGGTTTTCCGGGAACAGCCATCTTTCCGGAATCGGCTTGGCTTCCCCGTTTTCCTCAGACCCGGGTCCATCTCGGCCTTATCTTCGGTATCGTAGCCGCCATCCTTCTTCAAGTGATTCTCTGGCGGACCCGATGGGGATACGAGATTCGTGTCATCGGCGAAAATCCAAAGGCAGCAAGGTTAGCCCGGATGAAGACGACCCAGTACATCCTATGGGTCATGTTTGTAAGTGGAGGGCTGGCGGGTTTGGCGGGAATGGCTGAAGCTTCTGGAATTCATTATCGGTTACAGCAGGGACTGGCTGTAGGCTATGGGTATATCGGAATCATTGTGGCCTGGTTATCGAGGCTCCATCCGACAGGCCTTATCCTTGTAGCCATCTTTCTGGCCAGTTTGCTGGTGGGCGGGGATCAACTCCAATCGGTGATGCATCTCCCCTCTTCCGTGGGTTTGGTGCTTGAGGGAACGCTTCTTTTCTTCGTCCTGGGAAGTGATTTCCTCTCCCGGTACCGGATAAGATTAAGTCCAAAGTGATAAGTCCAATCTTGCATAGAGCAGAGAGCATAGGGCATGGCCATATGGAAGCACCAAATCCCAAGCAGCAAATCACAAATAAATTCCAATCACCTAAATTCGAAACGAATTTTTGGTCATTTGAAATTGTGAATTGGAGCTTATTTGGGATTTGCCTGCCTGCCGCAGGCAGGAAACTTGTGATTTGGGATTTTAGGCACTAGCCCTACGCGCTTTGCATTCTACGATCTTAAGAATAATGGCTATCGAAAGTCTGATCTTCATCCTTTCGATCACAATTCAATCAAGCATTGCTGTTCTTTTCGCTACCGTCGGTGAAGTTTTTACCGAGAGAAGCGGTGTGCTCAATCTCGGAGTGGAGGGAATGATGCTGATGGGTGCGCTCAGCGGATTTGCCGCCACCTACTATTCCCACAGCTTGTTCCTTGGGATACTTACGTCCCTGGCTGTGGGAGGGATGCTGGCGCTTATCCATGGTTTCTTCACCATCTCCCTTCGAGCCAATCAGGTAGTCTGTGGCCTTGCCCTGGCCATCCTCGGCATCGGGCTTTCAAGCTTCCTTGGAAGGTCGATCATCGGCAGAGTGGGTCAGAGATTTGTCTCATTCCCCATTCCCCTTCTTCGAGAGATCCCTATCCTCGGTCCTGTCCTTTTCAACCAGACGCCGCTCATTTATCTCAGCTATCTCCTGGTGCCCTCCGCATGGTTCTTCCTCTATCAGACCCGTCCTGGTTTGAATCTCCGATCCGTGGGAGAGAATCCAGCCGCAGCAGATACCGCAGGAATTTCTGTGATTGAAATCCGTTACCTCTGGACGATCTTCGGTGGGATGCTGGCAGGCCTTGGGGGCGCCTATCTCTCCCTCTCCTATACACCGGGCTGGAAGGAAAATATGACCTCCGGCCAGGGATGGATTGCCATCGCCATGGTCATCTTCGCTCTCTGGAATCCCTGGAGAGCCGCTCTTGGAGCATTGCTCTTTGGCGGGATCAATGCCCTTCAATTCTATTTCGAGGCCCGGCAGATCACTCTCATCCCTTCCTACATTCTGAGAATGCTTCCCTATCTCTTCACCATTGCCATCCTGGTCATAGTGACCCGATGGAAGGGCGTTCGAAAGCGGGCAGGTGCACCGGCCAGCTTAGGTCTTCCGTTCCAGCGGGAGGGGGATTAAGAGGAAGCCTTTAACATCTGGATCAATTCGTCGCAGGTGATGAGGTAGGCAAAGCCGAACCCTAGGTTTTTCAACGTGGCAAGATGAAGTTCACTCTTTCGGGTGGCTGTTCCATCGATCAGAAAGAAGACACGGTAATCGTTCATGAAGGCATCACGGGCCGTCGTTTCACAGCAAAGGTTCGTCATAACTCCTGAGATGATCAGGTCTTGAATTCCCCGAGACCGAAGGATCTTGTCCAGATCGGTTCCGAAGAAAGCGCTATATCGTTTCTTCGCTATGGTCGTATCATTCGGTTCAATCTTCATCTCGGGAAGAAATTTCCAATCCTCTGTTCCGCCGACGATCAACTCTCCCCACCATTCTCCCAATATTCCTCCATCCGAATCTGGATCGGTGTGACCATGCTGGGTGAAGATGACGGGGATATTCTTGGGTCGACAGGTCTGCATCACCCTCAAAACATTCTTCAGGACGGGCTGGGCAATCCGTTGAAAATAGTTCTGCATGTCAATCGCCACGAGGGCGCAATGCTGGGGGTCGATCTGAGCCTTCCTTTCCCGGTAGGGTTCCAATTCTTTTAAGATCTTTTCAAGATCGAGCTTCATCCCTTTTTCCAGCGAGGATTATCGATCAGAACGGGCTTACCCTCTCTTTCCACAAGGATCTTGACGAAACCGGTCCTTTCAATATCACCATAATTGTGACCGGCATCTCCGGGATAGACAGCGAAGAAGGCAAAAGGGGTCTTTCCCGTATTGACCATGCGATGTCCCCAGTAGGGAGGGATATAGGCCAAGACCCCTGGTTGGATGGCAAAGGCTTCGAAGTCACCCTTCTCGGTCTGCATCAAGAGGGACCCCTCCCCTTCCAGCCCCAGATAGGCCTCCGAGGTATCGGGTCTTCTGTGATAATGCCCCTTGGTCATGAAGTATTCATCCCCAATCTTTCCAGGACGGATGGAGGTGGTGGCCAACTGGAGATGGCCGTTCTCTTCAGGCAAGATCTTTTCGCTGAAGCTATAGATGACGGGGTCGTCCTTTTCGAGAATCCGAAACTCTTCTTTTGTGTTGAGGAACATCCCCTTCATATCGCTCAACTTTCGTGTATTGGTTCGGTCATGAGGGGAAAGATCCCCGGTCTTAAAGTCAAGATGGATGAAAAAGGGTTTCATGAGCATTCTTTCCTCCTCTAAAAATGTCAGATTCTGCCTTAATCTTACAAAGAAAAGAATGGGAAGGCAACTCCAAAATGGAGTTGTTGACATCCTGAATGGGAATCGGTAAAATCCGCATTTATTATATACAATGAAACGATCCAGATGATAAGGAGGTGAGAAACAAGGGAAATCTTTTTTAAATTCGAAAGGAGGGAAAGATGATGCGAAACAGAATTTTTGTTTTTTCTTTTGTTGTATTAGTTCTATTAGTCTCGACACCTCTTTTGGCCGCTGAAAAGGAGATTAAGATTGGTGTGCTTTACCCACTGTCAGGAGCAGCGGCGACGATTGGGAGAGACCTGCAGAGGGCTGCGGAATTCACTGCGGATCAACTGGTTAATAATAAAAATCCTGGTGTTGATATTCTAATGGCAAAGTGGGGAGGAATTCCAAATTTAGGAGGCGCTAAGATCAAGCTGATCTTTGCCGACCACCGGGGAGAGCCAGACCGGGGGGCGGATTTGGCCAAACGCCTCATCCTCGATGATAAGGTCGTTGGTTTGATGGGTGCATACCATAGTTCAGTAACCAAGACCGTGAGTGCAGTGGCCGAACGGTATGGAATCCCCATGATTAATGATTCCTCCACCTCACCAGATCTTACCCGAAGAGGATTTAAATGGTTCTGGCGTGCGACACCCCATGATGAATATTTTACAAAGGACCTCTTCGAACTCCTAAAAGGATTGACAGAAGGTAAAGTAAAAGGAGTCAGGTCGGTTCCAAAAGACCAGATAAAGAACCTCGCCTATGCCTGTGAAAATACGGAGTGGGGATCCAGTGTTGGAAAGACGATTGAGGCTTACGCTAAAGAGTACGGATTCAATTTGGTAAAAGGGATGCTTTATGATTCGAAGGCACCTGACTTGACCTCTGAAGCTCAGGCCCTGATTGCCGCCAAACCTGATTGCATGTTATTCGCGTCTTATCTCTCTGATTCGATTCTCATGATTCGAACCCTGAAGGGAATGAAAGCCTCCCCCCGCTTCTTTTGGGGACAGGATGCCGGTTTTGAGATGGCCGACTTTCCAAAGATCCTCGGAGCCGATACCAACGGCGTCTTAACCCGGACCGTCTTTATTGCAAAAATCGCTAAAGTGAAGAAGGTGGCTGGCCAGATTAACGAACTCTATAAGAAGAAATACGGGGATGATGTGACAGGAGCTACAGGCCGATCCATCGTCGGAGTTCAGACCTGGGCTTATGTGCTGAACCGAGCTGGTTCAACCGATCCGAAAGCGATTCAAAAGGCATGCAATGAGATTAACATCCCAGGTTATGAGTTGGTCATGCCTTGGGCTGGGATCAAATTTGATGCCACCGGTCAGAATGTCCTGGGCAGGGGCTTGATCGGACAATATCAATGGAAAGAGGGCAAGATCGATCTCGAGATCGTCTATCCCTTTGACCTTGCCACAGCCAACATGATTTATCCCTTCCCGGGATGGAAGTAATTCCAATGGGGTAGAGGTTCAAGAAATTGAACCTCTACCCCATTGAATTTCAAATTTCAAAATCCCAATGTCAAATGAATGTCAAAGTTCAAAGTGAAAAATTCTTTACGTTTGGACTTTGGATTTGATTTGAAATTTGAACTTTGGCATTTGACATTTTGAATTCTAACCTATGATCATTCTCGATGGACTCCTTCAAGGAATCTTAATGGGCCTTCTCTTTGCCTTAGTGGCCCTCGGTCTGACCATCATCTTTGGCGTGATGGACATTGTCAACTTCGCCCACGGTGAATTCCTGATGATCGGGATGTATACGGCCTACTGGACAAGCCTCCTCCTCCATATTGATCCTCTCATCACCCTGCCTGCCTGTGTGATCGTCGGGATGCTCCTCGGATTGGCATCCTATTACTGGCTGGTGAAATACTTAATTCGGGGACCCATGATTGCTCAACTCTTTGGAACATTTGGGTTGATGCTTTTCTTAAGATATCTGGCCCAATTCCTTTTTGGGACCGATTACCGGATTATCCAGAAGGGGCTGCTTGTGGGAAAGAGCCTTTCCGTCGGTCCATTTATCATCGATTGGACCAAACTCTCCACAGCGATCCTCAGCCTTTTAGCATTCATTCTTGTTTACTATCTTCTCCACAGAACCAAACTGGGAAAAGCCCTCAGGGCAACGGCACTTAACAAGGAAGCGGCAGCCTACATGGGAATTAGGACCGAAAGGATGAATGCGCTCGCCTGGGCCATTGGGGGTGGGACGGTGGGTATCGCTGGAGGGCTGCTGGTAAATTTTTGGTATGTTTATCCTACCATAGGGCTCGTTTTCGTCATGATCGCTTTTGCCTCTGTTGCCATGGGTGGTTTTGGAAGTATCAAAGGAGCATTTTTCGCCGGAGTCCTCATCGGCATGATTGAAATGTTATTCCCTGTCTTTGGTCATCTGATCGGTTGGGACTTTTTAGGTCCCCATTTTAAATTCACTGTGGTCTATTTTGCCTACTTTATTATCGTTGTTTTGAGGCCCCAGGGATTGTTTGGATGGACACGCTAAAAGATGTCTTCGACTTCAGGGATTTTTCAAAGGCGGAGCGGATTGGCTTGCTGCTCTTTTCGATATTCTTGTTCGTTTTCCCCTGGCTTGGAACTGGATCTTTTGTTAAGGCTGTGATGATCCAGTTTCTCCTCTTTTCACTTTTTGGAATGGGATGGAACACCATTGGTGGTTATGGTGGGCAGGTGGAATTAGGCAAGGCTCAATATGTTGGGATTGGTGCCTATACCGTTGCCCTCATGATGGTCTGGTGGAAGATTCCCTTCTGGGTATCCATGCCCATCGGAGTGCTCATTGCCCTAGGTTATTCGTTTATCATTGGATATCCCCTCTTCCGGCTAAAAGGCCATTACTTCGCCATTGCTACGATCTGCACCTCGCTCGTGCTTCAGGACATTTTTATTAATTGGAAACTGGTCGGGGCAGCCAAGGGGATTGAACTTCCCATCCATGAACACCCTGACTTTCTCTATATGCAATTTAAATCGGATAACTACTATTTCTATTTCATCATGGTCCTCTTTTTTGCAGGCCTTTTTTATATGAACTGGTTTCGAAAGTCAAAGTTGGGCTATCAACTCCGGATGATCAAAGATGATGAGGAGGCTGCTGAGAGCCTGGGCATCGACGCCCGGTGGTGTAAGATCAAGGCTTATTCGATCGCCTCAGCTTTTGTGGCGGTCGGGGGCGGATTCCTGGCCGTTTACAATCTTTACATCGATCCCTATTCCGTCATGGATCTGGACCTTTCAATTAAAATCGCTTTGATGTCCATGCTGGGAGGAGCGGCCTCCATGTGGGGGCCTATCATTGGGGCGGCTTTTCTCGTTCCCCTCGACCGTTTCTTAGGCAGTTGGTTGGGTGGACAGAGAGGTTTGATCGGGGTCGATTTCATGATCTATTCTGCATTGATCATGATTGTCTCTGCCTATCAACCCCGGGGAATCTGGGGCATCGTTGAACAGCTTCGAAGGAGAGGTAAGTAAGGAACAACCATCATCTCCGCTGCTCGCCCCGTTAGAAGTAGGTTACCAGAGGAAACTCCTGGTTAATAAAAAAATTTCTAACGGGGCGAGCAGTGGGGCTTTCTAACGGGGTAAACGTGGTATTTCTCCAGGTCATTGATCTTGTCAAGGACTTTGGTGGAGTGGTTGCCAATAATCACATCTCTTTCGATATCGATCAGGGTGAAATCATCGGTTTGATCGGCCCCAATGGAGCCGGCAAAACAACCCTCTTCAACTGCATCGTTGGCTACCATAAGCCCGATTCGGGAAAAGTGATCTTCAAAGGGAAGGAGATTACAGGATTTAAACCCTTTATGACCAACCGTGAGGGGATTGGCAGAACCTTTCAGATCATGAAGGTTACTGCAGGAATGACTGTCCTTGAAAATGTGATGGTGGGTGCCTTTTGCAGGGCTGATGACCGTCCCATCGCCCAGAAGGAAGCCTCTGAGGTCTTGGCCTTTTTAGGATTGAAGGAATTGAAGGATTACCATCTTAATGAATTGCCCATCGCCAGCCAGAAGAAGGTGGGTTTGGCCAGAGCCTTGGCCACGCAACCTGGACTCCTCATGCTGGATGAGGTCGCTTCCGGCCTCAACCCAAAAGAGACTGAGGAGATGGTTGGCCTCTTGAAGAAGATCCATCAGGAAAAAAAGATCAGCCTCTTTCTCATTGAGCACGTCATGGAAGTGGTCATGCCCATCTCCCAGCGGGTGATCGTTCTCGATAGCGGTGAAAAGATTGCTGAAGGATTGCCTAAAGAGATTGTGAAGAATGAACGGGTGATCAAAGCCTATTTGGGGGAGAAGTATGCTAAAGGTCTCTGAAATTGAGGTCCGGTATAGCGGCGTCCCCGTCATTCATAATGTCTCCCTTGAAGTGAATCAGGGGGAGTTGGTCTCCGTGGTGGGTGCGAACGGTGCAGGGAAATCGACCCTCCTGAAAACCATCACAGGAGCCCTTCATCCCACCAAGGGCTCGATACAATTTGACAATGAAGAGATCTCTCAACTCTCGACAGCCGACATTGTTCGAAGAGGAATTACCTATATCCCGGAGGCCCGCCTCATCTTTGGACCTCTTACGGTTGAGGAAAATCTGGAACTGGGCGCCTACATCCTCAACGATGCTGAAGAGGTGAAGAGGAATCTGGAGGAAGTCTATCAGCTCTTTCCGCGTCTGGCCGAGAGACGCCTCCAGCAAGGTGGGACCCTCAGCGGGGGTGAGCAGCAGATGCTGGCCATTGGAAGAGGATTGATGTCCAGTCCAAAACTCCTCATGCTCGATGAACCTTCTCTTGGTCTCATGCCAAAACTGGTGGACGAGATGCTGGAAGCCGTGGCTAAATTGAAACAGGCCGGAAAGACGATTCTTCTCGTCGAGCAGAAAGTCCGGGAATCCCTCGAATTGGCCGACCGTGGCTATGTGCTTCAGACCGGCCGGACCATCCAGCAGGGAACAGGAAAAGAGCTCCTCAACACCGATGTCATCAAGAAAGCCTTCCTGGGTTTGTAAGAATCTTCCCTCCTTTCCTCCTCTTTTTAGGCGGGAAAGCATTGTTTGCCGCCATCGACACGAATCACCTGTCCGGTAATAAAAGACGCCGCCTCTGAAACCAGAAACTCAACAGTGCTTGCGATCTCATTGGGCCTCCCATAGCGCTCAAGCGTTCCATCCTCAACCATTCTCGTTTGATCGAGGGGTCGGCTGGCCATGAATCGTGGCGTCAGGATATCTCCGGGTGCAATGGCGTTGACCGTAACATTATAAGGTCTTAACATAGCTGCCAAACAGCGCGTGTATTCATGGACGGCCGCCTTGGCTGTACTGTAAATGGCAGATTGGCTGTTCCCCTGAAGACCAGCAATACTGCCGATGTTGATGATTCGACCGCTCCGCCGCTCCATCATCTCTGGGGCTACTTCACGGCATACCAGAATGCAGGTCATCAGGTTCCGGTCAATCACTGACTTAATATCTTCAAAGGAAATAAACAGGGCATCGTTTTTCTGAGGCTTGCCACCCATGGGAGCACCTGTTCCCTGAGCTCCGATGTCCCCCCCCGCGCAGTTAACAAGGATGTCAATATGACCAAAGGCATCTCTGATCTTTCTTGCATTGGCCTTCACCACTTCCTCATCAGAAAGATCCCCATGGACAGGAAACACGTTCACCCCATGTTCAGAAGAAATAGCATGGACTACTGCTTCAAGGGATTCGGCCTCATCAAAAGCACGGGTCGAAAAGGGGGCTGTACCATGAACCACTACTGCAGGCCCCAGACTGGCCAGGTGTGTAGCGATGACTCTGCCGATTCCCCTTGAAGATCCTGTTACCCAAATGACTTTTCCTGTAAGATATTGGTCTGAAGATTTCATAGGATCACCTCATTGAAATATTGAATGCTCAGCGGAAATATTACACCAATGTCTCTCAAAAGAACATGACTAATTATTACAACAGAAACATTGCTTGACTTTTATTATGAGTCCTATAGAATTTGCTTAGAAAAAATAGAAAGGAGGGCCCGGCTATGGCTAAAGTAAGAAAAGTAAAAGAGATCAGGTTGTCTATGCCAAACAAAGTTGGATTGCTTTCAGAGGTTACCACAGCCGTCGCAAACGCCAAGGTCAATATCAACGCCATATGTGCCTATGTATTGGAAAACAATGCCTTTTTCAATTTGATCACAAGCAGCAATACTAAGGCGAAAAAGGCGCTCGCCCCACTGGGTTTCGGCATAGAAGAAAAGGATGTGATTCAAGTGGAACTGCCGAACAAGCCTGGTGAATTGCAGAAAGTAGCCAAGAGGATCGCCGATGCAGGGATTGACATTGATTTTATGTACGCAACAACGGCGGGGGGTAAGGCTGCCTGTGTCCTTAAGACAGCAGATGATCTGAATGCAGTTAAGATAATACGAAAATAGATCAGATCAAAAGATAGAACCCTTTTTTTATAAAAACTTTTATTGCATCGCCGAAAGAGAAATTGGCTCTCCTGGAATGGCCCGTCTTCTGCGTGATCTGTGAGTTGATGAGCTGATGGCCAGAAAGCATCAAGCGCCCTGGGAATGCATTTACAGAAAAGAAGAGAAAAACGATTGCAAACCAGGGAAGAGGCCGAGGTCCGATCAGAAATATTTTGAAATCCTATGCCTGTGTCTTTTGCAGGCAGGGCTGAATTGGGGTTCGATTCGGAAACACTGGCAGAAGTATAAAGAGGGCTTCTATGGTTTTGATATCCGTCAATTGTCAAGAGCACAGCCAAAAGAACTGTTCAAAGACCCTCATGTTATAAAGAATAGGAAAAAGATAGAGGCTATTATTTACAACGCCAGGGAGTTTGAAAAGATAAAGAGAGAATGCGGTTCGTTCTCCAATCTTCTAAAATCATTCAAGAAATCAGAAAAGGAGGAATTACCGAAAGCACTTACGAAGAAGTTTAAACACATCGGGCCTTATACGACTGAGTATTTTCTACATTCAGTTGGATATCGGAAATGAATTTTTCCATTTTGACGCCGTGATTTTTTGATGCTATAAGAGTTTTTAAAATGAAAAACATTAAATTGCTCAATCCGAAAGAAATCCGAGCTCTTATCCGAAGAGAAAAGTGGGATAAACCTACAGCAGGCCTGGCCATGGGTTATGCCCAGGCCAATCTGGTCATCCTTCCCCAAGAATATGCCTTTGACTTTCTTCTCTTTTGCCAGCGAAATCCAAAACCTTGTCCCCTCCTCGAAGTTTTAGAGCCAGGAGAGTTCCTTACAGCGTTTCTTTCTAAAGATGCGGATATCCGGACGGATATCCCAAGGTACAATGTCTACCGAAAGGGAAAATTAGAAAGGACGGTAAGGGATATTAGAAGTCTATGGAAGAATGATTTTGTTACTTTTCTTTTGGGATGCAGTTTCTCTTTTGAAGAAGCTTTGTTGAGGTCAAAGATTCCAATTCGCCACATCGAAGAAAACAAAAATGTTCCAATGTTTATTACCAATATTCCCTGCAAGCCCGCCGGAGGATTCCATGGACCCATGGTTGTCACCATGAGGCCCGTTCCTCCGGACAAAGTGACTCGGGCTGTTCAGATCACTGCACAGTACGCCTCCGTGCACGGGGCCCCTATCCATATTGGCGATCCTTCAAAGATTGGGATTAAGAATATGAGTAAACCTAATTTCGGAGATCCGGTGACGATCAAAAAAGGGGAGATCCCGGTCTTCTGGGCTTGCGGTGTCACGCCTCAGGCTGTCGTGATGAGGGCGAAGCCCGAGTTCTGCATCACCCATACCCCTGGCCATATGTTCATCTCTGATGTGCTCAATGAAGAATTAGCTACGTATTAATCAAATCCGCTGACAACTGCAATTCTGAAATCCCTCCCTGCCTCCCCTGCCTGCCCTGAACCTAGCATGGTACAGGGTAGGCAGGCTTTTGCAAAGGGAGGAGAAAAGCTCCCCCCCTTTGGTAAAGGGGAAGTGTGAAAAAATCGGAGGGTCACCCATAACATCAAAACGAACCGCATTCGAAAGCGTCGGAAACCCAACCATCCTTGAGGGTCAGGGCTGGCCGCCCATTTTTTTACACCTTCAGTGGGACTGAAGGGAATTATTTATTTATCGGGGATTATCAGATATAATCCTCCCTAACAACCGGGTGAAAGGAAGACCAATGGAGAAGATGGAAATCTACGAGAAGCATAAAAAATATTTGGCCCCTTGCGTGACTCATTATTACAAAGAACCCCTCATCCTGGATCGGGGAAAGGGAAAGTATGTCTACGATATTGATGGGAGAGAGTATCTCGACTTTTTTGGAGGCATTGTCACCATCAGCGTGGGCCACTGTGATGATGAAATCACTTCCAAGACCTATGAACAGATGAAGAAGCTCCAGCATACCTCCACCTTATATCCCAATGGTGCGATCGTCTCCCTCGCTGAAAAATTGGCCCAGATCACTCCCGGCCGTTTACAAAAATCTTTCTTTACCAGCAGCGGTACGGAGGCTATCGAGACAGCCATTCTGCTTGCTCAACTCTATACGAAAAGTCATGAAGTCATTGCCCTTCGGCATTGTTACAGCGGATTATCTCTTTTAGCCATGAACATCACCGCTCATGGAAATTGGCGCCTTGCTCCGAGCCTCATTCCTGGCATCAAGCATGCCCATAATGCCTACTGTTTTCGGTGTGCTTTTGGAATGGAATATCCCGACTGCAATCTCAGATGTGCCAGGGATGTTAAAGAATTAATTGAGACCACAACCTCCCGCCATATCTCTGCCTTCATCGCTGAACCTATCCAGGGTGTAGGGGGATTCATTACTCCCCCCAAAGAATACTTTAAAGAAGTCGTCTCTATCATCAAAAATTATGGAGGCCTATTCATCTGTGACGAAGTCCAGACAGGTTGGGGAAGAACCGGAGAAAAGATGTTTGGAATCGAACACTGGGGAGTCGAACCTGATATCATGGTCATGGCCAAAGGAGCAGCCAATGGGGCTCCTGTCGGTATCACGATTGCAACATCTGAAGTAGCAGATGCTCTTAAAGGGCCTCATTTATCCACATTCGGTGGAAATCCAGTCACGGCCACCGCCGTCCTAGCAACGATTGAGGTGATTGAGAGAAAGAATCTTGCTCTGAATGCCAAGCGTATGGGTGATTATTTAAAAGACCAATTAAATGGGTTGAAAGAAAAATATCGGATCGTCGGCGAAGTTCGGGGAATGGGTTTGATTCAGGGAATCGAGATTGTGAAAGAGAAGAAGGAACCGGCTCCTGATTTTGTCGCCGAGATCTTCGAGAGAACGAAAGAAGAGGGTCTTCTTGTTGGAAGGGGTGGCCTCTATGGCAATGTCATTCGGATCACCCCTCCGTTGACGGTCGATAAAGCTGAGATTGATCACGCTGTCCAAATTCTGGATCAAACTTTTGAAATGGTTTCAGCTTCTCACGCTGTTTGACAACTGGAGTCGATTCAGATAGGATTTCGAAAACCCCTCACCCTGTCCCTCTCCCCTCAGGGGAGAGGGGAAGGGTGAGGGGACTTTTATGAAGGAGGATCTGGAGATGAGAAAGTTATTGTTGGTATTTTTGGTCGGTCTTACCACTATCTTTTTAACCGTAACTGCCCATGCCCAGAAGCCTATCTATGGAGGGTCTCTGGTTGTTGTTCAGGGAGTGGAGCCTCCTGGATTGGATCCTAGCACAAACCCATCTACAGCCATTCCAAGGGTTGTTTATAGCAATATTTTGGAAGGGTTAGTTAAGATTGATCGGAACGGGATGATAGTGCCAGCATTGGCCAAATATAAGATCTCAAAAGATGGAAAGGAGTACACATTTTCCCTCAAGAAAGGTGTTAAATTCCATGATGGAAAGCCTTTCGATGCGGAGGATGTAAAGTTTACTTTTGAAAGATTAATGGATCCCAAAACCGCAATAGTTCATCCTGAGTACTATAAGGATATCGATTGGGTTCAAGCCGTGGATAGTCACACAATAAAGATTAAGCTGAAGAACGTCAACTCAATGTTCCTTTTCAACCTCGCCCGGGGTGACTCATCCATTGTTAGCAAGCAGTCAGTAGACAAATTGAAAACCGAGCCAGTTGGAACAGGTCCTTTTAAATTTGTAGAATGGGTTCGAGGCGACCATATCACATTGGCCAAATTTGTCGAATATCATAAAAAGGATATACCCTACCTCGAAAAAGTAACTTTTAAATTCATTGGAGACCCAAGTGCCCAGATCGCCAGTCTTAAGGCGGGAGATATCGATGTCATTGCTTACGATGTGAGCCCTGAAAATGCACTTCTTCTTGAGAAGGATCCGAAGTTTAAGGTCCTCAATGGATATACAACAACCGAAGTCATTCTCTCGACCAACAATTCGAGAAAACCCTTTTCCGATGTGAAGATCCGACAAGCCATGGCCTATGCCATCGATCGAAAAGCCCTAATTAAAGGGGCCATGTCAGGTTATGGAATGCCCATTGGGAGCCATATGGACCCGGGCAACCCCTACTATATCGATCTAACCTCTGCCTATCCTTACAATCCTGAAAAGGCTAAACAGCTTCTCGCTGAGGCTGGGTATCCAAATGGTTTTGAGGCTGTGATCAAGCTTCCAGAGCGGTTTGCTTATACCAAGCGAACCGGGGAGATCATCACAGACATGTTCTCTCAAGTTGGGATTAAGTTAAAGATCGAATTGGTGGAATGGGGACAGTGGCTCGATCGAGTCTTCAGGAATGCCGACTTTGATCTCACCGTCATCGGTCATGCAGAACCCTTCGACATCAACATCTATACCAATCCAAAATACTACTTTCGATATGACAATCCGAAATTTCAAGAGACGCTGAAAAAAGCCGAAATGGAACCCGATCCTAAGAAGCGAAAGGACCTTTATGTCGCTCTCCAGAAGATGATTACAGAGGACGCGGTCAATGGGTTTTTATTTGTTCTGCCCAGCCTGCCCACCATGAAGAAAGAGGTGATGAACTGGTGGAAGGATTATCCAATGACGGCTTCCGATGTGACGGAAGTCTGGATACAGAAATAGATGAATTTCGAAATCCGAAGCACGAAATTCGAAACAAGCACGAAGGTTCGAAATCTAAATGACCAAAAATGGATGTTTTGAATTTGGAAATTAGAATTTTGAATTTGTTTCGGATTTCGATATTCGAATTTTGGATTTATGGTTAATGCATGGGCTTGAGGATGGGACTTCGTAACCTCAGGCCTTTTCTTTCTGAAAAGATGGGCGCCTATTTACTAAAAAAAATCTTCATTCTCCTGGTGACGCTCCTCCTCGTATCTGCAGTCATCTTTGCGGTGCTCATGGTGATCCCCAGTGATCCCGCCCAGATCGTTCTGGGCATCCATGCCACTCCAGAGACGCTTCAAGCCTTAAGGCATAAAATGGGTTTGGACCGGCCTGTCATCATCCAATATCTCAGTTACATCAAAAATATGATCATGGGAGACCTGGGGCGATCTATTACTTATGATGTCTCCATCAGTTCCCTGATCCTCTCCAGGCTTCGGGTGACAGTGCCTCTGGCTATCCTCTCGATGACCTTTGCTATTCTCCTCTCCATTCCCATAGGAATTTACTCTGCTCTGCATCGGAATCGGATGGGCGACTATGGCATTATGGTCTTTTCTCAGATTGGTCTGGCTGTCCCTGCCTTCTGGGCAGGAATCCTTTTGATTCTCCTGTTTGCTGTAACCCTTCACTGGTTCCCTGCAGGAGGGTTTCAAAACTGGCTAACGGATCCAGTAGGGGCGCTGAAGTCCCTCTTACTTCCGGCCCTCTCCCTGGGGTTCGTCAGAGCCGCTGTGCTTACCCGGATGACGCGCTCTTCTATGCTGGATGTTTTAGGAGAGGACTATATTCGCACAGCTAGAAGCAAAGGCTTATCCAAGAGAAGGGTGGTCTATAAACATGCCTTCCGAAACGCCATTATCCCTATCATTACCATCATTGGGCTTCAGGCAGGTGATCTCCTGGCAGGTGCCATCATCATTGAGAATGTGTTTCATCTTCCAGGGGTAGGAAGGCTGGTCTTCGAAGCGATTGGTCAAAGGGACCTTCCCGTCATTCAGGGGGTTGTGCTTTTTATCGCCACCCTGATTGTGGTCATCAATTTCTTAATTGATGTGGCCTATCGATATTTTGACCCAAGGATACGGTATGAGTAAGCACCCCCTCACCCCCGTCCTCTCCCCCATGAGACTGTGTCGCAATATGAAAAAACCGATTTTTCGGAAAAGGGGAGAGTCGGTCGGGTGGAAAAGATTTAGAGCGGTAACCTTTAGCCGCTCGGATTCAGAGGTGCCAGGGGCATGAAAACGTTCAACTTTATACAATCGGCGATTTCCCACAATCTAAAAGACCCGCATTCTAAAGCTTTGGAACCCGACTGCCTCTCCCCTCCGCTTGCGATTATGACACAGTCTCCATGGGGAGAGGGGAAGCCTGCTCGCCGGTAGGCAGGGATGAGGGGATTGTAAGGAAGCAGATGAATTCTCGCCGTCTATTTCGGAACATCAACTTTACGATTGGTTTCATCATTACGCTGGCCATCGTCCTTACTGCTCTGGTGAGTCTCATCTATACTCCCTATGATCCCAACAGGATGAATCTTTCAGCCCGATTTCAACCTCCAAATGGGCCCCATTGGTTTGGAACGGACCAATATGGAAGGGATATCTTCAGCCGCGTCATGAAAGGATCGATCAATTCCATCATCGTCGGGCTAGTGGCAGTTTCGATCGGAATGGGCTTTGGGATTTTCCTCGGATCTCTGGCTGCTTTCCACAGAAGGTGGATTGATGAGGGGATCATGAGAGCCTCGGATGTGCTCTACGGTTTTCCAGCAGTCCTCAGTGCTATTCTCATCACATCAATTCTGGGTCCTGGCATTATCAACAGCATGATCGCTATCGGCATCTTTAATATCCCCATCTTTGCAAGATTGACTCGCGCCACATCCCTCTCCATATGGGAGAGAGACTATGTGACCTCAGCGAAGGCCATCGGAAGGAGCAATGCCGGGATCATCTGGAGACATATCCTTCCCAACATCCTCTCCTCGCTTGTGGTGCAGGGGACGGTCCAGTTTGCCATTGCTATTTTGGCTGAAGCGGGTTTAAGTTATTTAGGGTTAGGGACTCAGCCACCTCATGCGAGCTGGGGGAGGATGCTCAATGAAGCCCAGACCTTCATGGGAACTTCTTCCTGGTTGGCTATCTTTCCTGGCTGCGCTATTGCTTTTGCGGTATTAGGGTTCAATCTTCTTGGAGATGGGTTGAGAGACATTCTCGATCCAAAGTTGGCAAGGCAGATAGGGAGATAGGGTGATGGCGAGATGGGGAGAGAAAGACGTTATGTCACCGAGTCACTCTTGAGGGCAGAATCTTGAAATTCGATCGTCTATTGAAAGAGATAAAGAGAGAAGAATTGATTCAACTGACTCAGGATCTCATCCGAATCCCGAGCGTGAGGCAGCAAGGGGCTGGAGGGAGTGAGAAGGAGGTAGCTCTCTTCCTCT
>Ga0209592_1000088_pt1 | contig 22768 bp, 23 predicted proteins | sample PPLLak2March2015_2_FD_187251 | JGI IMG/M metagenome (GOLD analysis project Ga0209592, IMG submission 187251) | Freshwater sediment microbial communities from Prairie Pothole Lake near Jamestown, North Dakota, USA - PPLs Lake P8 Core (3) Depth... | ecosystem: Environmental > Aquatic > Freshwater... | reverse complement strand
CGCCGCGAAGAAGTCGGGCGGCGGGATCCTCGGCGCCATGCTGCCGCGGCCGCCGCGCCAGGCGTCGCGGCCGGCGATGAAGGCGGCAGCCACGGGCGACGCGCAGCGCGTCTGGGTGCTGCGCGAGGGCGCGCCGGCGGCGCTGGCGATCAGCGTCGGCGCGAGCGACGGGCGCATGACCGAGGTGACGGGCGGCGAGGTGCGCGAGGGCACGCAGGTCATCACGGAGATGCTCAGCACGCCGAAGTGAGCCTGCTCGAGCTCAGCGGCATCACCAAGACCTTCGGCGAGGGCAAGGCCGCCTTCCAGGCGCTGCGCGGCGTCGACCTCGCGGTCGGCGAGGGCGAGTTCATCGCCGTCATGGGACCGAGCGGCTCGGGCAAGTCGACCTTCATGAACATCCTGGGCTGCCTCGACACGCCGAGCTCGGGCGAGTACCTGTTCCAGGGCGTGCACGTCGAGCGGCTCTCGCGCCGCCAGCGCGCGCTCCTGCGCCGGCACTTCCTCGGCTTCGTGTTCCAGGGCTTCAACCTGCTCGGGCGCACCTCCGCACTCGAGAACATCGAGCTGCCGCTCGTCTACCGCGGCGCGCCGCTCGCCGTCCGCCACGCCGCGGCGCGCGCGGCGCTCGAGGCGGTAGGCCTGAGCGGCTGGGAAACGCACACCCCGGCGGAGCTCTCCGGCGGCCAGCAGCAGCGCGTCGCCATCGCGCGGGCGGTGGTGACCAGCCCGGCGGTCCTGCTCGCCGACGAGCCGACGGGAAACCTCGACACGAAGACCAGCCGCGAGATCATGGAGCTGCTCGGCGCCCTCAACCGCGACAAGGGCATCACCGTGCTCATGGTGACCCACGAAGCCGACATGGCGGCCTACGCGAGGCGCATCGTGCACTTCGTCGACGGCCAGGTCGAGTCGGATACACGCAAATGATCTGGAACGCGCTGCTGCTCGCCTGGCGCGCCATCCGGCGCAACCTGATGCGCTCGTCCCTCACGGTGCTGGGCATCGTCATCGGCGTGTCGGCCGTGATCACCATGGTGACGCTCGGCAACGGCGCCACGCAGTCGGTGCGTGACCAGATCGCCGGCATGGGGAGCAACCTGCTGATGGTGCTCCCCGGCCAGGGCTTCGGCCCCGGCTCCGGGGACGCGCCGCGCTTCCGGGTCGCCGACGCGGAGGCGCTGCGCGCGCAGGTGAGCCTCGCGCAAGCCGTGGCGCCGACCGCGACGCGGCGCACCACGGCGGTCTACGGCGCGCGCAACTGGATGACGCCCGTGACCGGCACGACGAACGCGTACTTCGCGGCGGCGAGCTGGAGCCTGGCGGGCGGGCGCACCTTCACCGACGCGGAGGTCCGCGCCGGCGCCGCGGTCTGCGTCATCGGCGAGACCGTGCGGCAGAACCTGTACGGCAACCAGAACCCGGTGGGCGCCCAGCTGCGCATCGGGCAGTTCGCCTGCTCGGTGGTCGGGCTGCTGCGCGCCAAGGGCCAGTCGGCGATGGGCTCGGACCAGGACGACGTCATCGTCGTCCCCCTGCGCACCGTGCAGCGCCGCCTCACCGGCACCCAGGACGTCGCCTCGATCCTGGTCTCGGTGCGCGACGGCGCCTCGATCGACAGCGCGAAGGACCAGGTGACGGCGATCATGCGCGAGCGGCGCCACATCGACGAGCGCGAGGACGACAACTTCCGCGTCCTCGACACCCGGCAGATCGCCGAGACCCTGACCGGCACCACGAAGATCCTCACCTCGCTGCTCGGCGCGGTGGCCGCCGTGAGCCTGCTCGTCGGCGGCATCGGCATCATGAACATCATGCTGGTCTCAGTCACCGAGCGCACGCGCGAGATCGGCATCCGGCTCGCCATCGGCGCGCTCGAGCGCGACGTGCTGCTGCAGTTCCTGATCGAGGCGGTGGTGCTCGCCTCGCTCGGCGGCGTGGTCGGCATCGCGCTCGCCACCGCGGCCTCGATCACGCTCGCCCGCGCGATGCAGGTGCCCTACCTCTTCGACGCCACGATCAACCTGCTCGCCTTTTTCTTCTCGGCGGCGATCGGGGTGATCTTCGGCTACTTCCCGGCACGGCGCGCCGCGCGCCTGGACCCCATCGAGGCGCTGCGCCACGAGTAGGCGGGCGGGATTTGTGGCAGATTCGGGCCTGCCATGGCGCAGCTCTTCTCCACCCGGCGGCTGATCCGCTTCTCGCACTGCGACCCGGCCGGGATCGTCTTCTTCGTCAACTTCTTCGAGATGATCTCGGGGATCGTCGAGGACTGGTTCCGCGAGGCGGTGCACCAGCCCTTCCAGGAGATGCACCTCGGGCGGCGGGTCGGCTTCCCGATCGTCAGCACCGGCTGCGAGTTCTTCCGCCCCTGTCACCTCGGCGACACGCTGGTGCTCGAGCTGGCGATCGCGCGCCTGGGCCGCGCCTCGATCGAGTTCGACATCCGCGGCCGGGTGGGCGGGGACGAGAAGTTCCGCGCCCGCCACAAGGTGGCGATGGTGTCGCTCGACACCTTCAAGTCGATGCCCATCCCCGACGACATGCGCGCCCGGATGCTCCCCTACTGTGCACCTCGATCCGCCGGCGGATAGCCGCCCCGAGCACGCGCTGGGCGGGGTCGGCGCGGAAATCACGCTGGTCGAGTACGGCAGCTTCAACTGCCCCTCCTGCCGCGCCGCGCACGAGGTGATCGCGCGGCTGCGCGAGCGCTTCGGCGAGCGGCTGCGCTATATCTTCCGCCACCGGCCCCTGACCGGCAGCGCGGAGGCGCGGCGCGCCGCCGAGCTCGCGGAGTACGCGGCCGAGACCACCGGCGAGTACTGGCGCGCGCACGACGCGCTGATGCGCCGCGGCCCGCAGCTGCGGCCGGAGGATTTCACCGCCGTCGCCGCCGAGCTCGGGCTGCCGTCGCGAGAAGCGCAGGCCGAGGCCTGGCGCAGCGCGCAGGCCACCGTCGCTCAGGACCTCGAAAGCGCGCGCGCGAGCGGCGCGCGCGTCTCGCCCACCTTCTTCATCAATAACCGCCGCTACGACGGCCCGTGGGACGAAAGCACGCTCGCCGAGGCGATGCTCGGCTCGCTCGGGCACCGAGTGCAGAGCGCGGCGCTCGACTTCGCGCGCTGGGCGCCCTCCACCGGGCTGCTGCTGCTCGCGGCGACGCTCGCAGCCATCGGCTTCGCGAATCTTCTCCCCGGGTTCGAATCGTTCTGGAACGAGCCGGCCGGCTTCACCGCGGGCGAGCGCGCCTTCCGCCTGCCGCTGCGCGAATGGATCAACGACGGCCTGCTCAGCGTGTTCTTCCTCGTCGTCGGGCTGGAGATCAAGCGCGAGTTCACCGTCGGGCGGCTCGCCTCGCGCCGCGCCGCGGCGCTGCCTTTCGCCGCCGCCGCGGGCGGCATGCTGCTTCCGGCGCTCCTCTACCTGCTCGTCGCGCCCGCGCCGCTGGCGGCGGGATGGGCGATCCCGACCACCACCGACACCGCCTTCGCCATCGCGCTCATCGCCCTCCTGGGCAGCCGCGTGCCGGTGGAGCTGCGCGTTTTCCTCACCGCCGCGGTGATCGTCGACGACCTCGTGGCGATCGCCATCGTGGCGCTCTTCTACTCGGGCGGGCTCGACTGGGCCAGCGTCGCGGCCTCCATCGCCATTGTTTTCCTGTTGATCTTGCTGAACAGGAACGGCGTCTACCGCGCGCTGCCCTACGCGGTCCTCGGCGTCGTGCTGTGGGCCTGCCTGCACGCCTCGGGGCTGCACGCCACGCTCGCCGGGGTGATCCTCGCCGCCGTCACGCCGACGCGCCCGCCGCCCAACCTGCGCGCGCTCATGGCGCAGGCGGAGATCCTCATCGAGCACGAGCTGCGCCGCGCCGGGGACGACGTGCTCGGCCACCGCCCCGCCGAGCCGACGCTGCGCGGCCTCGACGCGATCCACGACCGCATCGAGTCGCCGGCCGCGAAGCTGCTGCGCGCGGTCGAGCCCTGGTCGAGCTACTTCGTGCTCCCGATCTTCGCGCTCGCCAACGCCGGCCTTTCATTCTCGGAGATCCCGCATGGGAACGGTCCGTTGATCCTGGCCGTCGTCCTGGGCCTCGTCGTCGGGAAGCCGCTCGGGATGTTCGTCGCCGCGTGGGGCGCGGTGCGGCTCGGCGTGGCGGCGAAGCCCGACGCCTACTCGTGGGCGCAGCTCCTCGGCGCCGGGGCGCTCGCGGGCATCGGCTTCACCATGTCGCTCTACATCGCGGCCAAGGCGTTCGCCGACCCGGCCGACTTCGCCGCGGCGAAGATCGGGGTGTTCCTCGCCTCGCTGCTTGCCGGCGCCGCCGGGACCGCTATCCTATGGGCCGTGGCGAAGAAGAACCCGGACCGCGCGGCATGATCCCCCACCGCAAGTACCTCGCCCTGCTCGCCGTGCTGTTCGCGGTGCTGTGGGTGGCGCTCGCCCTCGAGCCGAGATACCGCGAGGACTGGGCGCTCGAGAACGCGCTGGTGGTCGCCTTCGTCATCGGCATCGCCGCCTCGCACCGGAAGCTGCTGCTCTCGCGCGTCTCCTACACGCTCATCTTCCTGTTCCTCTGCCTGCACGAGGTCGGCGCACACTATACGTACGCCGAAGTGCCGTACGACGAATGGGTCATGGCGCTGACCGGCGGTTCGCTCAACGAGGCGATGGGCTGGGAGCGCAACCACTTCGACCGCCTCGCGCACTTCCTTTATGGCCTGCTCATGGCCTACCCGCTGCGCGAGTTCTTCCTGCGCGTCGCCGACGTGCGCGGCTTCTGGGGCTACTTCCTGCCGCTCGACTTTACCCTCTCGACCTCGGCGATCTTCGAGCTGGTCGAGTGGGCTGCGGCCGAGATCGTCGGCGGGGAGCTCGGCGCCGCCTACCTCGGCACGCAGGGCGACATCTGGGACGCGCACAAGGACATGGCGCTCGCCGCCACCGGCGCGCTCCTCGCCATGCTCATCACCGCCGGGCTCAACGCCTACCTGCAGCACGACTTCGCCCGCGAGTGGCAGCAGAGCCTGCGCATCAAGGCGAGCCTGCCCCTCGGCGAGGACGAGATCGCGCGGCTGCACCGCACGAAGAAGCTGCGCGGCTAGTGGCCGAGCACTACTTCGAGGATTTCGCCCCCGGCCAGAAGTACCGCGGCGCCTCGCGCCTGCGCGTGGAGGCCGGGCGCGTGAAGAGCTTCGCCGCCGAATTCGACCCGCAGCCTTTCCACCTCGACGAGGCCGCGGCGCGCGAGACGATCTTCAAAGGGCTCGCCGCCAGCGGCTGGCACACCGCGGCGATGACGATGAGGCTCCTGGTCGAGAGCGACCTGAAGCCCGCCGGCGGCATCGTCGGCGCCGGCTTCGACGAGTTCCGCTGGCCGCGGCCGGTTCGCCCCGGCGACGAGCTGTGGGTCGAGTCCGAGATCCTCGAGGTGCGGCCTTCGAAGTCGCGCCCCGACCAGGGCCTCATCAAGGTGCGGACCACCACCTACAACCAGAACGGCGAGCCGGTGCAGGTCAACGTGGGCAATCTGGTCGTGCCGCGCCGCCCGGCGTAAAAACAAAAAGCCCCGCGGTAGCGGGGCTTTCCGATGGAGCTGCGCGCTTCTAGTACTTCTTGCTCGAGCCCTGGCCCTGGGAGGCGCCGCTGCCCGAGGTCGAGCCACCGCTGGTCGCGCCGGAGGCGCTGCCGGCCTTGTCGCCCGCGTGCTCGGGCGCCGCGGCGTGCTCCTCGCGCGAGAGCTTGCCGTCGCTGTCCTTGTCCAGCGTCGCGAAGTCCTTGGCGTGCGGCGTGCCTTCCGCCTCGGCCTTGGTGATGGAGCCGTCTTTGTCCTTGTCCAGGGCCTGGAACATCTTCTCCGCGCCGGATGCGCTCGCGCCGGAGGCTGCGGAGGCGCCGCTCGAGGCCTTGTCCTCGCCGGCGGCCCATGCCGAAAGAGGTAAGGCGAAGGCTGCCGCAACCGATGCCGCTATAAGGGTCTTTCTATTCATCTCAGGTCTCCTCTAAAGGGTGGACGGAATTCCCGTCCTCAGAAGGAGCCGCAAGATATGTGCCTCAATTGAGCCTGATCTGCAGGTCGCGGATCAGCTTGCCGTATTTCTCGAAGTCGCCGCGGTACTGTCTTTCGAACTCCTCGACCGAGTGGGCGACGACCTCGAGGCCCTGCGGCGCGAGCTTCTCGCGCACTGCGGGCTCCTTGAGGGCCTTGGCGGCGGCGGCATTCAGGCGCTGCACCACCGCCTTCGGCGTGCCGGCGGGGACGAGCAGGCCGAGCCACTGGTCGATCACCAGGCCCTTGAGCCCGGACTCCTCGTAGGTGGGCACGTCCGGCAGCGACGGCGCGCGCGAGGCGCCGCTCTGCGCGATGATTTTCAGCTTGCCGGCGCGGTGATGCGGCATCACCGGCGTGTTGCCGAGCGAGCCGATCTTCACCTGGCCGCCGACGAGGTCGATGATCGCCTGCCCGCCGCCCTTGTAGCCGACGTGCGTGAGCTGCACGCCGGCGAGCTTCGCCAGCCACTCGCCGGCGATGTGCTGGCCGGAGCCGGCGCCCGAGGTGGCATAGGCGAGCCCGGGGGTCTTCTTCGCCGCGGCGATCAGCTCGGCCACGTTGCTCACGCCGAGCGAGGGGTGCACCGCGAGCACGAGCGGCTGGCGCGTGAACTGGATCACCGGCGCCAGGTCCTTGAGCGCGTCGTACTCCAGCTTGTAGAGGTGCGCGCTCGAAAGCAGCGCGTCGGCCGAGGAAAGCACGATGTAGCCGTCGGCCGGCTGCTTGGCGACGTAGGCGGCGGCGACGTTGCCGTTCGCGCCCGGGCGGTTCTCCACCACCACCGGCTGGCCGAGGTCCTGCGAGACCCGGTCGGCGATGGTGCGCGTCACGAAGTCGAGCGAGCCGCCGGGGGCGAACGCGACGACCACGCGCACCGGCTTCGTGGGCCAGGCTTGCGCCTGCGCACCGAAGGCAGCGATGGAGAGGAGGAAACTCAGGAGGATTCTGAACATGGGGACTCCCTCAATTGGCTAGAACCCGTTCGGCGAGAATGCCGGCGGTGGTGACTTCGATGTGTTGGCGTGCGTAGGTCAGCAGGCGCCGTACCGCGGCGAAGCGCTCGTCGTCGACGCCGCTGACGAAGGCGTGGATGACGATGGTGATGTTGTTTCCGTCCCGCGCCGCGCTTTCAACAGCGTTTTTCCATGAAAGTTCGAGTTCCTGCGGCGTGCGCGGGCGCACGGGGTGGCGCAGGTACTGCACCGAATCGACCATGTCCCAGCTCCAGGGAATGTGCGCAAGGCCGGGCGCGAGCAGCGCCGGCTGCGTCGAGCGGTCTTCCGGGTCGGTGCTGCTGTCGTAGCGGAAGCCGAGCGCCTGCAGCACCGGCACGGTGTGCCTGCCGCGCAGGCCGCCCGGCGCGCGGAAGCCCTTCGGGGGCACGCCGATGCGCGTGAGCGCCGCAGTGCCGTCGTAGAGAAGCTGCTCGGCGCGCATGCGATCGAGCGAACCGAACTTCTCGTGCACCCAGCCGTGCAGCCCGACCTCGTGGCCGCGCGCCGCGAGCTCCTGCACGCGCTCGGGGTGGTGCAGGCCGTTCCAGCCCTCGATGAAGAACGTGCCGCGCAGCTCCAGCTCGTCGAGCAGGCCGAGCAGCCGCGGGTAGCCGATGGCGAGCCCCGGCTCGTTGGGGTCGGGCCGGCTCGCCCTTCCCTCCGCGATGTCGCGCGCCGCCCCCATGTTGTCGAAGGTGAGGCACAGCGTGCCGCTCATGGGATGCCCCAGGCGAACGGGTCGCGCTCGTCGATGAGGAGCGTGCTCTCCGCGTTGACGTAGGCGCGCCCGGTGATGAGCGGCGCGACCTTCCCGCTCGCGCGGTCGAGCCAGCGGTAGGAGGCGCTGAAGGTGCTGCCGAGGATGCTCTCCTGCACCCAGGGCGCGCCTTCGGCGAGCTTGCCGTCGGCGGCGAGGCAGGCGAGCTTTGCGCTCGTGCCGGTGCCGCAGGGCGAGCGATCGTAGGCCTTGCCCGGGCAAAGCACGAAATTGCGCGCGCTCGCACCCGCGGTCTCGGGCGGCCCCACCAGCTCCACATGGTCGACGTCGGGATGCCCGTGCGCGTTCAGCGCCTGGCGTATGCGCCAAGCCTGATCTGTGAGCATCTCCGTATTCGGAAGGGTAAGGGGCGTGTGAACCCAATCCACCAGATAGAACCAGTTGCCGCCCCAGGCGATGTCGCCGCTGACCTTGCCGACGCCGGGAACGTCCGCGCTCACGCCCTTGTGGCTGCGCCAGCTCGGCACGTTCGCCACCGTCACCTCACCGCTTTCGCGCAGCGTCACCGCGACGATGCCGACCGGGGTCTCGAAGCGGTGCTCGCCCGGCTTCATGCGGCCCAGGTGCGCGAGCGTGACAGCGAGGCCGATGCTGCCGTGCCCGCACATGCCGATGGTGCCGACGTTGTTGAAGAAGATGACGCCCGCGGCGCAGCTCCGGTCCTGCGGCTCGACGAGCAGCGCGCCGACGATCACGTCGGAGCCGCGCGGCTCGTTGATGATCGCGGAGCGGTAGCGGTCGAACTCGCGCTCGAAGCGGCGGCGGCGCTCGGCGAGCGTGCCCGGGCCGAGGTCCGGGCCGCCCGAGATGACGACCCGGGTCGGCTCCCCGCCGGTATGCGAATCGACGACCTTCACCCGTTGCATGACGGCCGATTCTATTGCGGCACCATTTGCCGTGGCCGATACTCTTATGGATATGCGCTCCGCCCTCCTCCTGGCTGTTTTCTTCGCGCTTCCGGCCTACACGCAGCAGCCCTCGCCCGCCGAGGCGGCGTTCGCCCGGCTCGCGCCCGAGCTGCAGGCCATGCTCGCCCACCTGCCCCCGTCCGAGGCGCTGCGCCAGGTCGAGTTCGCGCGGCAGAACCTCATTGCGCTGGGCCAGCCCAATCCGTCGCGGGAGCAGATGCGCAGGACGGTCCAGGCCGTGATCTCGCCGGCCTACGGCGTGGGAAGCCAGAGTGCCGGCGAGACCTCGCTGCCGCCCCTGAGCCCGCTGGTGGCACCGCCGCCGCCCGAGCCCGGGCGCTAGGCCGACACTTTCCGGCGGACCGCGGCGAGGATGCCGCGCAGGATCTCGAGCGGCGGCGGCGGGCACCCGGGCACGGAAACGTCCACGGGAATGACCTTCGCGACGCCGCCGCACGTGGCGTAGCTTTCGCCGAAGATGCCGCCGTCGCAGCCGCAATCGCCGACCGCGACCACGAGCTTGGGCTCGGGGGTCGCGTCGTAGGTGCGCTTGAGCGCCAGCTCCATGTTCCGCGAGACCGGTCCGGTCACCAGCAGCAGGTCCGCATGGCGGGGGCTCGCGACGAACTTGATGCCGAGGCCTTCCAGGTTGTAGTAGGGATTGCCGAGCGCGTGGATTTCCAGCTCGCAGCCGTTGCACGAGCCGGGATCGACCTGCCGGATGGTCAATGCCTGGCCCAGGATGTCGAGGAGCTCGCGGTGGATGCGCTCGACCTCCGCGCGAGGGGGCTCGCCGCAGTCGGGCGCCGGCTCGGTGCGGATGCCGGTGCGCGCAATCTGCCTGAGGATCTTCCACATCAGAGATCGTGCCCCGAGTACGCGAGGTTGAACGACTTGTTGATGAGCGGGAAGTCCGGGACGATGTTGTCCATCACGGCATGCTCGATCACCGGCCAGTTCTGCCATGACGGGTCGTGGCAGTGGCAGCGCGCGATGGCGCCGCCGTCCAGCTCGAGCGCCACCAGGATTTCGCCCCTCCAGCCTTCGATCCAGCCTGCGCCGGCTGCCGCGCCGGCCGGCGGCGCGAGCTCCGCGCGAACCGGCCCGTGCGGCAGCGTCGCGCAAATGGCGCGGATCAGCCGCAGCGACTCCAGGGTCTCCTCGAAGCGGACGGTCACCCGCGCCGCCACGTCGCCGTTCTTGTGCGTGGCCATGCGCACCTCGAGGGCGTCATACGGCGGCCACGAAGGCTTGCAGCGCAGATCGACCGCCTGCGCGCTCGCCCGGCCCGCCAGCCCCGTGAGCCCGAGCGTCCTGGCGAGATCGGGCGCCACCTTTCCGGCGTTGATGAACCGGTCCTGCAAGCCGGGATGCTCGTCGTAGATCTCGCGCAGCCTTCGCACCTCGCGTTCCACGTCGTCGCACTGCCGGAGCAGCCGCTCGACACCGGTCGCTCCAAGGTCGGCGGCAACGCCCCCCGGCACGATCCTGTCCATCATGAAGCGGTGCCCGAAGAGCTCGAGCGAGGCGCGCAGCCAGTCCTCGCGCAGCCGGGAGAACTGCGCGAGGCCGAAGGCGAGCCCGGCGTCGTTGCCGAGCGCCCCGAGGTCGCCGAGGTGGTTGGCGATCCGCTCGCGCTCCAGCAGCAGCGCGCGAAGCCAGGCGGCGCGGCCCGGCGGGCGGAAGCCCGCCGCCGACTCGAGCGCCATGCAGTACGCCCACGCGTAGGCGACCGTGGAATCCCCGCACACGCGGCCGGCCAGCCGGTGCGCGGAGAGCGGCGGCAGCTGGGTGAACCGCTTCTCGATGCCCTTGTGGGTATAGCCCAGGCGCGCCTCGAGGCGCAGCACCTTTTCGCCGACGATCGAGAAGCGGAAGTGTCCCGGCTCGATGATGCCCGCGTGCACCGGGCCGACGGGGATCTCGTGCACGCCGTCGCCTTGCACCGGGACGAACGCGTAGGGCTGCGCCGCGCCGAAACGCTCCGGCACGGCGCAATCCCGCCGCAGCGGATGGAAGCTTTCCGGCCACACGCCGTGATTGAGCCAGCCGCGGCCATCGGCCGCCGACTCCGCCCTCAAGCCGACGAGGTCCGCGCTCGCCCGCTGCATCCGCCCGGCAAAGGGAAAATGCGGCGCCAGGTCCGGGTAGCCGCGCCCGGCCTCGAGCGGCAGCTGCAGCCAGAAGAGCCCCGCCGGCAGGGCGTACGCCGCCGAGACGGTGAACGGCGCGCCGCCGCCGCCGGCCTGCGCGCCCCACGTCGATACGAGCCGCCCGTGCGCCGCGAGCACCGCCCGCGCCGCCTCCTCCCACCCCTTCGCGTCGACGCTGCCGCGGAACACCGGCAACGGCGAGCGCACCGGCTCGACCTGCAGCTTCAATCCGCGGATCTGCATCGCTTCAGCCCGCCACCATGCGGGCGGCCTGGCGGTACCACTCGTCGAGGTACGGCGGGATGTACAGGCCGAGCATCAGCCCGAGGCCGAGGTGGATGAAGACCGGGATGGCCGCCGGCTGGTGGGGAAGCGGCTTGAGCGCCGTCTCGCCGAACACCATGGGCTGCACGCGGCCGAACATCGAGGCAAACGCGACGCCGAGCGCGAGCAGCAGGAACGGCGTCGCCCAGGGCTGCTCGCGCATCGCCGTGGTGAGGATCAGGAACTCGCTCGCGAAGACGCCGAAGGGCGGCATGCCGAGGATGGCGAGCGTGCCCAGCATCAGGCCCCAGCCGACCATCGGGCTCACGCGGATCAGGCCGCGGATCTCCTGCATGATCTGCGTGCCCGCCTTCTGCGAGGCGTGGCCGACGGCGAAGAAGATCGCCGACTTGATGAGCGAGTGCACCGTCATGTGCAGCAGGCCGGCGTAGGTGGCGACCGGGCCGCCGACGCCGAAGGCGAAGGTCATCAATCCCATGTGCTCGATCGAGGAATAGGCGAACATCCGCTTGGCGTCGCGCTGGCGGGAAATGAAGAACGCCGCCGCGACCACGGAAAGCAGGCCGAAGCCGATCATCAGCTGCCCGGCGAGCGGGCCCTGCAGCGCGCCGTCGGTGAGCACCTTGCAGCGCAGGATCGCGTAGAGCGCCACGTTGAGCAGCAGGCCCGAGAGGACGGCGGACACCGGGGTCGGGCCCTCGGCGTGCGCATCGGGGAGCCAGTTGTGCACCGGCACGAGGCCGACTTTCGTGCCGTAGCCGATGAAAAGAAAGGCGAACGCGAGCGTGATGATGCGCGGGTCGAGCTGGCCCTTCACCGCGTCGAGGTGCGTCCAGAGCAGCGCGCCCCCCTCGGCGCCGACGACTTTCTCGGCCGCCATGTAGAGGAGCACCGTGCCGAAGAGCGCCTGGGCGATCCCCACGCCGCAGAGGATGAAGTACTTCCAGGCGGCCTCGAGGCTCGCCGCCGTGCGGTAGACGCTCACCAGCAGCACCGTGGTCAGCGTCGCCGCTTCCATCGCCACCCACAGGATGCCCATGTTGTTGGTGAGGAGCGCGAGCAGCATGGTGAAGCTGAAGAGCTGGTACATGCTGTGGTACAGGCGCAGCCGGTTCGGCGTCATCTTGCCGTGCTCTTTCTCGACCTGCATGTAGGGACGGGAGAAGAGCGCCGTGGTGAAGGCGACGAACGCGGTCAGCGTCACGAGGAAGACGTTGAGCGGATCGACGAAGAACTCGCGGTCCCACGCGAAGATCGGCCCCTCGGAGATGACGCGGGCGGTGAGCGCGCCGGCGGCGATCAGCGTGCCCAGGCTGAACGCCGCGTTGATGTCGCGCGCGAAATCGCGATGCCCGGTGAGCCCGAGCACGGCGGCGCCGAGCAGGGGAATGCCGAGCACGAGGAACAGGGCGTCGATCATTCTTCCTTCAGCTTCTCGAGGTGGCGGATGTCGAGGCTGTCGAACTGCTCGCGGATGTGGAACATGAACACGCCCAGGATCAGGATGCCGACCAGCACGTCGAGCGCGATGCCGAGCTCCACCACCATCGGCATGCCGTAAGTGGCCGCCGTCGCGGCGAAGAAAAGGCCGTTCTCCATCGACAGGAAGCCGATCACCTGCGGCACGGCCTTGGAGCGGGTGATCATCATCATGAACGACAGCAGCACGCAGGCGAGCGCGATGCCCAGCGTGCCGCGCGCAATGCTGCTCGAGAGCTCGGAGATCGGCGCCGCGAGGTTGAACGAGAAGATGACCAGCACGATGCCGATCAGCATCGTCGTCGGGATGTTGATCAAGGTCTCGACGTCCCAGCGCACGCCGAGGCGGTCGATCACCCGGTGCAGCAGCCACGGAATCAGGAACACCTTCAGCACCAGGGTGATGCCCGCGGAAACGTAGAGGTGGGACTGGCCCGTGGCGTAGGCGACGACCACGGTCGCGGCCACCAGCGCGATGCCCTGCATGGTGAAGAAGTGGATCAGCGACAGCACTCGCCGCTGGGAGATCATGGCGAAGGCGAGCAGCAGCAGCACCACGGCGAAGAAGTTGATCAATTGGCCGGACAGCGAGCTCATCTGGCTAGGCTCCGAGGAGAATGCGCGTCAGCATCGCCATGACGGCAAGCAGGAAAGCGGTGGCGAGGAATTCGGGAACGCGGAAGATCCGCATCTTGGCGCTGACGGTTTCCAGCGCCGCGAGAAAGGCGCCGCCGATGCCGAGCTTGAGCACGAGCACCGGAGCCGCGAGCAGCAGCGCGAGGGGCGATTCCGCCTCGGCCACGCCCCAGGGAAAGAAGAGCGCGAGGCCGATCGCCGAGTAGGCGAAGAGCTTGAGGGCGGCCGCCCATTCGAGCAGCGCCAGGTGCCGCCCGGAGTACTCCAGGATCAGCGCCTCGTGGATCATCGTCAGCTCGAGGTGGGTGGCGGGATTGTCCACCGGCACGCGCGCGTTCTCGGCGAGCGAGACGATGGTGAACGCGACGCCGGCCAGCGCCAGGCTCGGATAGATGGCGAGCTCCCGGTGGGCCAGCGTCTCGACGATGGTGGTGAGGGAGGTGGACTGCGATATCAGGGACGCGGTGAAGAGCACCATCAGCAGCGCCGGCTCCGCCAGGAAGCCGATCAGCATCTCGCGCCTCGCGCCGAGCGTGCCGAAGGCGGTGCCGACGTCCATCGCCGCGAGCGAGATGAAGACGCGCGCCAGCGCGAAGAGCCCGACCAGGGCGATCGCGTCCGCCGCCGGCGACAGCGGCAGCTCCGTCGAGAGCGTCGGCACGATGCCGCAGGCAAGCGCCATGCAGCCGAAGACGATGTAGGGCGCGGCGCGGAAGAGGCTCGAGGCGCGATCGGCCAGCACGGAGTCCTTGTTGAAGAGCTTGTGCAGCGTGCGGTAGGGCTGCAGGAGGCTTGGCGCGGACTTGTTCTGCAGCCAGGCCCGGCACTGGCTGACCCAGCCGGAAAGCAGCGGCGCCAGGGCGAGCGCCGCCACGACCTCGAGGATCTGGGAAGCGATGCCGGTGAGGGTCATCGCGTCACCCAGACGAGGATGCCGATGACGGTGAGGAAGCTGTAGAGCAGGTACACCGAGATCCTGCCCTGCTGCAGCAGCCCGACGATGCCCGCGGCCCGCTCGACGACGAGCGCGACCGGCTGGTAGAGCCAGTACCAGAAGTGATCGCCGACGCTCACGCGGTAGCGCGGCTGCGCGTCTCCCGCCCGGGGGAGCTCGCGCTGCACGCGCAGCAGCGGCTCGAAGATCTGCCGGATCGGCTGCCCGAAGCCCTCGGCGCTGTCCTGCATGCGCGGGGTCTGCCACGGATAGCCGCAATCCCAGGGCGCGGCGCGCCGCGTGCGCCCGTGGTAGAGCTGGCGCACGAACGCGTACGCCAGGCCGAAGCCAAGGGCGACGCCGGCGAGGAAGATCGCCGGCCCGTAGCTCGCGCGCTCGATGTCCACCGGCACGAGCAGCCACCCGCTGCGGGAAACCACCGGGCCGAGGCCGGTGCCGACGAGCTGCCCCGTGACCGCGTCGATCAGCGCGATCACCTGCACCGGCAGCACCCCGAGCAGCACCGAGGCGCCGGCGAGCCACACCATGCCGATGCGCTCCCAGCCGCCGGCGTCGCGCGCATGCGCGAGCTTCTCCTCGCGCGGCTGCCCGAGGAAGATGACGCCGAAGAACTTCACCATCGTGTAGCCGGCGAGCGCCGCCACCAGCGCGATCAGCGCCGCGACGGCCGGCACGAGCATGTTCAGGAACGCGGTCGGCAGGCCCGGCGCGAAGAGGAAGCTCTGCAGCAGCAGCCACTCCGAGACGAAGCCGCCGAACGGCGGCAGTCCCGCGCTCGCCAGGGCGCCGATCAGGGAAACCCACGCCACCCAGGGCATGGTGCGGATGAGGCCGCCCAGCTTGCCGAGGCTGCGCTCGCTCGTCGCGTGCAGCACGGCGCCCGTGCCGAGGAACAGCAGGCTCTTGAAGAAAGCGTGGCTCAGCACGTGGTACAGCGCGGCCGTCAACGCGAGCGCCGCCATCGGTTGCATGCCGAACGACGAAAAGAGGATGGCGAGGCCGATGCCGGCGAAAATCAGGCCGATGTTCTCGATGGACGAGTAGGCGAGCAGGCGCTTCATGTCGACCTGGATCGCCGCGAAGACGACGCCGAAGAGCGCCGTCGCGAGGCCCACCGCGAGCACCACCACGCCCCACCACCAGAACTGCGTGGGCATCAGATCGTAGGTGATGCGCAGGAAACCGTAGACCGCGGTCTTCAGCATCACGCCGCTCATGAGCGCGGACACCGGCGAGGGCGCCGCGGGATGCGCTTCCGGCAGCCACACGTGCAGCGGCAGGATGCCGGCCTTGGCGCCGAACCCGAACAGCGCCAGGAGGAACGCCACCGAGGCCCAGAACGGCTCGAGCTGCTGGGCGCGCAGGTTCGCGAACGTGTAGTCGCCGGTGTCGGCCTGCAGCACGCCGAAGCACAGGAGGATGCCGATCGCCCCGATGTGCGCGATCAGGAGGTACAGGTAGCCGGCGTTGCGGATCTCGGGAATGCGGTGGTTCGTCGTCACGAGGAAGAACGACGACAGCGCCATCGTTTCCCACATCACCATGAACGCGTAGGCGTCGTCGGCGAGCACCACCAGCACCATGCTGGCTAGAAAGACGTGGTACTGCAGGCACAGCAGGCCGGGGGGCGTGCCCTCGCCCCTGCGGAAGTAGCCGGCGGCGAAGGCGGACACGCCGGCCGCGACCGCGGCGATGGCGAGGATGAAGAACGCCGAGAGGCTGTCGAGCCGGAAGTGAAACGGCAGGCTCGGCAGGCCGATCGGCAGGACGACGCTCTCGGCGCTCGCGTGCAGCCCGGCGAGCGCAATTGCAGCCAGTGCGAGCGCAAGGGCGCCGCCTGCCGGGAAAAGCACGCGCGCCACGAACCAGAAGCGGTGCAGCGCGAAAAGGCCGGCAAGGCCCAGCACCAGCCATGCGGCCACGACAACGAGAATCGCCTCCACCCCGAGGCTCACAGGGCAGCTTCCCTATCCACCGCGATGATCAGCGCTCGCCCGAGGCGCGCAGCAGCCACGGCGGCAGCTCGCGGCCGGCCGCATTCTCGATGATCCACTGCCGGATCAGCCTCCTCACCACCTGCGAGGGCGTCACGTCGTGGATGGCGCAGATCTCCTCGAAGATCTTCTTCTTGCGCGGATCGATGAGGAGCGTGAGGCGCGCGGTCCGATTTTCCATGAAAATGGCTATGTTAATGTGATTAGCATTGTAATGGTAGCACGAGCGTATAAGATGTGAGCCTATCATGGCTCCCGCAAGTCCCCCGCCGCGCGCGGCGAAGGCGAGCGTCGCCCAGGTCGCGGCCACGATCTTCTTCGCTCTCATCGCGATCGGCAAAAGGAACACCTGGGAAAGGGACGGCGTCACGGTCACGCCGCTTCAGGTCGTCGTCGGCGCCCTCGTCGGCCTGATCGTGGTGCTCGCCGGGCTCGTCTCGCTGGCGATGCTGGTCAGCCGATGACTTCGATTTACAGCCTTTCCTCGATGGGCTAAGGTAGCTCACAGAAAAAACGAAAAGGGCACCGTGGCTGTGGCAGCCCTCTTGTGGTGCATCGCCGCGCTCCTCGCGACGGGCGTTTGCGGGGTGGCTGCAGCACGCTATAAGGCGGCAACCGCCGCGGTCTACGCGGTCGCCCTCCTCGTTTCGGCCGTTGCGCTTTTCATCGGCGCTTCCTTCCTTCTCCACGGCGGCGCGCGCTCCGAAGCGCTGACGCTTCCCCTCGGACTGCCGTGGCTCGGCGCGCATTTCCGCATCGACTCGCTGGCGGCGCTGTTCCTGGTCGTCGCCAACCTGGGCGGGCTGACGGCGAGCCTGTACGGCCTGGGCTACGGCCGGCACGAGGAAGCCCCGGCCCGCGTGCTGCCCTTCTTCCCGGCCTTCCTCGCCGGCATGAACCTCGTCGTGCTTGCCGACGATGCTTTCACGTTCCTCTTTTCCTGGGAGTTCATGTCGCTCTCCTCGTGGGCGCTGGTGATGGCGCACCATCGGCGACCGGGCAACGCGGCGGCCGGCTATGTCTACCTGCTCATGGCGAGCTTCGGCACGCTGGCGCTTCTTCTCGCCTTCGGCCTGCTCGCCGGGTCGGCAGGCGGCTACGCGTTCGAGTCCATTCGCAGCGCCACGGCTTCCGACGAGGTGTCGGCCGTCGTTCTCGCCCTGGTGCTCGTCGGCGCCGGCTCCAAGGCCGGCCTCGTGCCGCTTCACGTGTGGCTCCCCCTTGCCCACCCCGCGGCGCCGAGCCATGTCTCCGCGCTGATGAGCGGCGTCATGACCAAGGTCGCCGTCTACGGCTTTGCGCGCATCGTGCTCGATCTCCTCGGCCCGCCCCTCTGGTGGTGGGGCGCCCTGGTGATCCTGCTGGGCGGGATGACGGCCGTGCTCGGCGTCCTGCATGCGCTGATGGAGCATGACCTCAAGCGCCTGCTCGCCTACCACACGGTGGAGAACATCGGCATCATCTTCATCGGGCTGGGGCTCGCGCTGGCGTTCGAGGCGAATGCCATGCCGGCCGCCGCCGCGCTCGGCCTCACCGCGGCGCTCTTCCACGTCTTCAACCACAGCGTGTTCAAGAGCCTGCTCTTCTACGGCGCCGGCGCGGTGCTGACGGCCACGGGCGAGCGGGACATGGAGAAGCTCGGCGGCCTGATCCATCGCATGCCGTACACGGCCTTCGCCTTCCTGGTCGGCTCGGCGGCGATCTCCGCGCTGCCGCCGTTCAACGGCTTCGCTTCGGAGTGGCTCACCTTCCAGGCGATCCTCCTCAGCCCCGCCCTGCCCCAGTGGCTGCTCAAGTTCCTGGTGCCCGCGGTCGGCGCGATGCTCGCGCTTTCGGCCGCGCTCGCCGCGGCCTGCTTCGTCAAGGCGTTCGGCATCACGTTCCTCGGACGCCCCCGGACGGAAGCGGCGCGCACGGCCGGGGAAGTCGATGCCGCCTCCCTCGTGGCGATGTACACGCTCGTGGCGCTGTGCCTGATCGCGGGAATCCTGCCGGCCTATTTCATCGACGCTCTCGCGAGCGTCACCCACGCGCTGGTCGGCGACAGCCTGCCGTCCCGGCAAGGCCTGGAGTGGCTCACCATCGTTCCCATCGAGGAGAGCCGCAGCTCCTACAACGGGCTGCTGCTGCTCGCTTTCATCGCCGCGTCGGCGGGGCTGACCGCGGAGGTCATCCATCGCTGGGCCTCGAACCTGACGCGCAAATCCGACGCCTGGGACTGCGGCTTTCCCGATCCGAGCCCGGCCACGCAGTACACCGCCGGCAGCTTCTCGCAGCCGATCCGCAGGGTCTTCGGCACGGTCGTGTTCCGCGCCCGCGAGGACGTCGACATGCCGGCGCCGGGCGACTCGAGAGCCGCCCGGCTGCACGTCGAGCTGCGCGACCTGCTGTGGGAAACGCTGTACCTGCCCGCGGCGGCCCTCGTCGGCTTCGCCGCCGAGAAGCTGAACCGGGTGCAGTTCATGACCATCCGCGGCTACCTCACGCTGGTGTTCGCGGCGCTCGTCGTGCTGCTCGCGATCCTCGCCATATGGCAGTGATCCTGGATCTCCTCGTCCAGCTCTGCCAGATGCTGATCGTGCTGGCGCTCGCGCCGCTGCTGACGGGATTCGTGCGCAAGGTCAAGGCGCACCTCCTGCGCCGGCAGGGTCCGCCGCTGCTGCAGCCCTATCGCGACCTGCTGCGGCTGGTGCGCAAGGAAGCGGTGGTCGCGGCGTCCGCCTCGTGGGTGTTCCGCGCCGCGCCCTACCTCGTCTTCGGCACGACCTGGGTCGCCGCCGCGCTCGTCCCCACCTTCGCCACCGGCCTGATCTTCAGCTACGCGGCCGACATGATCGCCATCGTCGCCCTGCTCGGCAGCGCGCGCTTCATGCTCGCCCTCGCCGGCCTCGACGTCGGAACGAGCTTCGGCGGCATCGGCTCGAGCCGGGAGATGATGATCGCCTCGCTCGCCGAGCCGGCCATGCTGATGGCGGTGTTCACCCTTTCGCTGCTCGCGGGCTCCACGCAGCTCTCGTTCATCGCCGCGTCCCTGCAGGGCCCCGAAACCGGGCTGCGCATCTCGCTCGCCCTGGCGCTGGTCGCGCTGGTGATGGTGGCGATCGCGGAGAACGCGCGCATTCCGATCGACAACCCGGCGACGCACCTCGAGCTGACCATGGTGCACGAGGCGATGATCCTCGAGTACTCCGGGCGCCACCTGGCGCTCATCGAGGCCGCGTCGTACCTGAAGCTGCTGCTGTACCTCTCGATCATCGCCTGCGTCTTCTTCCCCTGGGGGGTGGCGGTGTCCGGCCAGGGCTTCGGCGCCTACCTCGCCGGCGCCGGCATGTACGCGGTGAAGCTTGCCGGCGGCGGGCTGCTGCTCGCGGTGTTCGAGACCGCCATCGCGAAAATGCGCGTCTTCCGCGTCCCCGACTTCCTGGGCGCCGCGCTCATGCTCGGCTTCCTGGCGGCGCTGCTTCTCTTCGTTTCCCGGGTCACGTGATGGACCAGATCGCCCTGGACGTCGCCCACCTCTTCGCCGGCGGGCTGGTCCTCGTCAGCTTCATGCTGCTCTACCAGGACCGCATGTCCGGCCTGGTGAACACCTTTGCTCTCCACGCCCTCGTCGTCTCGCTCTCGGTCGCCTGGCAGGCGTACATCCAGCACGCGCCGCACCTCTACATCACCGCCTCGATCGCGCTCCTCGTCAAGGCCATCGTCATTCCCACGGCGTTGCATCGCATCATCGTGCGCCTTGGCATCCACCGCACCATCGAGCCGGTGGTCGGCGTCGGGCAGACGATGCTCGCCGGCATCGGCCTGGTCGCGCTGTCGATCATGGTGATGCTGCCGATCACCGCCGCGGCGGGAACGCTCGCCCGCGAGGACCTGGCGTTCGCCCTGTCGGTGGTCCTGCTCGGCCTGCTCATGATGATCTCGCGGCGCAATGCCGTGAGCCAGGTGATCGGCTTCATGTCGATCGAGAACGGCCTCATCCTCGCGGCGACCGGCGCCAAGGGCATGCCGCTGGTGGTGGAGATCAGCGTCGCCTTCTCCATCCTGGTGGCGCTGATCGTCATCGGCGTGTTCCTCTTCCGCATCCGCGAGCGCTTCGAGACGGTGGACATCCACGAGCTGCACGAGCACCGCGGGGAGCAGCCATGACCGGCTACGGCTCCTGGTTCGTGGCCGCCGTCCTCGTCATTCCCGGCGTCAGCGCCGCCCTGCTCGCGCTCCTTCCCGATGACCGCACGACGGCGCGCCTCAACATGCTCGCCACGTTCCTGACGCTCCTGTGCGCCGCCGTGCTCTTCGTCGAGCGCCCGGCGCCCGGCCGCTACCTGATCGTCGACGACCTCAACGTCGTCTTCATCGTGCTCAGCACCTTCGTGGGGTTCACGACAAGCGTGTTCAGCGCGAGCTACATCGCCCACGAGCTGGAGATCGGCCGGCTGACGCCGCTCTACCTGCGCTTCTACCACGCGATGTACCAGATCCTCATGTTCGGCATGAACCTCGCCCTGCTCTCGAACAACATCGGCCTGATGTGGGTGGCGATCGAGCTCGCTACGCTGACGACCGTCCTGATGGTGGGGATCTACCGCACGCCCGCCGCGCTCGAAGCGGCCTGGAAGTACTTCCTGCTGGGCAGCGTCGGGATCGCGCTTGCGCTCTTCGGCACCATCCTCGTCTACCTCGCGGCGCACGCCACCCTGGGCGAGGGCCTCGATGCCATGGCCTGGAGCGCGCTCGTCGAGCACGCCGCCAGGTTCGACCCGGCGCTGCTCAACCTGGCGTTCGTCTTCCTGCTGCTCGGCTACGGCACGAAGGTGGGCCTGGTGCCGCTGCATGCCTGGCTGCCCGACGCGCATGCCGAGGGCCCGACGCCGATTTCCGCCGTGCTCTCGGGGCTGCTGCTCAACGTCGCGCTCTTCGCCGTGCTGCGCTTCAAGACCATCATGTCGGCCAACCCGCAAGCGCTCGCGCCCGGCCCCCTGATGGTGTCGCTGGGCCTGCTGTCGGTGATCTTCGCCTCGCTCATGCTCTACCGGCGCCAGGACATCAAGCGGCTGTTCGCCTACTCCTCCATCGAGCACATGGGCATCATTACCTTCGCCTTCGGCATGGGCGGGCCGCTCGCGAATTTCGCCGGGCTGCTGCACATGACGCTGCACAGCCTCACCAAGTCGGCGATCTTCTTCTGCGTCGGCCACATCGCCCAGGCCAAGGGCACGCAGCGCATGCCCGACATCCGCGGCCTGACGGTGTCGCATCCGGTGCTCGGCTGGGGCCTCGTGCTCGGGGTGGTGGCGATCGCCGGGCTGCCGCCCACCGGGATCTTCATGAGCGAATTCCTCATCGTCACGACGACCTTCGCGCGCGAGCCTGCCCTCGCCGTGGCGCTCGGCCTGAGCATCCTGGTCGCGCTCGGCGCGCTCATCCTGCGGCTGAACGGCCTGGTGTTCGGCGAGCCGCACGGCCCGAGCGCGCCTTCGCGCGCCTCGTACATTCCCGTTTTCGCGCACCTCGCCATCGTCCTCGCCGCGGGCGTGTGGCTGCCGCCGGCGCTCGTGGCGTGGTTCCAGCACGTCGCGAGCCGGCTGAGCTGACGGCATGGCGGCGCTGAACGACATCCTCTCGAGCGGCGAGCCGGTGCCGCGGCACGCGCCCTGGCCGCGCGCCGTCGTCAGCCGCGGCGCCTGGCAGCAGGCCGCCGGGCGGCTGCAGGCCGGCGAGTGGTCCCTGCTCGCTTTGTGGGGAGATGCGTGGGGCGATGCGTCGGGCGAGCGGGGCTTCGCGCACATGGCGGTGCTCGAGGCGGCGACGGCGCAGTGCGCCGTGCTGAGCGTTGCCTGCGATGGCAACCGCTTTCCGTCGGTCGGGCGCGTGCACGCGCCCGCCATTCGCCTCGAGCGCGCGATGCGCGATCTGCTGGGACTCGAGCCCCAAGGGCTCGAGGACGCCCGGCCGTGGCTGGACCACGGCCGCTGGGGATCCGCGCATCCGCTCGGCGCGGCGCAGGGCTCGCGCGGGCGGCAGTATGCCTTCCTGCCCTCCGAGGGCCACAGCCTGCACCAGATTCCCGTCGGTCCGGTCCACGCCGGCATCATCGAGCCGGGGCATTTCCGCTTCACGGCGAACGGGGAGACCGTGGTGCGCCTGGAGGAACGGCTCGGCTACGTGCACAAGGGCACCGAATCGCTCATGGCCGGCGCCTCCCTCGAGCACGGCGCGGTGCTCGCCGGACGCGTTTCCGGCGACAGCACCGTCGCCTTCTCCCTTGCCTTCTCGCGGGCCGCCGAGGCGGCGCTTTCCGTCGAGCCGCCGCCGCGCGCGATCTGGCTGCGCGCGCTGCTCGCCGAGCTCGAGCGGCTGGCGAATCACTTCGGCGACATCGGCGCGGTCTGCAACGATGCCGCTTTCTCGATCATGCATGCGCAATGCGGATGGCTGCGCGAACAGGTGCTGCGGGTGGCAGAGAGCGGCTTCGGGCACCGGCTGATGATGGACCGCGTCGTGCCCGGCGGAACGCTCTGCGATCTCTCGCCCGG
>Ga0209592_1000086_pt1 | contig 23076 bp, 22 predicted proteins | sample PPLLak2March2015_2_FD_187251 | JGI IMG/M metagenome (GOLD analysis project Ga0209592, IMG submission 187251) | Freshwater sediment microbial communities from Prairie Pothole Lake near Jamestown, North Dakota, USA - PPLs Lake P8 Core (3) Depth... | ecosystem: Environmental > Aquatic > Freshwater... | reverse complement strand
GTTTGGCAAAACAAGCTTACCATGTTTGGGGCCCATTGCCCCTTTATTCGCTAACTCAGTTAGCGGAAAGTAAAGTCAGAATTCAATACAAATAGGACTTACTCACTTGGGGGCGGGAGGCGGGTGTTTGGGCGGGCTTCGCCCGCCCAAACACCCGCACATTCACGCTTAACTGCGTAACTTCTAACAAAATAAGGTCGGATTAAGATTTTTGATAGGTCATCAGGGTATATTCGGGGTAATTAATATCCAATATATCCAATAAAGGAGACCTGATGATGACTACCCAAACGCTTACCCAACATAACGGTGTTAACATAGACCAGCTCGTGGCGACTGTCAATGCAATCCAGCAGAACCCCGCCCTCGCCCGTTTTCAATTTAGAGCTCGAAACGAATGGATTGGCGGCGGTCACTCGCGCACCTCGATCCAAGGTTTCTACGGCGCTGGTCAGGAGGATGTTTCGCGCAGCAGGCCCTTCATCCTGGAAGGAGACGAGCCGCCGGTGCTGCTTGGCAATAACGCCGGAGCGAACGCGGTCGAAGCCGTACTGCATGCCCTGGCTTCCTGCCTGGCGGTTGGCTTTATCTACAACGCCGCGGCCCAAGGGATCAACGTCGAGAGCCTGAGCTTCGATCTGGAAGGCAACCTGGACCTGCGCGCCTTCCTGGGCCTGTCCGAAGAAGTGCGCCCGGGTTATGAAAATATCCGCCTGACCTATCGGGTGAAGAGCGATGCGTCCCGAGAGAAAATCGAGGAGCTGTGCGCATACGTCCAGAAGACCTCCCCGGTCCTGGACATGCTCCGCAATCCGGTTCCCGTGACAGTGGCGCTTGAGAATTAAATTACAGCCAGGAGTGTCGCGATTGTATATGAGTGAATAGTAAGACAGAAAGGAGTTCCCTATGAAATGGAAAATGTTTATCTCAATCATGCTATGTACAGCATTCCTCCTGTATCCTGCTGTACTTGCCGCAGCGAATGGACCACCGTCTGACCAGCTCGAGCTGGAGCCCTCATATTACGAGGGGGATGTCTACGTGCTCGCCATCCCGTCGGCAAAGAGCGCCAACCCCAACCAGGCTGTATTCGCCTGCTTTAACCTGGGACCGGACCTGACCGACCAGCAGACGGGTCCATACGGGAGGCTGTACGTCATCCTGGCTCCGGGAGCGACCCAGGTAGCCTGCGGCACGACCACGTGTTGAGTGCTGTCCCAGGTGTGAAGGGATATGTTCCATTCTGGCAGATCATCCTGGCAACGCCTGGGCCGGGATTCGACATCTCGATCATGCCCGTCACTTCGGTGGCTGGGGTAGAGGCTGCGGTGCAAGCAGGACAGCTTGAGCTCCTGGATACCGGAATCGTCTTCACCGCGCCCGTCATCAGCCAGTAGCCTATTGATCCAGGTGGGAGGGCGACTTGCCCTCCCACCGATATCCGAGACTGAAGAGATCTAGGAAAACTACAAGGGACGAAACCATGGTAACTACAGCTAACCCCACGCTAAGTATCGACCTGGAATCATTGCGTTCCGCCATTCAAAAAGAGTACAATCTGGTGGCGCTCAAACCTGAACGTGGCTTCCACTTCCACACCGGACTACGGTTGGCCCGGCTGCTCGGATACCCAGATGAATGGTTGGATAAGGTACCGGAGTTAGCTATTGAATCTTTTGCTGGCACCGGAAATCCCTTCAGCCTGGGTGAGCTGAAGCCTGGCGACAGAATAGTCGATGTTGGCAGCGGCGCCGGCATCGACAGCTTGATAGCTGCTCGCATGGTCGCTCCTCACGGAGATGTGATTGGTATAGACATGACTGCAGCTATGCTGGAGAAAGCCAGCCGAGCCGCCGAAGAGTCTGGGCTGCAAAATGTAGAGTTCCGCATGGCATATGCTGAAAGGATGCCCATCGAAGATGGCTGGGCGGATGTGATCATCTCCAATGGTGTGCTTAACCTGATGCCGGATAAACAGGCTGCACTGAAAGAGATGAGGCGGGTGCTAAAACCAGGTGGACGTATACAGATCGGCGATATCCTGGTGCAAAAGGAGGTCCCGGAAGACGCCCGGCAAACGATTGATCTCTGGACAGGTTGAATTGCCGGTGCTCTGCTGGAAGCGGAGCTTAAGGCTGCGGTCGCAGCCGCAGGTTTTGTGGATTTTGAGATCACCTGGCGTGGAGACGTTTTTAGCGGCGCACCGCAATCATCCGATGCCGCCGAATTCGGAACGCTGGGGATAAATTTTCGAGCAAGAAAGCCCGAGAATGATCAGGAGTCGGCAGAGGCATTAGCCGGTCTCACTTGCAAGACGAAATAATTTGACTATGAAGGAAGAGGGAGAGTACCATGCTTCTTGATGTCATTCGTTCTCTATACCAGTACAACGTATGGGCTAACCATCGTATCCTGATAGCTGTCTCTAAGCTCACCGCCGAACAATTCCTGGCACGAGCAGGCACAAGTTATCCCTCCGTGCGCGACACATTGGTCCATACGATGAGCGCGGAGTGGATCTGGCTCTCGCGCTGGAAGGGGTCTTCTCCCAACGCCATGTTCGAAGCGGCAGATTTTCCCAAACTACAGTCGATCCAAACACGCTGGGCAACGATCGAGGTAGAGACTCAGCAGTTCATCGATCAGCTCAATCCGTTACAGCTTGGCGAGGTTGTCTCATACGTAAACACGCGAGGCAAGAAATGGTCTTATCCTCTCTGGCAACAGATGATCCACCAGGTGAATCACGCAACCCAACATAGAAGCGAGGTTGCTGCGATCCTCACTCATTTTGGCTGTTCCCCAGGAGACATGGATTATCTCGTTTACCAGGATGAGCTCACCCTCTCAAAATAGTAATTGCCAGTACTCGGGCGGAAGCAGGATTTAAGGAAACAATTTGCAGCCTGTTTTTTATTTCGAGATAACTTAGGAAAGAGTTGTCTTTAACGGTGCTTCGGAATAGTCCAGCATAGCCAACTTCTGTTCACTGGGGATCAAATTCCGAACAAAAAATCCGGGAATAATCATTAGCGAGCGGTTATTATTTCCGAGCTCGGTCGCTTCGTGATGATGGACTCAAATAACTGACGGCTTACAACAGAGATCGCTCAGTGTCCGCTGGGCGATATCGCTTTTAAGGTGCATTACCCTCATGGATATACTCCTCTGCTCTCGTCAAGGTATTGTGGGAGATCGGGAGCACGATTTCGACACCGACACCCACTTGTCTCGTATCTTCCTTTATGTCATAGTTATCCTCAGACGCCTCCAAACGCCCTATGCAGAACCGCCTATCGGTATCCTGGTGCTTGCACTCCAGAAAAGAGCAGGTAGTTTGTCATCCAGACGAACAAGCAAGAACGAGTAGCTGCTCTCGGAAGAATTTGTTATGTTGTACTTGACACCGGGACTGTATGGGGGTAATATATTTCCAAATGTCAATAAATTTATTTACATTTGGGAATAAAGTATGATCTTTCGAGAGTTTGAGACCAGGATTAGAGCATTGCCAGCCTTCAATTTGAATGACGTGCGCAAGCTCGATCCCGGTTTTCACCGGCAGCAGTTATATTACTGGCATAACCAGGGTTACATCAAACCACTGGCTGGAGGTTATTATCTCCTGGCCGATCAAGCTATTGATGAAATGGTTCTATTCATGCTGGCTAACAAGATATACGAACCCTCCTATATCAGCCTGGAGTCAGCATTGGCTTATTACGAGATCATTCCAGAAACCGTGTTAGGTGTGACAAGCGTCAGTTCCCGCAAGACCAAGCAGTCTGATACCGGCTGGGGTGTATTCAGCTACCGGAGTGTCAAGCCTCAATATATGATTGGTTATCAGGTGATTGACAACTCCCCTGGAAAAAAGTTCAAGATCGCCTGCCTGGAAAAGGCTTTATTGGACTATTTGTATTTACATTCGGATATCCAATCAATAGCAGATTTTGAGGAACTTCGCTGGAACCGAACACAGTTGCATGGTCTGCTGGATCATTCGATTTTTACCAGGTATATCAGCATATTCGATAAAAGGGCCCTCGAAAACAGGGTCAATCAATTTCTGGAGTATCTGAATGCTTGATTTACAGCAGATAAAAAATGAATATTCAGAACCGTTGCAGGGGTATGAAAGGGCAATTGTTCGTGAATACCTGCAGTATAAGATTTTGCAGGCTATTTTTGAAAGCAAACAAGCCAGCATGCTATCTTTTCTGGGCGGCACGGCTTTACGCATCGTGCATGGAAACAGCCGTTTTTCTAAAGATATCGATCTTGACAATTTTGGCTTGAGCTGGCAGGCGTTTGGCGAGTTGATCCAGAAGGTGAAGCTGTTTTTAGAGCTGGAAGGATTCCTGGTGGAGAGCAGCATGGCAGCGAAGGACGCCTTCCACTGCAATCTGAGGTTTCCAGAACTGCTTTATAACCAGGGTATGTCACCTCACCAGCAGGAGAAGATTCTCATTCAACTGGACACGGTAGCTCAAGGCTACACCTATACACCTGAAATCAAGATATTAAATAAATTTGATGTCTTTACTGAGATCAGAGTGACGCCGTTAAATGTTCTGCTGTCACAAAAAATTTTTACCGCGGTTAATCGCAAACGCCCGCAAGGAAGAGATTTTTACGATATCACATTTCTATTGAGTAAAACCAAGCCAGATTTTGGATATATAAACCAGAAGATGGGCATTACCTCTCCCGAAAGTCTACGCGAGGCACTGCTTTTGAAGATCGAGGCTTTTAATTTTGATGCCCTGGCAGGCGATGTTGCCCCATTTTTAATAGCGAAGGAACAGGTAAAGAGAGTGGTTAAATTCAGGGAATTCTGGAAGCAGGTGGAGATGGACTGATTGAGGCCAGAATCTTCGAATCCGGACCTACAAGAAAAAGGATAACAACCCTTTGGGAATGGTGGGCGCGAAGATACGGAGACGGGTTAAGCATAGAGGTCATAGATGCCGGCTTCCCCGTCGCGGTCGGAGACGAAGGCGATCTGGGTGCCATCCGGCGACCAGGCAGGCGAAACTGCCGGCCTCTCCCCGGGTCAACCGGCTCATGTCGTGGCCATCGCTGTTCATGACATACAGGTTGCGGTTCCGCTGCCACGGGTTGAATCGAACACGAGTTGTTCTGAACTCACCTCGGTGGCAGCCGGTCCCTGAGGGATCTCCACGCCGCAGGTGAGGGTCACGGTGTAGTTCCCCTCAAGACCCCGAAAACCCCGGTCCAGGCTCGCCATATTTCACAGGCTCACGCTTTTCCGACCAGAGCGCGTAACCCATCCAGGCAAAGCCACTGCCGAATAATACATCGCCGGCGGTCACGATCACATGCGATAGTGTGCGGTCGAACAGTGGCGCTTCCGAAATCATAAAAAACAATACGCCAATGATTAACAATAAACCTGACCAACGGGGCAATACATCTGCGCACATAGTCGCGATGCCAAACAGGATATAGCCCAGCACAAAGCCCAGAATCAGCATAAGTACTCCACCCGTTGGCGGTGCGGCGGCTTGATCAAACAGAACAGGCATCTGTGCAGCGACTAAGGGTAGGACGGTAGAGACCATGAAGAATATGTTAACCACTAAGGCCGTGCCAAAGAAGGCCAGAACGAAACCGACCAGCCCAAGCCACTTTGTCTTTTCCACCTGACGGGCATATAGTCCCGGCAGGCTAAAAAGCATCAGAATTGCTGAAACCCAGTAAACCAGATGTGCAGGTATCCAATTAGGGCTAATGTAGGCGGCAATATCTTCGCCAACAGGATGAAGGAGTGCGCCGAGGGCGTAGAGCGCACCTGCCAAGATACTTATCAGTCCACTCCAACGGATTAAGTTTGCAGTTGACACTTCATACCTCCTCGCATTCAATAAAGTCAAAGGTAATAATATTTAGAGAAAGGATATCCAATTTAGCTCGCCAGGTCATGCCCCGAGAGGGGTATCTCAACGGGGTAGATTTTGCGTCCGTGCCTGGCGCCGCCATTCGTAGCGCAGGTACCAGACCAGCATCAGCCCTGTAGTGACCAGGTAGAAGGCATGCAGAAGCCAGATGGGGCCCATAGGCAAATGGAAAATGTAAATGGAATGAATGACGTTGCCTAAGTTACTGAGCAAGATGTTGCTCAGACTGTACGATCTCAAGTCCTTTGTCCGGAACGCTTTCATCAGCATGGGTAGCGTGCTGAATGCAAAGATGGTGGTTGAGATTGCGCCAGCTAAAATGGGTAGGTTAATATTCATCGCAACACCTCATGAATTCTCAGTTTGACTAACAATTAAGGCTATGATAAGAAAATGAGCACGCTGACGCATGCCCAAAATGGGGAATTCAGGAGGGGTAATTCTTTTTTGGAATGTCGGAGTAAGGTAGGGGAAAGTTGTTAGTCGAGCAAATCCCATTCTCTGGCCCTGGCCACCGCCTGGGAGCGGTTACCAGCGGCGAGCTTTCCGTAAATGTTGGCAGTGTGCTTCTTCACGGTCTCGGGCGAGATCACCAGTCGTTCGGCGATCTCACGGTTCGTCAGGCCGGCAGCGAGCAGGCGTAGCACTTCCATTTCGCACTCCGTCAGGGGCTCGGGCAGAGCGGCACCAGCCGGAGCCATTACGGCCTCATGACCGAAGGCCGCCAACAGCCGATCAGTATAGTCCGGCATGACCTTCCGGGAACGGAGTTCCTGCAGTAGTCTCCCCAAGGGGAGCCCTAGATCGGCGAAGAGGCGTACATAGCCCTCAGGTTCGGCCAGCCGCAAAGCATGTTCGAGAGAGATCAGCGCGCTTACTCGTTCGCCACGCCGCCAGTCAACCAGGGCTTTAAGCGCTAGGGCCTCGATGGTGACACGCATCTGGCCCTCCTCCTCGGTTGTCTGCAACAGGCGCTCAATCAGCGCTTGCGCTTTTGCGAGAGACGACGCATCTCCTTTGACGATGAGCACCCGGGCTATCGCCAGTTGTGCCACCACGCTTTCCGGTCGTCCTTCGAACGCCGGCCCGCGCAACATCTCGTCGGACCAGTTCACGGCTGCTCTGAGCCCGTCCTGCGCCAGCCAGAGATCGAGCCGGAAACGCTCGTATTGACTGGTCCACTCCGGAAATTGTGCTTGCTCCACCAGCGGACGAACTCGCTCCAGATGCTCGGCTGCCGTCTCGACCTCGCCTTGCGTCAGCTTAATACGAGCCGCGATCAAATATCCGGCGATCAGCGCCCTTACGTCTCCACCCAGGCCGGCGTGTTACAGCCCCCACGACACGTGATCCCAGGCTTCGGCCAATTGGTTCCACTCGTATAGAAGCTCGCCCATCCGGATGTATACCCAGCCGATGACCGGTAACGGCAGGCGGCCCCAATTCTCCCGGTCTCGGATGGTTGTGAGAGCCTTTCTCCAATAGCGGGCAGCGTTTTGCAGACAGCCCTGTCTCAGCTCGAGGTCAGCAAGAGCGCCAAAGACATGCGCTGAAAAGAGGCGGTCTGAAGGGGAGTGGGTGACTTCAAGCGCGGTGAGGTAGCATTCTTTTGCTTCCTCCCAGCGCCTATTCCGGCGGTAGGCATCTCCAAGCGCGCCATAAACCCCAGGTCGAAAGCCTACATCCTTGTCTGGTAAATCACGCAGCGCACGATCCGCATAAATCTCTGCCCGCGCAAGGTCGTTTTGAGTGCAAGCGATAAAGCAGCGAACGGCCAGCACCTTTTCAAATTGCCAGTGTGTATCCTCGCTCTCTATGGCTACTAATCTCTATTCAACGTCATCGACTAAGCGAACGCAAGCCTCAAACGCGCCAGTGTAGGCCAACAGCCCAGCCCGCATCAGGTCAAGCGCGGGGTAAGTCGCAGACCAGGACGAACCACCGTGCGTGCACCCTTGCACATTCATCTGCCAGGCAATCAGGCTGTTCTAAAGGTGATTGCAGCAACGGAGAGCGGCGGGAGCTGGACGCTCGCTTTTCCCTCACTGATCTTAACCGTCTGCAAGGGCTGGCTGTTGACGGCATTTGGGTTCTCGAACGTATTGCGCACATCCGGATCTGGCCCGCAGACGACTTCAGCGGATATGACCGATACAAGTTTCCCCCTGCCATGGTCGACCTCAATTTCGGCAATATCGCTGGTATTACGGTTCACAAGGAAAACGTGCAGGACGCCATCGCCCAGGATGGCGCTGGTATCGACAATGTTGACCCGCCCATAGGATGGGCTGTCGTAGGCGGGACCACTGATGGAAGGCAGGAGTGCAATCCCATCCCGCCGGGATGAGTACATAGCAAACGGGTAGAAAATTGTCTGCAGTAGCATGTCATCGCCCTGGGTGAGGATCGGGGCAATTACATTCACAATCTGGGCGATGTTGGCAATTTTGACAATGTCAGCATGCCGGATGAAGCTGTTGAGAAAACCTGCCACAACGAGGGCGTCTTCCAGGTTGTAATGTTCTTCAATCAAGTGCGGAGCGAATTTTCCGCTGCCGTTGGTATGTTCAGGGTTTTGGGTACGGTACCAGACGTTCCATTCATCAAAACACAGGTAGTGGCGTTTCGTACTTCTGCTGCGTCCTTGCACATACCGGCAGACAGCATCTATTTCCTCAATCTGCTGGTCGATCGAGTTGGTGACTGCCAGATAGTCGGCGGTATTGCCCTTGCGGTTGCCGGCGTACCGGTGCAAGCTGACGTAATCCGCATATGTGCTGATGTACTCCAGTACCGTACGATCCCAGTCCATGTAGGTGGATAGGTTTCTGCTGCACGAGCCGCAAGCGATGGTTTCGATATTCGGGTCAGTATCTTTCATCAACTTTGCCGCCTGCTGTGCGAGGACGGCATACTGGTCAGCCGGCATGTGACCAAGCTGCCAGGGACCATCCAGCTCGTTACCCAGGCACCACAGCTTAACACCATACGGGGCTTCTGACCCGTTTTTTGCGCGCAGATCGGCGAATCTTGTCCCAACCGGACAGTTGCAGTATTCAACCCAGTTGCGAGCCTCTTCGGGTGTGCCTGTCCCCAGGTTAACGGTCACCATAGGCGTCCAGTCCATCATGGATGCCATCTTCATAAATTCATCGGTTCCGAACTGGTTGGGTTCAATGCTCTGCCAGGCGAGCTCACGCACGGTGGGACGCTCTTGCCTTGGTCCAATCCCATCCATCCAATGATAACCAGAAGCGAAGTTGCCGCCCGGGTAGCGCATTGTAGTCATACGGAGCTGGCGTAGCGCGCCCATCACATCTCTACGAAAGCAATTTTCATCCGCATGAGCAGAATCAGGGTCAAAGACGCCCTGATAAACAGCTCGACCCATGTGCTCGAGAAAGCCACCGAAAATACGGGGGTCGACCTCGGCAATAGGATAAGCAGGATCCAGTATGATATGAGTCTTTTCCATAGTGCACTTCCAAATGGATATGGAATAATCGATGAGAGAGATTACCGGGCCGGCAGGTAACCCAATGATTCTCTTCAGCTTAACTGGACGCGGATGGTAGCAACTGACGCCGAAGGCAAAGTCAGATGAAGTTGGAAGGACGCGCAACTCACATCTAAAACCTGTGGCGTTACTACGGTGGGCGAGCTGAAGGTGTTGTGGGCGTGAATATCTCCTGCCAGAATCCGTCCATGAGCCCCATTGACTTTTGCCCCGCCCAGAATGTCCACGGTGACCTCGCCGGCTTCTTGGGCATGGCTGTTGGTAACGGTTAAGAAAAGCTCTTTACCTTTTATTGAGACGCTGCCGGAGACGAGTGGAATGGATCCCTCCATCGTCTCGCCTTTGTGCAGCGCGCTCTGCCAGGACGTTTGTATAATATTGCTTTTCGTGAAGTGGATGTCTGGCGTCTCAATTCGAGCTCGCAGTGCCGTCGCACCCTGGTGGGGAGCGTACATCTCGTAGACGTAGCCAGTCGGCGTGACCAGCATCTGCTCGCCTTCGGTCAGGATCATCGCCTGCAAGACATTAATAGTCTGCGCGATGTTTGCCATCACCAGCTTATCGGCGTGGCGGTTGAAGATATCGAGTGTGTTGGCAGCGACAATCGCATCACGGATAGTGTTCTGTTGGTAGAGGAAAGCCGGGTTGGTTCCCTTTTCGACCGGGTGCCAGGTTCCCCACTCATCGACAATCAAGCCAATTTTCCGACCCGGGTCCCAGGCATCCATCGCCGCACGCTGCTGGATGACCAGAGCTTCCATCTTGAGCCCTTTTTCGAGAAGGCGGTAAAATTCTTCCTCGGTATATTCGGTAGCGGTGCCGGCGGTGCCGCAGTAATAGTGCGCGGCAAAGCCGTCGATGTTATTGAAGGCCCAGTAATCCTTATAAAGCTTGCGGAAGAACCGGTCGGTCCATTCGACATCATTGCCGGATGGGCCGCAGGCGATGACGAACAGCTTTTTCCCAAAGCCGTGAATAAAGGAAGCATAACGGCGGAATTCCGTACAGTAATCTTCCGGGGAGAAGTTCCCTCCGCAGCCCCAGTTCTCGTTCCCCACACCCCAATAGGTCACATCAAACGGTTCGGGACTACCGTCCGCAGTACGCTGCTGCGCCCAGGTGGAACCATTGGGACCTGAATCGGGGAAATTGCAATATTCGACCCAGTCGCGCAGTTCGCGGGCAGTGCCGGAGCCGACGTTCCCACAAAAATACGGTTCGGCGCCAACCAGGCGACAGAAGCGGATAAATTCCTGGGTGCCGACGTGGTTGGTTTCGACCACTTCGCCCCAATGGATGTTAATCCGGCGGGGTCGCTGGTCACGCGGGCCAATTCCATCCTGCCAGTGATAGTCATCGGCGAAACAGCCGCCCGGCCAGCGGATGACCGGTGGTTTCAGCCGGCGCAGGGCTTCGATGATGTCGGTACGAAAGCCGCCTATGTTGGGAATAGGCGAATCCTCGCCAACCCAGATGCCATCATAGATGCAGCGACCGAGGTGCTCGGCAAAATGACCGTAGATATTGGGATGGATGGTGGCAAGGGTATCAGCCGGGTTAAGGGTGATGCGAGTTGTGTTCATTTTTAGTTACCTATTGCGTGTACGCAGCCAGATGCGTATTTCGCAAGGCGCGCGGTTATCCCAGACGAAGTAGGGACCAGCGGGATTTCCATTTCCCTTTCGGTCGGGGGCTTCTTCACGGTAGAACTCGTCCTGCCAGCCAGCCTCATCGATGGCATATCCCTTGCCATGGATGACGTTTACACCGCCTAGCAGGTCAGGGCGATATTCTACCGTGAAGGTTCGGGCAATCGCCTGCGGGTCAATGAAGGTCCGGTCAAGGATGATCACAGTTCAGGTCAAAGGCGCTGATGCGGCCCGTCTCCTCAAGCTTGCGATAGATATGCGGGATGGTGGCGGTGAGGCTGGTCTCGATGCGCGGCGCCCAGAAGGAATCAGAAAAATGAACGGCCGTGAAATACACCGGATTGGGCTGATCCTTAGCGGGGGTCATGTTGGTTTCCCTGGCGAGGGCTCCCCTGTGTGCTCCGTATACAGGTAGCACTTCACTATCCGCTGTTCGATTTGTACATCCGGGGGATCTATCTGACGGCAGATATCCATCACCTGCGGGCAGCGGCCCGCGAACTTGCATCCTACCCGGTCGTATTCTTTCACCTCTGTCGTTCCAAGCGAAATATGCTTGGCCCACGACTCTCTTTCTTTAGGCGCGGGTTTGGGCACCGATTCCTTGAGGAGCTTCGTATACGGATGGAGAGGCCGATCCAGAACATCCTCTACCGGCCCCGATTCGACGATAAACCCGCGCAGCATGATCCCGATGCGGTCGCTGATGTAGTAAGCCGTCGCCAGGTCGTGCGTGATGTAAATGACGCTGACCTTCTGTTCATCCCGCAACTTACGGAACAGGTTGACGATTTCCATGCGTAACGAGGCATCGACCATCGAGACAGGCTCATCGGCAAGGATCAATTTAGGCTGGGAGATGAGTGCCCGCGCGACCGAGACACGCTGGGTTTGCCCACCTGAAAGTTCGTGAGGATACCGATGGCTCACTTCTTCCAACGACAACCCCACATTCTGGAGCGCTTCATCGACAACCCGGGCCGCAGTTTGACGGTCAGGCGCCATCTCGAAATTCAACGCGGTATCAAACAGATAGGCGTCCACCCTACGCAGGGGGCTGAATGTTTCGAAGGGATTCTGAAAAACCGGTTGAACGCTCTTCATGAACTCTTTAAACTCGGATCGATTACGAATCGTTGCCAGATCGCGCCCTTCAAACAGTACCCTGCCCCGGGTCGGTTCAAGATCACGTAGGAGCAGGCGAGAGAGGGTGGTCTTTCCACTGCCGCTTTCACCCGCCAGGGTAAAAATCTCCGGTTGATCCATGTCCAGCGAGAAGGAAACATCATTGACGGCTACAATGAGGGAACCGCCGACCAGGCCACCAATATGAAATTCGACGGTTGCATGTTGAACATCCAGCAATTTATCGGTTGCACTCATAGGGAGTTCTCTTTCACCAGGTGGCAGGCCACGCGATGTCCGGCCCGAACGGTGACCAACTCAGGTACTTCGGTCCGGCAGATATCCATGACATAAGGACAGCGTTCGTGGAAACGGCAACCACTCGGTGGGTTGGCCAGATTTGGCGGGGCGCCTCTTAAGCTAACCTTATTCGATCTTTCCCCGATCATTGGCAGCGAATGAATAAGATGCTGTGTATAAGGATGAAGCGGAGCATTGAAGACGATTTCAGTAGGCGCTTCCTCGGCAATACGGCCCGCATACATGATCATGACCCTATCTGCCACGTTGGCATGCACCGCCATGTCATGAGTCACTAATAGCACCGTATTGTTGCTCATGGCCTGAATATCCTTGATCATCTGCAGGACTCCACGCTGAACAACAACATCCAGCGCCGTGGTGGGCTCATCGGCAATAATCAAGCTGGGTTGGAACACGGTTGCCAGGGCGATGGCCACCCGCTGCCTCATGCCGCCAGAAAGCTGGTGGGGATAGGAGGTGAGAACCTCGGTCGGGAGTCCCAGCCGATTGACATGCTCGCGGGCCTGTTCGAAGAATTTCTTCTTATCCGGGATGCCCTCGTGCGTATCAACAATATCCTCGAAGGTTTTGATGATCTTCCGCACCGGGTTGAGGACGCTCATGGATCCCTGCATTACATATGAGATTTCCTTCCAACGCAAATTATCCCTGAGCTCTTCTGGGGAAATATGCAGCATATCGACATCGTGGGACCAAAAATGATAGTTAACGCTTCCCGAATATACTTTGAGTGGAGGTTTGATATTGCCCGAAATCACCTTGATCAAGGTTGTCTTGCCACAGCTTGACTCGCCTGCCACGCCATAAATCTCGTTCGGATTGAGCTCAAAAGAAACTCCGTCGACGGCTCGTACGGTCCGTGAGATCCCATAAATTTCAGTCCGGTAATAGGCACAGATGTCTTGTACGCTTACTAGTGCCACGGGTTATCCTCCAATCAAGCGCAGGCGAGTTCGTGGATCAATGTACTCATTGATGCTTGTGAAGAGCAGATAGAGACCGAGAAACAGAACGATCGCCACCAGAGCCGGTGCAGCGATCCACCACCAGACCCCCGCCACCAATGCCCCGTGCTGATTGGCCCAGAAGAGTGCGGTTCCGATGGAAGGGGTGGTCAGATCCGAAAGCCCCAGTACACTCAAAGTGACCTCCATTCCAATGGACCATAGCAAGTTATTAATGGTGGTGGCAAACACGATTGGCAGCACGAAGGGAAGATGCTCGTTGACCGTGATCCAAAATCCGTTGGTCCCGGAATAAACCGCGGTCCGTGTAAATGAGCGCTCCTTCAGGCTCAGCACCTGGGAACGAATGAGACGAGCGTCATACGGCCAGCCAAAGAATCCCAGGATGACCCCCAGCAGGAACAGGTTCATCTTGTCACGCAGCAGAAAACCCAGCAGGATCAGGATGGGCAGCAGGGGCATAATCACGAAGCTGTCGTTGACCGACATCAGCACCCGATCGAGCCATCCGCCCTGATACCCGGCGGTGAGTCCAACGATGATGGCGATCACGCGAGATATAACCGCAGTAATCACCCCCATCACCAACGAATTGCGCACGCCAAAGGTCATCCACCAGAAAATATCCTTTCCACGAGAGTCGGTGCCGAAGAAGTGGTTCAGCGATGGACGCGTATCCATAGGTACCTGAAATGATTTGTTCGGCTCATACGGGGAGACAAAGGATAGGAGAATCATCACCACAACCGCAAGCAGTAAAATAAAGGCAATGCGGAAGCGTCCGTCATATTGTAAAAGGTCGCGTATTACTTTGAACATAGGGCTGGCCTCCTATTGATATCGCACTCGCGGGTCGAACAGCGGGTAGATTAAATCCATGAGAAAAACGGCGACAGCCACGCCGATAATCGAGTAAATGGCAATGCCCATGATCATGGAATAATCGTTCCGGTATACCGCCGCCATGGTCAGCATGCCAAGCCCCGGGAAACCAAAGACGATCTCCATAATGAGGGCGCCGCTGAAGACTGCCCCAAGCGACATGGCTAGCCCTGTAAGCTGTGGCAGCAGGGCATTGCGCATGATATATTGCGAGAGGATCTTGCTTTCCTTCATACCAGTGGTTTCGGCATAGACCACATAATCCTCTGAGATGATATTGGAGGTAAGGGATTTCATACCGATAAACCAGCCGCCAAACCCGACCAGCACCAGGGTAGCAGCCGGGAGTATGGAATGCCGCAAGTAGATCAAGGCAAAGGCAAATGTCCAGCTAGGACGAGTCCCGATCGGATAAGCCCCGCTGAAGGGCAAGATTGGAATGAAGAAAGCAAACACCACCAGCAGAACGATGGCTACAATGTAGTACGGAATGGGACGGACTGCCTGGCCCACCACTTCGATCACGCCCAGCAGTTTATTTTTCGGATAATAGCTGGACCAGGTGCCGAACAGGTTGCCAAAAATCCACGAAATCAGCACCGCGGGGATCAACAGGCTGAGCGTATATGGCATGGCCTGGCCAATCATCCCGGATACAGGGTTGGGGAAATTAGCGAGTGAAGGGCCGAGATCACCCCGGAGCAAGCGACCCCAAAACGCGAAATACTGCTGGACCGGACTGCCAGACAGGCCGTACAGGTCTGTCAGCGCGGCGCGCATTGAGGCGATGGATTGGGGGTCGAGGGTCTCACCCCGCGCCATCATCATGGATATCTGCGCCTCTACCGGGTCCGCGGGGGAGAGCCGGGGAATGATAAAGGTTACCGTGATCCCAACAAATATGATTGTTAAGAACTGAAGGAAGCGCGGAAGTAAATAACGAAGGGTAAACTGTCGCATTTAGATTGTCTCCAATATTAGAAAGCCCCTCCACAGTGGCCGCCGGTTTCGACAACCGCTATGGAGGGGAATTGTGTTGCTACTGCTCTTTCCCCTCGATTATCGCATTCAATTCATTGGCACCCGCCTAATTATAAACGCGATCTTGTCAACGGCGAGGTTATGCGTTCTTCGGTTTAATCTTGACGAACATATACTTGGTGTTACCCCAGTTCGGCACTGGATCCGTGTAGGGGTCATCCACAGATGGATAGCCGGTGAAGTAGGTGGTGTCCATGGTCGTGAAGACATTGTACGCCATGATGGGGGTAATCGGCATTTCCTGTGCGGCGAGCTTGCAGTACTCCAGTCCCAGCTCGACGCCCTTGGGATCGTCGAAAGAGATCATCTGGATATTTTCGATGATCTGGTCGAGTTCGGGGTTCTTCCAGCGCATGCTGTTGGTACCGGCAGCGGGTTCGCCGCTCGCTACATAGAACTTTGAGTGCCATGACTGGAGGAAGAAGAACAGGTCGGGGTCGCCGCCCCAGGTCTCGATCGTCCAGGCTAGGTTGGCGCTGTATTCGCCGCTGCTCATAATGGGCCAGGGATTGGCCTGCGCGTCGAGGGTGGTGTCGATGCCAAAAGCCTTCCAGTTCTCGACGATCGCGGCGGCAGCCCGGTTCATGGTCGGGTTGGATTCACTCATGCTCATCAACGGCAACTTGAAGGGCGAGCCATCGGGTAAGGCCCATGTGCCGCCATCCTTCTTCATGCCGGCGTCGAGCATCAACTGTTCGGCAGCCATGGGATCGTGTTTCCACCAACCGGCTCCAATGTACTTCTTGATGATCTCGGGGTCGGTTGGCACCAGGTCGCCCAGGCTCTCGCGGGCTAAATCGGCAATCCGTTGGGCAGCAGTTGGATCGTAGGGCTTGTAGTCCTGCCCGCCAACCTTGAGGGTAAAGTCATTCAACCAGGATTCCAGCGGCGCGTGATAGTAGTGGGGGTACATCCCAGTCGGCGGGACGTGGATGGCGGAGATGGTTGCCGCGCCTTTGTAGGAGGCCAGGGCGACCTGGGCGATATCAATCGCCAGCGTCAGCGCCCAGCGGACTTCCTTTTTGTCCAGGCCGGGTTTTTCGTTGTTGTAGATGACCGCCGGCAGGGTGGGATCCGGGTGCGCCCAGGGGAACGAAGGGAACCAGCCGACCGAGGTCGGGCTCTCCTTGGCCAGGGTAATGCGGCCTTCCGGGGTGATGTCGTGGATCACATCCAGCTCATGTGCCGTTTGGGCGATAACGCGCTTGTCGCTCGGGCCTGGATCAATGTACATGGCGTACTTAACAGACACCTCGCCAAGGCGAGCGACCGAGGTCCGCTGCCAGTCTTCGCGGCGCTGCCACAGGAACCATTTGCCGTTTGGATCAGAGTCCTTAAGCGTGTAGGCGCCCAGGCTGACCGGCGGGTTGAACTTGAACGCCACCGGGTCTTCCTCCTTTTCGAAGATGTGCTTGGGCATGATGTAGCAGGCGCCCCAGCGCACGGTAAAGGCCGAGTGGAAGCGCGAGTTGGGGGCTTTCAGGTAGAAGACAACGGTATTTCTATCGGGCTGTTCCAGATGGTCGATATTGCCCTCGAACAGGCCCTGATTCTGCATTCCAGGCGTATTCTTCAGGAGATCAACGGTATAGTACAGGTCATCCGCGGTAAACTCGACGCCGTCGCTCCAATAGAGGCCCTCGCGAAGCTTGACGGTCATCTGGGTGAAGTCGTCATTGTAGATCGGCTTCTCGGCTGCCAGGGCATTATCCCATACGCCGTCGACTCCCGCATCCGGGTCGATGTACCACAGCGCATCCAAGGCCAGTTGCTGGAGGCCGTTTATCCAGAAGGCGCCGTAGCCGCTCCGCCAGCGGTTGAAGTCATCTGCCGGTTGCACAGTCCCTGATGGGTTCTCCAAGATGAGGCATTGATCCCTGGGCACGCCTGGTTGGATTTCCTCTACTGCAGACGCAGCGGTTGGCTGGCCAGCCGGTGGACTAGTGGCTTCTCCTTCCTGAATTGGCGCCGGGGTGGGAGTTGTGCAAGCCGACAGGGCGCCTGCCGCTGTAAATAAGGCGGCTTGCTTTAAGAAATCTCGTCTGGTGATGACATACTTTTTCATTTTCTTCCTCCATCGTATGTAGATTGTGGGTTGAACTGAACGGCTTAACTTGCCTCACATAAACCGCCTCGAAAGGGAAAAACTCGAACCCGCCAGCGCCAGCCTGGATGAAACATCCATCACTCCCACCCATGTGGTAAAACGCGCAGGAACATGATTTTTCCCTAATGACTAGTCTTTCACGACCATTAATGTAGGAACTTGAAAACGAATTTTAAGTTGTACAGATAACAGAGGAATTTTAGAACTTAATAAAATTCTAACATGAACAACATAGGAATGTCAATATTAAAATCTATGTTCTTGTTCTCATAATTTTAGAACATTTTCGATCCTGTTCATCTTTGCCGGTTTTTACGACTGCGAAGGGAGAATTCGTCATGGAACGGGGTTATTACGGCTCTATTTCCTGGAAACTCTAGATGAGTTACATGGAATATTCACGCGGCAGAAATGACTATTAACCGTTTAACTCTTTCCCTATTAATCATCCGATCAATTTAGGATGCCCTATTGCATTTGGTCGAACAAAGGATTAAAATATAACTGTCCTTGTTCGTTATATATTTTAATATATAGTGGTATTCTTTCTGTCCAAATCGTAATTGATCACCCCTGAAAGATTTTAAGACGGAGAGGAGTGAAAACATCTTGATCGATGATGCAAAAGTCCAATCACATACGGCTCCGACGATGCGCGATGTCGCTGCTGCAGCGGGCGTCTCTCTTTCGACCGTTTCGTTGGTGGTTAACGGAAAGCCGGGGGTGAGACATGACAGGCGTGAGAGGGTTCTGAAGGTCATTAAAGAGCTCAATTATATAACAGGGGGACGTAAAAAATCAGGTGTGGAAACTAAAATCATTGGGCTTCTGATGGAATCGCTGTCCGAGGCCTCACGGAGCGAGGGTTTCTACCTTCGGATTGTCTCGGGAATTGAGGAAGCTGCATATGAGCTGGGTTACCAGGTGTTACTGCATGTTTATCGCCCAACAGTTGATCCCCTCAACAGCATTCGCGAGCTAATGGGGCGTGATGTGGATGGGCTGATCATTGCAAACGACGGTGATATCACTCCCAACATCATCCGGAACCTCGCCGAAGCCGGTATTCCGATGGTTCTGGTGGAGAACCTTCAGGGTTTCCCCATCCATTCGGTGACCGCCGATAACTTTACAGCCGGGCGCATCATGACGGAATACTTGATCCGGCTAGGGCACAAACGGATTGGTGCTCTTGGTGGACCCCTTAAATACAGCAGCCTCTGCGATCGAATGCGTGGCTACCAGATTGCTATGATCGAGAATGGCTTAGCGCTTGACCCCAGCTTGCAGCCAAGCCCTGTCTCTGGTAACCCCAGGAAGGGGTATGTGCAAATGCAGAAACTGATTGCCCTTTCCGAGCCTCCGACGGCGGTCTTTGCTGTTAGCGATCGGGCCGCATTTGGCGCGATGGAAGCCATCAAGGATGCCGGTTTAGTCTGCCCGGACGATATTTCTGTGGTTGGTATTGACGATGTGAGGGACAGTGCTTACAGCACTCCCCCCCTGACCACCTTCGGTGTTCCCAAGTACAATTTAGGCAAGGCCGCGGTTTTAATGCTCCACAACCTGACACTAGATAGGTCTATACCGCCTGCCAGAACGGTTCTGCTTGGAAACATCCTGGTGCGGCAATCCGCTGCTCCGCCCCGCGAAAAACCTCTACAGGGTAGGCTTTAGGCGCTTGCCGCAACCATCCCGGTTGATCCGCGCCATGAATAGACTCCTATAGTTCGTTGGTTTACAGTCATTTCCTAACCGTATGAGCCAGAACCAAACCGAGCATAGAAGAGTGTTCGGATCTTGACGCGGAAAGTGACAAGACAGGTAATGAAAGACCTATCCCCTTTGGTCCTGGGTCTCGATTCCAGTACAACCGCTTGTAAGGCGATCGTATGGGATTGTCGCGGCACATCTATTTCCAAAGGCTACAGCTCTCTTACCCTGTTGGCTCCTCAGCCTGCCTGGCATGAACAACCTGCTGAATCCTGGTGGGAATCCATGACTCACGCGATTCGACAAGCCGTGAGTCGAGTAGAGGATAGACGACTGAAGGCTCTTTGCATCGCGCACCAACGTGAGACATTTGTTCCGCTTGACGAGCATGATCGCCCATTGATCAATGGCATCCTTTGGATGGATGAAAGGGCGCGCGAACTCCTGCCACTTCTGGAACAAACTCTGGGAAGGGACAAATTCCACCGCCTGACCGGTAAAAAACTCTCAGTCAATTTGACTATTGCGAAAATCGCCTGGCTTAAGGCGCACAGAGCTGATGTATTTGCCCAAACACGCAAATACGTGGATGTGCATGCATTTCTGGCTCACCGTTTAACAGGTTCATACCGGACTGGCTGGGGTTCTGCTGACCCAACCGGGTTGTTCGATATACAGAACAACTGTTGGGCCGAGTCTCTGTTAGATCAAATCGATATCCGGCTCGACCAACTTCCTGAAGTACACCCACCGGGAACCATCATTGGTTCTCTTATCCCAGCTGCTGCGGAAGCTTGTGGCCTGCCGGTAGGATTGCCAGTGGTAGCGGGCATTGGTGATGGGCAGGCAAGTGGATTGGGGGTCAATATTACTTCTCCTGGTGATGCATATTTGTCAATGGGAACATCGGTTATTTCGGGAACATTCAGCGATCAATATATCTTCGATCCCGCTTTTCGAACGATGACAGGTGGGGTTCCTGGATCCTATTTACTGGAGACAGTTCAACTCGGCGGTGGTTATACTGTTGCCTGGTTTATGGAAAAGATTGCCGGCCAGCCCGGTCAGGATGTTGCCAATCTTCAGAATTTTTATGATCAAGCAGCCAGTGCAGTGCCGCCCGGCAGCGCCGGTCTGGTAGTAGTTCCATATTGGAACAGCGTGCTTGGTCCTTATTGGGATCCGTTTGCCAGCGGCATTATTGTTGGTTGGCGCGGTTTTCATCGATTGCCTCATCTTTACCGGGCCATTCTGGAGGGGGTGGCCTTCGAACAGTGTCTGGGTACGCTGGGTGTAGAAAAAGCACTGGGACAGCCTGTGAAGCGTTATATTGCAATGGGCGGCGGTGCACAAAACGATCTTTGGTGTCAAATTGTTGCGGACATTACCAATAAACCAGTCTTTCGTGCTACCACGACAGAGACTGCGGCGCTCGGAGCAGGCATTCTAGCAGCTACTGCGGTGGGCTGTTATGCAAACGCTCGCGAAGCTGCTCAAGAAATGACCCATATTCTCCCGCAACCGATTGAGCCAGATGCATTAGACCATGCTTTTTACAACCGTTTGTTCGAGGAAGTATATCGCCCCCTATTCCCTGCCCTGCAACTTTATTTGGATCGACTGGCTTCCATATTAAAATCCTAATTCCTTTTTCAAGTGCCCAATGGTTGGCGTACCCGCTGGTGGGCGGGACGAGATCACGTTGCTTTGCCAGAACCGGCCTTGAGCTCAGAAAATTGTCTGCTAACGCCGCGCTGCAACCATCTCGGCACCCGAGTCCGAAAGATACGGGTGGATATAAGCGATTGTCGCGCCGTATTTGATGCCAAAGCCAGACTACCCAAGAGACCAGAAAACCAGCTGCCGGTACGGTACCACAAGCTGCTCGATCTGCGTGATCAGACCTACTTGAGTCAATTCGGTCATTGCATTCTTCCTATATCTGAACTTTATTTTCGATCTTCATTTCGCCCACCTGAATGATGACCACATCCTCCGTCTGCAATGTGAAGTTATTAGGGACGAGGCAGGTTCCAGTCATCAAAAAGACACCCTGTGGGAAATCCAGTTCGCGTGTGAGAAACTCGACCAGTTCAGGCATCATTCGCTTCATGGAGGCGGTACTTGCTTCAGCGTTGAAGACCGTTTCATCTGCTCGTCGGATTTCCATGCGGATGGGAAGATTCTGGATCATCTCGGGTTCGCACAACAAAATACCATGTCCCAATGCGCACGAGCCGTTAAAGATCTTCGCTTGTGGCAGGTAGAGCGGGTTCTCCCCTTCGATATCGAGCGAGGAGACGTCGTTCCCCGCGCAATAGCCCACGATCTCCCGGTGACAATTAATGACCAGCACCAATTCCGGTTCGGGTACATTCCAACTACTATCCCTGCGGATGCGGATTGGTCCGCCGTTGCCCGAAACGCGCCACCCCATGGATTTCGAAAAGATCTCCGGTCGCTCCGCCTCATAGACTTTCTGATACATATCCGCGACGCTGGACTCCGCCTTACGTGCCTCGCGGCTTTGTAAATAAGTGACTCCCGCCGCCCACACTTCCTGCTGTGGATCGATCGGCGCTTCCTCCTCGCCCGAAGCTGATTCGTTGCCCGATAGTTTTTCCAACATTTCGAACATGGTTCCGCGCGTCATCTCGAGCAGCATGGTCAGGTTCAGGCTTAGCGGTAGAAAATGACCATCCACTGCCCAGCGTGATCCGTTTGGAGTTTTATGTTTGGTGAGTAGCATGGGACATCTCCAAAAATGTAATAACGAATTCAGTCGTCTCTTATCAAACGACTGACCCACAGGGCACTCACATGCACTGCGACAAGCACCGGTGCCTGCGCATGTGACGCAGAGTAGTTAATACGAAGCTAACTTCTCAAGGATTGTATCTGCATCGTACACACATCCACCCCATGTGCCGCCGCTGACGTTTTGCAGAGCTGCCCATAGACGAGTATCCTCTGGCAGGTCAGGATTCTGCTTCAACTCGGGATGAGGTGAGCGGGAGTCCAGATCAACGTTGAGCACATCTATGCTTCCCGAAAGCTTGACTCGATCAACAATGATCCGGATCGTATCGCCATCCCGCAGCTTTCCAAGCGGACCTCCCGCCAGTGCCTCGGGTCCCACGTGACCGATGCACGCGCCTGTGCTGACGCCGCTGAAGCGCGCATCGGTGATGAGCGCGATGGTTCTGCCATGAGGTAAGTACTTCAATGCGGATGTGAGCTGATAGGTCTCTTCCATACCTGTGCCCATCGGACCGCAGCCGATCAGCGCGATGATGTCGCCCACCTTGACGGGATTTTTGCTCAAGCCTTTGACCGCAGCCATCGCGGCACGCTCGCTCGTGAACACGCGGGCGGGACCCGTTTTGCGATAGACGCCATCCGCGTCGACAACGCTCGGATCGATGGCGGTGCTTTTGATCACGGCTCCCTTTGGCGCCAGGTTACCTGTGAGGAATGTGATCGTGCTCGTCAACCCACGCTCGCGTGCTTTTGTTGGATTCATGATCACATCGTCGGGATCAACGTCATCCAGTTCCTGAAGTCGTTCGCGAAGTTTTGCGCGACGTTCACTGTGTTCCCATTCTTCAAGCGCTTCGCCTACTATGTTGCCGTTTACAGTGCGGGCATTGAGTTTCAATAATCCCAGCTCTCGCAAATACAGCATCACTTCAGGCACACCGCCTGAAAGGAAGACCTGCACGGTTCCATAGCCTGTTGGTCCGTTCGGCATTACATCCACCAAACGTGGCGTGGAGCGATTGACGCGTGACCAATCGTCCACGGCGGGGCGCGGGAGTTTCGCAGCATGCGC
>Ga0209592_1000084_pt1 | contig 23249 bp, 26 predicted proteins | sample PPLLak2March2015_2_FD_187251 | JGI IMG/M metagenome (GOLD analysis project Ga0209592, IMG submission 187251) | Freshwater sediment microbial communities from Prairie Pothole Lake near Jamestown, North Dakota, USA - PPLs Lake P8 Core (3) Depth... | ecosystem: Environmental > Aquatic > Freshwater... | reverse complement strand
CAGGGATGGTGTGAATCTGAAATATATCCGAATATGCCCGGATCTACCAATAGCTCGCGCTTTGTTCTACCGACCATTCCCGTTCAATGGATGAAATTTTTACTTTTTAATAGCGGCTTTAACCTTCACCATGACATCTGGTGGGATAGGATCCATTTTATGAGCAGTTTTTGCGTGTTCTGCAATTTTAGTCATCAGTTCAGCTTCGGTGGGAGCAGAAGTCTTAAACCCACAGTTCTTGGCAAAACATACAAAAGATGGCATCTTTTACACCAGTCTGTAATTATTCCAGGGTCTATTTATTTTTATCCTTCCTGACAGATATGGTCGCACGTACCTTTCTTTCACCGGGGGGATGGTACACAGCACCTACCTCACCCGCCAAATAACCAATAAGATAGAGCGAATCACCGGAAAACAGGATTTCCCATGAAAATGGAATTAAACAGATATGCATAGTGGAATGTTTATAGCACTTAGTTATTTGCGATGAACACCGCCGCCCCCGACGGGGCGCCCCCGCGGCGGATTAGTGCCGGTAAATATATTTGCAAACACCGAACGGCCCCGCCGTGCCTCGGAGAGGCCCTGAGGCGGGGGATCCTCCTGAAATTGCATGGTTTAATGATTTTCATAGTTCGGGTGTGAACTCTTTGTTTATGCCCGTTTCAACAGATCCAAAAAATCACAAAATCTGTTATTTTTTGCTATTCCTCATTCTCTCATCGGGGATATTCCGGATTGGATAGCCCGGGTTAAATTCCTTATCACCGGAATCAAAAAAAATTATGCTTCCCGGGCCGCATTTCTCTCACTCTCACCTGGAGTTTAAATCAATTTCCGTCGTTCATCCATTGTGAAAATGTATACTGAATGCGTCAAGGGTTGATATTGGTTGAAGTCTATGAGCTTCTTTAGTAGTGGCTGATTTTGTGCAAGACTAAGGAACAATATAAGCGGATTATTTAACGCAATTATTATAATAAAACGTTATACTTTTGTTATGGAAGATAATCCAGAATATTTTTCTGAAATTGTGTATCTTCGGGCAATAGCGATATTAGCAGTAATTAGTATACACGCATCTCCTAAAGGGAGTAGTATCAATTTTCTGACGTTATTATATATGTCTATAGATACATTTTCTCATTTTGCAGTTCCTCTTTTCGTATGTATATCGGGTTTTGTGTTATACAATAAATATCAAAGGTCATACTCACTGAAGATATTTTATAAAAAACGTTTCCTGTCAGTGGTTCCACAATACACAATATTTTCAATATTAGCAATTTTTTTCCTATACGCCGGGACAATTTACTTAGGTAAAGTCTGGAATCATAATGTCATCGAAATTATGTATTGGTATTTATCAGGAACTGCTTATTATCATCTATGGTTTTTTGTTTTGATTATTCAATTGTATATTCTTTACCCTGTGATAGAGAAGGTTTTCACTAAATCCGGTGAAAACTATAATACACCTGCTTTGTTGATTTTTTTATTAATTGTTCAAATATTATATCAGATTTTCTCTATCAATAAAATTTCTTTGATTGGAACCGCGACTATGTTTTTAGGGTACATATTTTACTTTGTTTTGGGGATGTATGTCAGATTTTATTATTTAAATTATAAAAACAGGGTAATGACTTTTAAGCAAGCTTATATCTTCTTTTTAGCACTGCTGTCTGCAACTATTTTGGGAATTGGATGGTACAGGATAGAATTTTTTAGAAATGATCTAACTCCACAATTAATTTTTATTTATAATGGGATTGTTGCAATAGTGACACCATTTTATTATATTTTAATTTTCGGTTTGTGTTTATATTTTGCATTAAAAATTTCTGAAATGATTCCCAATGTGAACACAAAAGGATTACAGATAATCGGCAATTATTCATTCGGAATTTATCTGGTTCATGCTTTCATATTATATGCACTAACAGATGGAATACTAGCTAAAATAGGGTTTAATATGAATAACTGGTTGTTTTATCCTGTTGTATGTATACTTGTATTGAGCATGAGTCTTGTGTTTGTTTATGTTATGAGTAAAGTTCCTTACCACGAATATATTATTGGAAGTGTAAGATAACTCATTAAAGAGACAATCGATAATTAAGGATGTCGAGACGTCGACGGGGACTCTTATCTTTTTTTAAGGTGATTACTCAGTACAAGCCACGAGACTATAACCAACTAAGACTTGGAGCAGATCGTTAAATAAATCGCGATCTCTGTGGTTGTATCTGAATTCCAGTTCTTTCAGGTAGAGAGGAAATTTCATGGGATCCACGCCATGATATTTCATCAACCTTTCTTTAGCAAATGACCAGAAACCTTCGATACCATTGATGTAAACTTTTCCATTAGCGAACTTTTTACCATGGTCAATTCGTCTGTGTTTAAATCCATATGAGACGAGTCCGTTGTAACTTCTGAACCGGTCGGTGTAGATCAGACTGCCTCTCTTAACCTTCTTGATAGCCAATTCCAACAGAGTATCTCCCTTCACATCACCGACAACTTCGACCTTAACCTTGCCTCCTCTAATCTGGTTCCCGTCCCTGCCAGGTCGGGAGCAAGCGTCCTGGATATTATCGATCATGCTGCGGTACAATTGTTCGACCTTTGAGTGCATCTACGGCGATCTTCCGGTCGATCGCAATCGCAGCCTGCCGGATGAATGATTCGATCATTTCCCTGTTCGGCATTTCGGTGCCACCCTGAATACTTATCCCGACATCGCCGAGAATTCTTCCTTTGGAGACCAATCCCATCAGGTAAGAATCAATGCCCATGGCAGCCTCTTCGATCTGTCTGCATATTTCCTCAGGGACTTCCATATGCAGGAGGCGGAAAAGCGGAGGCGTTTTGACAAGTTTCTGGTGCCTGATGAGTGCAGCCGTATCAGCCTTCTCGATAGGAAATGTCATGTCTTCTACCTTCATTCCCGTAAACTGCTGCATTGTATCAAGGGCAATTGGATTTCCAACAACACTCTTGAGAATGAGCTTCTGCTGTGCCTCATCGAGAATTCCCACCCAGACCAGAAATCCCGGGGCAAGGTCAAAGACCTGCTGTGCAACATATCGGTAGATATCGTCACCCTCATCCATATCCATGAATGCTTTTCCCGTCTGCGAGAGAAATTCCATTGTTCTGATATAATTTTTGATCTTCTCACCGGTCTCGCGTTTCTCGGTGATGTCCTTTCCCACGCCCTGGTATTCTCGGACAATACCTGAATCATCAAAAAGGGCACGAAATGTCCAGGAGTTCCATCGAACCTGATCGGATTGGTTAACAACCCGGCATTCTACGGTTTCTACCATATGTTCCTTGTCAAGGGACTGGAGGGCATCATTCAGTTCAGCATTGTCTTCCTCGTTCATCCCGGGTATGTGATACCTTCCCTGGAGATCTGCAGTGCTTTTTCCGAGATACCGTGCATAGGAATCATTCAGAAAGATCAGGGTGCCGTCAGTGCGAAAACGGGTGATGAACTCGGTCTGGTCCTCGACAATGCCCCGGTAACGGGCCTCGCTCATCTGCAGGTTTTCTTCATAGGTCTTCCGGTCAGTGATGTCTTCAAGGATGAATGTCATGCCATGGCTCCCGTCTTCAAATGCGGTGGGCACAAGCTTCACCCTGAAATGGAGTGTCTTTCCGTTCAGGACGATGCTGAGTTCGGTTATCTTTTCACCGGGATTTTGTCCGTCCCTGACCGGTTCCGGTCCAGGAAGACTGGTAAAGAAAGGATTATCGATTTCATGGATTTTTTTTCCAATCAGGGATTCCCTTTGTTCATGGAGAAGGGTGAGGACTGGCTCGTTTACCTGAATAACTCTCTGGTCTGTATCGAGCACGATAACATAGTCAGAGGAAAACTCAAGCATTGCTGAAATGGGAACGCGATGAGAGAGGAAATATACTTTTGCAGCCCCTATGACCAGCATCTCAACCTGTCCTGAAATAAGGAGCATATCAAGATACCTGGCCACCAGGTTTCTGTTCATCTTCACCCGGGAGGCAAGATTGGAGATAGTCAGACCCCGTGGATTCCCCCTGAGATGCCGCTTGATGGTGTCAACTCGTTCCTGTTCCAGAACAGCCATTTGTCAGGATTATTTTTTCGTGCAATAAATTTTGTGAAATAATTCTTATGCTCCACATCTTTGACATTTCCCGGTTCACTGCCAGGTCAATCCGCTCCGGTCTGACAATCTCACGCTTCACACCGGTACTCCAGAAGTCGCGACCTTCCGGGGACCGCAAAATTCCTTATCACCGGAATCAAAAAAAAATTATGGTTCCCGGGCAGCACTATCGTAAACCCTTGTCATGTACCGTGCCTGAAAGACACTTAAGAGGGGAGCAAGGGTAAGTATGATGAGGACCGCTGCTACAATAAACCCGATGAGGGAAACGGTGCTACCGCCAAGCATGAACATGATTATCCCCCCGATCAGGATCATACCAAGGACGATGATACATACCGGGACGGCAATAACAATGGTGATCAGAATCAATGCGATAAGGTAATTGATCCACCCGATCTTTTTAATTGTTTCAAGGATTGCACCAACGTTGAAGGCTTCGGAAAACCTCCCCGTGCGGGCAAAGCGGATGGCTGCAACCGGCATGATAATACCGATGATGATCTCGAGAACATAAAAGAGCCCCAGGAGTCCTATGTTGGGAGACCAGTTCTCCATAGTGGCGGAATTTCCCTGGATGAGGGTAAGTATCAAACTCCCGTAGGCAAATGCCCAGATGATCATCACGGGGATCGCATAGATAATTCCCACAACGATCAGCTTCAGGCCGTCAATGAACAGGGTGCCCCACTGGTCGACATCCGGGGCCGGGTCTGCCCCCCGGTAGATCCGCATAAGATACCCGTTCATGGGAATGCCCAGGCAGATGATCGCAAGGATCAGTTTCATCCAGCGATCCGCACTTCCAAAGATGCCCTCTTTTGTATAGTGAAAGGCATCTTTTAACATATGAGAATAATCCATGGATTCACCACCGTATCAGTATGAGGTGATTGAAAGATAAGGATAGCGCTGAAAGAAAAATGATGGCAACGAGCGGGGAGAGAAAAACTGCCGGCTGAAACATTCGGCCGTATCCAGCCATTCGTTTTAAAAAAGTGGTTCATTATCTTTTTTTACCAGCTGATAGTCCATAAGAAGAGTAAAATTTCCAAACCCTTATTTAGTAATTTTCAGGCTCAGTTGAAACCCTGAGTTACCGGTAGAGCTCAGAACACACAGCTCCCCCGGGTTCTGTTGAAACCTTCTGAAAAAGAGGGGGTTCAGGTGGTGCACCCCCTGAGCTTCCCCCTCCGTATGAGAGGGGTTACCCTTTGAAATAGCCGATACGAGAACGCGAATCGCAGGAAACCAGAATTTCCCATGAAAACGGACATGATGCCGTGGGCCACAAGCATAGAGGATGAAAATACCAGGGACATTTTCATATTAAATTGCACAATTCCAGTAATTTCGGGAAGTGCCAATCCGTTACTGCGATAACCTGCGCCGCCCCCGAAGGGACGCCCCCGCGGCGCTTCAATTACCTGAACCGCCTCTGGTCTTTCAAGAGCCGGATGGCAGTCGTACCTTCACAATTTTCATGGTTTGGGTGAGAACATCCCTGTTCATGCCCGTTTCACCAGAGCCGGAAAATCATACCTTGAAACTGGTTGATGCAAAAAAATTGCATCCCGGGAAGTATCCCGGCAATAATATCCGTTACGTCCTGAATGAACAGAGGAACTCGTTGTTGATACGCTGAATGTAACCATCTCAAATCAGCTTTCATCAAAGATGCGTACAGTATACTCCTTTTTACTCATCACTCCCCACTCCTATTTCACCTTCCTGATCTTCCCTTCCTTAAAATCCACCGCGAAAATATACGATGCCTGGTTAAACCCCGCCTCAAGTTCCCTCTCGGGAATCGACTCAGCACCTATGAACTGATGAGATCTCGTCCTCTCCTTTCCGATCGCATTGGCAATCGTAAAAAACTCCATCCCGTCGTGCACGGCATCTTTTGTCTCACGCTGTTTCCATTGCTCCATGGCTTCTGCCAGCACGGAATGAACGAACTCCCGGTCATCAATAAATATCGGGAAATACCCTTCCCTGGTTCCTTTTTTGGTGACTAAAATCCCTTTTCTCATGGTTCTCATGGTATCGCTAAGGATTCATGTTCTGAAGGACAAAACCCTTGTGGAGACCGCTTCCCCCTGAACGTGCCGGAGTTTCTGGTTGGGAACAGTGCGTTACCCCATGGGAAAGCCCACGCGGCAAGGGGCGGGGAGTCCCGTTGAGCGTAACACCCCCGCCAACACTTATCCTGTCTCTCACCCAATCCCTGATCACAAATGCCGCCCGATCCCGACCAACTCCCCGCAGAACTCCCCGGGAGAGATTACTTCTCATACACCTGGTCCTCCCTCCCCTGGTCCCCGTGGGTACCATTCACCGCCACGAAAGAAGAATTCCGGCAGATCCCCAGAGAACCCGGCCTCTACCGGATAAAACCCGCTGGCAAAGACTTCCTCATGTATATCGGTGAAACCAGGAAAACCGTGCACGAACGACTCAACGAACTCCGCCACACCCTCAAACGGACCGACCTGATGCCATGGAACGATCCGATTCCTGAAGCCCCCGCACTCTGGGCATGGCAGGATGCAAAAGGGTTTGAGTATGAGTGCTCTGCCGCTCCCCTCGATGCATCACAGGGTGGAAGACGAGGAATGGAGAGTTATCTTCTCTACTGTTACCGGCAGGAACACGGTGAATCAACGCTGTGCAATTTCGGGCGCTTCCATCCGAGATACCGGAAATCCACCAACCGGAAAGAGAATAAACGGGGCGGGAAACTGGATGAAAGTCATAAAGATAATCCGGCTGGTGGTCTGAGCGTGCCACCGTTACCCGTCACCGGAACGCCTGGCGACCGGGAATGGATGGGACTTGCATGGAGTTGGAAGAAGCCTCTCGATGGGGAGAATATCGGTAATGTGCCATCCGCTGCGGGATTGTATCTTCTTTTCGAACGCGATACTGGGGATCTCATTTACATTGGCCAGTCAGCTGACTGTTCAAAACGACTCAGGAGTCATGCAATGAAATTTCTGGATGAAAAAGATCTCATCTTTTCCTGTTATATTGAGGAAAAATTCCTGCTTCCCCATAATCTGAAAGAATGGGAAAATGACCTGATTGGGAATTATTTTGAGGTGTACCGGAAAGCACCGAGGTACCAGTTTGGGAATGTGCACTAAATTTCATTTCCCTAATTGAAACTATTTTCGGAATATCATGTGTTTCATGGATGCTATAGTATATTGAAAATTTTGAACTCCATTTCGCCCTGCTGAAAAGATTCCACTATTTTGGTCTGTAAAATAATGATCCTGGATAAAATAATAAGAATTAATATGTGAAAATACCACAAAAAAACCAATGTTATCTATCAATAAAATTTTCAGAGCATTCAAATTCGCTTGCCTTGGTTTACAGCTATCAAATAGACCTGCCCCCTATAAAGTATCTTTAAAAATTGTCAATATCTGCAATTTTAATTGCCAATATTGTTTTTCAAAAATATTTCAGCCTCAATGTTTCCGAAACACTATTCCTGCACCAAATATGGATTCAAAAAATGTGAATCTAATACTTGATGAAGCGTGGAACCTGGGATGTCGATTAGCGACATTTGGCGGGGTTGGAGAGGTCTCTATGCATAAAGACTTTTATCAACATCTGAAAAAAGCAAAAAAAATGGGATATACGGTTAATTTTACTACAAATGGATGGATTATTGATCCGAATATATTATCCATACTAAGATCAGAAGATAGGATTAGGATTTCTATCGATAAAATGCATCAGGAAGGCTCACCGGTTCCACAAAAATATATTAGTAGATTGTCTTCTCTGATGAAAGAATGTATGAATCAAAATTTATCTATTATCGTCGTTAAACATGGTGAATCTACCCCAGAAATCGATAAAATGCTTAAAGAAACCGGCGTAAAAATTTGTAATTATCCTCTCGTTACTTCCTCAAATCCTGCTCGAATTTCGTATAAGAAAAAAAATGCATTTCGGTGTATCGATCCATGGACCAGTATATGTGTGGGGTCTGATTTAACAATAAATCCGTGTAGTTGCACATCCGAATGTGTAGGCTCTATAAAAAATGGGGAAACAATTAAAGAGATCTGGTTCGGCGATGAGCTAATGAAATTTCGAAAGAAGATGTCATCGTTAAACCCACCACCAGTCTGCCTTTCCTGTGACAGAACAGACAGGGGTTTTTATGATTGGTGTAAGGCAATTTACAACAATATATCAATTATATAATATTCCGGTACAGAGACAATATGTCCGACTTTTTTTAGTGTTCATTCAAAATTTGAGAAATATTGTTATGGAATACACTTTTTCTAAGGATAATGGATTTTACTAAAAAATTTCAATTTTAACCATAACCTCTCCCTTCCCAGATCAACGCCGTTAGTTCCAGGAAATCCATAAACTCCCTCAATAAACATATCCTTATCCTACTCCCTCGTTCCAGACCTGCAGGTTCTGTGATTATGCGAATCTGTGCGAGAAGAAAGAGGAGGGTGGGGAATCAGGTTGAACGTAAAGGTCGTACAGAACGAACAAAAGTCAGTGTGTCTGGATATCTTATAATCGCACAGTAAGGAAATTGATCGGATGTTTGAGAATCCCTTGGGCTATGAGGAATTTTTTTTGCTTTGTTTTCTGATTTTATGAATTATTGGAGTTTTATCAGGTTCATCCATTCAACGACCTGAGTTTATCGTGGCGATCGTTATTAAGAATCCCCAAAAAATATATCCTCATTCAAGTGAAAGGGGAAAATATGAGGTATCTTCTGTTAATCGTGCTATTATTAGCAATATTTCTGGATGCCGGATGTGTACAAACCCACCCAATTCCATCAAAAATAACCACCAAACCAACAACTTCTGAATGCTATTATGCTAATTCGGTTGAGGGTTACGATAGTTGTAATGGTATTTGCTGGGATTGGAAATCGCAGACATGCTGTGGGGGTGTCATTTACAACGTGCCAATGAAGGAAAATGTATGCTGTGGCGGGAAATTATACCCATATCAGAGTGGCTGGGAATGTTGCCCCGCTACGTACTTAAAAAGATGGACCAATAGCACGCAAGATAATTCGCAGGTATGGTTTAATACGAGTACCCATCATTGCTGCGGTGGAAAAGTAACCATTGGTGGAGGATCAACTGGTTGGTATGGTACGACAAGACAATGGCAAGAGTGTGGGAACTCATGTTATGATACAGGCACACAGAGCTGTTGCAGATTCTGGAAACAAGAAAATAATGATACTTTCGCCGTTTATACGGTGAAGGAGGGACGGAGGAGTTGTTGTCTGAATCTTACATTTCAAATACCCGAAAATAACAGGTGCAATCCTGAAGATGGTTCTATAACACAGAACAATACAGGGATGGGAGACAATTGCAAAGGGTTCCTGGATGGTAGTATTAGGTGTTTGGGACCTGGACAACGCTGGTCTTAAGGAATACAATTATACCTTTACTGAAAGATCTTATGCCTCTTTTTTTCTATAATTTCACGATTTCCCTATTTTTTTTAGATTTTAAAAACCTGAAAATAAGGGTGCAATGCTTCTGATGGTTCTATAAATGAAACAAACGGGTTCTTGTTGCAGGTCTGGCAATGGTCCGGGTAGTAGCGCCGAAGAATACAAATGATATTTCCATCCATAGGTAAAAAAAATAATTTTAATGCAGGAATTTCAACCCAAAACCGTATTCTTCACACAGTAAGAAATCGAACAATAAAGATAATAAAATGAATCAGATTAGACAAACCACTCAGATTCCTTCATTATGCGGAGCCATTCACGATTTATTTCTTCGAGATGGTTCTCACATTCCCAGAGAATTTTTATTATCTCTTCCCAATTGCAGGGAACACGTTCAATCTCGATGATCAGGTGATTCCGGAAATCCACCAAAGAATTTCGTTTCGCCCGGTACAATGAGGCGCTCCGGGCAACTTCTGAGGAAGACCGAAGGGTTTTTACCGCGAATCCAAATATCGGTAAGGTGAGCATGATTAAAACGATGATAAAATTCAGTGCCTGGAAGACGGCATTGGATTTCAGAAAACTGTTATCGATAATAAGCTGGAAGAAAACAAAAATGATCCCCAGAGTGAAAAACAATTTCAGAATTACCCGAAACCGGTCATCCTGACGTTCCAGTTGATCTGACCGTCTGTCAAAATAATGGATCTGGGTTTCGAGACGCTTGCCTATGTAGTATTTACCAAGATCCTGCAGGTACCTTTCGTCAAAACTACACCCGGAAGTACTCGGGGGCGACGGCGAAACTTTTTCTCCTTCGATACAACTTTGCACACTTGTTTTCATCCTGTTTTTTGCCGTGCGGATTTCACCATCAAACCATGTTTTCCAATTGGTATACCGCTCGTTCCAGGGTTTTTCCTTGCTGCAGAACAGAGAATTCTGGAGCAGAGCCCGGAATTTCCGGGAACGATATTCCTCGGCACAGAACCGCTCCACGAGCCAGTTTTCATGCGAGCGTGTAAACATCGATGCAATGGTAATGACAATAAGCGCAATAAGAAATGTTGTCAGTTCCAGAAAATGAAAAAATTCCTTTGGAAAATTTATTCCCTTTGCTTCGAGAAAAATCGCCGTCAGTGAAAACAGGATGGCAAAAGTACCGGACACGATAGCGATATATGCGGCCCTTCGGTGCATTTTTTGCTGGCGCATCGCCCTCATATCATGAAGTAAATAATCCTCGTAGAGAGACGTATGAATATAGGAGATCACTTGTCCAAACTGCTCCGGCAACTGGTGAATGTCACTACCATCCAGCATATCGTCGATCGGCAGATCCTTTTCGTGCACAAATTGAGTTTTGGACTCCTCCCGAGGTTCAGGCATTTTAGTTCATTCCGTTTCCTCAACTTCTCTTTATCTCGAACCCGAGTGTGAGCAGGGTCTTAAGCATTTCCCGGACAACTTTGCGGTCATGCTCTTTTTCCGATTCCGGCAGTTTTTCAAACGGGACAAGACAGGGGTGTTCTTTGTGCTCATCATCACGTTCCGATCCGTACCGCCATCCTTGACTCATTCTCATTGAAGCCCAATTCTCATGGGTATTTTTTGCCAGCATTTCCACGATTCTGTCCAGGTCCCTGGTCAGAAGAACCCCAGAGGTATCAACCGGTTTTGGCATATAGGGCAAGAAAAGTCACCGTAAATGTTGTTAATTCCGATAAAAGATTATGAGATTTATGTTTTATAAGAATGTATCGAGGTAGGGAAGGTAAGAGCAATCCCGGAATCCATCCGTGAGATTTTATGTGAAAAACAATTGGACCTGTGAGAATCTGTTTTTTACCAGCTCCATACTTCAGGATAACTGGGAGAAGATGGTATGCTCGTTTCCCGATCATTGTATCAGATAACATCCCCTTGTTTCTCTGATCGGGAAAAAAATTGATTCTCCCGTATTTTTAAGAGAATTGATAAGAAAATATCGCTGGATTTTTATTTATGGAAAATAATCGAAATATCAGGGTCTTGAATGGTAAAAAAAATTGAAAAACTCGTAATGTGTCTCTTCTTTTTTGGATTATTTTCTTTATTGGTGCCTGTTGTAAGCGCAGATACAATAAATATCGATTTCGGCCTGACGAAGACAGCCTCCATAGACGTAGTTGGTGAAGTCGATACCTTCACCTTTGCAGGTAATACCAATGACGGAATCGACATCCGTATCACGAAGACCACGGGGGAGTTATGGCCGAGAATTACCCTGTATGGCCCTTCAGGAAAAGAGATAAAGCGATCGTCCGGTTCAATCAGGACCGAAATTTCGTATGTCCTCACAACGCCAGGAACCTATAAAATTCTTGTCGATGATGGATTTCAGGGAAAGTATACCGGAGAATACAGTCTTTTTATCCAGAAAGTAACCGATCCAAAAAATTCACAATCTGTTGAATTTGGAAATTCTGTCCCCGGTTCGATCAATGTCCCCGGTTCGATCAACACGTATTCCTTCTCTGGAGGTGCAGGTGATGAAGTTGTCATCAGGATCACGAAAAGCAGCGGAAACCTGTGGCCAAGGATTACCTTATTCGGACCATCAGGAAAGCAATTAAAGCAATCATCCGGTTCAATAACAGCCGAACTTACGTCTCCGCTGGTATCATCAGGAATTCACACAATTCTTGTGGATGATGGATTCCAGGGAACGTATTATGGTGACTATACCATTTTTACTCAGATAACCTCGGGGGCTCAAAATTCGGCGACCCCAAACCCAGGGACTCCAAGTACGACAATCTCAAATGGAATTCCCGTATCCCCCGGTGAAACAACCTTTGCAAATCCAGTGGTGAAACCTTCGCCAGGAACACAGGATGGCCAGAATGGAACTACAACTGGTGGAGAATTCCCGGTTAATTACCTGGTCATAATCATTATTGCTATTATCATCATTGGGGGGGTGGTTATTACCTACAATAAATTTGTCAGGAGACCAAAGAGTGCGTACACTGCAGGTCATGGCATCCAGATCCCCTCTTTACATGAAGGGGGGGTTTCCGGAACCGTTAATCACGATATCATAATCAGCCATTCCTCACATGATAAACCAATAGCTGACGCCGTATGTGTCGGACTTGAAGCCCGGAAAATCCGCTGCTGGATTGCACCCCGGGATATTCTTCCCGGTGTGAACTACCAGGAATCAATCATTGATGCGATTGATTCAAGTAAAATCATGGTCCTGATATTTTCATCGAATTCGAACAATTCACCCCACGTTCTCACAGAAGTCAATGAAGCAATGTCAAAAGGAGTTATTATCATCCCATTCCGGATTGAGGATATCCTGCCTTCGAAAGCAATGAAATACCTCATCAGCGGTCCCCACTGGCTCGACGCAATGACACCCCCGCTGGAAAAACACATCGATGAACTGGGAAATACAATCCTCATTTTACTCGAAAATCAGAGAAAAAAACGAAAAACTGAATGATTTTTTAGGAAGACAAGCTTTGGGATTTAATAAAAAAAATTTAATTTTATCCCGGTTAAGAAAAAATCCGCTCCCCTTATATCTCAATTTGAAAAACTTTATCCTCATTACGGATATGTTGTGATGAACGTTGCATCCTGGATCGTACCTTTCCTGATCTCCAGTCCTTTTGCATCGAGTTGCCGCTGGAGTTCGTTCCAGATCGCTTTGTCTGTACCGGTCTTTGCCAACCGTTCCCGGAAATACCAGACCGTGGTTTGGTCAGGGATTTTCTCAGGGAAGTCAAGAAATTTCATGAACGATATCCGGTCATTGGCCTGCCGTTCGAGTTCCGGATCGGAGAGGTTATACATTGACTGAAGTACCAGCAACTTGACCATGAGAACGATATCCATATTCGGTCGACCTCCCTGTTCTGTTGTATTGGTGTAGATATCTCCCACAACCAGACGGAATGATTTCCAGTCAATGAGTGTCGCAAATTCATCCAACCGATCGCCAAGTTTTTTGATGTTATTTTATCGTTCCTGCAACGCAAAATAGACGAGGTTCTCCATACCCGTCCTTGGTCGTACTAAGATAAAGTACTATGGGTCATATGAGGCGTATGCATCCCGGACCCATGAGCTGGAAGACCGGGTCTCAGGGCCGAGGCGATGCTGGATACGTATCTTTCCTGGCAGGCGGCAAACAGGAACACCATGGTCGCTGCCGAAAAGAAATTCCAGTTCCCGCTCAACGGGAGAAAGGTGAAAGGGTACATTGACCGCATCGAGCAGAATCCGGAAGGAGAGTATGTGGTGGTCGATTTCAAGACCGGGTCAAAACCTTCGTCACTGACGAAGAATTCTGTCCTGAGTGATATTCAGCTCAACCTCTAATGTTTCGCGGTAAAAGAGATGTTCGGGAAGCTGCCCCAGCGTGCTTCCTTCTATTATATCAAAGATAACACGATGGTCGATTATTTCCCGACCGATGAGACGGTCGGGAAATTTGCAGAGACAGCCAAATCAATTATATCGGCAGTCTGTGCGGAACGGTTCGATCCTACTCCGGCATACCAGACCTGTAAGTTCTGCGATTATGCGGATTTGTGTGAGAAGAAAGAGGTGGGAGGGGAATAGGGGGTTTAATTTTCTTTTCGGGAAAATGGTATGAGATTTACCACAAGCTTATTCTGGATAAACAGACTTAAACAACATAAATGCGTGTAACTCTGGTTTACCAGAATTAAAAGCGAGACCGTGAAGGATAATCTGGAAAAGAAGAACTATGATCGAAAGCCGGATGGGGGTTCCTGCAAGACAGAAAGGGGGATACCATGCATACATCCCCAAACCACTGCCACCGGATCCCCCGCTCCATTTTGATGATGAACTCCATCACCTGCTCTCTGAAGCAGATCGCGCTCTCGCCCGTCTCGATGGTATGACCACCGTTCTCCCCAATGCCGATCTTTTTGTCGCGATGTACGTGAAAAAAGAGGCGCTGCTCAGTTCCCAGATCGAGGGAACACAGGCTTCGCTCCAGGGCATTCTCCAGTTCGAAGCCGACATGGTCCCCACGGATAATATCAATGAGGTCAAAGAGGTCGTCAATTATATCCGGGCAATGGATGACGGGCTTGCACGGATCAGCGGCGAGCTCTTTTCCTTAGAGATCCTGCAGGAGATCCACCATATTCTGCTCAAAGGAACACGGGGTGGAAAAGAAGAACCGGGAAAGATCCGCACCGTCCAGAACTGGATCGGCCCGAAAGGTTCCACCATCTACTCTGCTGCATTCATCCCACCACCCCCGGAAAAAGTGCCGGAACTATTAAAAGATCTCGAAGCATTCATCACCGCGGACGACAGGATTCCGCCCCTGATCAAGATAGGGCTCGTGCATGCCCAGTTCGAGACCATCCACCCGTTTATCGATGGGAATGGCCGGATGGGGAGGTTGTTCATCACCTTTTATCTCTGCTGGAAAGGAATCCTTGCCCGCCCGCTCCTGTACCTGAGCATTTACTTAAAAACCCACCGCGAAGAATACTACTCACTCCTCCAGGCAATCCGGTTTGAAGGCGACTGGGAATCCTGGCTGAAATTTTTCCTTCGCGGGATCATCGAAGTCTCCCATGAAGCACTCGCCAATGCACGGGAGATTATCACCCTGAAAGAAAAACTCCTTGATACGCTTGTCCGGAATAATGTCGGGGGCCTGAGTGCAGTCAGGCTCCTCGATCTCCTTTTTTCAAAACCGGTTGTTACGGTCTCAGACATCAGTTCCGTGCTGGGTATCAGTCACCAGCCCGCGTATGATTTGGTAAATCAGTTTGAAAAGCTGGGAATCCTCAAAGAAATTACCGGGAAAAAACGGTATAAGAAATATCTCTTTACCGATTATGTCCGGATAATCGAACGCGGGACCGTGACCTGACGATCCAGGAAAATCCGGGCCCGGGATAACCTTTTGATGAATGAATTATCATAAGAATCATTTCCCGTAATGACCTCGTCGTTCTTTTTAGTCTGCTCTCTTTCTCCGTCAATAATTCTCACTCAATATACCTTCCGTTTGCCAATCCGGCTCCATAGAGATTTTATTCAGCACATCGTTAAAAGCCACTTATTGGTCATCCGGGACCGAATCCGGACATGTCTCGCCCTTCAGTGCCGATATTTCCGGTAAAGGGAAATCCCGCTCAGGTTTTGAGGATCTATAAAATCGCCGGTTTGGCAAAATATGCCTATTTCAGGGACTTTGTCAAAAGGGGCATGGATAAGGCTCCTTTTACCCTGATCGGAGCCCGTCCCAAGCCCGGATTAACATCAGCTATGTATCAGGTCTTTTTGAGGACATTCACGGCCAGGACGCTGTGCCGGAGGATCTCATCGTCATAGAGATCTAAAGGGTCCCTTCTGGCCTGCAGGATTTTTATTTTCAACAAAATTCTCCTTTCGTGTGCCTGAATAGTCTTTCAGAGGTAAATTTCGTAATTTTATCCCGGCTTCCCAAATGGCGGCAGAATCCCGATTTCCAGAGGCGAAGTGATGAGGCAGTCCTCAGGTGAGCTCGGACTCACCGCTGAAGCGTTCGGTGACCAGCGCTCACCCCGCTACTTATCTGACACAAGGACCATCGTGTTTATCGATGCGTTCGGGGTGCGTGTAGGCAATACCCATAGATGACAAAAATTATCCGACGAGGTTAAGCAGTTTTTTCCGGAAGGAGTCAATTTTTTCCCTGGTCAATCGGTCAGTTATATCGAGGAGTTCGGCATTAAATAATTCTGCAGTTTTTATGAGCGTTATCACTTCAGAACGAACCGGTGCCGTCGCGATATAATACTGCTTGTCTATCCGTTCCGATTTGGCAGATTTTATCGCGGAATTATCGATTCCAAAGAGATCATCAAGCAGGATAATTGCCGCTGAATGATTCTCGCATTTAATGCCCGTCGCAAAAAGGAGCGCCAGGACCGAGATTACATACTATAACAGGTCAATGATACGGATTCTTCAAACCGTTCGTTATCCCGTAGTAACTTTGCTGATGCTAGAAAGCTCTCTGACTTTTCAGGTAGGCCGCTTTTACCACGTCTGTTGGCGCAACCAGCTGGAGGTCTTTATCATTATACAGTTTTTTCAAAAAACCCTGTTTTGTCAAAATACACCTCCACACCTTTTATGATCACATGGTCCCTGATAATCTCGCGGATAAGCAGGCTCTGCGGATCAAACGCTCCGATCTTAATACTCAGTGAAGAATGATGCTGTTCCAGCTGTTTCTTTACATGGGGGTTAAGAGTGTCGATATAAATGTCGATATCACTTGCCTTTGTGGGGATTCCTTTTGCATAACTCCCGTAGAGAAGTGCCAAGCCGATTTCCTGGTCTTCTTGTATGAGCCGGAAAATATTCCGCAGAATCGGATATTCACTCACAATACGCGATTGTTTGTACAGCTCGGCGATCATCCCGGCATTTCTGCCTTCGATACTTTTTTTGAGGAAATAGACATTGTTTTTTCCTTCAGTCCGGTAATCGGCGACGTTTTCATCAACGAGTAAACGGAGTTTCCGTGCGATAGTCATATGGTTCGTCCGGAGTTTCTCTGCAAGCCCCCGGGGATGAAGATCAGCCTGCATGAGCAGTGCAACAATCTCATTGGCTAAATTTTGTTCCACATGGAACATAATTGTGCCAATTCATTATGAATATGATGGTTGGCGCCATGGACGCCCATCACCTCACTGTTTTTTCACGCGGGATTGTCGGGACGATGACGCCCCTGGCTTGCCGCGATGCCGGGGCGCCAGAGGCTGTCACGTCCCGCTCCTCTTATTATTAATAAAAATTATATAGTCAACCTGCATACGTTGACATATGCTTCTGCCCATGGACGAAAAGCAGTTCAGGTTCTGGAAGATGCGACGCAGCGGAAAGCCGAATATTACGATTGCCAACCTGCTCGGCATCTCACGGCAGGCCGTATCCAGGGCCCTCCTGGGCATGGATGAAAAGATCGAATCGACCCTCCGCGAGATGGCGCAGGCAAACCAGATTATGACAGAGAAGATCAATGCGGAGCGGGGGGTCCTTGTCGGCCGGTCCATTCCCTTCAAAACTGCGGCGATCATCTTCGTCTCGGAGAAACACGGGGTCCAGGTCTGGTACGAACATGACGGCGACTGTGGTGCATGCCAAAGATATGCGGAATGTATTGAGCTGCTCTGGGATTATGCAACCGAGCTCGGCATCAGGATTGAGAAGTCCGCTGATCCAACAAAGATGGCGGAAGAACTTTTTATGAAAGTGAAGGCGCTCTTATGACGTTGATTCGCCTATCGGAAATTATTCACGAATGGCTCGGCTGGTGCCCGAATGCACGGATTTTAAAGACCTCGCAAGCGGGAATATCAGTTCCTCCACTCGGGAATCCAACGATACTACCAGATGGCGGATCATCGGGATACGGACGAATCATGAGGGGAAAAGACTTTGCTACAGAGAGCATAAAAATTCTCGCGCGAAACAGACGACTGCTCTGGTTTTCGTTCCTGGTCTTTTTGACATTTATCTCTACGATCGTAACAGATCTGTATAGCCGGTTTATTTCCGGGACTAACGCGTTTCCCGGAACCAGCGTTATGAATTCCCCGGCAATCCTGTTTGCAGGAGGATCATTGCAAGGGGTTGCTCTCACATTGACGGCGGCGTTTATGGAAAATTTCGTGTTTTTTTATCTGTCAGCCGGCTTGATCCTATGCGTCTCACAGATCCCGCGGGGGAATTCAATTACCATCCGGGAAGGGTTGTCCCGGGCATGGTATCATATGCGACCCATTGCCGGTTGGACCATAATCGGTGCGCTTCTTTGGATCTCCGCAATCGGTTTCTACCTGATTACGGTATTTGCTCTTCCTGCAATTGTTCTCGATAACAAAGACCTGATTGCCGCAATCCGGGAATCGATTTTCATTTTTCGAAGAATGTGGGTGGAAACGTACGTCTCTTTCGGTATTATTCTTCTGATTACGATTGGGTTCGTTTTTGTCATGCTTTTTTCCCTGGGCCAGGTTGCGTTCGCTGATGGTCTTATACAGGGGGGCATTATTGCCGGAATGATTAGTCTGGTGATGTGTGTTCTCATGGCCATTGGTTTAGTCATTATGGGTATTGCCACATTTTTCCTCTATACGTATGAAAAAGCGGGAGTTCCTCTTAACCGGTAATCCCAGTACTTCTCTCAATTTTCCTCTATGAACCCTGGATAGTCAACAACCCCTGTCAACCTCCGATCAACCGATACTGATCAGGAAAATTACAGAACAAACGAAAATTGCAGAATTGTAAAATGGTTCTCTTAACTATTGCCAGGACTCACCGTCCCGCCCGCCACCGGGGGTCGTATCTCTTCGCCATGGCCCCGGCTTCATCTGCAGCAGCAGTCCTGCCGAGTTTCCGCAGAATCTTTGCCCGGATTTCCCAGCTGGAGCGGTCCCGCTCAGAACGTCCGATCGCCTCGTCGATATCCTTCAGGCCCTGCTCGTTGTCCCCCTGCTCGTACCGGATCATGGCTTTCATAGACCAGGGCAGGGGGCTGTCGGGCGAGAGTGAACAGGCCCGGTTAAACACCTCCAGCGCCTCATCAGACCGCATGAGCCGGTTAAGGGAAAATCCCTTGTGCATCACCGCTTCGAAATCTGACGGGGACTGTGCCAGCGCCTTGTCATAGTACTCCAGGCTCTCCTCAGGATGGTCCATTTCAAACCGGCAGCGCCCTTTCACGGTAAGAAATCCGGCGTTCTGCGGTTCCTGTGCAAGCGCCGCATCAATGCAGGCCTCCGCTTCGGAAAGCATCCGGGCTGATTTTGCAGGGGTATACTGGTTCAGGAGCGCTGCTGCCTTGCTGTGGAGCGCTCCCTTATCGGAAGGTTCGAGCCTGAGGACCTGGTCAAGACATAATCGGGCATTGCTGTCATCCCGTTTCCTGTGGTACAGGCTGGCAGCAGCCCGGTACCCCGCAAGCGCCTCGTCCCGTTTCCCTTTCCGCTCCATCATGCGGGCCTTTGCCCCGACAGCATCAACATAGGACGGGTCTGTCGGGGAGATGCTGTTGTAGATCCTGAGCGCCTCACTGTCCCGGTCCATCTTTTCCAGTACCCGCGCCCTGGCAACCAGCGGACCCGCCATCCCATCGGTGTCGCAGGAACGTGACTTGTCATACGCCTCGATCGCCTCCGGGTACCTTCCCAGCTGTTCAAGGATCCCTGCCCTGTTGTACCACATCGAAGCATTGTCCTTTTTTTGCACAAGGGCACGTTCAGTGCAGGCAAGGGCCTCCAGGAGGAGGTGGTTTTTGTCGTCCTTTTGGAACATCGATACTGTCGCTACTTTGCACTGGAGGGCATTATAGCAGTCCGGGTCCAGTTCAAGCGCTTTGTTGGCATTTGCCAGCGCCTCCTTCATCAGGTCCTTTGACCCGGACATCATCCCCTGCTGCATGAGGGTAAAGGCCTTAACAGCCAGTTCATCGGCCTCCTTCCTGTGCGGGTCCGGAGTAGTAATTCCGGGCGGCAGGTAGTCCGGTGCGGGGTCTTTCTTCCGGGAAAAAAGAGAATCAAACAGTCCCATGGTTTCCGGTTTGGATGCTTAAGATATTAAATAAATCCGGTCTTTTTAACGGGCGGCCCCGGATATTTTCCTCACTCGTGTTGCGGTCACTATATGTGTCGGCCGGGCAATGCATGCACCACGCGTAAAGCTCCTGGAGTGAGGCAGGAACATATCCGGAATAAAGTACCGCAAAATCAAATCAGCGGGGGTATCCTGTCGCCCTTATATTATGCCCGTTTCCCTCGATCATCAACAAGAACCCGAAATTTTTCCCGCTTCATTTTCCAAAAACCGATCAGAATTGGCCCTTCCGTCGTAAAGCCCCTTCTCCGTCGATAATTCCCGCCCGATACACCTCCCGTTTGCCAATCCAGCTCCATAAAGATTTTATTCAGCACCCCGGTAAAAGCCCCTCAACGGGCGTCCGGGAGCAAAAAAAGATACTAGCTCGCCAAACCTGGTGCCGATACCTCCGGAAAACAAAAATCTCACCCAGATTTTGAGGTGCTATAAAATCGTCCGTTCGGCAAAATACGCCCGTTTCAGGGACTTTGCAAAAAGAGGCACGTACGGGACTCCCTTTACCCTGATCGGAGCCCTTTTCAAGTCCGGATTGACTTCAGCTTGTATTCAGGTTTTTTTGAATACGTTCACTGCCAGGACGCTGGCATACTTGTCGAGGGACTCATTCCATCCGGCCCTCGTTGCATCGCTGAGGTCGCCGGGAGGAATTCCGGTATGTCGCATGGTGAGCTTTGTCCTGGTTGCCTGGACATCGAAGGTGACGGTGAGCAGCAGCTCTGCGGGGAAGTCCCTGCTCATACCGTAGTAGGTTGCCGGGACCACGTTGCCTTTTTCATCGGCAAAACTGTCCGTGCAGACGATTCGCTCCGGCCGGGCAATCTCCCGGTACACACCGGTACTCCAGATGTCGCGGCCTTCCGGGGATCGCATACAGTAAAGGTATTTTCCACCCACCCGGAGGTCAATGGTGGCGGAGGGTGATGTGTAGTTTTTTGGCCCCAGCCACTGCATGACGAGCTCGGGTTCGGTCCACGCCCGCCAGGCAAGCTCCCGTGGTGCATCGAAGAAACGGGTGATGACGATCTCGTCCTCGCAGGTCTTCGTCGCGAAACTGCACCCGGCCACCAGCGATTCAATTTTGTGGCTGGCCGTGTTCATCTGGTAGATCCGGGGATTTTTCAGGAGATCAAATGCATTGACTCTCTGGTCAATGAGGTCTTCATACGAGAAGAAATCACTGAGATCGGTTTCTTTATCGGTCCAGAACACCTGGATCCCGTTCTGGTATTTTTTACTGCCGGTAATCTGCTGCATGGTGCGTCCTCTGTTCTGTTTTGGGCTTATCCGGGAAATTTTATAAAATCTTTCCCTCGAATCAGATTTTGTAACAGATTTTGAGACTGTTGAATATCATCACGGGATCACCGGACGAATGTTAATTACTGAAACAAAAAGGGGTTTTTTTGTGTCCCGCCGGGGGAATTTATGATCCTGACCGGGCTTCTGGCAGTGCCTGTCGCGCCATCTCCACGATATTCGGGGTGACAGTGACTTTTAGCTTTATCATCCCGAACTCTTTTTTGTCAAAAGATGCCTGTGCCTCCTTGTCAAGGCTTTCTGCCCGCTCAATCCGCCCCTTCGCTTTTGTCACGCTGGTGCCCTCGCTCCCGGCCATCTCGATCTGCTGCTGAACAGCTAATACCTGTCCATAGAGATCTTCAGGCATGGACCGGAACTCTTCCATTTTCTGTGATTCCTCTTCCAGGTTCTGCCGTCCCTTTTCCCGCATCGCCTCTTTTGCCTGCCCATGGCCCTGGATGATATACTGGAGCTCATCCCCGACTTCTTTTATCGTTTCTGCAAGGACGGCGGCAAATGCTGTCCGCTCGTTTTAAACCCTTCTGGGATGACCGGGTATCGGATCCCTGCAATTGCAATACCATCTGCTTTTACGGCACCGTTGAGCCGATACCAGTTGCCAGGATAGTCGTCAAACCCGGGGGGTTGACCCTAAAACAGGTGATTCTGCCGGTGAGATCAATCGTATTTGCCGGGGAAGTGGTAGTGATATCCGCAGCCAAAGCCCATCATCCAATCCGGGTATCCGGCCCCATGGCAGCAGATATACCAAGCCCTTCTTCGCCGATGAATACTGCATTTCCCTGAGAAATCGTGTTTATCGCTGCGGTTGCCGGACCTGCACAACACCGCGAAAAAAAACCAGGAGGAAAAAGATTTTTCCGATGGTTATCATCCATACGATCCTTCGTCAATCGTGTGCTTTACAGAAGAGCATACCGATGAAGGCACCTATGCCGGCGGCGATCAGCACTGAAGGAATGGGGTGATCGACGATGATGTCCTCTACCGGTTCCACCCTCTTATGGTAATCTGCTTCCATTGAATGATACCCGGCGCCAACATCTGCCTTGAACTGGTTTATCCGGTCCTCGACATCCTGCAGGATCTGCCTGACATGCTCACCCTGCGCTGACACGTCAGCCATCCGCAACTTGCGGGCAGCGTCTTCCAAAGCTTCGGCTGTCTGGGTCTTCTTACTTTCAGCATCGGCAACTTTTTCATTTACTATCCGGTTTACGGTTTCATTCGGCATGGTTTTTTCACCTATCCATGATACAGTTTTTTCGTACATTTTTTCCAACTCCGTCCGTTCACTGGCATGAGGTTCTTCATGATGCAGGAGAAATCATCAGGAAATTGTGCAGATTTTTACCTCATATCAGAGTAACAGGTTATAATAACGGAAATCTATACAAAAATCTTTCCTGTTGTTGCAAAATCAGTTTCAAAATCTAAACCATCCAGAATATCCGATGTTGAGAAAAGGTGTACCGCCTGAAGACGTTACGGGATTTGTATCCATGATCAGCGCAGGCGTAGGCAATGTGGCGCGAGCGAAAGATGAGGACCTGAAAACGAAATAATCATCGTATTTCGCTTCTTAAGGAAAAGAA
>Ga0209592_1000083_pt1 | contig 23289 bp, 28 predicted proteins | sample PPLLak2March2015_2_FD_187251 | JGI IMG/M metagenome (GOLD analysis project Ga0209592, IMG submission 187251) | Freshwater sediment microbial communities from Prairie Pothole Lake near Jamestown, North Dakota, USA - PPLs Lake P8 Core (3) Depth... | ecosystem: Environmental > Aquatic > Freshwater... | reverse complement strand
CCAAATTCCCTCTTGACAACGAGCCGGGTTTTCCCTAATTATATTAATTGATACGAGGAGGTATCCAGGGACGGGGATGTTCAGACGGACATCCCTGTTTCTATATAAGGGTTGGAGGAGCCCATGAAAAAAGAAAAATACAATGTGGCTGTGGCGGGAGCCACGGGTGCAGTGGGAACTGAGATGGTCTCCAGAGAAAGGAAGGGGGACGTTGGTTCTAAAACAACTTGACAATTAGAGCAGAGGGATGTAGCTTAGCACTATGCCGAGGCAACCAAGACTGGATGCTCCTGGATCGTTGCATCATATAATTGGCCGGGGCATCGAACGGACAAGGATATTCCGCACGGATCAAGATCGGGAAGATTTCCTGAACAGGGTGGCGGATTTGTGCATTGATGGGGACCTCATTGTATATGCCTGGGCTCTCATGCCCAACCACTTTCACTTATTGGTTCGGACGGGTCGGCAGTCTATTTCCAAGAGCATGCGGAGATTTCTGACGGGGTATGTGGTCAACTTTAACCTGCGGCATAAGAGGTATGGTCATCTCTTTCAAAACAGGTACAAATCCATCATTTGCGAGGATGACCCTTATCTATTGGAATTGACGAGATATATTCATTTGAATCCGTTGAGGGCAGGGATAGTCGATGATCTCAAAGGATTGAGCCGTTATCGTTGGGCAGGTCACTCGGCAATCATGGGGAGGGTGAAGCGCGATTGGCAGGAGGTCGAGACCGTTCTGGCCTATTTTGGGAAGGGCCATCGGGCGGTTGAGAAGTATGAACAGTATTTGAGAGAAGGTATATCATACGGGAAGAGGCCGGAATTAGTGGGAGGGGGGTTGATACGGAGTTTAGGGGGATGGTCGCAGGTGCTGTCTTTAAGGAGGAAGGGGGTCAAAATTGCCTCGGATGAGAGGATTTTGGGAGGAGATAAATTTATTCAACGGCTGATGTCTGAAGCTGAGGAGAAAGAAAAGGAGACTCTTAGGTTGGGGCGCGAAGTGCCTGATTTACCGACGTTGGCAAAGAGGATTGTTAGGGGAGAGGGGGTAGCGGAATCGGAATTGCGTTCAGGGATACGAAAGAGAGAGGTAGTGAGGGCAAGGAGGCTGTTTTGTCAGTTGGCGATAGGGAGGATGGGATATCCTGGTGCTGAAGTTGCTCGTTTCCTTGGGGTGACAACTTCTTCGGTCAACCGATTGGTTGTTTCTGAGGAAGTGTCGGATTTGAAGAAATATCTTAAGTTGTTTTAGAACCTACGTCCCCCTTTTTCTTTTTTTCCACAGGTGCTATTGGCAATTGAAAGATTGGAGGTAGATCATGGCCCTGAAAAATGATCGATATACCTATCGGGTAACCTGGTCTGAAGACGATAATGAGTACGTAGGATTGTGTGCTGAATTTCCTAGCTTGAGTTGGCTGGCCAAAAAACCAGAGGAAGCTTTGAAAGGAATCCGCAAATTAGTAGAAGATGTCGTAAATGATATGCAAAAGGAAGGCGAAGCCGTCCCCGAACCAATCGCTTGCAGGCATTATAGTGGCAAATTCATAGTACGGGGCCCTCCCCAGGTTCATCGAAAACTTGCAATCCAGGCAGCCGAGTCCGGAGTCAGTCTGAATCGTCTTGCCAGCTCAAAGTTAAGTCAATAAAGATCTGCACTGAACGAATCAATAAGGGGCGAACGCAGTAAAGCCTGCACCGCTGATTTCAGGCGTGTTAGGGATGAGGTAGAATAAATTATGCGATATCTGAAGATTAATACCCTTGAGAAAGGTTGGTATGATAAGGACGAGGTATTGCTCCATTCCGCCTTCCAGCTTCTCATAGATTTTGTCGAGCAAGAGAAACCAGATAAGATTGTTGACTGGAATGCGAATAAATTACACAGAAAAGCTTGGAAAGAAATCAAATTCCTATACGACTGGTGGAAGAAGGGGCGTCCAACACGGAAAAGCCCACTCGAGGATAAGAGGGTAAAGCATCCTCCTTTGAAATTTGAAAAAATCCCCGGTTCAGATTTACGCAAGATGATTGAACCTGACAAGAAGAAGTACGCGAATTATTATCGTGCTTTGGAAGAACATTCGAAGCTTGAGCAAAAATGGGAGAAAGAAGATCAACGCAATCTTCATCGGTTGATCGATATCAGGGAATTTCTATGGACATAGAGGATGCCGACAATTCATTACAGACGACCGCGAGAGGGATCGGCTGAGTTCGGTCGTTCTCCATAGGAAAAATGAAGAAAAAAGAAATGAAATTCGGCATAGCCTGGTTCCGCGAAGATCAGTGGCCGTTATTGAAATCTACGGCATCCGATTCCGAAGTCATAGAGGATACCTATCAAGAATGGTTGGAGCATGTTGGCAAGTTCATGAAGAAACTGAGGAAGGAGGGTTACCAGCCGGTCAATATTGATTTTGATGTCAATGAGTTTAACGAGTGGTACCAGAGAAATATGAAGGTACCCAACGGTGACTCAGGTGATCTGAATCGGGGCAGAGTATTTGTAATCCGTGCATTCACTTCATAATCAGTGGAATCAGGGATTTTTTGACTTTTTCAGAAATCTCCAAATTCCCTCTTGACAACGAGCCGGGTTTTCCCTAATTATATTAATTGATACGAGGAGGTATCCAGGGACGGGGATGTTCAGACGGGCATCCCTGTTTCTATATAAGGGTTGGAGGAGCCCATGAAAAAAGAAAAATACAATGTGGCTGTGGTGGGAGCCACGGGTGCAGTGGGAAATGAGATGGTCTCCATCTTACAAGAGAGGAACTTTCCAGTGGCGAATCTAAAACTTCTTGCTTCCACCCGAGGGGCAGGGACCGAAATGGAGTTTAAGGGAAAGCAATATACCGTGGAGGTATTGAACGAGAACTCTTTTGCCGGGATCGATATCGGTCTCTTCTCTGCAGGAGGTTCGGTCAGTGAAAAATTTGCACCCATCGCAGGGAAAGCAGGCTGCGTAGTCATCGACAACACCAGTGCCTTCCGAATGGACCCACAAGTCCCTTTGGTCGTCCCGGAAGTGAACGCCCACGCCATTGCGCAGTATCCGAAAAAGAATATCATTGCAAACCCTAACTGTTCGACCATCCAGATGGTAGTAGCTCTGAAACCCATCCATGATGTTGCTCGAATCAAAAGGGTTGTGGTCTCCACCTATCAGGCAGTTTCAGGGACCGGGAAAAGAGCCATCAAGGAATTAGAGTCTCAGGTTCTCGCCATCTACGGCAATAAAGAGATCGAAAAATCGGTGTATCCCCATCAGATCGCTTTTAACTGTCTTCCGCATATCGATGTCTTCTTCGACAACGGTTACACGAAAGAAGAAATCAAAATGGTGAACGAGACGAAGAAGATTATGGAGGACAACTCCATCCAGGTCACAGCCACCACGGTAAGGGTGCCGGTCTTCTACGGCCATTCAGAATCGGTCAATATCGAGACGGAAAAGAAGATCACGCCGGACGAAGTGAGGAAGATCCTCTCGAAAGCTCCAGGCGTCGTAGTAGTCGATAATCCCAAGAAGTTCGAATATCCACTGGCCATTGATGCGGCAGGAAAGGACGAGACCTTCGTTGGAAGAATTCGTGAAGATGAATCCATCCCCAATGGAATCAATATGTGGGTCGTATCGGACAATATCCGGAAGGGTGCAGCCCTTAATGCGGTCCAGATTGCTGAAATCCTGATTCAAGAATATCTGTAAGAACAGTCTTCGTCATTCAGGGGTGGCTGCTCAGAAAAGAAGCCACCCCTTTTTTATCCTCTCCGCCCAGATCCTTGATTCTTTCTGCCGTCTCTCTCAGTTCCGCAGTTATCCGACTTAGAATGACCAGAGACGCACCCTCCCTTGCCATCGCGATGGCAGAGGCTCTTCCAAGACCTCTCCCCGCCCCTGTAATGATGGCTACCTTCCCATTGAGTTTCATCTTTTCCGACCTAACCAAATTATTTTAGCAAATCGGCCTTGTCGTTAAAACAAAAAGTTAATTCTTTGACACAAAATAAATTCGAGTATTATAATGAGTTTTCAAAAAGCATCCCATCTGGCCACCGAAGGGGTTTTAGAAGATTTGAATGTATGAAGAACGGACTTACCGGAATTTGGTGAAAACCGATGACCTTGTCAAATTTGAGGTCATCGTCAAAGAGACAGACCTCCTCGTCCGTGCTGAAGGTGATTTCTCCAAGGAGACCAGAGAATCGGTCCTGAAATACCGGCACCAACTTGAAACCTATATCACGATGAATCCAGAATTTCAAAGAAGCCTCATTCCTTTGGCAGAGGACCTCCATGCGCCAGAACTCGTTCGTGAAATGATCCGAGTTTCTCAATTGGCTCGGGTGGGCCCGATGGCTGCTGTGGCTGGAGCCATGGCCGAATGGGTTTCAAAGGATTTGCTCAAACTCTCAAAGGAGGTCATCACAGAGAATGGCGGGGATATCTATCTCGCCACCGCTCGAGAGCGGACCATAGGAATCTATGCAGGCCAATCGCCCCTCAGTCTGAAAATAGGGATTGTGATAGGGCCCGAGGAATCCCCCTTGGGGGTCTGCACCTCTTCCGGAACGGTGGGACCTTCTTTGAGTTTTGGTAAGGCAGATGCCGTCTGCATCCTCTCCAAATCGACTGCCCTGGCCGATGCCGCAGCGACGGCGGTCGGAAACATCGTCCAGGAGAAGAAGGATATCGAACTTGGGCTCGAAAGGGGAAGAGAGATTGAGGGGATCCTGGGAACGCTCATCATTGTCGGAGAAAAGATGGGTGTCTGGGGAAATATCCGGCTGACAAAACTTTCAGGCCAATGACCACTCTTGCCATTGCTACCCTTGGGTGTAAGGTAAACCAGTTCGAATCAGAGGCCCTCATGGCTTCCTTGGAACAACAGGGGTATCATCTCGTCTCCTTTGAAGAAGGGGCCGAGATCACGATCATCAATACTTGCACGGTTACCCAACGGGCTGACTTCCAGTCGAGACAGATGGTGAGAAGGGCTTTCCGTTTCAATCCGGAGTCCCTGATTGTCGTTACCGGATGCTATCCTCAAGTCGATCCAGAGGCCATTGCCAAAATCGAAGAAGCAAAATACATTCTGGGAAACGCGGAGAAATACAGAATTCCTGACCTACTTCCCCTGATGGAGAAAGGGGAGCTTCCTCCCGTTCAGGTAAGTGATATCCAGAGGGAGTCCTCTTTCTCAGACATTCCACTCCATACCTTCCATCGTCACACCCGGGCTTTTCTCAAGATCCAAGATGGCTGCGATGCCCAATGTTCTTATTGCATCGTTCCTTATGCCAGAGGGCGATCGAGAAGCCTTCCCCCGGAAAGAGTCATGGACCATATGAGGACCTTAAAAGAGAGGGGCTACCATGAGGTGGTGCTTACGGGCATCCACCTCGGTTCCTACGGGCTGGATTTTTCCCCTCCGTTTCCGTTGGGAAAACTTCTGGAACAACTTGAAGAGAAGGAGACCCCCCATCGAATTCGACTCAGCTCAATCGAGCCGATGGACTTTTCAGAAGAGTTGACTCACTTCCTGTCAACATCGAAGAAGGTCTGCCCCCATCTCCACATCCCCATCCAGAGCGGAGAGGATGAGATTTTAAAAAGGATGAACAGAGATTATAGTCGATCTTTTCTCTTTGATCTCATACAAGAACTCCATCAGACCATTCCAAAGCTTTCCATTGGGGCCGATGTGATCGTAGGATTTCCCGGAGAGACCGAAGAGAAATTCAAAGGAACCTATAAAATGATCGAATCGCTTCCTTTCTCTTATCTCCATGTCTTCCCTTTTTCAAAGAGAAAGGGTACCCCTGCCTTTCAATATTCTCAGGTCCTGGATCAGGCCAACATCACCCAGAGGGCAGAAGCGATGAGGGAACTGGGAAAACAGAAACGCCGGACTTTCTATTCCAGGTTTCTCCATCAAGAATTGAACGTGCTGGTGGAAGAGCGAAGAGAGAAAGGGACTGGAAGGTGGAAAGGATTCTCACAAAACTATATCCCTGTGCTGCTCACCCCTGAGGGAATCGCAGGAGGGAATTTCGATTGGATCAATCAGGAATGGACGGTGAAGGTGACGGACTGCACCGAGACTGGTCTGGTAGGGCAGGTGATGGAGAGATCAAGTGGATGAAGAAAGGTTCATTTCTTTAAAAGAACTGGAGACCCGTCTGGGATATCAATTCAATCAGATCGAATGGTTGGACCAAGCGCTCACCCATAAGTCATTTATTCATCAGACCAACACACCGGTAAAGGAATCGAATGAGGTCTTAGAATTTCTGGGTGATTCCGTTCTCAACCTTGTTGTAAGCCACCTTCTCTTTAAGACCTTCCCCGAAGCCCATGAAGGGATTCTCTCCATGCGGAGAGCCCATCTCGTGAAGCGGAGTTCGCTCGCCTATCTCTCCAAAGAAATTCGATTGGAGGATCATCTCCTTCTTGGGAAAAGCGAACTCATCGATGGTGGAAGGAAGAAATCTTCCATCTTAGCGAACACCTATGAAGCTCTGATTGGAGCGATCTATATGGATTCGGGATTTGATCGAACCTTGGAGGTCCTCCAGCATCACCTCGGACCTTATCTTCAAGCTGAAATCCCATCCCTTCTTTTTAATGACTACAAAAGCCTCCTTCAAGAACAGGCACAACGAACCCAGGGACGGTCTCCCAAATATCAAGTCTTGCAGGAGGAGGGTCCGGACCACGATAAACGATTCCAGGCCTCCGTCTCCGTTGGAGGAGAGGTGAAGGGGATCGGATGGGGAAAGAGTAAGAAGGAAGCCGAACAGGAAGCCGCTAAAAAAGCCCTGGAAGAGATAAGCACCAAATGACAAATAATGATCTAAATCCCAGTAACAGAAATATTTTCCCCCTCACCCTTCCCCTCTCCCCGCGGGGAGAGGGATGGGGTGAGGGGCGTTTTGGACATTTGGAATTGGGGCTTGGAATTTATTTGGGATTTGGAATTTGTGATTTGTGATTTGATTTAAATTAGGCTGGACCAAGAAATATGACTTTGTCCCCAATCATCATCCCTGTTTTTCTACCTTTTCTGGGTTGCCGTCAGCGTTGCCTCTTCTGCAACCAGAGGGTGACTGCCGAAGAAGTTCCTTCCCTTCCTTTCGTTCAAAATTTTATAGAGGATTCCATTAAAGAGCTCCCCTCTAATGGGACGAGAGAGAAACAGATTGCTTTCTATGGTGGGAGTTTTACGGCGATCGGCAAGGAAGGCCAGATTCGTTTTCTGGAAGCGGCTCGGCCGTTTCTCATCTCAGGCTTGATTGACTCCATTCGCATCTCCACACGGCCCGATGCTCTGGATGAAGAGGCACTCTCCCTACTCAAAGAATATGGTGTGAAAACAGTTGAGATCGGAGCCCAATCGATGATCGATGAAGTTCTCTCTCTCTCCCAGAGAGGCCACTCTGTAGCAGACATCCTTTCTGCCACGTCACGATTAAAACAATGTGGCTTCGAGATCGGATTACAGCTGATGATCGGACTTCCTGGAGATACTTACGAACTTTTTCTTGAAACCATCGATCGGGTCATCGACCTCAAACCCGATTTTTTGAGAATTCACCCCACCCTGGTTCTCAGAGGGGCTCCCCTTGAAATCCTATGGAAAATCGGAAGATATGTTCCTCTCTCTTTGGAAGAGACGATTCGCTGGCTTAAAAAGGGATTGCTTGCATTGGAAAGATCTGGGATCCGAGTGGCGCGAATTGGTCTACAGCCCACTCAGGGCTTGGAAAAGCATTTCCTCGCAGGACCCTATCACCCTGCTCTTCATCAGTGTGTCGATTCGGAAATCGCTTTTGAAATGGCAGAGCATCTCCTCCAGAACAATTCAGGAGGGGTTCGCGCCCTCTTCCTCTGCAATCCTAAAGAGGTGTCGAACCTGAGGGGCCAGCGAAATGGAAATATTCTTAGGTTAAGAGACCAATTTCAACTGGAAGAGGTGTTTACTCAGGGACTGGCGGAGATACCCACAGGATCACTCTTTCTTCACACACCCAGCGGATATGCTTCGATTAAGAGAAAGGATCTCGTTTGTTGAAAATGTTATCGGGTAGGGGCGACTTCAGTCACCCTATAAATGTTTGGCAGAAAGGTTTTTTTGATTTTACGATACTCACCGAACAGAAATTCAGAGAGAAGTTCAATTATATCCATTATAATCCAGTCAAGTGGAGATTGGTCAAAAAGGCAGAAGATTATGAATATTCAAGTGCCCCGGAGTATAAGATCAAATATGGAGAAGTTTTTTATACATCATGACCCCGGTAAAACCGGGACCCTACTCTTTATTTTAGTAGCTTTATCTTTCTTTCTCTTACTTGCCTGTGCGTCAAGACAGCGTGTCCCTGTGGAAAGGCGGACACCTCCTTCGGAGCAGAAAATAGTCATCAGGGAGGGGGCTCAAGCCGTTCAATATGGGATTGCCTCTTGGTATGGGAAAGATTTCCATGGGAAAGCGACTTCAAGCGGTGAGATCTATGATATGTACCAACTCACTTGTGCCCACAATACTTTTCCTCTGGGCACCATGGTGATGGTCACCCATATGGAGAACGGTAAATCGGTTGAGTTGAAAGTGAACGACCGGGGCCCTTTTGTTAAAGATCGGATCATCGACCTTTCTTATGCCGCTGCACAGATCATTGGGATGTATGAAAAGGGAACCGCCTATGTCAAAGTGGAAACCATCGGCCCGGTCGTCGAACAGGTTCAACGATTTACACTTCAGGTAGGTTCCTTCGCTGACGAGGGCAATGCCCAGAGGTTGGCAGAGCAGTTGCGAAAAAGTTTTGAAAATGTCCATGTCACCACGATGGAGACCCTTACCCAGAAATATCATCGGGTCAGGGTCGGACAGTTCGAAACGAGAGAAGAAGCCTTAAGCACTGCAGAAAAACTCTCCCAGATGGGGTTGAAGGTTCTGGTGACGAGCCGATGAAGCCAGATGGCAGCCCTGAACCATATGAGGTTCAGGGCTGCCATGCACCCCATGTGGTGCATGGCGGAGTTAGGAACGCGGAATTTCGAATTAATAAAACTATAATAGTAGAAAATGAATACTCTGATGCGCTTGGTATCCAAAATTGTGTATAATGAATTGAAAGAGATCATTTTAAAAAAGGGCTGAACCAAAACCGAGATCCCGAAATAAATTCGGGATGACAAAAAAAGATAAAACTCCTCTTGTCATGCTGAACCTTGGACTGATGAAGATCAGGCTCGTTTTAGCATCTCAAAAAGGAATCTTACTTTGAAAGTCAAAACACTCCTTTTCATCTGCCCTATCCTTTTTCTCATTCTCTTAGGAATCAACATCGTCTTTGTCGGTTCCCGGCCTCCCCCGAAGGTTAATCAGTTGGTCATCAGTTCGATTGGGGATGCGTCCTATCTCAATCCTGTCCTGGCTCAGGATTCAGCCTCGAGCGAGATCAATGGTTTCGTCTTCAACGGTCTGATCAAATATGACCGGAACCTCCAGAACTTGGTGGGCGAGCTGGCAGAGTCCTGGAAAGTCAAGGAAGGACCGGAACCTGAAATCACCTTCTTCCTGCGAAAGGGAGTCCGCTGGCATGACGGAAAAGAATTCACGGCTCATGATGTGAAGTTTACTTATGACAAGATCATGGATGAGAAGACCAATACCGTTCGCCGGAGCAGTTATGAGCTGGTGAAGAAAGCAGAGGTGCTCGATCCTCATGCCTTCCGGGTGACCTACCGGCAGCCTTTCTCCCCAGGTCTGGAGACGTGGGGAATCGGAATCATTCCGAAACACCTTTTGGAAAAGGAGGACATCAATACAACGGCCTTCAACCGAAGGCCCATCGGAACCGGAGCGTTCCGATTTGTAGAGTGGGTCACGGATGAAAAGATTGTCGTCGAAGCCAATGCTCAATACTTCGAGGGAAGACCTCTTTTAGATCGGATCATCTATCGCATCATCCCCGAGACCTCTCTTAGCGAAATGGAAATCCTGACGCAGGGAATCGACTATTCTGGCATCTATCCCCATCAGTATCGTCGAATAAGCCAGATCCCGTTCCTGAAAGCCTACTCCCAGCCCAGCCTTGGATATACCTATATCGGATACAATCAAAAGCACGCCGTCTTCCAGGACAAGAAAGTCCGACAGGCCCTCACTCATGCGATCAACCGTGAGGAGATCGTTCAGTACGTCCTTTATGGTTTGGGAGCCGTTGCAAGCGGACCCTTCCCCAACCACCTCTGGTATTCGAACCCGAATGTGAAACCTCTTCCCTACGATCCTCAAAAAGCCCGGCAGCTTCTGGCTGAGGCTGGATGGAAAGATACGAATGGCGATGGGATTCTGGACCGCGAAGGGAAGCCCTTTCGTTTTACGCTCATCACGAACAGCGGGAATGAGACACGGAGGGATGTCGGGGTCCTGGTCCAAAGGCAACTCCGCGAACTCGGGATCGATGTGACCTTCGAACTCTATGAATGGAGTGTTTTTCTCAGCAACTTTATCAATGTGAAACATTTTGATGCCTGCATCCTGGGCTGGGGTCTTTCGGTAGATCCGGATGCCTATGAGATCTGGCATTCCAGCCAGATTGAGAAAGGGTTCAACTTTATCTCTTACCGCAATCCGGAGATCGATCGGCTCTGGGAGGAAGGAAGAAAGGAATACGAAATCGAGAAGAGAAAACGGATCTACTGGCGGATTCATGAATTGATGGCCGAGGACCAGCCCTACACCTTTCTCTATGTGCCCCTTGGCATCTCCACCCTCCAAAAAAAATTTTCCTTGGCTGAAAGAGATGGGTCTGGTAAAGAAACCCTTCAGGAAATAAAAATGGAAAAGGCTGGCTTGATGTATGACCTGATCAAATGGTATGTTCCACGGGAGATCGTTTTACAGAGATAGATCATTTCAACCCCTCACCACATCCCTCTCCCCAATGGGGAGAGGGGAGGGTGAGGGGACATTTCCATATTTTGCATTGACGCTTTAAGAATAACATGGCTCAATATCTTCTAAAACGTATCCTTTATATGTTCATCACCCTGATCGGGATCAGCATCATCTCCTGGGTGATCATCACCCAGGCACCCGGAAGCCCGGTAGCCCTTACCCTGGATCCAAAAGTCTCCCCTAAGATCATCGAACAGATGAAGAAGAATTATGACCTGGATAAACCCCTCTATCAGCAATATTTCTTATGGATCCAGCGCCTGATCACAGGAAAACTATATTCCTTTAAGGATGGAAGGCCGGTTCTAAAAAAGATCGGAGAAAGGATCTGGAACACACTTCTCCTTAATCTTGTGGCCACCCTGATCATCTTTTCCCTGGCGATCCCCCTGGGTGTCTTTTCAGCCAGGCGACAGTATAGCCTCTTGGATCATCTCGGGACTTTTGGAGCCTATCTCGGAATCTCCATCCCTGGATTCTGGCTCGCCTATCTTCTCATCCTTGGCACGGTGAAACTCTTCGGTTACCCGGTTCTTGGGATGAGATCCTTTGTAACCGAGGACTTCACAACTACCGAGATCATTCTGGATCGCTTCTGGCATCTCATGCTTCCATCGATCATTATGGCGATCGGTGGCATTGCGGCCGTTTCCAGATACACTCGTTCAAGCATGCTTGAGGTGATTCGCCAGGATTACATCCGGACGGCCAAGGCCAAAGGTGTTCCTGAAGAGACGGTCTATTATAAACATGGTCTTCGGAATGCCCTTCTCCCGATCATCACCATCTTCGGATTTCTCATCCCGAGCCTGATTGGTGGCTCGATTATCATCGAGACCGTTTTCGCCTGGCCCGGAATTGGGAGACTCGCCTATCAGGCGGTGCTCGCCAGAGACTATCCTGTCGTGATGACCATTCTTACGATTTCGGCCGTGCTCACACTGATTGGAAATTTTATAGCCGACATCCTTTATGGAGTGGCGGATCCAAGAATAAGATATGGATAAATTAATGAAAATTACAAATCCCAAGCACCAAATAACAAATAAATTCCAATTAACCAAATCCAAAACTGCAGGAAATTGTGTGTGTCATTTGGAAATTGGAGCTTGGGATTTATTTGGGTTTTGTAATTTGGTATTTGGAATTTGAAGTTGAAAAAATCTAAATGACTTTCAAAAGGCCACGCTGAGATTTTGGACTCATTAATGAAACCCTCAAAGAAGACCTTCTGGCGATATTTCAAGAAAAACAAATTAGCGGTCGGAGGCTTGACCGTCATCGTGATCACCTTTTTGATCGCGGGCTTTGCGTCCTTGATGGCCCCCCACGACCCTGGAAAGACTGACGTCTCCCTGAAATTACAACCCCCCTCTTCTCAGCATGTCTTGGGAACCGATCAATTAGGAAGGGATGTCTTCAGCCGGATGCTTTACGGATCCCGGATCTCCCTTTCTGTGGGATTCGTCGCCGTTGCCATTTCCATCCTCATCGGCATCCTCGTGGGCGCCTTAGCAGGATACTACGGTGGATGGGTAGACTCCCTTCTGATGCGTTTCGTCGATATCATGATCTGCTTTCCATCCTTCTTCCTCATTTTGACCGTCGTCGCTCTTCTCGGCCCAAGCCTTTTGAAGGTCATGTTCGTCATTGGCATCACCTCCTGGATGGGAACTTCCAGATTCGTCCGGGCGGAATTTCTCTCGCTGAGAGAGAGGGATTTCGTGCAGGCTGCCCAAGCGCTTGGGGTGAAAGATCTCAGGATCATCTTTCGGCACATTCTTCCCAATGCCCTGGCGCCTGTCTTCGTCACAGCCACCCTTGATGTGGCCACAGCCATTCTGGTGGAAGCTGGCCTGAGTTTCCTCGGGTTTGGTGCTCAGCCTCCTGCTCCCAGTTGGGGAAACATCCTCACCGAGGGAAGGACTTACATCTTCGATGCCTGGTGGTTGACCATCTTTCCAGGACTCGCCATTCTCATCACCGTGCTCTCCTTTAATCTGCTGGGAGAGGGGTTGAGGGATGCCCTCGATCCGAGACTTCGAGGAAGGAGATGATGGGTAAAACTAATGTCAAAAGTCAAAGCTCAAAGTTCAAATTTTCCCCTCACCTTTATCCTCTCCCCTGAGGGGAGAGGGTGGGAGTGAGGGGTTTTGAAATTTGTGTTTTGGAATTGATTTGACATTTGCCTGCCTGCCGCAGGCAGGGATTTTGTCATTAAACATTTTTGAGGCTAATCTTATGAATTCCTCATTACCAAAAAGCCAGTTGTTGGAGGTTCGGTCTCTGTCCACCCATTTCTTCACGGAAGACGGAGTGGTCAGAGCTGTTGAAAATGTCAGTTTCGAAATTCATCCGGGAGAGATCCTCAGCCTTGTGGGTGAATCTGGGTGCGGAAAGAGCGTGACCGGCCTCTCTATCCTGAAGCTCATTCCCGCTCCGCCCGGTCGAATCGTCAATGGCGAGATCCTCTTCGATGGAAGGAACCTATTGCAATTGGAAGAAAAGGAGATGGAGCGGGTGAGAGGGAATGACATCTCCATGATCTTCCAGGAACCGATGACCTCGCTCAACCCGGTCTTTACCATAGGAGATCAGATCATGGAGGCCATCACGCTCCATCAGGGAGTCGACAGGACAGAGGCCAGAAAGAGGACGATTGAGATGCTCGATCGGGTCCAAATCCCCTCTCCTGAGACGAGGATTGATGCCTACCCTCATCAACTGAGTGGAGGCATGAGGCAGAGGGCAATGATCGCTATGGCCCTTTCCTGTCAACCGAAACTCCTGATTGCCGACGAACCCACCACGGCACTCGATGTAACGATTCAGGCCCAGGTCCTCCGCCTGCTTAAAGAGATCCAGAGGGAGATGGGAATGGCGGTGATGTTGATCACCCATGACCTTGGAGTGGTCTCAGAAATAGCCGACCGGGTAGCCGTGATGTATGCGGGAAGAATTTTCGAATACGGCCCCATTGAAGCTATCTTTGAAGAGATGCGCAATCCCTACACCAGGGGGCTCATGAATTCGATCCCTTCTCTGACCGAAAGGAAAAAGAGACTCGATACCATTCCAGGTCAGGTCCCAAACCCTATGGACTTGCCTGTAGGCTGCAAGTTCCATCCGAGGTGTTACCTGATGATTGAAGATTGCAAGAAGGAGGAACCTCCTCTCTTTCAGGTCAATGGAGACCATTTCAGCCGTTGCATTCGATGGAAAGTATGTTGCTGAGGTAAAGGGTTCTAGGATTCCAGGGTTCTAGGGGTCAAGTGAAGTGATCAGATACTCGAACCTTTGACCCCTCGACCCCTTGAACTCTTAAAAAGCAAAGAACTGAACAAATGAATAAATCTAACGGTTTTCTCCTAGAGGTTCGAGACCTAAGAAAATATTTCTACAGGGCAAAACTCTTCTCTTCCGATAAGGAACCGATCCGGGCCGTCGACGGCATCTCTTTCTCCATTCGCAAAGGTGAAACACTTGGATTGGTTGGAGAGAGCGGCTGTGGTAAGACGACCGCAGGGAAGTCCATCCTGAGGTTGATCGAACCCACCTCCGGACACGTCTTATTCAAAGGTCAAGATATTCTCCACATCGATCGGGAGTCCATGAGGAAATTAAGACCTTTCATGCAATTCATTTTCCAGGATCCTTACGAATCCCTCAATCCAAGAATGAAAGTAGGAGAGATTGTAGGCGAGGGCCTGGAAGTCCATCGCGTAGCCCAGGGGAAAGAAAAGATTCGGAGGGTTTCAGAGCTTCTTGAGCACGTGGGCCTCCATCCCCAGGATGCATCCCGTTATCCTCATGAGTTCAGTGGAGGACAGCGCCAGAGGATCGGCATCGCCAGGGCTGTTTCTCTCCATCCCGATTTGATCGTCGCGGATGAACCCGTCTCTGCCTTGGATGTCTCGATCCAGGCTCAGATCCTTAACCTCCTGATGGATCTACGAGATCAATTAGGTCTCACCTATCTCTTCATCTCCCATGACCTTCGAATCGTCAAACACATTAGTGATCGAATTGCTGTGATGTATATGGGAAAGATCGTGGAGATGGCTTTTGGAGAGGATCTTTTCCGCCGTCCCCTCCATCCCTACACTCAGCTCTTGCTCAAGGCCATTCCAAAACTCGATCCTGCTCAGAGAAAGGAAGAGGCTCTTGCCAAGGAAGAACCCCGGATCCTCCCTTCACAAAGAGGATGTTACTTTCAACCCAGATGCCCCCACTCGAAAGAGAAGTGCCAGTCCGAAGAACCTCTTCTCCTCGATGAAGGAGAGAATCACTTCGTCGCCTGCCATTTTGTTTCCTGAGACAAGGTCCCTCCCCATTTATCATTTGATTTCTTTTGAAAAAGTATATTATGATTTGTTAATTTGATTTAAAAAGACTTCTCCTCCTTTTGGGGAGTCTGAATTTTCCTGGAGGAGCTTTTAGATGGATCAAGAGAAACTTCTTTATTTTAAAGGACTGCTTGAAGGAAGGCTTCATGACCTTGTGGAAGAAGCGGGAAAGGCATGCAGTGACATGCGTCATGAGAATGATGGGGACTTCCCTGATCCGACGGATCGAGCTTCTTTGGAATCGGATCGCAATTTCCTTCTGAGGATCAAGGACCGCGAAAGGAAACTGATCCAAAAGGTGAAGGAAGCCTTGGATCGGGTCGACAATGGGACCTTTGGCATCTGCGAATCTTGCGGAAGGCCTATCTCGGAAAAGAGACTGATGGCCAGACCGGTCACCACTTTGTGCATCGAATGCAAGACCGAAAGAGAGGATCAAGAACGGGTCGAGCGACAGAGGGGGACAAAGGTCAAAAGTAGCTTTCCCTCCTAGATTCTACCAGAAAGAAGACCTTTCATGCCCGAACTGAGAAAAGATCCAATACACGGAAGATGGGTGATCATCTCCACCGAGAGAAGCAGGAGACCCTCGGATTTCGTGCCCGAAGAGCGAAAGCCGATGGGTGGTTTTTGTCCCCTCTGTGAGGGGAATGAAGATCGGACGCCACCGGAGATCATTGCCTATAGGGATAACGGGACTCCACCGAACTCCCCTGGATGGACACTTCGTGTCGTGTCCAATAAGTTCCCGGCCCTCCGGATCGAAGGAGATTTAAATCGTGAAGGCGAGGGGATCTACGACAAGATGAACGGAATCGGGGCCCATGAAGTGGTCATTGAAACACCCCGCCACCATGAAACCTTGGCCACCATGCCTCTCAAAGGGGTCGCACATGTCCTGACAGCCTACCGAGACCGGATTGCCGATCTCAAGAATGATCAACGGCTTCGATATGTTCTCGTATTTAAGAACCATGGAGTGGCAGCAGGGGCTTCTCTGGAACATTCCCACTCCCAGATCATCGCTCTCCCCATCATCCCGAGGCGAGTGGTTGAAGAGATCGAGGGGGCGAAAAATTATTTCAATTATAAAGACCGGTGCGTCTTCTGTGATATCATCCGCCAGGAGATTCAACAGAAGAGCCGCCTCATCCTCGAAAATAGTGCTTTCATCTCGGTCGCTCCTTTTGCCTCTCGATTTCCCTTTGAGACTTGGATTCTTCCCAAAACCCATTACTCCAGTTATGAGCATATGAATTCCTCCCTCTATGAGCAGGCTGCCCAGATCCTTTCCGAGACGCTCAGCAGGATGAATCGGGTTCTGAACGACCCGCCCTATAACTACGTCATCCACACCTCCTCCTTTTCGGGATTGGAAGCAGAGCATTACCATTGGCATTTCGAAATCATGCCCAAGCTGACCAAGGTTGCTGGGTTTGAATGGGGGACGGGATTTTACATCAACCCTACCCCTCCTGAAGTGGCTGCAGAGTATTTGAGAGAGGCAAAGTAGTTCCCCATGTCTGATCATCCCGATGCCTATGAGCTTCTGAAAAAGATCATCCATCTCTCCACTATCCCTCTTCCCATCAAGGATAAACTGGACCAGATGCTCCAAGCCATCAATGAAGCTTTTGGAGCGGATCAAACCCTTCTCCTGAGGCAAGAAAAGATTGTCGAAAATGGATTTCTCTGGCGCCTAGCCTTAGAAAAAAAACCTTTTTGGATCGAAGAGGAATCCTCCCTCCCTCAGGAAAAGCTCCATCCGAAAGAGAAGGAGTTTCTCCGCCCACCCTTTGCCTGTCTCCCTCTTTTTGACAAGGACACCTTCCAGGGAACCCTCTATATCGGTTTCCCCAGGAACCGAACGTTGTCCCCCCAAGAGATGGATCTTCTTGTCCTCGTCACAAAGGAAATGGGAGAGGCCATTCAGCTTTCTCATCTCCAACAAAAAGTGGGACAGACCTCCTCTGAATTGACGGCGCTCCATGAGATGGGAAAGGTGGCCACATCCACTTTGAAGTTAGAAGAACTCCTCGAGTCGATCGTCAAAACCGGTTTGAAAATCCTTCGGGCCAAGGGGGGCGTCTTGAGAGTTGAAGACAAGACAACCAAGGAGTTAAAGGTTCAGTGGAGTTTCGGAGACTACCCCCAGCATCCCCTTGACGAGAAGATCGCCAAAAGGGTTCTCATGACTCAAACCCCTTTTCTCCTCAATCACTCCGGGAAGGACAATCCCATTCTCTCCATCCTCTGTGTTCCCCTCCGTTCCAAAGAAGGGATTTTGGGGACCCTGGCCTTCTATGATAAGGAGACCGATCCTTCCAAATTCGATGAGACGGATTTCCAAATCTTGCTGACCATGGCAAGCCAGATGTCCTTTGCCATTGAGAATGCGTTGACCCATTATGAAACGTCTCAACTGGCCTGGGAGAATGAGAAGAGGGTCAGAGAACTGACCATTCTTTGGGAACTCAGCAAGGCCCTTCTGACCACGGTCAATTTCGAGCACATTATTCAGATGACCCTAACGGCCATCACGATCGGTGCAGGGTTGGGCTTTAATCGAGCCATGCTCTTCATGGTTAGTGAAAAAAGCCGGTCTCTTGAAGGAACAATGGCGGTGGGGCCCGATAATGCCGAGGAGGCAGGGAGGATCTGGACGACCCTTTCCAAAGAGAAAGGGATTCTTTCGGACTTGATCGGCAACCTCCATCGCTCCAAAGACAAAAATTCCGCTTTGAACGCCATGGTCAAGGGCATCCAGATTCCACTTGAACTGGAAGACTGTATTCTTTCAAAAACGGTTCTTGAGGGAAGGCCATTTAACATCCGATTTCCCCATTCCGAGGGGGCCTGGAATCATACCAAGTGCGAAAGGGGTTGCCATTTGAGTTCGGAAGTCGGATGCCATGTCGGAGAGCATATGAGTCAGGACCCCAAGGTTTACTCCTTTGCCACGGTTCCCCTATGGGGAAAGGGAAAGGTCATCGGGGTTATCTTGGTGGATAACCTTTACAATCAAAATCCGATCACGGATGAGGATATCCAAATTCTGACCATGTTCTCCACTCAGGCAGGATTGGCCATTGAGAATGCCATCCTCTACCGGAATCTGGAGGAGGTCCATCAGAGGCTCAAAGAGACGCAGACTTTTCTCGTCCATCAGGAAAAGATGGCTGCACTGGGGGAACTCTCCTCCACCGTCGCTCATGAAATTAGGAACCCCCTCGTCTCCATCGGTGGGTTTGCACGCCGTCTCTATCGGTCCATTCCGGACGAAACCCCGGAAAAACGATATACCCAAACAATCATGATTGAGGTCTCCAGGCTGGAGAGAATTCTCAGTGACCTCCTAGACTATACCCAGAAGGAGCCCCTGACCTTTGGAGAGGTAGACCTCCGGGAAATTCTGGAAGAAAGCTTCTCAATGGTCTCAAAAGAACTTAATGGTGGAGAAGTCGAACTCACCAAGGAATACTCTGAAGGGATTCCAAAAGTCAAGGGAGATCACCGGCAGCTCATACAGGTTTTCTCCAATCTCTTCAACAATGCCTATGAAGCCATGAAGGGGAAAGGAAAGTTCTCCCTCCGTGTTCTTCCTGTTGCGAAGAATGGTTCCACTTTTGTCCGGATCGAAGTAGAGGATACGGGAAGCGGGATCGACCCTGAAAATCTCCACAATATCTTCAATCCCTTCTACTCTACAAAAGAATCTGGATTGGGTCTGGGCTTACCCCTCGTCTACAAGATCATCGCCTCCCATCAGGGACAGATTGAAGTGGACAATCGCCCTGGAGAGGGAGTGACTTTCATCATCACCCTCCCAGCAGCACGGAAGGAGGAGAAGAAATAGGTTTGAAGAGTTTTTACGCTATGCGCAGAGCGCTAGGCCTGCCTACCGCAGGCAGGCGCTTAGCGTATTCATGAAAAGTGAGGTGAACTCATGAAGAAGATCCTGATCGTGGATGATGAGGAGAGCATCCGGTTCCTCTACACGGAGGAACTGGAAGAGGATGGGTTTTCTGTGGAGGTGGCCAAGAACGGTGAAGAAGCCCTGGAGAAAGTCTCGATCTTCAAACCCGATCTCATCACCCTCGACATCAAGATGCCAGGAATGGACGGCATTGAAACCCTGAAGCGGATCCGGGAATTGGATCGAAAACTTCCAATTATCATGTGTTCTGCCTATGGGGAGTATAAACAGGATTTGACCACCTGGGCTTCAGATGCCTACATTGTTAAGTGCGCTGACCTGACGGAATTGAAAACAACTATTCGTAAACTTCTGGGGCTCTTATGAAAATAAAGAAAGCGGTCCTTCCGGCTGCAGGTTTTGGAACACGATTTCTTCCCGCCACGAAAGTGGTCCCAAAAGAGTTGTTACCCATTGTTGACAAACCCACCATCCAGTACATCATGGAGGAAGTGGTCGCAGCAGGCATTGAAGAGGTAGTCCTCATCACAGGAAGGGAGAAGGGTTCTATCGAGGATCACTTCGATACTTCCGTGGAACTGGAGAATCACCTCAAAAAGAAGGGAAGGAAAGACCTCCTTAAAATGGTTCAGGACATCTCGGAGATGGTGACTCTTGTCTCTGTCAGACAGAAGGAACCCTTGGGACTCGGTCACGCCATCCTCTGTGCCAAAAAGGTGGTGGGGAATGAACCTTTTGCGGTTCTGCTGGGCGACGATCTGATCGATGCCAGGGTCCCCTGCATCAAGCAGATGATCGATGTCTATGACGAGATGGGAGGGGCCGTGGTCGCCATCCAGAAAGTACCTAAGTCAGAAACCCACCTCTATGGAATCATTCAAGGCAAAAAAGTGAGAGAGCGTATTTACAGCGTTGAGGAGATGATTGAGAAACCAAAGCAGGGAACAGCCCCTTCCAATCTGGCCATCATCGGAAGATACATCCTTCCTCCTGAAGTCTTCGAAAGGTTAGAAAAAGTTCATGCAGATGGCAAAGGTGAAATCCAGTTGACCAATGGGCTGAGGGAATTGGCAAAGGAGATGCCCGTTTTCGGATATGAGTTCATCGGCGACCGTTACGATGCAGGAGACAAATGGGGATACCTTGAAGCGAACATCGCCCTTGGGCGAAGGCATCCAGAAATCGGTCCCAAATTAAAACGTTACCTAAGAAGTTTGAGGCATTAGGTTAAAGGTTTGAGGCATGTTTTTGTCATATGTTGGCAATTGCGCTTTAGCCTCAGACCTCCATCCTCCAACCTATAACATAGTTCTGGGGCAGTAGCTCAGCTGGGAGAGCGCCAGAATCGCACTCTGGAGGCCGACGGTTCGATCCCGTTCTGCTCCACCAAAAAGAAAGGGTTAACTCGATTGGGTTAACCCTTCTTTGTTCAATACCCCAACAACCGCCAACAATCTAACCTCATAAAGAATCCAATGTCTTAAGCAATTCATCAGCAGTAAACGGCTTGTCAATCTGTCTAATCCCGGAACCTTTTACCGCATCTCTTATATAGTTTGCCATTTCTTTTTCAGCCAGGATGATGACAGGCAATTCAACGTTCCTAAGGTAAGGAAGAACCTCTTTTATAAAGTATCTGGATCTAACTTCAGGCTCTGACGCTAACTGTCTGTAAAATAACCCGATATCGCATATAACCAAATCATATTCTGGAGGGTCGGGGTCTTCAAGAATTCCTATCCCTAACGGTTCCTTATATAGTTCTGCAACCATATCTAACCAGGTACTAACATACTTGACTTTATGCCGTTGATCGAGAACCTCTGATTCTTGATATTTGGGCCCTACAAACAGAATTTTTGCCATAGTAAATCTCTAAGAATTAATTTTATAAGTCCATATGGAAAAGATGATTAACACCTCCTGTGTACTGACCTGCTGTAAAACCTACAATGCAAATTCAATGGGTTCTTCAAGAAGGCTCGATAAGAACTTACTTTGGGTGAGTTGAATATACAAAAGATGAAGCAGAATGTCAAAAAGAAAAGACCACGCACCATTTGATCGAATGAAGTACTGAAGGATAAGTGTTAAGAATGATCGACGATGGGTTCAAGATGTTGCATCAGGGTTTCTTGGGAGGTTCCTGCTCTGCCAATTTACTTCTTTTCATTCGCTCTTCCGTGGAGAGATAATGGACGACCTTTCTTCTCTCCATCGGTAAGATGATAGAGATAAAGGACATGGATTGCTGCGAATTGATTTTGAGCGTCAAGGCTCCCCGGTTCCTCTGGAGGATTTCTCTAACCAGTTGCAGGATCAAATCTACTCCCTCCTCACGCTGATCGGCGGTCATTCCAGGGACGAGGTCCAGCAATTCTCGCTGCTTGTCACCCATGGAGGCAATCTGAACTTCAATATATTTTGCATCCTTTTGCAGAACGCCTAAATCTTCGCTCATTGACTCCTGGGGCTCAAATTGCTGTGTCAAGAAACCAATGCTCCCATAGGGAGGGGTGGAATGGACCATGTAGAGGATGACGGAATTTAATACGTATCTTAACTGTTCATCAGGAAGGATCGTCTCAGGAAGGTTCTTCTCATACTGTTTCTTAATGATCTTAATTTTCTTATCCTCAATGTGATCCTCCAGATTCCTCAGGATCTCGTCAATGACGTTGTTCACCGTATTCATCTTTTTCATGGGGGAATTAAAATTGAGATAATCCTGGAAACAGTTCAGCAAGGAAATGGTCTTCTCAATATCTTCAGAAACGATCTGATAAAAATCCTTTCCTAATTCCGAATCACTAAATTTATCTCTTGAGAGAAAGGCAAAGGTCTTCATGCCAGCGAGACTCCCTTTAACTCGCTGGAGGAGCTCCATGAAAACGTTAAATAAAGAGTAAGGAATCTGCTCCTCTGGGACACTTTTCTCCTCTGGGGTGGTAGGCTTGGCATCACTTTTATTGATTAAAGAGGAGAGGAGGTCCTTATCATCTTCTTTTTTGACAAAAGAATCTTTCATGGCAAATTCCTAAAATGCATTATTTGTGCCAATTAGAAAAAACCTATAACTGCATGATTTTACATGATTTTACAAGGAAGAAATGCTGAACAATAGTTCTAAACCATGACAAATTTTGTCATTTTCTTGAGGTCTCTTCGAAAAAGAACATTTGTCCTTAGAGATTAGAGGCCTAAAGATAACCCTGTAAGAAAGGAGAAAATTCGGAAAGGTCAACTTCCCGCAGGAAAGGGAGCAGGTGCAGATGAAAGGGACGGAGCGAAACCGAATCCCTTTAAGAGACAAAGGCCCCTTTTTTATATTTCACAACGATCAACTTATCCTTTTTCAATTGTTGGAGGGCAAAGATGATCGTCTGTCTGCTCACATTGAACTGGAGAGCAAGTTTCTCTTGGATCAATCTCTCTCCCTTCTTTAACTTTCCGGAGTCGATCATCATCCTCAGTTTTCTATAAACCTCGCCGTTGAGATCCCTCCTCCTCAACTTCCTCTGAAAAATCTCTCTTATCACTTCTTTGGGAACTGCGTTTTTCATGTGAACCTCTTTCAAGAATTTTTATCTTTTGGGAATTGGAAGAGCGTCTCACCCCTCTCTCAACTCCCTCCGAACACCCTACTTATAAAAGTTTATTAAATCCGATTCAAGGGGTCAATAGAAATTTTTTAGCTCCTCTTTCCCCCTCCCCTTGACCGCTCCTATCCCGCTAGGGCGGGACGGGGCACGCTCCTGTCAAAGGGTTGACACCTCGTCCCTCTTTGTCTACGATGGCAGAAACCGAAATATCCTTTTAAAATCAACAAACCGATAAGAAAAAAGCAAGGAAAAAAGTAATTTGGGGTGGACAACCCTATCGGATGGGGTGATAGTGAAAATAGAATGATTGAACAAGCCAGTCATCGAAATCTGATCTTCATCTCTTTCTCCCAGTTCGGAGCAGCCTCCTCTTTCAATTTCCTCAATGTCTTTTTGCCTTTCTATATCTTCAATAT
>Ga0209592_1000082_pt1 | contig 23335 bp, 24 predicted proteins | sample PPLLak2March2015_2_FD_187251 | JGI IMG/M metagenome (GOLD analysis project Ga0209592, IMG submission 187251) | Freshwater sediment microbial communities from Prairie Pothole Lake near Jamestown, North Dakota, USA - PPLs Lake P8 Core (3) Depth... | ecosystem: Environmental > Aquatic > Freshwater... | reverse complement strand
GCCCATCGGCGCCGTGACGCTCAACCCCGAACGCGACTCCATCATCAAGACCCTTTCGGAGTGCATCGATACACAGCCGCTGGCTGCATGAATGAGGCGACAACTACCTTGACGCGCGCCGGAGGCACTGGAGCCGCTGGCAGGCAGAATCAAGGCAGCTTTCGTCTACGGCTCGGTTGCGCGCGGCGACGAGCGTGCCGGCAGTGACGTGGACGTGATGATCGTCGGTGATCCCAAGCTGGCGGATGTGGTGCACGCACTGGCACCGGCGCACGACGCGTTGCGGCGCGAGATCAATCCTAACGTCTACCGCACCTCCGAGTTCGACGCAAAGCTGGCGGAAGGGGAGCCGTTCCTGCAACGGGTGATGGAGGATCGGAAGATCTACCTGATCGGTGGCGAGGATGACCTGAGCCTGCATTTCTCACACCGCCACCCCCGGCGGATGCCAAAGCGCACTGCAAAGAGGCGTTGACGGCGCGAAGAGTGCTGATGGGCGATCGTCGGGCTGCGCGGGCTCTGACGGGTCTAGGGCGGCCATTTGCGGCATGCCCGCCGTGCTCATATGTTCAATATGAGCACGGCGTTCGAGCGGTAACTGCCTCGCCCGATACCCGTCATAGCCTCGCGCCAGTGTGAGAAATGCGGGCTAGGAAAGCTGGGGTCAGGCCTATACCTTATACTTTGGTGCCTGATAGCGGACTCCTATCAACCGCAACAGCCAGGGCTGAAGCATTGGCGGAGAGCCGGCGGCCGGTGCCGAGCAGGGCCGCCTAGGCCCTCTCTGGAATCACTGCAGCATACGTCGAGCCGATCCTCAGCTCGTCGATGAACTTGTTGCCGTCACCTCGGCTGGTGAGAGTGATCGACTCGATATTCGCGAAATCGATACTACACCGGCGGCTGCACTGCTCACATAGCCGGCAACAGTCCTTATGGTCCTTGCGGGGATGGCATTTGTCGGCGCGCTGACATGCCATAGGGTCGAGCCTATACTTTCTACTTGACCCACTCGCTGGTTGCGGCGCGCGCGCCGATGAACATCTCGCCGACCGCGGCGTACTCGGTCGCGTTCGTGCGGATGGTGATGTGCTCGTTGCCACCGAGGATGCCGGCAGGCGAGAGCGGTATACCCGGTGAGAAGTAGAAGGTCATCGTGCTGCCATCGGCGCTTCGGAACCCGAGCGACGGGTCCACGACACCGAGCGAGGTCGGCGACCACGTCACGTCGATCGGATCGGAGAAGCTCGCGCGCGAGAACGACTCGATCACGGCCCCTTCCGAACCGGTGATGTCCCGAAGGTAGCTCACGAACCCGAGCAGGCCGTCGTCGTAATCGATCACGCGGTCCTGGACGTTGCCGGCGATGAACTGGCCGTCGCTGAAGTCGATCCTGAAGGGCCGCAGGGGATCGTCGATCACCGTCCCGGGAACGCCGAACGACTCGATTTCCTTGATCTCGCCGGGTGCGAACGGATTCGCCGCGGCCGGCCCGGACGCAAGGGCAAAAACGACTCCGAGGAGTGTGATCCGTCGAGCTATGTGCCTGGAAAAACGCATAAACACCTCCTTTCGCCCGGTGGGGCGGCACGCAGGATCGCGGGGTGCCCCTGCCGTTTTGAACCATAGGCGAGGGGAAGAGCGTTTTCAAGGCGGGTCGGCGCCTAGGAGCGACCCTGCGGCAGCTTCCGTCGGCCTCGTGAGTCCCGTCGTGAGAAACCGGCCGCTGGCGGAGCCTTTGACTTGCTCATTCCAACCTTCTCGTGCTTGCGCCACCCAAGCCCGGGCGGCTTCGGTGCGTGCTTGCAGGGTACGAAGCGCGTGGCGTTGACGAAATATGGCGAAAGAGGGGTGCCTGGTTCGGCCGGCCCGATCGGCTCCGGCGCGTGCAGATGCGGCGGCGTTGACGCGATAGCTCCCCGTCGCCGACGCGTCTCCCGGAACGTCGGCCAAGTGAGCTGCATCTAAGCACTTTGAGTGAGACCGTTCGGCGTACCAGCCGAATGGACAGACGCAACGCTTCTGCAGCGATGCGAGAGGCTACGTGCGCTGCCGGACGCCTGGTTACGCAAGCTCGGTGTTGCTCTCCAATCCCGGAAACTCCTGAACCGTATGGGGAGGTCACCATGAAACGTCGGTTCCAAATCCTGGCCATGGCCATGCTCGCAACCCTGACCATGGCCGGCCATGACGCCGCGCGATCGGACGATCGCGGGTGGCGCGAAGGCAAATCGCGCCATGACCATGATGATCGGCGCCAGCTCACGAAAATTGACGCGCGAATCGAGAGGCATGCACAGCGAACCTTGGAGGAAGGAAGGCGCATCTTCCGCTTCGATACCTTGGGTGACGAAGCCTTCTGGGGCGATACGATCAAGCTGCACCAGGGGATTCAAGGCCAGCGCTTCGGCGGGGTCGGGCCCGGCGTCAGTCCGAGAACCGCGCTGGCGGTCGGCTTGAAAGTGGACGTCGATGCGCTGCCCGCTGCACTGATCGAGAGGCTGAAGAAAGGACGTGTGGATCTGGATGACCCGGCTACCACGCTCGCCCTGCTGCGGTTGAACGCCGTCATCGGAGTAACCGGATTCTTCGAATCGAGCGGGAGGTTGCGTTCCGTGGGGATTCAATGCGCTCTGTGCCACAGCACCGTGGACAACTCGCTGGCGCCGGGAATCGGCCATCGCCTCGATGGCTGGGCAAACCGCGATCTCAACGTCGGCGCGATCATCAACGTGGCGCCCGATCTCAGCGCCGTGGCCGCGCTGCTGGAGGTCGACGAAGCAACCGTGCGCCAAGTCGTCGCCGCCTGGGGCCCGGGAAAATTCGATGCCGAGCTGTTCCTCGACGGCAAGGCGTTCCGGCCGGACGGCAAGACCGCGGCGACCCTCATCCCACCCGCGTTCGGACTGGCCGGCGTGAACCTCCATACCTGGACCGGTTGGGGCTCGGTGACGCATTGGAATGCTTTCGTCGCCAATCTGGAAATGCACGGCAAGGGTACATTCTTCGACCCGCGCTTGAACGATCCGGTGCAATTCCCGGTCGCGGCGCGAGCCGGCTTTGGCAACGTGCGAAGTGATCCCGATCTCATCAGCGCCAAACTGCCCGCGTTGCATTTCTACCAGCTCGCCATTCCCGCGCCGAAGCCGCCAAAAGGTAGCTTCGATGAGGATGCAGCTGCGCGCGGCAAGCGAATCTTCGAAGGCAAGCGATGCGCTGTCTGTCATGTCCCCCCGACCTACACCGAGCCGGGCTGGAACATGCATACCGCGCAAGAGATCGGTATCGATGACTTTCAGGCGAATCGGGCACCGGACAAGCGCTACCGTACCGCCCCGCTGAAAGGACTATGGACTCACGCCAAAGGTGGCTTCTATCATGACGGACGTTTCGCCACGCTGCACGACGTAGTGAACCACTACAACGCTCACTTCGGGTTGCTGCTTACTGACCAGGAGAAAAACGACTTGGTCGAGTACTTGAGGTCGCTATAGCGGGCAAAGCCGGCAGGACGCTCAGGTCAGAAACGGGAGGGGCGGGCCTATGCTTTGTGCTTGTCCGCGATAGATGTGGGCTTCGGTCAATACTTCCGAAACTGCCCCACCACCACTCCGAAGATCTCGAGGTCGCCCTTCGGACGAATGACGGGGTAGGCTTTGTTCTCCGGGCGCAAGACGATCTGACCCTTCTCGCGGCCCAGCCGCTTCAAGGTGAACTCGTTGTCGATGATGGCGACAACGATGTCCCCCACGTTCGCCGAGTTGCGCTTCTCCACCACCACCGTGTCCCCCGAGTGGATACCCGCGTCGATCATCGAGTCGCCCTTCACCCGGATCAGCACGGTTCTGGCTGGATTCGCCACGAGGCATTCATCGATGCTCAGCGCCTCGTTCCCGCTGTCGAAGGCCATCCCGGGATGCCCGGCGCGCACATGCTCGGCGATCGGGCGTTCGAAGAACCGCTTGCCCGGCTTGAGCCGGCGGTCCGGTGTGGTCTGAACAAAGCCTTCGGCTTTGAGCCGCATCAGCATCTCCGCGACCGAAGCCTTCGAGCGCAGGCCGACCAGTGCGCCGATGGCGGAGTAGGACGGCAGCACGCGGTGTTTGGCGTAGTAGTCCTGCAGCTTCCCAAGGTATTGACCGTCATTGCCCATCGGCCTAGGATACCGAACGATCGTTCGGTAAGCAACGGGAGCTGTCATGGGAAGCGGCCGTGGGTCGGTGCCGGAGACGTATGCCGGCCGGGAACAGGCGTTCCTGGAGCACGAGCTGCTGAAGCCCTACCTCGATAAGGCATCGAGACCGCGGCGGCACGCATCTCGATGGAGGAGAGCTTGATCATACCCAAATTGGGTAGCAACATGCCCAGAATGGGTATGAGAAAGGGTGGTGGCCGCACCCCGAAGCGCCACAGCCTGGCGGACGCGCTTTTCTCGACAACACAGCAGCGTGTATTGGGCCTGCTTTTCGGGCAGCCGGATCGCAGTTTCTATGCGACCGAAATGATTGCTTTGACTGCGGACTGGGGTTTCTTCGAGCCACTGAGATGGAGGACAGAGGTAAGCCATTTGCCAGTGCGGAATGGGAGCAGCTCGTACGTGCTCACGGCGCGCCGCTGTTCCCTGGTGAGGTATAGGAGCAGCGTTGGACCTGCGGCGGTCAGGCATGGGTTCCGGTGATCCGGTCGATTTGTCAGCCGGTTGATGCAGCAGCCGACGGGCTTACATCTTGAAACCGTGCACGGCGTATACTAAAAATATGGGAGCGATCGATATCACGCGGCTTAGCCCTGCGGAGCGGTTGGAGCTGCTGGAGCAGCTCTGGGACAGCCTCTCGGCCACCCCGAATGCATTACCTCTGACAGAGGCCCAGCGCGAAGAGCTCGACCGACGCTTGGATGACCTCGACCGGGAGGGCCCCGGCCGGCATTCCATGGGATGAGGTCATGCAGCGAATTCGCGGCCGTTCGTTGTAATGCACATCGTCGTACCGCCCAGCTGCCGCTGCGGACATCGACGATGCTTACCTCTGGTACGAACGCCAGCGTTCTGGGCTTGGCGAAGAGTTCCTGGCTGCGGTCGAAGCAGCCAAGGAGCGCATCGCTGGCGATCCCGGAAGGTTCCCGGTGGTCCACAGAGAAACCCGACGAGTGCTCCTGCAGCGCTTCCCCTATGCGCTCTACTATCGCGTATTCGGAGATCTCGTTGTCATCGTAGCTTGCATCTACGGACGGCGCGATCCCCGGCGCTGGAAGGGCAGAGCCTGAGGTACGTCTTCCCGGCTGTGACACGTGGCTGAGCATCTACGTCGAGGTTGTCATGAACGATATCGTTTCCCTCCCCAAGAGTCTGCAGAACCGAATTGACAAGCTATCCCGGCTCAGGAGGGTCACTCCGGAGTCTTTGGTTCGGGAATGCATTGCGGATCGTGTCGCTTATCTGGAATGGGAGGAGAGGGTGCTTGCACAGGGTCAGGCCGATCCCGACGCTGGGCGTGTGATGACCACCGGGGATTTGCGTAAGGCTATCTCCGAGCAGCGGCTCCGCCGTGGCCGGAAGTCGACAAGAGCAACTTGAGTGGTCCGTCCGCGCCGCACGCGAAGTGCTGGCGATCGACTCATTGTGAGGGGCCAGATCCCCTGCCGGGGATGCCGGGTAGATCGAAAGCTCGGCACTATGCCGCAACAAACCCGCGCACAAACCGCTCGTACTCGTCGCCCATCGGAATCTGTTCGTCGATTCGCACGCGCCGCCGCAGCGTCTGCGTGCTTTCCCCGGTGAGCGGATTCATGCCCGTCTCCTCCTCCTCGGTCCAGTACAGCCCCGTGCCGCGCCGCTGCCAGACCGGCAGATCGTTGAAGTTGACGCCGCGCTGGAACAGCAGCTCGTTCTGGTAGGCCAATGCTTTGCCGTGGAGCTGGCGCGCTGCTTCCGCTGGACAGCGCCCTTCCTTGCGCAGCAGCCAGTGGCTGGATCGACTATGCTCAGACGGCGCGGGTCTTGGATTCGATAAGCGGAGGGCCGAATGCCGAAGGCACTGAGAGTTTCGCTTTTCGTTCTTGGCGGACTCATTGGGCTCCTGGTCCTCGTCGCGGTGGCAATTCTGGCTCTCGTGGACGCCGATGCCTACAAGCCCCGGCTGGAAGCTGCCGCCTCGAAGGCTTTGGGAATGGAAGTTCACGTCGGCGGCCGCCTGCGGATCAGCTTGTTCCCGGGCTTGCGGGTCACAGCGGAAGACGTACGCATCCGTAACCGTGGGGCGGACATCGTCTCCGCGAAGGAGGCCAGGCTCGGGATCGATCTCCTGGCTCTTCTTTTCAAGGGAATCCGGGTAAGGGAGATCGCGCTGAACAGTGCCAGGATCTCCATCGAGTGGGACCAGGATGGCAAGTTCAACTTCGAAAGACCGGAGGAGGTCAAGGCGACATTGCCCGAACTGGACCTGCCAAGAATTTCTCTCTCGCACGCAACGCTTCTCTATGCGAACAAACAGTCCGGAAACGGATTCGAGGCCGGGGAATGCGACTTGAACGTGCGCCACCTGCGTGGACCGGGAGGAAGGAATGTGGACTTCTTGAAGCACCTTTCCTTCACGGCACAGTTGGGCTGCGTTGAGTTGCGGGCGAAGCGTGTCACCGTGTTCGACTTGAAGTTATCGGTCGCCGGCAAGGACGCAGTGTTCGATCTCGAGCCGGTCACGGTGCGTATGTTCGGTGGGCTGGGCTCGGGAAACGTCCAGGCAGACTTCTCGGGCGCCGTCCCTCTCTACCACGTTCGCTACGCCTTGCCGCAGTTTCGGGTCGAGGAGTTCCTGAAGACACTCTCGCCGGACGGGGCCGTGGAAGGGTCGATGGACTTCTCGGTGAACCTGACGATGCAAGGGAAGGCCGCGGACGAAATGCTGCGGACCGCGGACGGGAAGGGCCTCCCTTCGCGGCGAGAACCTCACGCTCGATGGCTACGACCTCGACCGGGAGCTCGCTCGGTATGAGTCCACCCAGAACTTCAACCTCGTTGACGTGGGCGCCTTGTTTTTCGCCGGCCCCCTCGGCCTGCTGGTTACGAAGGGATACAACTTCGCGAGCCTGTTCCAGCGATCGGGGGGCAGCAGCAGGATCCGGACGCTCGCTTCCGAATGGAAGATCGAACGCGGCGTGGCGCAGGCGGGGGACGTGGCCATGGCGACGAACGAAAACCGCATCGCGCTCAAAGGAGGGCTCGATTTCGTCAACGACCGGTTCGATGATGTGACCGTGGCGCTGATCGACGCCAAGGGGTGCCCCCAGGTCGTGCAGAAGCTCGTCGGCCCCTTCAGCAAACCGGTGGTCGAGAAGCCCAACGTCCTGGTATCCGTCGCCGGTCCGGTGCTCAGGTTGCTGAAGAAGGGGAGGGACCTCTTCCCTGGCGGGCGGTGCGAGGTGTTCTACGCCGGCTCGGTGGCGCCACCGAAATGAACAACCAGGAAGCCGCCGCGGGTAGTGCTCGGAGCCGGTCCGGACTTGGTTCGATGTATAAAGTATAGGCCTGACCCCGTTTACTGGCCCGGCCTGCGGCAGTCCGTGCTGTTCGCGCTGATCTGGGTCGTCGCTTCCGGCTGGCTGCTGAACCGGGAACTGCAGCGGTTTGGACAGCGCGAGTACTGGCAGCCGGAGGCCGTGGTGCCCGAGCCGGTCGATCCCCGCGAGGAGCGCGCTCGCCTGGTCAAAGCGTTGCGCTCAGCAAATGCTTTCGAGCGTTCGGCCGCGCTGAACGCGCTGTGGGGGCGGCGCGGTGAGTTCGAGCACGACTCGAGCTGCTGTCCCGAGCTGGCTCCGGCGCTGGTCGCCACTCTCGAGCACGAGCACCGCCACGCGCGCGACTTCGCTGAATTCGCCCTTGCAACCATGCGCTATGACCGCACACGCATCGTGCCGCAGATCGTGCGGGCGCTCGGGTCGCCGGACCCTGGTGTGCGGCAAAGCGTTGCGGAGACGCTCGGCCGGATCAAGTCGGAGCCGGAGGTCGTCCTGCCCGCGCTGGTCGCTGCGCTGGAGGACCCGGAGCGGCCCGTGCAGCATGCTGCCTGCCATGGGCTGGCTGAATACGCCGAGGCGATGGCGCTTGCCTTCCAGTGCCTTAAAGAGCGGCTCGCCGATCCGGACGAGGAGGTGCGGCACCAGGCCGTCAGCCACCTCTCGCGCATCCAGCTCGACCCGGTGTTTGCGCTCCCGCTGTGGAGCGGGCTGCTCAACGGGCGCGATACGACCTTCACTTACTTCGCTGCCATCGGCTTGATCCATCTCGGGCGCGAGGCGAAGCCGGCGCTGCCGCAGCTGATCGAAGCGCTGCGCAACAAAGGGCACAACGGACGGGTGTTCGTCGTGCGGACGCTGGGGATGCTGGGGGCCGATGCCGCCCCGGCGGTCCCTGATCTGATCGCTGCGCTCGAAGAGCACCGTACCGAGGTGCAACACGACGCGGTCATCGCTCTGCGCGCGATCGGGCCGGCTGCCGCCGAAGCGCTACCCGCTCTGCGCCGGCTCCAACGCGAGGCGTACGACCCTAGTGTCCGTAACTACGCCGCTCTTGCGGTGCGCGACATCGAACGGTAGTAGTGGGATGGACCGCCGGCGCAGGGCGGAGTCCGCAGCCATTATTGAGCCTTGCAGAATCAGGTTACGGGCTTCCACACCACCCCACCGGCTGCGCCGGCACCCCTCCTCGGAGAGGAGGGGAGTGTCTCCCCTCCTTACAAAGGAGGGGTGCCGCCGAAGGCGACGGGGTGGTTGGCTCTGGACGGCTGCGGCTTGAGGGTAATGCATTTGTGCAAGGCTCAATAGCCAACGGCGTGTCAACAGCGAAGGGTTCCCCGATAGCGAAGGCGAAAGCTCGACGCCTGCAGCCCCGAGTGCGTTGTCAGCGTTGCGATCGGGACGGCCGCGCTGCCGCCCAGGCGATTCAAGATCGCGTGAGCAGAGACATACTGCTTGGTATCAGAGTCGTGAGGAAACTCGAATTCACTGCCCGTATCACGACCGACCGCTGCCACGCCGTCAATCCCAAGCCTGGATTCGGTTCCCCTCGACCAGCACCTCGTCTCCGACCTGAAACAGCGCTGGGTAGCTTTGCCGGAACGCTTCCACGGTCCCATCACGCCTGCGAACTTCGATGATCCAGACCTCTTTGCGCTGCTGCACGCTGGAGCTCGGCTGCGTGATGGGGGGAAGATGCGGATCGTACGGGCCGAACGGGGGGTTGCGGCCACGCGCGCTGATGGGGGCGGAGGGCTCCCACGACCCCCGGTGGTGTACAGCCACGACGGTGGCGCAGTTGGAGAGGTCGCAAGGATGCTGCGCGGCGCCTTCTGTCACCTTACCCAGGATCCTGCGCTGCCCTGCGGGTGCAGCATCGTCTGCACGCGCCGCTCCGATCAGAACTGCTCCCGCGATTGCGGCGATCAGAGCGCGCGACATTACACCTCGCTGGGTCATTCTCTCGGACTCCCCGTGACGATTGCATTATTGCACAGCGGAAACGGGGAGAACCACGGATCCGAACGAAGCAGCCTACCGATGAGATGAGAATGAGGAGCGCGCCGTGGTCCCAGCTGTTGACACGCCGTCGGCTAATGGGTGGCCCCTCTGACGTGAGTCCGAAGTATAAAGTATAGGCCTGACCCTTGCCGTGCGCGGAAGATAAAGCGAGCGGCCTTTCGCAACTTGAGGGTGGTCAAGTCGTTCGTCCTCAACCGATCCACCAACAGGTCAGCGAGGGCCCGCACCCGAACGGGCTGCAGCCTTCCCGAAGGAAACACGACGTGCACCGGTATGGAGGGCGGCTCAAAGCGCTCGAGCAGAACGCGAAGCTCGCCTCGCGCCACCAGCTCCTGCACCTGATAGGACAAAGCAACGACGATACCGAGGCCCCGGCGGGCGGCGTCAATCATTGCCGCGCCATGATTTGATGAGAGCGTGCCTTGGACTCGAAACTGCCGAGCCTTGCCGGAAACGTAAAACTCCCAATACGGTGTTGGCGAGAGGGCGCTGAACTGCAGACAGTGGCGCCGCTTTGCTCGCAGCCTCTGTGATGAGCGGCGTAGGCCACGCCGAGCTCAAGGCTGGCGGATCCTACAACAGTCTGCACGCCGGCCTTGGCGCCAAAGGCTACGATGTCGTCAACTACTTCACGGACGGCAAACCCGCTCAAGGCAAGGATACTTACACAGTCGAGTATGCCGGCGTTAAGTGGCAGTTCGTGTCCGGCGAGCATCGCGATCAGTTCAAGACCAACCCACAGAAGTATGTGCCGCAATACGGCGGGTTCTCCTCCTGGGGCGTGGCGAACGGCAAGCTGTTCGACGTCGACCCGGTCAACGGTTGGCGCATCGTCGACGGCAAACTCTACTTGAACTTCAACGCTGACATCCAGAAGGTCTTCGACCGGGATCCGGCCGGGTTCATCACGCGCGCCAACGCGAACTGGCCAAAGCTGTAACTCAGGTCCGAAGGCGGCTGCGGCCGCCTCCGCTTCGCGCGCCATCGTCCGAGGGCTGCTGTGAGCAATCGCTTTGCAGAAATCGCTTTGACTCCCGCTGTAAGGAAGGCGCAGGAAAGGCACGGCAGCCGTGAGCAGAGCGCGCACGTCGAGGCGCGAGGCGCCCCACAGGATCAGTTGGGCCCGGACGAGATGACGTTCATCGCGGAGCGGGATAGCTTCTGCATCGCAACCGTCAGCGAAACGGGTTGGCCCTACATCCAGCATCGCGGTGGGCCGAAGGGTTTCCTGAAGGTGCTCGACCCGCACACCCTGGGGTTCGCCGATTACCGCGGCAACCGGCAATACGTATCGGTAGGGAATCTTGCAGGCAATGATCGGGTTGCGCTGATCCTGATGGACTATGCCAAGGGCCGACGTCTGAAGCTGCTTGGCCGGGCCACGACGGTGGATACGACCGAGGATGAGATGCCGCTTGAACGGCTTAGAGATTCCGATTATCGCGCGCGTGTGGAACGAGGCGTCTTGATCCGGATTGAGGCGTTCGATTGGAACTGCCCGCTGCACATCACGCCGCGCTTCACGATCGAAGAGATCGAAATCGCTCTAGAACCGCTGAGGGCACGCATCCGAGAGTTGGAGCAGCAGGTGGCCAGCCATCAATAGATGGGGTCAGGCCTATACTTTATACTTTCAGGTAGATCAGCAGGCGAGGCGTGACCCGCCTCACGACCGGGCGAACTTGTATGGGCCGCCGCGCTCCAGCGCTCGTCGAAACGCCGGCCGCGACTCGAACCGATCTCTGAACCGCACCAGGTTGGTATATTCCGCGAGCGGGCCCCGCATCGCGCCGGCTTCGACCGGGAAGGAGAGCTGGATGTCCGCCGCCGAGAAGCGGTTGCCGACGAACCAGTCCCGCTCGCCCAGGGCGGCGCTCATGTAGCCGAAGTGATTGTGCAGCTCGCTCTCGATGCGCGCCCAGAGGGGCTCGCCGGCAGCGCCGAGGCGGCCAACGTAGAGCTTCAGCAGCAGCGGCACCATCGCCGAGCCCTCGGCGAAGTGCATCCAGTGCAGATAATCGAGGTAGTCGCGCGAGCCGATGTCGGGCGCCGGGGCCAGGCTGCCGTTGCCATACTTGCGCACAAGGTACTCGACGATCGCACCGGATTCGGCGAGCGCGAGAGTATCGTCGACGATAACCGGAGACTTGCCCAGAGGGTGTACCGCCTTGAGCTCAGGCGGCGCCAGGTTCGTCACCGGATCGCGCCGGTACTGGACGATGTCGTACTCCAAGCCGAGCTCTTCGAGCAGCCACAGGATGCGCTGGGACCTGGAATCGTTGAGGTGGTGGACTGTGATCACGCGGGTGCCCCTTGTCGTTGGGTGAACCGCCATTGTGACACTGGCGTATCCTATTGGGCCTTGCCTATATGCCTTACGCTCAAGCCGCAGTAGTCCAAAGCCAACCACCCCGTCGCCTTCGGCGCCACCCCTCCTTAGTAAGGAGGGGAGAGAAAAGCCTTTTCCCCTCCTGCCCGAGGAGGGGTGTCGCGCGCAGCGTGACGGGGTGGTGTGGAGGTCTGCAACCTCATTCTGCAAGGCTCAATAGTGGCGACGCCTGCGCGGCGTGTAGTCGTCACGGGGCAGCAGAGGCAACAACCCCAGCTCGACCATGAAGATCCGCATCCTGTCCGACCTACACCTGGAGTTCTCGGCCTGGCATCCGCCGTTCGAACCGCCGGAGACCGACGCCGACGTGGTGGTGCTGGCGGGCGATATCGACAACGGCACACAGGCGATCGATTGGGCCGAGCACACCTTCGCGGGCAAGCCGGTGCTCTACGTGCCAGGCAACCACGAATACTACGATGGGGAGATTTCCGCGGTCGCCTCGGCGCTCAGGGCGCGGGCGGCCGCCAGTCCGACGGTGCGCCTGCTCGACAATGACGAGCTGGTGCTCGGGGACGTTCGCTTTCTTGGGACCACGCTGTGGACCGACTTCGAGCTGTTCGGACCGGAAAACGTCCGCGCCGCCATCACCGAGTCGCTGAAATACGTCGTGGACTTTCGCGCGATCCGCCATGGCCTGGCCGCACGGCTGACGCCGGAGCAGACCATCGCCTTCCACCGCGATGCGACGACATTTCTTAGGGATCGACTGGCCGCGCCGTTTGCCGGCAAGACGGTCGTTGTCACCCACCATGCACCGCACCCCGGCAGCGTGCACCCGCGCTGGCAGCGCAACCTGACCAGCGCCGCGTTCGTGTCGGACCTGACCTCGCTACTGGGCGAGCCGCACCTGTGGTTCCACGGCCATACGCATGACAGCTTCGACTTCCAGGTCAACGGCACGCGCATCGTCGCCAACCCGATGGGGTATCGGACCTCGAACTGGCGGCAAAGCCGGGAGAACGGCTCGGCCGCCTGGGTCACCTACGAGAATGCACGCTTCGACCCGGCGCTCGTGATCGAGATCTAGGCTCGCGAATTGACTGCTGAAGGGGTCGGGTCTTGTCCTGTTACCGGGCCTGCTGCGCTTAGCGCCGGTCTTTCGAGAACAAAGAGGTGGCTTTAGCGCGCTAGACCGTCCTTCCGCCCCACGCTCCGGGCTCCAAGGCGGGAGCGTGAGAAAATGGGGTCGAGCCGACCGGACGGAATCACCGATATCGGATATGACAACCAGCAAACAAGAACTGAGTCGTTCCGCCGCTTCCTCCGAGCAAGTGGCTTCGCATGTTGCTGGCACGGCGGCTCGACCCCAACCAGCGCCGCGCATCCTGCGCCGCATCCTGGCGCTGGACGACTTCGAGGACGCCGCGCGCCGGGTTATTCCGCGCCCGATTTTCGGGTACGTTGCGGGCGGCACTGAAACGAACGCGTCGCTGCGCGCGAACCGGGCCGCGTGGGACGAGATCGCCTTCGTTCCCAAGACCCTGGTGGACACGTCCGGACGCACGCACAAGACGACGCTTTTCGGCCAGACCTACGATGCGCCCTTCGGGATCGCGCCGATGGGCGGGACCGCCATGGCCGCCTACCAGGGCGATCTTGTGCTCGCGCGCGCCGCGGCGGCAGCCAACGTTCCGATGATCCTGAGCGGGGCTTCGCTGACGCCCCTGGAGCGGGTCCGCCAAGCGGGGCCGACCACCTGGTTTCAGGCCTACCTTCCGGGCGAGGCCGGTCTCATCACACAGCTTGTCGAGCGAGTGGCGCGTGCCGGCTACGACACGTTCGTTCTCACGGTCGACGGGCCGGTGGCGGCCAACCGCGAGAACAACGTGCGCAGCGGCTTCAACACTCCGCTGCGTCCCTCCCTGCGCCTCGCCTGGGACGGTATCAGCCGGCCGCGCTGGCTCTTCGGCATGCTACTGCGCACGCTGTGGCTCCACGGCATGCCGCACTTCGAGAACATGGGCCGGCGCGTTCCCTTTATCTCACGCACCGAGGAGCGCGAGCTCGGCCGGCGCGACAAGCTCTCCTGGAAGCATCTCGAGCTGATTCGGCGCCTGTGGAAGGGGCGTCTGGTGGTGAAGGGCATACTCGACAGAGACGACGCTCGCATCGCCCGCGAGAGCGGCGCCGACGGCATCATCGTCTCGAATCACGGCGGGCGGCAGCTCGACGGTGCCGTTGCGCCGCTGCGCGTCCTGCCCGGGATCTCCGCCCAGGCAGGCGGGATGACCGTGATGATGGACAGCGGCGTGCGGCGCGGCACCGACGTATTGAAGGCGCTCGCCCTGGGCGCACAATTCGTCTTCATCGGGCGGCCGTTCCTCTTCGCGGCTGCGATCGCCGGCGAGCCTGGTGTGCGTCATGCTATCAAACTGCTGCAGGACGAGATCGACCGCGACATGGCGCTGCTTGGCATCGAGGTGCTCGCAGAGATGCGGCGGGAGCTCTTGACGACCGCCCGCGGCCCGGCGTTTCTCGAGAAGTGACGAGATACGCAGAGAATGATGGAGGTCGCTGCTCATGATGGGCAACTGTCACCACCCCCTGCTGCGCGGGCACCCCTCAGGGAGGGAATGGCACTCTATTGAGCCTTGCAGAATCAGGTTGCAGACCTCCACACCACCCCGCCCAGCGCAGCCGGCACCCCTCTCCCACCACCCCGTCACGCTGCGCGCGACACCCCTCCTCGGGCAGGAGGGGAAAAGGCTTTTCTCTCCCCTCCTTACTAAGGAGGGGTGGCGTCGAAGGCGACGAGGTGGTTGGCGTTGGACTGCTGCGGCTTGAGCGTAATGTATTTGTGCAAGCCTCAATAGGCTACGACCGGTGCCGCGATTCCTTCCTGCTCGCACGTCGGCGCCACGTCCGAGGTCGTTGCGCGCTGCATGTCGCGCGGCCAGCGCAGATCGTCGTAGGGCCTGCCGCGATGCATGGTGCAGCGGTTGTCCCACATCACCAGGTCGTGCACGCGCCAGCGGTGCGTATAGACAAGCTGCCGCTGCGTCGCGTGATCGATCAGTTGCTGAAGAAGCGCTTTGCCTTCCTCTTCCGCCATGCCGAAGATGCGCCCGGCGTGCGAGGCGAGAAACAGGCTCATGCGCCCGGAGCCCGGGTGCCGGCGAACCAGGGCCTGAGGCACGGGCGGGTAGGTCTGATGCTCTTCGTCGGAGAAGTCGTCGAAGCCCAGCTTTTTGCGCGAGTACATGATGGCGTGCTCGGCCACCAGTCCGCGCAGGCGCTGCTTCATGTCATCCGGCAACGCGTCATAGGCGGCGCGCATGTCGGCAAACTCGGTCTGGCCGCCGACCGGCGGAATGCTGCGCGCGTAGAGCAGCGAGGCCTTCGCCGGCACCCGCTTGAAAGAGCTGTCCGAATGCCACATCCGATTGGCCATCTCGAACATGCGTTTACGGCTTTCCTTGCCCCAGATCGATTCGCCCGGATCGAGATTGGACACATCGGCGAGGTCGGCGCGGACCCGCAACTTTGCGTCCTTGCGCACCGCATGGATGCTGGTCTCGAGCGGACCGAAATGGTGTGCGAAATCGAGATGCTGGTCTGCGGTCAGGTGCTGATCGGGGAAAACCAGCACCGAATAGCGGTCGAACGCCGCCTCGATCTCGGCTCGGCTCTCCTCCGACAACGGTTGTGAGAGGTCGACGTCGCCGATCTCGGCAGCAAAGCTTTCGGTAACGGGATAGACGGTCATCGGATTCCTGCCTGGTTCTCGTGTTGATCTTCGCAAGCTACCGCCGCCCCGGCTGGCCTGTCAATGGCCGATGGGCGGCAGCGAGCCGGCGAGAGCGCAGCAAACGCATACTATCACTTTAGTCAACATCTGGTTACTTGTCATACCTGTATCATTGCGGGGTCAGGCCTATACTTTATACGTGCGGCGGAGTGGCTGGCCCGCCCGCTGTGAAGCAGTCGCGAGTTCCCTGTCCGGTAGCCGCAGGCGCGAGGGGTGTAGGATAAGTTGTTCCGCCGTGACTGCGGGCGGAACGCCAAAACGACAGGACCCCAACCAGACAGGAGGAGTGGCATGAACCGTAGACATTTCCTGGCCTTTGCGCTCTGGGCCGGGCTGGTCGCAGCGCTGCAAGCGATCCCCGCTGCCCGGGCCGGCGACGACTGGATCGCCACCTGGACCGCGAGCCCGCACGAGGTTTGGGCGCCGGATTTTCTGGCGCCGGTCAAGGTGCCGAGAAATCTGTGGGCTCAGACCGTCCGGCAGGTTGCCTCGGTCAGCATCGGCGGGGAGCGCGTTCGCGTCGTGCTCTCGAATGAGTACGGTCTCTGGCCGCTCAAGATCGGCGCGGCGCACATCGCGCTGAGCGATAAAGGCTCCGCCATCGTCGCCGGTTCGGGCAAGCCGCTCACCTTCGGCGGCCGGACCTCCATCGTGATCCCGCCCGGTGCACCGGCGATCAGCGACCCGGTCGACCTTTCCGTGGCGCCGCTCTCGAGCGTCGTCGTGAGCTTCTTCCTCCCCGACGTGACACCGGTGACCACTTTTCATTGGGACGCGTGCCAGACCACCTACGTCGTGGCCGGTAACAAGATCGGCGAGACCGACTTCAAGGCCGACTCCAGATTCACCGCCAGGATTCTGTTAAGCGGTATCCTGGTGGACGCGCCCGCGAATGCACGCGCGATCGTAACGTTCGGCGACTCGATCACCGACGGCAACAACTCCACACCCGACACCAACCGCCGCTGGCCCGACGTGCTGGCGCGGCGGCTGGTCGAAGCCGGCGGCCCGCCGGTGGCGGTCTTGAATCAAGGTATCTCCGGCGCGCGAATCCTCACCGATCGCATGGGTGTGAACGCCCTGGCTCGTTTCGATCGCGACGTCCTGCGGCATCGCCACGCCGACACCGTGATCCTGATGATGGGCATCAACGACATCGGCTGGCCCGACAGCATCCTCGAGCCCAACGCACCGGCGCCCTCGGCCGAGGATATCATCGCCGGCTATCAGCAGCTCATCGCTCGTGCACATCTGCACAACATGCGCATCATCGGGGCGACGTTGACCCCGTTCGAGGACACCTTCAAAGGGTCGCCGCTGGCGGACTACTACAGCGCAGCCAAGGAGCAGAAGCGCCAAGCGGTGAACAAATGGATCCGCGAGAGCGGCGCGTTCGACGGTGTGATCGACTTCGACGCCGTGGTGCGCGATCCTAGCCGCCCGTCCTACATCCAGGCGGCCTACGATTCCGGCGATCACCTGCATCCAAACGATGCAGGGTACAAGGCGATGGCAGAGTCGATCGATCTCGGGTTGCTGAGGGGGAAACGCTGATTCTGTAGGTCGTCATGCCACCCGAGCGATGGTTAGCCCCGATGAGCTAGCTTGGATCCTTTGCTTTGAGCAGAGCCTTCAAGTCGGCGAATGGCTGATGTGTAGCTGGCGCCTGGCTCGCTTCGCCGGGCGACGCTGGTTCCCGGCCTTGCCCGGTAAGGAAACGCTGGTGTTCATTTTCGTGACAGTAGGTGCACAGCAGCTCCCAGTTGCTCCCATCGGGCGGGTTGTTGTCGTGATTGTGGTCGCGATGGTGAACCTCCAGCAACTGCAAGTTGGCGTGGGTGAACTCGCGGCTGCAGCGCCCGCATATCCACGGGTAGATCCGGAGTGCCTGCTCGCGGTAGCCCTTGGCGCGCTCTTCGCTCGCGCGCCGCGCCTCGGCGACGACGCGGTCGAGGCGAGCATGATCGGGTCCAGTTCTTCGTTCTGGCATGGTCGTTCTCCCGGATACTGCGCGTGACTTACCATATCAGAAACCACAGGCGTACTGCTTTTCTCCTACGCAAGGCCGTGAGCTCGGCGCCGAGGATCTTCCGCAACAGCATACTTGCTTTGGCCGCGCTGGCTTGGACGCACGCGGTTCTTGCAGTCGATGCAAACCAGCCCGAGGCCGCCGTCGTCAAGATTACCTCGATGGTGGCCGGCAAGCGCGCGACGGGGACTGGGTTCGTAGTCAGGCTGGAGCCCGAGATCGCGTACATCGTCACGGTTGCGCATGTGGTGGAGGGAGACAAGAACCCCTCCGTGGAGTTCTACAGCAGGCGGCACTCGACGGTGCAAGCCGAGACGCTGTACATCGAAACCGAGAATCCCAGAGGATTTGCGCTGCTCCTCGTGCGCGGCGACAGGAACCTACCTGCGGGTCTAGGTGTGCTTCCGCTGGCGTCGGCGAGCACACTGCAAACACGGGACGAGGTCGAGGTCATCGGCTATCCGCAAGGAGGCGGCGGCTTGACCGTGGTAACGGCGCAGGTCAGCGGGCGGGAAGGCAGCGAATGGATCCTCACCGGTGCGGTCGATGCAGGCAATTCGGGCGGGCCCGTACTCAAGGACGGGAGGGTCGTGGGTGTGGTGACCCGCGCCACGGACAAGTTCGGGCGCGCCAATACCGTTATGCTGCTGCGCGAAACCCTGAACGGCTGGGGGGTCGCTCCGGTGACCGCGGGGGAGACCGCTCCGCTGGAGCCGCCGTCCGTGACCGCGGCTCCGGCGGTCACTGCAGGACCCAAGCTCACGGGGGCTCGCCGGCTGGCCACCCTCGAGGGCCATCAGGAGGTGGTCACCGACGCGGTTTTCAGTCCTGACGGCAGGCGGCTTGCATCGGCAGGAGGCGATGGAACCCTTATGCTGTGGGACGTGGTCACTCGCAAGGTGTTGGCCAAGGTCGAGGGACACGCGGAAGCGGCGTTGAGCTTGGCGTTCAGCCCCGACGGCAAGACCTTGGCATCGGCCAGCGCGGACGCCACTGTAAAGCTATGGGACGCATCGCGCCTCGAGCCAACCGGTGAGCCGCTCCAAGCGGAGGAGTGCAGAGGCGGTGTGTGGGGGGTAGCGTTCAATCCCGACGGCAATAGTATTGCTGCGGCGTGCGAGAACGACACTGTTTTCATGTGGAACGTACCTGATCGTACGCTGCTTGCGAGCCTCGGATCTGAATGCGATGCGCCGTTTCGCGTGGCGTTCAGTCGCGACGGGCAGCGGCTGGCCGCGGGGACGGCGGATGCCTGTATCTTGTTGTGGCACGCGCAGACACGCGCGCCGGCAGGCGTACTGTCGAAGAGAGTCAACAACACGCCGGTGCTTTCCGTGGCCTTCCATCCGAACGGGAAGACGTTGGCCTCCACCGGCGGTGTCGATGGCAGCGGCGTGGTGCTGTGGGATCTCGCCACTCTGCAGCGCCAGGGTGAGCCGCTGAGGGGACACACCCAGCCGGCCCTCAGTGTGGTGTTCAGCCCCGACGGCGAGACCCTCGCATCCGCCGGCGTCGATCAAACGCTGATTCTGTGGGACGTAGTGGCCCGCAAGCCCATAGGCCAGCCGCTGCAAGGGCACACCGAAGCGGTGACGCGCGTGGCTTTCCACCCCAATGGCAGGACAGTCGTTACGGCCAGCGCGGACCACACGCTTGTGCTCTGGGAACTCGTCTTCGAATGACGTACCGCTCGACCGACGGGCAACTATGCCGAGTTCGCGAGGGCGCTAGGCGGCTATGGAGAGCGGATGACGGAGCCGAGCGCAATCATCCCTGCGGCGTCAGACGCACCATCGCGAAGACGCGGGAAGGGATACCCGCGCTGCTCGAGTTCATCACCGAGCAGGCCGAGCACTTCTCGATCTGCTCAGACTGCCTACGCGCAGCTTTTCGAAGCGACGCTTGCTTCCGAGTTGTCGCGTTCTGTTGCGAACCTGCGCGGGTCGTTCGCCAGGAAGACGGTCAAGGGACGGGACTACTGGTACTTCCAGTTCACCGATCTGGGCGGGAGGCTGCGGCAGCTGTACGTGGGCCCCGATTCCGAGCAGGTTCGGCTGCTCGTCACCGAATCCAGGAAGCCGAAGGACGAGCCGCTCCTGCCGTTGGCGCGCGCAGCGATAGCTTTGGGTTGTGCGCCGATCTTGGGGCGGCACTTCAGGGTGATCCGACGGTTGTCCGAGTATGGCTTCTTCCGAGCCGGCGGGGTGCTGGTCGGTACCCACGCCTTCTTGAGCTACGGGAACCTTCTTGGCGTGCGCTGGGGCGAGGCGTCCCGCACTCAGGATGTCGACCTCGCGCAGGCAGGCAAGAACGTCGCGGTCGCACTCCCTGCGACCCTGCAGGTGGACACGCACGGCGCGATCGAGTCGCTGCAACTGGGGCTGTTGCCGATCGGCGGACTGTCGGCTCGGTCCGGGGCGACCTACCTGAACCCGAAGGACCCGGAGTTCCGGCTCGACTTCCTGACGACCTTGCATCGAGGCAAGGACGAAGCGTTCGAGCACCCGCAGTTGCACGTAGCGCTTCAGCCGCTGAAGTTCATGGAGTATGTGCTGGAAAACGTCGGTCAGGCAGCTGTTTTCTGCGAGGAGGGATCGGTAGCGGTCAACATCCCGCATCCGGCGCGATACGCCCTGCACAAGTTGCTGGTCTATGCAGAACGGAAGGGGTCCTTCCTGCAGAAGTCCCAGAAGGATCTCTGGCAGGTGGCCGCGCTGCTCGATTGCTTAAAGGCCAGACGTCCTTGGGAGGTCGAGGTAGCGTGGGCCGATCTCCTTGGACGCGGGGGCGGATGGGTCACCCGGGCGAAGCAGGGGCTTGGCGCGCTGGCGAAGACGGCCCCGCAGCTTGCACTGGATGAGTGGCTGCGATTCCCGGGCGCTCGGTCGAGGAAGCAATCGCGACGATAATGCGCGTGGGTGGGCTTTGCGCTTGGGTCAGACTCGGCCTCTTGTCCACGCTCCGAGCAAGTACCGCAAACCGTGGTTAGCTAACAACAATGGCACTGGCCCGCATCATCGCCATCGCCGTCCTGACGCACATGGCGTTCGTCGCCGCGCGCATGACCGCCTCGCTGTCTGCGCTGGCGAATCATGCGTCGACCTTCACGGTGGGCGTGATCATGGCGCTGTTCGCCTTGGTGCCGATGCTGATCGGCGTACGGGCCGGCCGCTGGCTCGATGCGGTTGGACCGTGGCGACCGACCCTGACAGGAACGCTCCTGATCCTCGGCGGCACGCTGCTGCCGGCGATCTTTCCCTATGCCACCGCCGATGTGGCGCCCCTGTTGGTCGCGGCTGCCATGATCGGGACCGGCCAGATGTTGACGATGGTCTCGGTGCAGCAGGTCGTCGGCGAGCGCGCGGATCCCACTCGCCGAGCGGCCGCATTCTCGTGGTTAGCCCTGGGCGCGTCGGTTTCGGGGTTCACCGGGCCGGTCCTGAGTGGGCTGCTGATCGACCGGTTCGGGCATCGCGCGACCTTCGGCGTAATGGCAGTGGTGGCTGTCCTCGCGCTCGCACTGATCTGGGTCAATCGTGACCTTCTGCCGGGTCGCGATCGCAGGGTGAGCGGTCCGGAGCCTCTGCATCCGCTCGAGCTGCTGAAGCACACGGAGCTGCGGCACGTGTTGATCGCCACCGCACTGGTGTCGATGTCCTGGGACCTGCAGACCTTCGTGATCCCGGTGCACGGTACGCGCGTGGGGTTGTCGGCTTCCGAGATCGGCTTCGTGCTCGGCAGCTTTGCATTGGCGACCTTCACGATCCGGTTGGCCATGCCGTGGCTGTCGCACCGGTTCACCGAATGGCAGGTGCTGACCTACACGCTGTTCAGCGCGACGCTTGCGTTCGGGCTGTTCCCGCTGTTCTCGTCGCTCGTGCCGCTGATCGCGGTCGCCTATCTGCTCGGACTGGGGTTGGGCGCGGCACAGCCGAACGTGATGTCGCTGGTGCACTCGCGCTCTCCGCAGGGCAGGGTGGGGGAGGCGCTGGGTTTGCGTTCGACGATCATCCACAGCAGCCAGGTCGTGCTGCCGCTGGTGTTCGGCGCCTTCGGCTCGGTGCTGGGGGTCGGGGCGATGTTTTGGACGATGGCGACGCTGGTGTGCTCGGGGGGCGTCGCGGCGGTGCGCTGGGGGAAACACAAGCGCGAGCCGGCGCACCGGCAGCAGACCACGTAGCGGGCCGATCATCTGCCCGCAAGGGGCCGCGCCCCGGCGTCGAGCAAGCATCGCCCCGCCCAAGTACGATAGTTGTGTTCGCCTGATCCAGCGTAAGGACGACGGCAGCCTACCCGTACTCAGTTCAGGAGAATGTCCATTCCGTCACTGACGCCGAAAGGCGAAGACTTGAGGCGCGCGGTCGCCTGGCTGGCCGAACAGCGCGGCTGGACCATGGAGCTGATCGAAGAGGCGTGCCGGCGCTTCGATCTCAGCCCAGTGGACGAGGAGTTTCTGATTCGGGAGTTCCGGCGGTTGCTGGAGCAGCGCGAGCCTTGAAGCGCAGGCCAGCCGGACCCGGAGCGCCGCTCATTGTTCAACGCAAGGACTAGCCATGTACACGACGAAGAAGACCTGGTTCGCGCCTGTGGTGATGCTGTTCATCGTGCTCGGGATCGGCAGCGGCTTTACACTTTGCTCCCAGCCGGCTGCGGCCGATGAGGGAGGGCAGATGATCAGGGTTGTGCGCATCTATACCGGGCCGGACAACCAGTCCCATTTCGAGGACATCGAGGTCCCGCTCAAGGACGCCGGGAAGGTCGGCTTTCTTTCCGAAGTGGTCAATGCCACCGGTGTCGTGTTTCGTGTGACCACGGGGGAGTACAACTACGACTTTCACCCCGCGCCGCGGCGGCAATACGTGGTCAACCTGGAGGGTGAGGTCGAAATCGAAGTGGGCGATGGGACCAAGCGGATTCTTCGCACCGGCGACATCTTGCTGGCCGAGGACACGACCGGCCAGGGCCATATCAGCCGCGCGGTGGCCGGAAAACCGCGGAAGTCGTTGTTCATTCTGCTCGACTAGTGGGCCGTAACAATGAGATGGAGAGCACACTCCCTCTCCCCTTGTGGGAGAGGGTTGGGGTGAGGGGTACTACCGAATCGGCTGTTTACAGTCCACTATTGAGCCTTGCACAAATGCATTACGCTCAAGCCGCAGTAGTCCAAAGCTAACCACCCCGTCGCCGCAGCCTGCCCCAGGCACTGACCCGGGGGCGCCACCCCTCCTTTGTAAGGAGGGGAGACACTCCCCTCCTCTCCGAGGAGGGGTCCCGGCGCAGCCCGCGGGGTGGTGTGGAGCTGCAACCTGGTTCTGCAAGGCTCAATAGCTCTGGCCGTCTTGGTCACAAGCACGCGCGCTGAGCGGGTTGAGGGCCAGCCGCCTCTTACACGATTTCAACCCGAACATCGATTCCAACCGTAGCGAGCAGGCATTGAGCATCGAGCGAGCAACCTATTTTCAGTACCGGCACTATTCATCGGCCCTTCCGTTGCTGCGCGATGGGGTCGATGCAAAGCGGCATCCGGTGGTGATTGTCGGCGCGGGCGCCGTCGGGCTGTGTCTGGCCCTTGGGCTGGCGCGCCAGGGTATTGCATCCGTACTGATCGAAGCGGACGACACGGTGTGCGTCGGCA
>Ga0209592_1000081_pt1 | contig 23361 bp, 21 predicted proteins | sample PPLLak2March2015_2_FD_187251 | JGI IMG/M metagenome (GOLD analysis project Ga0209592, IMG submission 187251) | Freshwater sediment microbial communities from Prairie Pothole Lake near Jamestown, North Dakota, USA - PPLs Lake P8 Core (3) Depth... | ecosystem: Environmental > Aquatic > Freshwater... | reverse complement strand
GTGGTCGGGCACGCCGCTGTTCGACATCCGGAAAGTCCGCGAAGAGAACGATCTGCTGATACGCGACCGGCCCCTGGGCCAGGCCCTGGCGGGATCATTGGGTCAATGCAGCTGCGTGCTGATGCGCGGCCATGGGATGACCGTCGTCGGCGACGGCGTCCCCGAGGTGGTCTTCCGCGCGATCTATACGGAGATGAACGCGCGGCTGCAGCTGCAGGCGACGCGGCTCGAGGGCCCGATCGAGTTCCTGAGCGACGAGGAGGGCCGCCGCTCCACCGCCTCCAACCGCGGCACGCTAGAGCGGCCGTGGGAGCTGTGGAAGAAGCAGGCTTTGCGGAAAGCTGGCGCCTAAAGAATCACGTGGTCCTGTTGCTGCCGATCTGAGCCAACGGGCATCCGGGCGCGAGGCTCGGGAAAATACGATTCGGCATGGTAGGCGCGGAAGGCGGCGCTTCCCGCTTCACCCATGTAACGTGCAAGTAGCACCGGTTGGGTTTTGCGCAGGTCGATGAGAAGCAGCCCGTCGAGGGCATCGCCGAAGTTGCGGTCGACGTTGAAGCCTAGCAGGCTGCCGCCGAGCCGCAGGTACTGCCGCAGGAGAACGGGCACCCCCTTGTGATCGTCCTCGATACTGGCGACACGGCGCGACAGGTCCTCGATGTTGCGCAGGTCATCGACCTCGGGTTGGTGCTCCGACGACCGCGTGGCGTCGCAGTACGGATGGCGCGGCGTGACCTCCGCCGCGAGGAAAGGCTCGGCGTTGCGGGTGGACAAGTACGCGACCATCAGGCGGCGGGATGCGGCGGCGTAGCGGCTGCTGATGCTCACCGCGCCGAGGAGCACTGCGTACTGTGGCGCACGCTCAATGAAACGGCCGATGCCTCGCCAGAGAAGCAGCAGCGGAGCGAAGCCGCGCTGGTATTCGGCGCGCACGAACGAGCGGCCAAGCTCCATCCCGGGCTTCAGCCTGTCCAGCATCCGCGTCCGGTACCTGAATAAGCTATGGGTGTAGAGCCCGCGCTGGCCGTATCGGTCAAGGATCTCGTCGACGAGCCCGAGGCGGTAGGCGCCGACGATCGCCAGCGCGCGCGCGTCCCAGACGAACAGATGCAGGTAATGGGCGTCGAACTGATCGAGGTCGAGGGAGCGACCGGTACCTTCGCCGACGGCGCGGAAGGTCAGCTCGCGCAGCCGGCCGATCTCCCGGAGAACGGTCGGGATCTGCGAGGCGCGCGCGCAGTAGACGCTGAACCGCTCGCCCGCGACGAGCTGCTGGCTCGCGGGGAGGGCGTCGACCTCGGCGCGCAGCGCCGCCGGCGGGACCTCAGCGACGATCGTGTCGGGACGATGCGTCATCATGGAAGCCCCTTTCCCATCGCCGCAGGTTCTCGCCGGCTTCGCGAAGGAAGGGACTGAAGACGGCGAGCCGCAGCAGCAGCCGGTTCAGCACGTTGGCCGGAAAGCGCAGCGGCTTCTCGAAGTCGACGAAAAGTACCACGCGAAGCTGCCCAGATTCGTTCCACGCCTCATGCTCGTAGGCGTCATCGAAGATCAGCGCGCCGCCTTCCCGCCAGTGATGCTCCTCGGCGCCGATGCGGATCCCCGTCCGCTCACCCGGTTCGGGAACGATAAGGCCGAGATGCAGGCGCAGCACGCCGTTATAGGGGCCGCGATGCGGCGGTATGCGCTTGCCGGGCTCGAGGATCGAAAACATCGCAGTGATAAGCCCGGGGATGCGGCGAACTGTCCGCCAGGTCTGCGGGCACGACTCGATGTTCGCCTGCGAGCGGACGCCATAAGCGACGAGCGGGAAGATCTTCCAGCCGGCGTCGCGCGAAATCGACGCAGCATCCGGCGTGATGTCCTGCACATTGGGCAGGTCGTCCCTGCGTATGAGAACGCTATCGAGCTCGGCCCGGATCAGATGCCATTCGCGCTCGATTTCCGCCGTCCATGCAAATGCGCTGTTCGGGTACACGCTCGGGTTGCCAAGCTTCGCGTGCGTCAGGTTGAGCCGTTCGACGAAGCGCACGATCGCCAGGAAGGAGCGCGTTGCAAGCCCCCGTCGTTCCATCGCCGGCAGGCCTTCCGTCTTCCAGCTTTGTGCGGGCGTGCGGCTCATTCGTGCACGGCGTCAGGCCGCTTCAGGAGTTCCTCGATGATCCGGGGCGCGAGGCGGGGGAGATTGCTTCTGGTGTCGTCCGGCATGGCGTCCAGAATCTCCTCGTCGCTCGGCTCCCTTGTGGATCTTTGCTGAGCGTACGCCCTCACCCAGGTCCGGAAATTGTCGAACTCACCTTGAGAAGCCCGTTCCGGAAGCGGGCGCACGTTGATCATCAGCGCTGCGGCGTGCGGACCGAGAAGTATGACGGCCAGCGCTCGCAGGACGGCGGGATTGCTCATGAAGAACATGTGCGACAGATCCTTGTCGCGGACCGTGATGCATCGCGTCGGATCGTTAGTCGCGAGCCGTGCGGTCCACGCCGGCTGCGTATCGTCGCCCGGGACTTTTCGTTTGACGTTCGCAATCGGACAGCCGTCTTGCGGATAAAACGGCTCGCGGATCCATCCGCAGGTCACGTCGCTCAAAGTGTTGTTCAGCGGCTTGCCGTCTTCGTCGACTCGCACGCCGCGGATGTTGTAGAAGCGCTTGTCGCTCATGGGCGCGGCCATGCGCTGGAATACATGGAGGGCATGCGTTAGCTCGGCGGAATCGAATCCCATGGTCTTCTCGGGATAGCGGACGCATCCCATCTGGTCCGCCTCCTGCCTCCAGGGATCTAGATCCGCACGGGTTTCGGCGTCCACGCTTGGATAGGCGATCAGAGGAAACTCATCGTCCTGCAGGGCCGTGCGGTCGCGCTGATATGTCTGGTAATCGAGGTAGTGCAGCACGTAAAGGCCCGGCATCGAGTTGATGACCCGAACCATCCGGACCCGCTCACGCTTGCCGTCGCCGTTGAGCAGAGCTTCTCCCTCGAACCAGCGATGCACCTGGCTCGCGTAGCCGTAGAAGGGCGTCGCAGCGGTGATGGCGTGCCGGAGCTTCTGCGCAACGGCGGCGTCGTTGCCGCGCAGAATGAGATTCACGATCATGCCGCCGAAGCTGTGACCGAGCAGCGAGAAGCGCTGCGCTGCCTGTTCGATGCCTCCTTCCTTGAGGCGCCGCCTGAAGAGCGGCCAGAACTTCTTCACGAAGAACTGCGCCGTCTCTTCCTGCCGGCGGCGCCAGTCCCAGTTGAAGACGAATAGATCGATGTTGTTGCCCCGGCACCATTCGATGAGACCGTCATGCGGCGTGCAGCCGTTCAGGTTGACCGCGCCATCGGCGAGGACGATGTAGTTGTCCTTGTCCCTGAAGAGACCGGCGCCGTCCTTCTCCATGCCGAGCTTGCGGGCGCGCCACAGGAGCGAACTGAGCCTGAGCCACATCTTGGAGTACGTGAACGGCGGATTTTCCACGCCGTCCTTGAAGCGCGTCCTGGAACGCCAGAGCTGGCAGGCCATGCCGCCCGGAAAGAAAAACAAGGTCTGCCGGTCCTGCGACGGCAGCGCGTTCTTGTACGCGCGGATGAAATCGTCGATGGCGCGGCGATGCACCTCAAGCTGGTCGAGATCGCGCCGCTCGTGATAGCTCATCACGGGCGTGGCAAGCGGTCGCTTAGGCTGCTTGCGTTTCTTGCTCACCGCTTCCTGCTCGGCTTGCGCGCAGGGCGCTTCCGGGTCCCTCGCCTGCGCGGCGCTCGCCTGCTGCTCGGCTTCCTCCTGTTCGGTGTTTTGCCTTGCGGCTTCTCCGGGCGCGGTCCGCGCACGAGGTCGCTGAAAATACGCCGCACGGTCGCGCCGAATCGTTTCTGCAATCTTGGCGGCAGCACCTTGCTCGCACCCTTCGCCTCGAGCGGTAGCCACGTTCTTCGTCTGGCGCGATTCTGGTAGATCCAGCGCAGGAGTTCTTTGACTTCTTCATCGGATGCCGGTTTCTCCCCCTTGGGCTTGGCAGAAAACTTCGGATTCGGCGCCGGCGGGCACAGGATCGTGCCAATGGCGAGCACGATCAGCGGATGGTTCAGCAAGCACGCATGTTGGATGAGCCAACCGGGGATCGTGGCGGTGGCAGCCCCCGCGGCGAGCAAGCGAGCGGACCAGGCCGGGTGCGTGTCGTCGCCGGGTACTGCCGGCCCGTCGGCGATCGGTGAAGGACCCGAAGGATCGAAACCCGGCGCAACCCAACCCCAGGTGATCTGCCCCACGGAATTGTTTTGTACCGCACCGAAGAGGTTCGTCGACACGCCGCGTACGCTGTGGAACCTGGGCGCCACCGCTGCCGGCAACGGCGACGACAATTGCTGGAAGACTGCAAGACCATGGGCTAGCTCGGCATGGTCGAACCCGGTATTGCCGGGATAGCGGCCAAGCGTGCCGCTGGACACCGGGTTGAACGCGTCGACCCGCAATCCGGGCACGGTCGCGTCCATGCTCGGGTAGCTGGCGAGCTGATACGGAGCGCCGGCGCCGAGCTGCGCCTGATTCGTCGCGTAGGTGACTTCGTCCAGGAAATTCAAGGTGTACAAGGCCGGAAGGGACGAGATGAGCTCCAACATGTCATGCCGGACAGCCTCGACTAAATTATTCAGCCCGAGCAGGTTGAGGAACTCGATTTCCGGCCACATAAGCCAAGGTTCTCCCCGAAACCAGCGGTGGGCCTGGCCGGAATAACCGTACGACGGCGTGCCGACCGTAATGGCCGCCGTCATGTTGGCAATGATGGGATGCTCGCTTCGCGCAAGGAGGTTGACGATCATGCCGCCGAAGCTGTGCCCTACGAGGGAAAAATCGGCCAGCGGATCCGAAAGGCCGTTAGCCATTACTCGTTCGCGAAAGAAAGGAAGAAAACGGTGGAGGAAGAAGTCCACCGTTTCATCAGGCCGCCGGCGCCAGTCCCAGCCGAACACGAAAAGATTGAGGTCATGGTTCGCGCACAATGCCTCGAAGACGTCGTGCGGCGTGATGCCATCGACGCTCACCGCGCCATCGGCGACGATGATCCGGTCATGGTGGTCCCTGAAGCAGCCCATGGCGTCCCGCTGCAACTTCAGCTTGCGCCAGCCTCCCAGAAAAATATCCCAATCGACCCACAGGGGGTCATACGCCATCCCGGCCGGCACGCCGACACCCTCCTGGTACGGTTGGCGCGCGCGGATCAGCTTGCTGCCCATGCCACCGGGAAAGAAGAACACCGTCTGTCCGCGGCATGTCGATGCCACCGTCGCCGGGTCCTTATAGTTATTGATGAACGCGTTGACGGCGGGCGTCAGTATGCGGATCTGTTCATCGTCCCGAGCTTGGGCGTAAGTGATCGTCATCGTTGCGTCTCCAATGCCACGTCGCGGCTTCTCGCCAGCTTCACCTTGCGCACCGGCGCCTCGGCGCCGTGTGCGTAGCGCCCGAGCCATTCAGCCGCACTGCCTTCGGCATCCGTAAGGGTGATCGGCTCGAAGTAGCGCACACGGTCCTCGTCGGTGAGGTCCGCGGGGCGCTCGAAGTACTGCGGGTCCAGAGTGTCGCTGCCGGCGACATAGGTGCGCGGGGCCGTGGGCGTCGAGCGCGACCAGATGAAGCAGTGGAAATTCGCCGATGCGATGACGTACCAGCGCCAGGGATTGAGGCTGCGTGCGCGAACGATGCGCCGCAAGGTCTTCATCACGACGCGCCAGCGCGAGACCACGATCCACGGCCGGCGGAACATGCGCTCGATGAATTCGACGATGCGCTGGCGATCGTCGGCGAGCTTCGAGTGGCAGATGGTTTCGCCGTCGAGATCGCGCAGGCGCAGGTTCGGCGCGAGCTCGCCGCGGCGCAGGTCATCCCAGAAGGTCGCGGTTCCGGCAAGCGGAGCGACCACGCTCAGGTACACCGGCATCGGCATCAGCGGGTTGTGCGCGATCACCTGGATCTGGCGCTCCATCTCGGCCGCGCTCTGGTGCCGGTAATCGAACAGGTAGCCGTAGCACATGGCGATGCCCTGCGACTCGGCGAACGCCACGTCGTCCATGACGCTGTGGCGCCGGCTCATGTTCTGCTTCTTGTTGTAGCGGCGCAGCGTCTCGTAGTCGAGCGATTCGAGCCCGGCGAAGAGCACTTGGCACTTGAGGCGGGCCAGCGTTCGCACGAGATCGCGGTCGTGCAGGATGTTCTGCGTGACGAGCGCGCTCCAGCCGTAGATCCTGGGATGGGCGCCCAGCATCTCGGCCACCGCGAGCATATGGTCGCGGTCGTCCGAGAAGTTGTTGTCCTGGAAATTGATCATCGGGAACCAGCGCCGGAAGCTGCACCAGGGACTGGTCGCAATCGCCCGGTCGATTCCGGCGGCGAGGTTGGCGAGGTCGTATTTTGAGTGGCCGCCGATCTCGGCCGGGATGACACAGAAGTTGCACTTGAAGCTGCAGCCGCGCGAGGCCTCCATCAGATGGAAGAGCGGGCTGATGCCGCTTTTCGCGAGCAGGCTGTAGTCGATCTCGTAGGACGAGATGCGATCGGCAGGCGAGCGGTAGATGCGCTTGAGCGACCCGCGCAGGTAGTCGCTCACGACTTCCCTGACGCTGTCGACGCCCCCGGCGCAGACAACGTCGAAGAACTGCGCGGCGAACTCGGGAAACGAGGTGCAGATGCTGCCGCCGGCGACCACTGTCGTGCCCTGACGACGGAAGAAATAGGCGAGCTGGCGCATGCGATCGAAGTCCGGCTGCAGGCCTGAGAGGAAGACGAGGTCGTACCCCGCGCATCGTGCCGGGTCGAACGGGCCGTGCCAGTCCTCGTGGTAGAGGCGGACGTCGAAGTGGTGCGGGTCGATAAGGGAAGCGACATGCAGGCCGGCGATCGGCTGCATGAAGTAGCTCGTGCGCCGCTTGTCACGGCTTGGCCGCAAGTGGGTGCAGATTACCAGCGCGCGTTTCCCGGCCATCGAGTCCACCCCTCAGGCAGAGTCATTGAACCAGCTAGGCGGACAAGCCGCGGAAAAGTGTACACAATTGCGGCTCGAACGCCATCCCTTTCGTGCGATCACGGGATCTAGGGAGCATGAGCGATGACTGAGGGCGCGGCCGGCCGAGGGCATACGGAAGCCACCGAGCGTCGCTTTCTGACGATCGAGTTCATCGACCTCGTCGGCTACACCGACCTGAGCGAGCGGCTCGACGCCGAGGACCTCGAGGTCCTGCTGCGTCGCTATCAGCGGCTCGCCCTCGCCACCATGGAGCGCTTCGGCGGGTTCGTCGCCCAGGCTTTCGGCGACGGCATCCTCGTCTACTTCGGCTATCCCGCGGCGCACGGGAACGATGCCGAGCGCGCCGTGCGGGCGGCGCTCGCCTTTCACGAAGGGCTGAGCGAGCTCGACACCAGCATCCGCGGCCGCACGCTGCCGCGCCTGCAGGCGAGGATCAGCGTTCACTCGGGGCTGGTGCTGATCGCCGAAGAGCTGATGCTGCAGCACGGGGTCGTCGGCGAAACCATCAACGTCGCCTCGAGGCTGCATGCGCTGGCGTCTCCGGGTACGGTCGCGATCAGCCAGGAAACCCAGGATCTCGTGGAAGGGCTTTTCGAGTCGCGGTCGCTGGGCCTGCGCAGCGTCAAGGGGCTATCGCGCAAGATGGACGTATACGAGGTGACGCGCGCTCTGCCGGGCACGGCGCGATCCGGATCCCGCCTGCGGCGCGGCGCGGCGCGCCTCGTCGGACGGGAAGATATCCTCGAACGGCTGCTGTCGCGCTGGCAGACGTGCCGCAGCGAGGCGCGCTGCCAGACCGTCGCGGTCGTCGCCGACGCGGGTGTCGGCAAGACGCGCCTGGTGATGGAGCTTCTCGGCCGCCCGGAATTGGCCGACGCGACGCTGTTTCTCGCGCATTGCCAGGAAATCTTCGCCAGCACGCCGCTCTATCCAGTGGCCGCTTTCATGCGTTCGCGCGCCGGCCTGACGGCGGACGACGACGAAACGCAGCGCCGCAACAAGATTTCCGGCTATCTGGAAGAGTTCGGCCGCAACACGCAGGACAACCGCGAGCTGGTCGCCAGCCTGCTCAGCATGGGGGCTCGCGGCGGCGGCGAGGCGCTGGCGCCGACGCCGCAGCTCTTCAAGCGCAGGCAGTGCGAGCTCGTGATCTCCATGATCGAGGCGGCGGCGCGCAAGCGGCCGGCGTTGCTCTGGATCGAGGACGCGCACTGGATCGACCCGTCGTCGGCGGAGCTGCTGCGCGATATCGTCGCTGCCGTGGCGAAGCTGCCGGTGCTGGTGGTGCTGACCATGCGGCCGTTTCCCAAGGCGCCGACGCTGCCGCCGGCCGACGAAACGGTGCGGCTGGAGCCGCTCGAGCCCATGGGCTGCCTCGAGCTCGCGCGCTCGGTTCCCGGCGCGAGCGCCCTCTCGGAGCAGATGATCTCGAAGGCGGTCGAGGCCGCCGAAGGCGTGCCTTTCTTCGTCGAGCAGCTCGTCATCTCGCTGCTCGACGAGCAGACCCGCGGGCCGACGCCGCACCGCAGGCTCGGCGGCGTGCCGCTCGCCCTGGCCGAGCTGATGTCGGAGCGCCTCGACCGCCGTCCGGGCGCACGGCGGGTCGCCCAGGCGGCGGCGTGCATCGGCGGCTCCTTCACGCCCGACTTTCTGAAGGCGCTGCTCGACGACGAGACGCAGCAGCTCACCGAACGCCTGGCGGCGCTGGTCGAAGCGGAAATCCTGCTCCCGAAGCGATACGGCGCGGAAATTCGTTACGAATTCCGGCACGCGCTGCTGCAGATGATGGCGCACGAGTCCATGGTGCAGTCCGAGCGGCGTGCGGTGCACAGCCGCATCGCACACGTGCTGCGCCATGCCGAGGGCGTCGAGCCCACGATCTCGGAGGTGCTCGCCCATCATCTCACCGAGGCGGGCGAGTTCACGGAGGCGATCGGCGCCTGGCTGGAAGCGGGCAGGGCGGCAGGCAAGCGCTCCTCGCATCGCGAGGCGATCGAGCACATCCGGAGGGGCCTCGGCCTGCTCGACCACATCGCCGACCAGGCCGTGCGCCGGAAATTCGAGCTCGAGCTTCAGTCGTCGCTCATGGGCGCCCTGCTCGCGGTCCAGAGCGCGACATCGCCGGAGCTCGCTGGCTGCTGCGCGCGCGGACTCGAGCTCTGCGAGGAGATCGGCGACGCGGCACGGATGTTCCTGTTCGCCTTCGGCAAGTTCACCTTCGTCAACTGCCGCGGACGCGGCAAGGAGGCGATCTCGCTCGCCCGCGAGTTCGTCGCGCGCGCCGAGCGCGCCCCCTTCGAATCCGGCCGGGTGATCGGCCAGCGCATGCTCGGCCAAGCCCTGCTCGCCGACGGGGACGCCGCCGGGGCGAAGACCGCGCTCGAGCAATCCCTCGCGCTCTACGTCCCGGAGCGGGATGCGGCCACGACCCATCTCTACGGCCAGAACACCGAGGTCCACACCAAGTCGGTGCTGAGCCTGACGCTGCTATGCCTGGGAGACGTGGACGGCGCGTTGAGCATCGGTCGCGACGCGCTGCGCACCGCCGATTCGCTGCGCCATCCGCACTCGACGGCAATCCCGATGACCTATGTTGGCGGCTGGGTCTTCGGGCTGTGCGATGCGAGCGAGCAGATGATGATCGAAGCCAGGAATCTTCTCACCCTGGCCGAGCAGCATCACCTCTACGGATTCCGCGCCCACGCGTCGGCCTTCATCGGCTGGGCGCTCTGCCAGGCGGGGAACCCCGGGCAGGGGATTCCGCTGATCGCCAAGGCGATCGACGCTTTCGATTCGGTGCAGTTCCGCCTCTCCGAAGGCGGCCATCTTGCCAACCTGGCTGATGCGCAACGGCGCGTCGGGCGGCTTGCCGAAGCCGCCGCGACCTGCGAGCGCGCGATCGAGCTGATGGGGGAAGGCAGCCGCTGGATGGAGCCCGAGCTGCTGCGCGTCAAGGCGCTGGTGTCAGCGGAGCTTCCGCAGACCGGGGTCGACCGCGCCGAGGCGAACTTCCGCTACGCGGTGGGGCGGGCGCGCGAGCTGCGCTACCCGGTATTCGAAAGGCGATGCCTGGTCAGCCTGCAGCAGTTCCTCTCCTCGTCCGGCCGAGGCGACGCCGCAGTCGACGCGCGCCTCGCCGAGCTTTCGCATCTCGACAATCTCGCGCGGCGCGTCGCAGCCGCGATGCAGGCCGCCTCGTAGGCTTGAGCGCTTTCCGCAAGGTGGCGCGCGTGGCAGGGCACATGCTGTCGGGCGCAGCGCAGATCTCGCTGCAGTTTCCCGGCATGCCCCGGCCGCAGCGCCGCGAGCGCGTCCAGGTCTGGGCGCGCGAGATGCTGGAGCGGCTGGGCGTCGCGCTCGTGATTCGCGGCGTGCCGGCGCGGACGGGACCGATGCTCTTGGTGGCGAACCACATTTCGTGGCTCGACATCGTCGTCCTGCACGCGGCGTGCTTCTGCCGGTTCGTCTCCAAGGCGGATGTCGAGCGCTGGCCGCTGATCGGCACCCTAGCGTCCGGGGGCGAGACGCTGTACGTGGAGCGCAGGTCGCGGCGGGACGCGCTGCGCGTCGTTCATCGCATGGCCCAGGCATTGCTGGACGGTGACGTGCTTGCCGTCTTCCCGGAAGGGACGACCGGCGACGGTGCTTCGGTGCTGCCCTTTCACGCCAACCTGCTGCAAGCCGCGATCTCGGCCGACGCCCCGGTGCAGCCGGTGGCGCTGCAGTTCGTCGAAGGAGGCTCCGAGGAGCTGAGCCGGGCCGTCAGCTACCTCGGCGACGAATCGCTCGTCGGCTCGATCTGGCGCACCCTTTGCGCGCGGCAGCTGCGTGCGAGGGTTACCTTCGGCACGCCGCAGCGAGCCGACGGACGTGATCGGCGCGCCTGGGCTGCGGATCTGCGCGACGAGATCAACGCGCTGCGGACAGCCGGAGTGGCTCCGAGCTGCGACGCAGTAGCCAGAACGCGATCGAGAGATTCAGCAGGTTCCAGCCGATGCCGTTCATGAAGGCGGCGCGGTAGGAGCCGGTGATGTCGAAGATCGCACCCGACATCCAGCCGCCGAGCGCCATGCCGAAAAGCGTCGCCATCAGCACCACGCCGGTGCGCGTCGCGGCCTCGGTCGGGCGGAAGTGCTCGCGGACGATGAGCGCGTAGGCAGGGACGATGCCGCCCTGGAAAAGGCCGAACAGCGCCGACACGACGTACAGCGAGACCAGGCCGTCGAAGGGCAGGAAGAGCAGCAGCGCGATGCCCTGCAGCGTGGAGCCCAGGAGCAGGGTGCGCAGGCCGCCGATGCGGTCGGAGATCCAGCCGGAGACGAGGCGGCTGACGATGCCGAAGCCGAGCATGAGCGAGAGCATCTCGGCGCCGCGCGCCGCGCCGTAGCCGAGGTCGCCGCAGTAGGCGACGATGTGGACCTGCGGCATGGACATCGCCACGCAGCAGGCGACGCCGGCAACGGCGAGCAGGACCATGAGCGCGTTGGGCGAGAGGCCGAGCGGCCGGTCGCTCTTCACGTCGAAGCTGGATCCGGACGGGGAAGCGTCCAGTGCGGGCGGCCGGCGGCGCAGGATGAACGCGGTGGCCGTCACCGTGAGGGCGCAGAAGACGCCGACGCCGATGTACGTGGCGCGCCAGCCGGAAGTGTCGAAGAAGTACTGCAGCACCGGCGGCCAGACCGTGCCGGCGAGGTAGTTCCCGCTCGCGCAGATGGCAACGGCGATGCCCCGGTGCCGCGTGAACCAGAGCGCGGTATCCGCGACCAGGGGCGCGAAGGTCGCCGAGCAGCCGAGCAGGCCGATGAGGACGCCGTGCGCCAGCGTGAACTGGAGCAGGCTGTTCGCAGTGCCGGCGGCGACGAACCCCAGGCCGAGCCCGGCGCCGCCGATGAGAAGCGGCACGAACACCCCGAAGCGGTCGGACAGGTGGCCCATCAGGATGCCGCCGATGCCGAAGCCGATCATGGTGAGCGTGTAGGGCAGGGAGGCATCGCCGCGCGCAACGGCGAACTCCGCCTGCACCGGCGCGAGCGCCACCGCCATGGCGTACATCCCGACGCCGCCGATCGTCATGAGCAGCAGCGACGCGCCGAGGCGCACGCACGCGTAGAGGGATTCGGGCTCGCTGCGCCGGCCGGACATGGTGGCTGATAGTATCGTCCGCTCCCCTCTCAAGACAGGAGCGTTTCATGGCGGCGAAATCCCCCCCTTCCACCATCGGCCAGGTGCGTGACGTCTTCCCGAAGCTGGGCGAGCTCACCGACCAGGTGTTATTTGGTGATGTATGGGAGCGCAAGGGTTTGTCCAAGCGCGACCGCAGCCTGGCCACCGTCACGGCGCTCGCGGTGATCGGCCAGTCCGAGCAGCTGCGCGGCCACCTCTGGCGGGCGCTCGACAACGGCGTCACCAAGGAGGAAATCATCGAGCTCATGACGCACCTCGCCTTCTATTGCGGCTGGGCCAACGCCGGCAGCGCGGCACTGGTCGCGAAGCGCGTGTTCGAGGAGCGCGGGATATGAAGATCGGCTTCATCGGTCTGGGGGCCATGGGCGGGCCCATGGCCGCCAGCCTGCAGCGCGCCGGCCACTCGCTCGCCGTGCACGATTTGCGCTTGGTCGAGGGGTTTGACAGGAAAAGCTCTGCCGCAGAGGCGACGGCGGGCTGCGAGGTCCTGTTCACCTCGCTTCCGGGGCCGGCAGAGGTCCAGTCTCTGGTCCCTCAGATTCAGTCTTCCCTGGGAAAAGCCGCGGCGTGGTTCGACCTCAGCACCAATTCGCCCGACGTCGTGCGCAGGATCCACGCCGAGATGGCGAAGCGCGAGGTGCATTTCCTCGATGCGCCGGTCAGCGGCGGCCCGAAGGGCGCGCAGTCCGGCAAGCTCGCCATCTGGGTCGGCGGCGACCGGGAGGCTTACGAGAAGTTTCTTCCCATCCTGAAAAGCATCGGAGATCAGCCCCTCTACGTCGGCCCGATCGGCGCCGGCAGCGTGGCGAAGCTCGCGCACAACTGCGCCAGCTTCTCGGTGCAGGCGGCGCTCGCCGAGATCTTCACGCTCGGGGTCAAGGCGGGCGTCGAGCCGGTGGCGCTGCTCAAGGCGCTGCGGCAGGGCGCGACGGGGCGCAAGCGCACCTTCGACCGGCTGCCGGAGCACTGGCTGCCCGGGCGGTTCGATCCGGCCGATTTCACGGTGCGCCTCGCGCACAAGGACGCGACGCTGGCGCTGCAGATGGCGCGCGACTTCGGCGTGCCGATGCGCATCGGCGAGATCGCTCTGGGCGAGCTTGCGGCGTGCATCGAGCGCGGCTGGGCCGAGCGCGACAGCCGTGTCGCGATGACGCTACAGGAGGAGCGCGCCGGCGTGAGCGTCCGGGTCCCGGCCGAGAAATTGCAGGGCATCCTTGACTGAACATGAGAAGCGGGCGGCTCATCATCGCGGCGATCATCGCCCTGGTCTCGCTGGGGACTTATTTCGGCACGACCAGCGAGAACCCGCTCACCGGCGAGAAGCAGCGCGTCGCCATGAGCCCCGAGCAGGAGATCGCGCTCGGCCTGCGCTCGGCGCCCGAGATGGCGGCGCAGATGGGCGGCATCTCGCGTAATCCCCAGGCGACGGCCCTCGTGCGCCGCGTCGGGGAGAAGCTCGTGCGCGAGAGCCTCGCCGCGAAGAGCCCCTACAAGTTCAGCTTCCACGTGCTCGCGGACGCGCGCACCGTCAACGCCTTCGCGCTGCCGGGCGGGCCGGTGTTCATCACCGAGGGGCTGCTGCGCCACCTGAAGACCGAGGCGGAGGTCGCTGCGGTGCTCGGCCACGAGATCGGCCACGTCATCGCGCGCCACTCCTCCGAGCGGCTTGCCAAGCAGCAGCTCACGCAGGGGCTGGTGAGCGCGGTGGTGCTGGGCAGCGGCGACTACAGCACCGCGCAGATCGGGCAGATGGTCGGCGGCATGATCAACATGAAGTACGGCCGCGAGGACGAGATCGAGTCCGACCGACTCGGCCTGCGCGTCATGGCCGAGGCGGGCTACGACCCGCGCGCCATGATCCGCGTGATGGAGGTGCTCGCGCAGGCCTCCGGGGGCTCGCGCCAGCCGGAGTTCATGTCGACGCACCCGGCCCCGGAGAACCGCGCCGCGCGGATACGGGAAGAAATTGCTAAACTACCGGCTGGCAACTTTGAAAGGAGGTGATCCGGTGAGAAGCTACCTAGGTGAAACCGGCAGGCGAATTTCCGTCAACGGATCGATTCGTATGATGGGGATGGCCAGCAGCTGACGCCGGCTCGCCTCAACAGACGCCCCGAGCGCGCAAGCCCTCGGGGCGTTTTCATTTGATGCGCGACAAGGCCGTTCCCCGAGCCAGGGCTCGGACCTGAGATCTGCGGATTACACGTCGCTCATGCGACGAGCGTCAGTGAGCGCATCCAGCCACTTCGCCACCTTGACGCCCATGAACGTGTCCTCGGGACCGAAGACCGCGTTGGCGGTGAACTGGATGCGACCCGATGGATGATCGAAGCTCGCGGCCTCGACGCAGGTCCATGAGCCATCCGCTTCCCGGCGGAAAGCGTCAGTGATGCGTTTGTTCACGCGGACCCCCGTACATGGGCGAGTCCAATCTACGCCACCTGCAGCAGCGCCGCAACGGATCGCATCTCTTCTGCGGCGCATCAATGCGGGCCGAAAGACCCTCGGGGCGCTTTCATTTCTGCCCCGCGGAACGCTTCATCGTCGGGGATTTATTGGGATAGATCAAGGTGCGCGGCCGTGGTGCCTGCACAGTTGACTCCTTTTCCGGGGGAACCGAGGGCATGGCCATGGCACTCAGGGTAGGGGGCAGGGAAGCGCTCGGGCTGGTGCAGGGCGGCATGGGCGTCGGGGTGTCCGCGCACCGCCTGGCCGGCGCGGTCGCCGGCGTGAACTGCGTCGGGACCATCTCCAGCGTCGACCTGCGCCGGTTGCACCCGGATCTGATGCGCGCTACCGCGCGCGGACGCGACAAGGCGGCGATCGAGCAGGCGAACCTCACGGCGCTCGAGCGCGAGATCGGCGCCGCGCGCGAGCTCTCCGGCGGGCGGGGCGTCATCGCCGTCAACGTCATGCGCGCCGTGTCGCAGTACGCCGCCTACGTGCGCACGGCGTGCGCGAGCGGTGCGGACGCCATCGTCGCGGGCGCGGGGCTGGCCCTGGATCTGCCCGAGCTGGCACAGGAGTGGCCGAAGGTGGCCCTCGTGCCGATCGTTTCAGAGGGCCGCGCCGCCTCGCTCATCGCGCGCAAGTGGCTGCGCCGCGGGCGCGCGCCCGACGCGATCGTCGTCGAGCATCCGCGCTACGCCGGCGGGCACCTCGGCGCGACGCGCCTCGCGGAGGTGAACGACGCGCGCTTCGATTTCGCGCGGGTGCTTCCCGAGATCCGCAGGGCGCTGCACGATGCGGGCCTCGACGCCGACCGCATCCCGCTCATCGCCGCCGGCGGCATCAATTCGCCGCAGCGCGTGCGCGAGGCGCTCGACGCGGGCGCCGACGCCATCCAGGCCGGCACGCCCTTCGCGGTCACCGAGGAGGGCGACGCGCATCCGAACTTCAAGCGCGTCCTGGCGCAGGCGCAGCCGCAGGACATCGTGGTGTTCATGAGCGTGGCGGGACTGCCGGCGCGCGCCGTGCGCACCCCGTGGCTCTCGGGCTACCTCGAGAAGGAAGAGGTGCTGCGCAAAAGGGCGAAGCGCCGACGCCAGTGCACGCTGGCCTGGGACTGTCTCGCGCAATGCGGCCTGCGCGACGGCCTGCCGCAGGCCGGCCAGTTCTGCATCGACCACCATCTCGCCGCCGCGCTGCGCGGCGACGTCGACCGGGGCTTGTTCTTCCGCGGCTCCGAGGCGGTGCCCTTCGGCGCCGAGATCCGCCCGGTCAAGGATCTGCTAGGCTACTTGCTGGGCTGAGCCATGCCGTGATACGTCCCTCGACTCGCGTGAGCCGACGCGCACCGCCCGCCGGCACTGCGGTCAGGAACCGCATCCTTGCCGCGCTCCTCGCCTCCGAGTACCAGCGCCTGCTGCCCAGGCTCGAGCACGTGACGCTGAAGCGCGGCGAGATCGTCTACCGGGCGGACCAGAATATCGAGGCCGTGTACTTTCCCGAGGAGGCAGTGGTGGCCATGGTGGACACCACGGACGATCGGCGTACCGTCGAAGTCGGGGTCATCGGCCGAGAAGGCATCGTCGGCATCAACATATTCCTCGGCGGCATCGCCACCCCCGACAAGGCGATCGTGCAGCTCCCGGGCGGCGCGATGCGGATGAAGTCGAAAGACCTGCGCAGGGAGATCCGCTTCGGCAGCCCGCTCCAGCGCCTGCTCCTGGAGTACACGCGGACGTTTCTCGCGGTCATCAGCCAGTCGGTGGCCTGCAGCCAGCACCACAGCATCCACCAGCGCGTGGCGCGCTGGCTGCTCGCCATGAGCGACTATGCCGACTCGGGCGAGTTTCTCATGGTCCACGAATCGATCGCCGCGATGCTCGGCGTGCGTCGCGTGAGCGTTACCGAGGCTGCGCAAAAGCTCCAGGCGGCCGCCTTGATCAGTTACCGCCGGGGACATATCAGGGTCCTCGACAAGGCGGGCCTGGTCAAGCAATCCTGCGAGTGCTATCTGTTCATCCGGCAGCGATACCAGCGCTTGCACAGCGCGTTGCCGGGATTGCTCGCCCCGCGCTGACGGTCGGCGCCCCGGCGCGCTCTTACGGCACCCACCCCTGTTCGCGGTAGTAGCGCGCGGCGCCGGCGTGGATCGGCGCGCGGCCGGTACTGCGTACCATCCCGGAGACGGACAGCGCTTCGAAAGCAGGGTGCAGCCGCCGGAAATCGTCGAACCTCTCGAAGGTCGCCCTGGCGATTTCATAGGCCACCCTGTCGGGCATGCGCTCGGTCGTGACGACCACGGCGCGAACGCCGAAGGTGTGCAGATCCTCCGGGTTGACCGGATAGGTGCCGCCGGGAATGACCACGCGCTCGTACTCCCTGTATTCGGACAGCATCCGGTCGACGTCCGCACCGCTGACGGCAACCAGCACGCCGCGGCACGAGAGGGTGGCGTCGCGGATCAGGCCGTTCGGGTGGCCGACGGAGTAGACGATGGCGTCGAGTTCGCCGGCGCAGAAGGCGCGGTTCTGCTCCGCCAGGGACAATTCGCGGACGCCCGCGAAGTCGCGCCGCGTCAGGCCGAGGGCCATTATGACGCGGTCCATGTTGGCTCTTGCCCGCGACCCGGGCGCGCCGATGCTGATGCGCTTGCCGCGCAGGTCCGCGACCGTGCGCACGCCCGCTTCCCGGCGCGCCACGAGAGTGAAGGTGTCGGCATGCCCGGCGAACAGGACGCGCAGCCCGGCCGCGGGACCGCGCGAAGCAAACGGCCCGACGCCGGCCACGGCGTCGGCGAGCACGTCCGAGGGCACGATGCCGATGTCGATGCGGCCGCTGCGCAGCGACTCGATGTTCTCCATGGGGCCCGTGGACGCCACTTCAGCGCAACGCAGGCCGTGGCGCGGCGTGTCGAAGTTGAACAGGCGGCAGATCGAGCCGCCGAGCGGGTAGTCGACATCGACCGGCGCGGCCGTGCCGATCACCACGTCCGGCCGCCCCGTCAGTTGCGCGCATCCCGGGCCGATGGCGATCAGGGCCGCCAGGCTGCCGGCCAGAAGCGCCCGGCGCGCCGGGGACCGCAGGTGCCGAATCGTCCTATGCGGCGAGGGCATATTCGATGGTCTCACCCTTGGATTCGAGAAGGGCCTTAACCCAGCGCTGCGCCCCGTCGTAGAACACGCTGCCGGCATAGTGCGGCGTGATCAGCTGATAGCGGCTGGCGGCGACCGGCCCCTGCGGCGTGTCGACCTGCTCGGGGCCAAGCAGCCTGGCGACGAGCCCGACCTCGCCGCCGTACTGGACGTCCATCAGCCGGGACTCGCGCACGATGCGGCTGTCCCAGAGCGAGTTCGTGGTGAGGAGATGCGCGGGCGCGAGAAACGGCCCGTCGCCGCCGACGATGCGAAAGCCTTCCGGCGCGGCGCCGCCGGACACGCGCAGACGCGCGCCGTCGCGCTCCGTGGTGCTCGTCACCGATACGAGGCGGCCGGACTGCCAGACTTCCTGCGCATCGTGCTTGAGCCGGAACACGGTGAAGAACAGGACTTTGGCCCTGATGTCGATGTGCGTGTCGACGGTCAGGCGCTCGCCGTCCCTGTGGAACGCGACCGAGTGCTCGCCGATCGATACCCCCTTCCACAAGGCGCGGAACTGCAGGTCCCGTTGGGTCGCGGCGCGGGCGAAGGGCAGGGGCCGCAGAAACGGCCATACCGCGGCTGCCGCCCCCAAGGCAAGGATCCGTCGGCGTGCCGACGCGGCCACGCGCCCGTGGCTAGGTGACGGCGGCTGCGCTGCGCGGTGCCTGTGCCGGTGCCCCGGTGTCGCCGAACAGCCAGCGGCCGGCGCTGCGCAGCGCGAAATGAGCGTCAGGGTCCTCGTTGCCCGCTTTCAGCAGTGCCCGGCGCACTTCCTCCCGCGCGCAAAGCAGCGCGAACGCCCGGTAGATCTCGGACACGCCGCGCGAGTTGCAGCCGCGAAAGTCGATCACGACGGACCCGGCCTGCCTGTCGATGTGTCCTGAAATTGGAATTCCTTCCTCCGCCCTGTGCCTTTCTAACAAAGGCGAGGTTGGCGCATCTGTTCGTTATCGGACATAGCGAAAACGCGCGCCGTCGTTGCGGCACGACGCAACCAGCGCTTCCGGCGCGCTTGTTGCGTGTGCTGGAGCATGCGACGCACGGCACGCAGACGCACCCGTTCATTCGCCAGGGCAGCCGAGCTCGCGCTGGTCGCACCGCAAGTCATCGCGCTGCGCAGCCTGCGCATGCACGATCGGCGCGAAATGCAGCGCATGGGCACCGAGAAGGCCTTCGCATTCTGGGAGTCCATGAACGCGATGGGCCTGCAGATGGCCAGGGCAAACCAGGAATATGCGATGTTCGCGATGCGGCAGTGGTGGTCGCCGTGGATGAGCCCCTGGCAGGCGGCCGCGGCCGCGAGCAAGGTGCTCGAGCAGGGACTGCGCCCCGTTCACCGGCGCGTCCGCGCCAACGCGCGCCGCCTCAGGCGTTAACTACGCCCGGGGGAAAGGCGATCCGTTTCCCTCTTGACCACCGAGTAGCATTCGCAGGCGTGGGCTTCCAGTTTCGCGCGGTCGGGTATCGTGACGTGGCCGCGCGAATACTGGATCAGCCCTGCCTCCTGCAGCTTGCGCGCCGCCTCGGTCACGCCCACGCGGCGCACGCCCAGCATCTGGCTGATCAGCTCCTGCGTCATGCTGACCTTGTTGGAGAGTACCCGGTCGAGGCTCATCAGGAGCCAGCGGCACAGTTGCTGCTCGATGGAATGGTGCCGGTTGCACACCGCGGTCTGCGCTATCTGCGCCATGAGCGATTGGACATAGCGCAGCAGCACGCTCTGGATCGGCCCGCCCTTGCAGAACTCGCTGAGGACGACGTCCGAGTCGATCCGGTACGCATCGCCCGCAATCTGCACGACGGCCCGGCTGGGCGTCGTCCTCGTTCCCAGCAGGATCGGGACCCCCACGCAGCCGTCGTTGCCGATGACGGCGATCTCCGCCATGTGTCCGTCCTCCAGAGTCTGGAGCACGGACACGAGGCCCGAGACAGGGAAATAGCAGTGGCGCATCGGCGATCCGGACTCGTACATCACGGCGCCGAGCGGCAAAGCCGCGGGCCTCAGGTAGGGCAGCAGGCGCTCGAGATCCGCAGCCGGAAGCGCGGCAAGAAGGTGATTCTCTCTTGGCGAGATGCGCTGCGGATGCGGTATGGGGGCGCTCATCAGTTCCTAGCCTACCCGGGACTCGATACGGCGTATGTGACCTAAGCGCAAACAGCTTCTGCAGCCCACCACGCCATCCGTGCAATACCGTACATAAGCCCTTGTTTTTTGGAAGTTGTCTCTATACTTCTGGGGTGTCTCGATCGTCCGACCAGAATCGCCTGCTTGCGGCGCTGCCGCATCGCGATTACCAGCGGCTGGCGAGATACCTCGAACCCGTATCGCTCAGTTTCGGACAGGTCCTCTATGAGCCCGGCGGCAGGATCGCGCAGGTGTACTTTTCCCGCAGCGGCGTGATCTCGCTGCTCACCATGGTCGGCCCGGGGAAGGGCGCGGAGGTTGGGATGGTCGGCAAAGAAGGCGCCGTCGGCGCTTCCGCATCGCTCGACATCGACGTTTCGCACCTGGGGGCCGTAGTGCAGGGAAGCGGCACGGCAGCGCGGATCGCGTCGTCGCGCCTGCGCAGGGAGCTGCGGGCGCAGGGTTCGTGGTATCGCGAGCTGTTCCGAGGCCGCCGCTTGTGCGTGCTACCGGGCTGTCACGCAGATGTACCGGCGCACCTACGGGAGCCAGGCCGGCGCGCGGCCCGCTCCGCGCTGACGGATCCCCCCGGGAGCTGCTGTAACGGGGCGTCAGTACGAAATCGGGTCAAGCTGCACTGACGACCGTGCTGATCCCAGGCAGGGGCAGGGCGAAGCATATTCGCACTCGCTTGCCCGGCTCCGGCTCCGCCCAGATATTGCCGCCGTGCCCTTCGATGATCGAGCGGCAGATCGACAGCCCAAGCCCCGCTCCGCGCCGGTCTCCTTGCACGGCCTGCCAGAACGGCTGGAACATGCGTTCCAGCTCCGCCGCAGAAAGCGCTGTTCCGCTGTTCGCCACGGAAAATTGCACCCGCGCCGAGTCCGCCTTGGCGCGCAGCACCACAGACCCCAGCCGATCCGTGAACTTGAGCGCGTTGTCGAGCAGGTTGGCGAACACGCGCAGCACGCGGTCTGAATCCACGGCGATTTCAGGAAGCGCGCCGGCCGCTTCGATCTCCAGCTCGATGCCCCTGCGCGTGAAAAGCGGCCGGGCGGCGTCGGCAGCTCGCTCTAGCAGGGACCCGGCGCTCACGGACGCGATCTTCAGCAGCGATCGACCGCCGCTGGTCGCAACCGCGATTGCCAGCAGATCGTCCACCATGCCGGACATGCGACGGGTCATGTCGGCGTGCGAGGCGGCCAGGGCGCGGATCGGCTCGCCTCCGGGAAGCTGCGAGGCCAAACGCTCGATGGTGGATGCGCCCATCATGATCGCGCCCAGAGGGCTGCGCAGATCGTGGCTCACGATCGCGAGGGTCTTTTCGCGGTCGTGCAGGCGCTCGGAGGCGCTCACAAGCTCGCGCCCGACCTCGTCCGCCTCGCGGAGGTTCAACGGCGGAACGACCACCGGGTCGCCGCGGCCCAGCGCTGCCGCCGGCGGGATCAGGCCGCGAATGGAGCCGGCAATGCGGGAGCCGACCCTCTGCGCCATCACGATCCCAAGCAGCAGCAATACGACGGCGCCCACGATGATCATCGAGATCGGGGTCCACAAAGCGCTGGCGAGGGAGCCGCGGGGAATGCCGATCGCCACCGACCAGTGGGACACTGCAGAGCGGCTGAAGACCGCCACCACCGGGATGCCTTCCAGCGTGTCGGCGTCGAGGTGTCCCTCGGCGGCCTGCGCCATGCGCTGCACGAGCGCGGGCGAGCCTTTCTGCCCGACGAACTGCTCTGCTGCGCGAGTGCGCGCGACGATCGTGCCCTGGCTATCAAAGATGGAGGCCACCCAATCCGGCGGAATCTTTTGCCGCGCCAGGATCTCGCCGAGGCGATCCGGGAAAACGCCCATGGCAAGGGCGAAAACCACCCGGTCGCCCCGGCGCACGGGGACGTCGAGAGCGATCACCGGCCCGCGCGCCACCTCGCCGACGAAAAGATCGGAGATGGCCGGTTTCCCGGTTTCGAAAACCCGGCGCATCTGGGAGAGGCTGGCGCGGAGCGGAAGCGCCTCGCCGAATGGCCGCAGCGTATTGACGAGCTGCTGGCCGGAAGCATCGCTCAGGACGAAGTTGTCGCCCGGCAGGTCGCCTATCGCTTCCCGGGCCTGGCGGTGGAACGCGGCAAGATCGCCGGATGTGAGGTAAGGGGATGTGGCGAGCACCATCAATGCGGCCTGGTTACGTGCGAGCTCGCGATCGACGGCCTGCGCCAGGGCGCGCGCGACGTCCAGCGCGCGGTCTTCGGTAAACGCGCGCTGGCGGTCATAGGAATAGCCGATCAGCAAGGCAGCGGCGAGCACTGCCGGTATCACCGACGCGGCTACCAGGCGAATGAGCTGGCCCTGAAGTGTCATGATTGCGGTGAAACTCCTCCAGCCATCGACGCTGCGTCTTGATCCAGATCAAAAGCCTGTTTGCGGAACAAAAACAACATGCGAATTGTCAAGAAAGAGCGTTCCCATTGACCCGCATTCTGGTTGCCGACGACGACAATGACGTGCGTACCGCCCTCCGCGTTGCCTTGGAGGGCGAAGGTTACGAAGTGGAAACGGTTCCGGACGGCGAGCGCGCCATGCAAGTGCACGAGAAACGACCCGTCGACGTGCTGATCACGGACCTTTTCATGCCCGAGCGGGATGGGTTCGAGACGGTGAAGTATTTCCGCGCCCGGAAACCGGGGATGCAGATCGTGGTCATCTCCGGCTGGCAGCGCGGGCAGAAAATCGATCACCTCGCAGTGGCGCGGCATGCCGGCGCAGACGCCGTCTTGCGCAAGCCCTTCAGGTTGGGGGAGCTTCTGGAGCAGCTGCAGAGCTGGATCCCCCGAAAATAAGCGTGCGTTAGCGGCGGCCCTTCAATCGAGCGTACGACAGCCGAACGGAGAACGCGGAACACCCCTGCCTGTAAAATCGGGGCCTGCGCCCCGATAGCTCAGTGGATAGACAGCCCCCTCCCAAGGGGCAGGTCGTAGTTCAGCAAGTCTACGGGATGCGAAAGGCTATCAAGGACTTAGCGATCATATACGGACGCTAAGTTTACTGGGAAGCTCCCTCCGCCACGGGCAGTGGCACTGCGAAGCATATTCGCACTCGCTTGCCCGGCTCCGGCTCCGCCCAGATATCGCCGCCGTGCGCCTCGATGATCGAGCGGCAGATCGACAGCCCAAGCCCCGATCCGCGCCGGTCTTCCTGCCCGGCTTGCCAGAACGGCTGGAACATGCGTTCCAGCTCGGCCGCAGAAAGCGCCGTCCCGCTGTTCGCCACGCAAAATCGCACCCGCGCCGGGTCCGCCTCGGCGCGCAGCACCACACAGCCCGGCCGATCCGTGAACTTCAGCGCGTTGTCGAGCAGGTTGGCGAACACGCGCAGCACGCGGTCTGAATCCACGGCGATTTCAGGAAGCGCGCCGGCCGCTTCGATCTCCAGCTCGATGCCCCTGCGCGTGAAAAGCGGCCGGGCGG
>Ga0209592_1000076_pt1 | contig 23572 bp, 21 predicted proteins | sample PPLLak2March2015_2_FD_187251 | JGI IMG/M metagenome (GOLD analysis project Ga0209592, IMG submission 187251) | Freshwater sediment microbial communities from Prairie Pothole Lake near Jamestown, North Dakota, USA - PPLs Lake P8 Core (3) Depth... | ecosystem: Environmental > Aquatic > Freshwater... | reverse complement strand
GGCGTGTTCACGATCTTCTCCTGCGCGTGGTACATCATCACCATGCCGGGGTTGACGCGCTGGCTCACCACCGCCCGCGCCGCGATCGCGCCGTTGATGTTGAAGAGCTCGATCCAGTCGTTGTCCACGATGCCGGCGCGCTTCGCGTCGTCCTCGGAGAGCCAGACGCACGGCCCGCCGCGGGAAAGCGTGAGCATCATCAGGTTGTCGGTGTAGGTCGAATGGATGCCCCACTTCTGGTGCGGCGTGATGAAGTTCAGCAGGATCTCGGGGTTGCCGTTGCCGCGGATGCCGTGGATGCCGGCGGTGGTCTTCAGGTCCACCGGCGGGCGGTAGCTGACGCAGCCTTCGCCAAAGGCGCGCATCCACGGGTGGTCCTGGTAGAACTGCTGGCGGCCGGTCAGCGTGCGCCACGGGATCAGCTCGTGCACGTTGGTGTAGCCGGCGTTGTAGGAGACGGTTTCGCTTTCGATCCCGCTCCAGGTCGGCGAGGAGATGATCTTGCGCGGCTGCGCCTGGATGTCGCGAAAGCGGATCTTCTCGTCTTCGCGGTGGATCGCCAGGTGCGCGTGCTCGCGCCCGGTCTGCTTGGCGAGCGCCTGCCAGGCCTTGACGGCGACGTGGCCGTTGGTTTCCGGCGCCAGCATCATCACCACCTCGCAGGCGTCGATGTCGCTGTCGATCTTCGGCATGCCGCGGGTTGCGCCCTCGGCCGTGGTCAGGCCGTTGAGCTCGCCCAGCTGGCGCACCTCGTCCTGCGTGTTCCAGGCGATGCCCTTGCCGCCGTTGCCGACCTTGCCCATCAACGGTCCCAGCGCGGTGAAGCGCTTGTAGACGTTCGGGTAGTCGCGCTCGACCACCGCCATCTGCGGCGCGGTCTTGCCCGGGATCAGCTCGCATTCGCCCTTCTTCCAGTCCCTGACCTCGAAGGCCTGGCCCAGCTCGCCCGGCGTGTCGTGCATCAGCGGCGTCAGCACCAGCTCCTTCTCCACGCCGAGGTGGCCGACGCAGACTTCGCTGAACTTCTTCGCGAAGCCCTTGTAGATCTCCCAGTCGCTGCGCGACTGCCAGGCCGGGTCCACCGCCGTGGACAGTGGATGGATGAACGGATGCATGTCGCTGGTATTGAGGTCGTTCTTCTCGTACCAGGTAGCGGTCGGCAGCACGATGTCCGAATACAGGCAGGTGGTGCTCATGCGGAAATCGAGCGTCACCAGCAGGTCGAGCTTGCCTTCCGGCGCCTGGTCGTGCCACACCACTTCCTGCGGCTTGGCGTCGTCCTTGCCGAGGTCCTTGCCTTGCACGCCGTGGCTGGTGCCGAGCAGGTGCTTGAGAAAGTACTCGTGCCCCTTGCCGCTGGAGCCCAGCAGGTTGGAGCGCCAGACGAAGAGGTTCCTCGGCCAGTTGTCCGGGTGGTCCGGATCCTCGCAGCTCATCTTCAGCGTGCCGTCCTTGAGCCCCTTCACCGCGTGGTCCTTCGGGTCCACGCCGGCGGCCTGCGCGTCGCGCACCACCTGCAGCGGATTGGTCTGCAACTGCGGCGCGGAGGGCAGCCAGCCCATGCGCTCGGCGCGCACGTTGTAGTCGATCATGCTGCCGCCGAACGATTTCCGATCGGCGAGGGGCGAGAGCACTTCCGCCACGCCGAGCTTCTCGTAGCGCCACTGGTCGGTGTGGGCGTAGAAGAAGCTGGTGCTGTTCTGCTGGCGCGGCGGGCGGATCCAGTCGAGCGCGAAGGCGAGCGCGGTCCAGCCGGTCTGCGGCCGCAGCTTTTCCTGGCCGACGTAGTGGGCCCAGCCGCCGCCGCTCTTGCCGATGCAGCCGCACAGCATCAGCATGTTGATCACGCCGCGGTAGTTCATGTCGCTGTGGTACCAGTGGTTCATCGCGGCGCCGATGATCACCATCGAGCGGCCCTGCGTCTTGTCGGCGTTGTCGGCGAACTGGCGCGCCACCGCGATCACCTGGTCGCGCGGCACGCCGGTGATGCGTTCCTGCCAGGCGGGTGTGTAAGGCGTGTCGTCGTCGTAGCTTTTCGCCGCCCGCTCCCCGGCAAGCCCGCGGGCCACGCCGTAGTTGGCGGCCTGCAGGTCGAACACGGTCGCCACCAGCGCCTCGCCGTCCTTGGTCGCGATGCGTTGCACCGGCACCGTCCTCACCAGCACGTCGCTTTGCACGTTGTTCGGAAAATGCGCGCTGCCGATGCCGCCGAAGTACGGAAAGCCGACCTTCGCGGTGGCGGCGCCCGCGGCGCCGCCTTCGAGCGGCGAGAGCCTCAGCTTCACGTCCCGGCCCTGCTGCGCTTCCTTCGCTTCCAGGTTCCACTGGCCCTGGTCGGCGCGGCCGTCGGGGCCCCAGCGAAAGCCGATGGCCCCCTTGGGCAGCACCACCTTGCCGTGCTCGTCGCAGGCGACCGTCTTCCAGTCCGGGTTGTTGGACTGGCCGAGGCCGTCGGCGAAATCGGAGGCGCGCAGGTAGCGATCCGGCACCATGACCTTCCCGCCGTCGGGCAGGGCCTGCTCCTTCAGCATCACCAGCATCGGCAGGTCGGTGTAGCGACGCGCGTATTCGTCGAAATACGCCGAGCGCTTATCGAAGTAGAACTCCTTCAGGATGACGTGACCCATCGCCATCGCCATGGCGGCATCGGTGCCCTGCTTGGGATGCAGCCACACATCCGAAAGCTTCGCGACCTCGGAGTAGTCGGGCGTGACCGCCACGGTCTTGGTGCCCTTGTAGCGCACCTCGGTGAAGAAATGCGCGTCGGGCGTGCGCGTCTGCGGCACGTTCGAGCCCCAGGCGATGATGAAGCTGGAGTTGTACCAATCGGCGGACTCGGGCACGTCGGTCTGCTCGCCCCAGACCTGGGGGCTCGACGGCGGCAGGTCGCAGTACCAGTCGTAGAAGCTCATGCACACGCCGCCGATCAGGCTCAGGTACCGGCTGCCGGCGGCATAGCTGACCATCGACATGGCGGGAATCGGCGAAAAGCCGATCACCCGGTCGGGACCGTGCCGCTTGATGGTGTACACGTTGGCGGCGGCGACGATCTCGTTGACCTCGTCCCAGCCCGAGCGCACGAAGCCGCCCATGCCGCGCACGCCCTGGTAGTCGCGGCGCGCGGCGTCGGATTCGACGATCGAGGCCCAGGCCTCGACCGGGCCGAGCGTCAGGCGCGCCTCGCGCCAGCGCTGCAGCAGCCGGCCGCGCACCAGCGGGTACTTCACGCGGTTGGCGCTGTACAGGTACCAGCTGTAGCTCGCGCCGCGCGAGCAGCCGCGCGGCTCGTGGTTGGGCATGTCCCAGCGCGTGCGCGGGTAGTCGGTCTGCTGGGTCTCCCAGGTGACGATGCCGCCCTTGACGTAGATCTTCCACGAGCAGGAGCCGGTGCAGTTCACGCCGTGGGTGGAGCGCACCATCTTGTCGTGCGCCCAGCGGTTGCGGTAGGCGTCCTCCCAGGTGCGGTCCTCGCCGTTCACCTGGCCGAAGCCGCCGGCGAAGCTCTCGCGCGGGTTGGAGAAGTACTTCAGGCGATCGAGGAAGTGGCTCATATCGGTTCCGTCAGCAGGGCATCTCGGCGTTCTTGCGGCTGTAGTACCACCAGGTCGTCACGATGCAGGTCAGGTAGAAGACGATGAAGACGTAGAGCGCGGCCTCGGGCCCGCCGGTCATCGAGATGGAGGTGCCGTAGCTCTTCGGGATGAAAAAGCCGCCGTAGGCCGCGAATGCCGAGGTGAAGCCTAGCACCGCCGCGGCCTCCTTGTTCGCATCCTTCACCGCCTGCTCTTCGGCCGCCTTGCCCTTGCCGCCCGCTTCGCGCATGCGCTCGGTGAGGAAAATCACCGGGATCATGCGGAAGGTGGAGCCGTTGCCGATGCCGGTGGTGAGGAACAGGACCAGGAAGCAGACGAAGAAGCCGGCGAAGCTGCCGCCCGAGCCGCCCGAAGGCAGGAACCAGAGCACCCCGACGACCGCGAGCGTCATGACGATGAAGTTCCAGAACGTCACCACGGCGCCGCCGAGGCGGTCGGCGAGCCAGCCGCCGAAGGGCCGCACCACCGCGCCCACCAGCGGGCCGAGCCAGGCGTACTGCAGGGGAGCGATGCCCGGGAACTGCGACTTGATGAGCAGCGGGAACCCGGCCGCGTAGCCGATGAAGGAGCCGAAGGTCCCGAGGTACAGCCAGCACATCAGCCAGTTGTGCTTGCGCTTGAAGATCACGGCCTGCTCGCGGAACGAGGCCTTGGCATCGGCGATGTCGTTCATGCCGATCCACGCCGCAATCGTGAACAGGACGATGAACGGCACCCAGACGAAGGCCGCGTTCTGCGCCCAGATCGTCCGCGCCAGCCCGGCGTCGTTGACGATGGACTGCGGGCCGCCGGCGAGCGGGCCGTAGACGCCCAGCGCGATCACCAGCGGCGCGAGGAACTGCACCGCCGATACGCCGAGGTTGCCCAGGCCCGCGTTGACGCCGAGGGCCGAGCCCTTGTGCTCCTTGGGGAAGAAGAAATTGATGTTCGCCATGCTCGAGGCGAAATTGCCGCCGCCGAAACCGCACAGCAGCGCCAGCAGGAGCAGCGTCTCGTAGCTCGTGGACGGGTCCTGGATCGCGATGCCGATGCCGATCGCGGGAATCAGCAGCGAGGCGGTCGAGATCGCGGTCCAGCGCCGGCCGCCGAACACCGGCACCATGAACGAGTAGAAGACGCGCAGCGTCGCGCCCGAAAGCCCGGGCGCGGCGGCCAGCCAGAACAGCTCGTTCGAGGTGAACTTGAAGCCGAGCGCCGGCAGGTTGACCGCGATCACGCTCCAGAGCTGCCACACGGCAAACGCGAGGAACAGCGACGGCACCGAGATCCACAGGTTGATGTTGGCGATCGCCCGGCCCTCCTGCTCCCAGAAGGCCTTGTCCTCGGGGGTCCAGACCGTGAGGGTCTTCGCCATGTCAGGCTCCCTGAGGCGCGGTGCCGCGCGTGCGTTGCGGAACGATCGCCATCTTGCCTGTGCCGCCGGCGGCTTTTGCTTGCGTGCTCATGGGGATTCCAGTCTCAGGTGAAATGCGCGGGTTCCGGATGCTTGAGGCTCTGCTCGGCGCTCATCGGCCGCACCTCGGTGAAGTACATCCACATCAGCGACACCCAGACGACGCCGAACATCAGCATGAAGGCCGACGAACGCACGCCGGTCAGGTCCACCAGCGCGCCGAACATGATCGGCAGGATGAAGCCGCCCATGCCGCCGGCCAGGCCGACCACGCCGGAAACCACGCCGATGTTGTGCGGGTAGTCGTCGGAGATGTACTTGAAGACCGACGCCTTGCCGATCGCGAAGGCGATCCCCATCGTGAACATGATCACGGTGAAGAGCGTCGGGCCGAGCCCGAAATGGAAGGTCTTGGGACCGTTGATCGTGTGAAATATGACATCGCTCTGCGGATAGGACAGGAAGAACAGGCAGACCAGGCCGACCCAGAGCACCCACCAGGTGACGGTATGCGCGCCGTACTTGTCGGAAATCCAGCCGCCGATGGCGCGCAACACGCCGCCGGGAATGCTGAAGGCGGCCGCAAGCAGGGCCGCGAGCTGGATGTCGAAGCCGTACTCGGAGATGTAGTACTTGGTCATCCACAGCGACAGCGCCACGTAGCCGCCGAAAACGATCGAGTAGTACTGGCTGTAGCGCCAGACGGTCGGGTCCTTGAGCACCGCGAGCTGCTCGCGCATCGTCACCTGGCCCGAGCCTGCGGCGTGCTCCTCGTCGGTGTAGGTGAAGAACCAGAACGCGATGGCGGTGATCAACATCAGCACCGCATAGACCTGCGGCACCATCGCCCAGCCGTAGGCCACCACGATGGTGGGCGCGACGAGCTTGGTCACCGCCGCGCCGGTGTTGCCGACACCGAAAATGCCCATCGCGAGTCCCTGGCGGTTGCGCGGGAACCAGCGCGCGCAGTAGGCGATGCCGACCGTGAACGAGCCGCCCGCCACGCCTACGAACAGGCCGGTGACCAGGAAGTGCCAGAACTCGGTGGCGCGGGATATCAGCCAGATCGGAAACACGGTGGACAGCATCAGCACGAAGAACACGATGCGTCCGCCGAAGCGGTCGGTCCACATGCCCAGCGGCAGGCGGATCAGCGAGCCGGTCAGCACCGGCAGCGCCACCAGGATGCCGAACTCGGTTTCATTGAGGCCCAGCGACGCCTTGATCGGGATGCCGATCACCGCGAACATCATCCATACCGCGAAGCAGACGGTGAAAGCGATGGTGCTGGCCGTCAGGACGGAGACCTGCTTGCGGTTAAGCTGGCTCATGAGCTCGCTTTCTTCCTCTTCGTTGCCGTGCCAGCACTGTAGGTAAGCCGTCCGCGCCCGCCTTGACCTACGTCAAATCCGGCGCAAAGGTAAGCGGACATCAGCGCTTCGCCCGCGCCACCAGCTTGCGCAGCGTGTCGAGCGTGATCGAGCGGAAGGTGGCGCGCGCGGTGGCGTCGATCTCCTCCAGCACCTGGTCGAGCGCGAGCTCCTCGGGCGGCGCGCCGCGCCGCCGCGGCGTGCCGATGTCCTCGAAGAGCGCGATCACGTCCATCAGCGTCACGCGCCTGGCGTTGCCGGCGAGGCGGTAGCCGCCGCCGGCGCCGCGCGAGGCGCGCAGCAGCCCGGCGCGCGCGAGCCTGTTCAGCACCTTCGCCAGGTGATGGCTCGACACCTCGTATTTCGCGGCGATCTCGGCCGCGCTCACCTGGCGCGCCGGGTCGGCGGCGCACTCGGCGACGCTGCAAAGCGCGATCAGCGTGTTCCTCTGCAGCTTCAGTCGAGCGCTTTCTCGAGCGGGATCACGGGCGCCGCCATCATGCCCTGGCTGCGGAAGAAGGCGAGCACCAACGCGTTGTCGCGCGGCAGGAGCGTGCGCACGGTGGCGACGCCGCGCTTGCGGAACGAGGCGCACAGCGCCGCGAGCAGCGCCGCGCCGACGCCGCCGAGGCGCGCGCCCGGGCGCACGCCGATGCCGAACACCCAGCCCACCGGCGGCTCGCCGAACTCCCAGTCGCGCACCTCGCCGACGATGTAGCCCTGCACCTTGCCATCGGCCTCGGCGACGAGGAAGTCCCCGCCGTACCTCCGCTGGTACCGCCGGCGTACGCTGGCCCAGTAGCGCGCCTTGCGCACGCCGGTGATGGCGGCGTCGATCGACACGACCTGCGCGAGGTCGCCGGCGCGGGCCGGGCGGATTTTCTTAATATGCATCAATTCGCTCCTTGGGGCCGCAGTCTACGGTGCGCAGGACATACCCGAATAGGAGGGGATCATGTTCGTTCGCATTCTCGCGGCTGCCGCGGCACTGTTCTTTGCCAGCGGCTCTTTCTCCCAGGAACCCATTCGCATCGGCGCGTTCCTCTCGGTCACGGGCCCGGCGGCCTTCCTCGGCGACCCCGAGCAGAAGACCCTCGAGCTCTACGTCGAGAAGCTGAACGCCCAGGGCGGCGTGCTCGGGCGCAAGCTCCAGCTCCACGCCTACGACTCGGCGGGCGACGCCGAGAAGGCGCGCGGCTACGTGAAGCGCCTGATCGAGCAGGACCGGGTCGACGTGCTGGTGGGCGGCTCCACCACCGGCGAGACCATGGCCGCGGTGCCCCTCGCCGAAAGCGCGGGCGTGCCGTTCATCTCGCTAGCCGGCGCCGTCGTCATCGTCGAGCCGGTGAAGAAGTGGGTGTTCAAGACGCCGCATACCGACCGCATGGCCTGCGAGAAGATCTTCGTCGACATGCGCGCGCGCGGCGCGACCAAGGCCGCGCTCATCTCGGGCTCGGGCGGCTTCGACAAGTCGATGCGCGCCGAATGCCTGAAGGTGGCCGGCAAGCACGGCGTGCAGATCGTCGCCGACGAGACCTACGGCGCGGGCGACAACGACATGACCGCGCAGCTCGCCAAGATCAAGAACACCGCCGGCGTGCAGGCGGTGCTCAACGCCGGCTTCGGCCAGGGCCCGGCGATCGTGACGAAGAACTACCGCCAGCTCGGCCTTACCCCGCCGCTGTATCAGTCGCACGGCGTCGCCTCGAAGCAGTTCGTCAAGCTCGCCGGCGACGCCGCCGAGGGCGTGCGCCTGCCCGCGGCCGCGCTGCTCGTCGCCGACACCCTGCCGTCCCACGATCCGCAGAAGAAGGTGGTCACCGCCTACAAGCAGGACTACGAAGGCCGCTTCAACCAGGAAGTGTCGACCTTCGGCGGCCACGCCTACGACGGCCTGATGCTCGCGGTCGGGGCGATCAGGCGCGCCGGCTCCACCGACAAGGCGAAGGTGCGCGACGCGCTGGAAGCGACGCGCGGCTACGTCGGCACGGGCGGCGTGGTCAACATGTCGGCGCGGGACCACATGGGCCTCGACCTCAGCGCGTTCCGCATGCTGGAAGTCCGCAAGGGCGACTGGACGCTGGTGAAGTGAGGGCCGGGTGATCGCGCAGACCCTGCTCTCGGGTCTCACCACCGGGGCGATCTACGCCCTGGTGGCCCTGGGCTTCGCGATCATCTACAACGCGAGCCACGTCATCAACTTCGCGCAGGGCGAGTTCGTGATGATCGGCGGCATGGCCGCCGCGGTGTTCGTCGAAACGGGCCTGCCTTTGCCGCTGAGCATCGTTCTCGCCATCGGCATTGCCGTCCTGGTCGGCTTCCTGCTCGAGAAGCTCGCCATCGAGCCGGCGCGGGGCGCGTCGGTGGTGACGCTCATCATCATCACCATCGGCGCCTCGATCCTGCTGCGCGGCCTCGCCGCGCTCGTCTGGGACAAGAAGATCCACCCGCTGCCCGCCTTCTCGGGCGAGGCGCCGATCGCCATCGGCGGCGCGACGCTGCTGCCGCAGACGCTCTGGGTGCTGGGCGTGACCGTGGTCACGGTCGCGGCCCTGTGGTGGTTCTTCAACCGCACCCTCGCCGGCAAGGCGATCCTCGCCGTGTCGCACAACCGCCTCGCCGCGCAGCTCATGGGCATCAGCGTGCGGCGCGTGCTGCTCGTCTCCTTCGGCCTGTCGGCGGCGCTCGGCGCCCTCGCCGGCGTCCTCATCGCGCCGATCTCCTTCACTTCCTGGGACGTGGGCGTGATGCTCGGCCTGAAAGGCTTCGCCGCCGCGATCCTCGGCGGCCTGGGCAGCGGCCCCGGCGCCATCGCCGGCGGGCTCGCGCTCGGCCTGATCGAGGCGCTCGGCGCGGGCTACCTGTCCTCCGCCTACAAAGATGTCTTCGCTTTTGTCCTCCTCCTCGCCGCGCTCGTCCTCCTTCCGAACGGCCTTGCCGGCCGCCGCACCGCAGAGCGCGTCTAGGAAGGGCCTGCTCGCGCTGGCGGCGGTGGTGGCGCTGCTGCCTTTCGCGCTCGCCAACAACTACACCTACGAGATCGCTATCCTCGTCGGGCTGAACGCCATCGTCTGCGTCGGCCTGAACCTGCTGGTCGGCTACGCCGGCCAGATCAGCCTCGGGCACGCCGGGTTCTACGCGCTCGGCGCGTACACGTCCGCGATCCTCGCCGCCCGATATGGCTGGCCAGCACTTGTGTCTTTTCCGACTTCAATTATTGGAGTAGCTATCCTCGCGTGGATCGTCGGCAAGCCGGTGCTGCGGCTGAGAGGCCACTACCTGGCGATGGCGACGCTCGGCCTGGGCATCATCGTCTCGGTGGTGCTGGCGACAGAAGACTGGCTTACCGGGGGGCCCGATGGGATGAGTGTTCCACCCTTGCTCATCACCGGTGAGAAACCCTGGTACTGGATCGTCGGCGGCGTGCTGCTCTTTACGGTATGGCTGGCGCAGAACCTGATCGACTCGCCGCGCGGGCGCGCGTGGCGCGCGCTGCACGGCTCGGAGGTCGCGGCGGCGGCGATCGGCATCGACGCTGCGCGCCACAAGCTCGCCGCCTTCGTGCTCTCCGCGGCGATCGCGGCCGCCGCGGGCGCGCTCACCGCGCACTATTCGGGCTTCATCACGCCGGCGAAAGCGTCGTTCCTGCACTCGGTGGAGCTCGTGACCATGGTGGTGTTCGGCGGCATGGGCTCCACGCTCGGCGCGGTGGTCGGCGCCGCGGTGCTCACCACGCTGCCGCAGCTCCTCACCGTGTTCAAGGAGTACGAGATGGTGCTCTTCGGCGCGCTGCTCATGCTCACCATGATCTTCATGCCGCAGGGCCTCGTGCCCACCCTGGAGAAGCTCCTTGCTGCTGCGCGCCGAAAACCTGGCTAAGCGCTTCGGCGGCGTGCACGCCGTGCAGGCGGTCGACTTCGAGGTCGCCCCGGGCGCGGTGCAGTCGATCATCGGCCCGAACGGCGCCGGCAAGACGACGCTGCTCAACCTGCTCTCGGGCATCTACCGCCCCGACGAGGGAACCATCTGGTTCGACGGGCTGACCCTCACCGGCAAGCCGCCGCACCAGTTCGCCGCCGCCGGCATCGGCCGCACGTTCCAGAACCTGCAGATCTTCTTCAACATGAGCGCGCTCGAGAACGTGATGGCGGGCGCCTGGCTGCACGAGGCCTGCGGGCTCGCCGCGGCGGCGCTGCGCCTGCCGCGCCTCGCCCGCGCCGAGCGCGAGGCGCGCCAGGTCGCGCGCGAGCTGCTGGAATTCGTCGGCATCGCGCGCTGGGCCGACGCGCCTTCGGCGGGCATGCCCTACGGCGCGCTGAAGCGCCTCGAGATCGCGCGCGCGCTCGCGGCGCGGCCGCGCCTGCTCCTGCTCGACGAGCCCGCCGCCGGCCTCAACCCCACCGAGACGCGCGGCATCGACGGCCTCATCCGCCGCATCGCCGGGCGCGGCATCACCGTGGTGCTCGTCGAGCACGACATGAAGCTGGTGATGGAAGTCTCGCAGCGCGTGCTGGTGCTCGACCACGGCCGGCGCCTCGCCGAGGGCGACCCCGCCGCGGTGAGCGCCGACCCGCAGGTCATCGAGGCCTACCTCGGATGCTCGACGTAAGGAACCTCGAGGCGCGCTACGGGCGCATTCCCGCGCTCAAGGGCATCGACCTGAAGATCGAGGCGGGCGAGGTGGTGGCGCTCGTCGGCGCCAACGGCGCCGGCAAGAGCACGCTGCTGCGGGCGCTGTCGGGGGTGCAAGGTTCCTCCGGAGAGATTCTCTTCCAGGGAAAAAATATACAGGCAACGCCGCCGCACGAGCGCGTGGCCCTGGGCATCGTGCACGCGCCCGAGGGCCGGCAGGTCTTCGGCCCGCTCTCGGTCGAGGACAACCTGCGCCTGGGCGCCTACCGCCGCGGCCGCGCGCAGTCGGCAGCCTCGCTCGAGCGCGTCTACGCCATGTTCCCGGTGCTCGCCGAGCGCCGCGAGCAGCCGGCCGGGTCCCTTTCCGGCGGCCAGCAGCAGATGCTCGCCATCGGCCGCGCCCTCATGGCGCAGCCGCGCCTGCTGCTGCTCGACGAGCCGAGCATGGGGCTTGCACCGCGCCTGGTGGCCGAGATCTTCGCCTGCGTGCGGCGGCTCCGCGCCGCCGACACGGCGCTGCTGCTGGTCGAGCAGAACGCGCGCGCCGCCCTCGCCATCGCCGACCGCGGCTACGTGCTCGAGACCGGGCGCATCGTCCTCGCCGGCACCGGCGCCGGCCTGCTCGCCGACGAGGCGGTGCGCGCCGCCTACCTCGGCCTTTAACCTGGATCAAGTCCCACCCCGCCATTTCAGAGAAGGATGACAGGATGAAACCGAGCCTTGCCCCCGGCGTTGCCGCCACGCGCGAATTCGTCGTCGACCGCGACCGCACCATCGCCTTCATGGGCGAGGAGGCGCGCGTCTATGCCACACCGATGCTGGTGCGGGACATCGAGGTCGCTTGCCGCGACCTGCTGCTCGCCCACCTCGACCCGACCGAGGACTCGGTGGGCACGCGCGTCGAGATCGACCACCTCGCCCCGACGCTCCTCGGCATGAAGGCGACCCTGCAGGTGAGGGTGTCCGAGGTGAAAGGCCGCGCCGTCACCCTGGAAGTCGAGGGGCGCGACGACAAGGAGGCGATCTGCCGCGGCCGGCACATGCGCTTCGTCGTCGACGTCGAGAAGACGAAGCAGCGCCTGAAGCTCAAGCGAGCCGCGTAGACAGGATTAGATGAGGCGCGTTCCCACTTATTGCTACCAGTGCGTGGCGGGGCCCGACCTGCTCACGGTGAAGGTGTGCGACGGCGTCGCCACCGAGGTCGAGCCCAACTTCGCCGCCGCGGCAGTCCACCCCGGCGGCGGCAAGGTCTGCGTCAAGGCCTACGGCCTGGTGCAGAAGACCTACCACCCGAACCGGGTGCTGCAGCCGATGAAGCGCACCAACCCGAAGAAGGGGCGCGACGAGGATCCCGGGTTCGTACCGATCAGCTGGGATGAGGCGCTCGAGCTCATCAGCGACAAATTGATTGAGATTAAGAAGAAAGGTCTGCTGGACGACTCCGGCTATCCCCGCGTAGCGGCGAGTTTTGGCGGCGGAGGCACCCCGCAGTTCTACATGGGGAGCTTCCCCGCCTTTCTTGCCGCCTGGGGCCCGGTCGACTTCGGCTTCGGCTCCGGGCAGGGCGTGAAGTGCTACCACTCCGAGCACCTCTACGGCGAGCTTTGGCAGCGCGGCTTCACCATCTCGCCCGACACGCCGCTCACGAACTTCCTCATCTCGTGCGGCGCCAACGTCGAGGCTTCCGGCGGCGTCGCCGGCGTCTGGCGCCACGCGAATGCGCGCGAGCGCGGCATGCGCCGCGTGCAGGTCGAGCCGCACCTCTCGGTCACCGGCGCGTGCTCCGCGGAGTGGCTGCCGATCAAGCCCAAGACCGACGCCGCCTTCCTCTACGCGCTCGCCCACGTGCTGGTGAACGAGGAGTCGCGCGAGCGGCTCGACGTCGAGTTCCTCTACCGCCATACCTCCTCGCCCTACCTCGTCGGGCCGCACGGCTTCTACCTCAGGGATCCGAAGACGCGGGAGCCGTTGATTCATTCATCTCTCGAGGGAACTGCTCGTGCAACTTCCATCGAGCTCGGGCCCGACGAAGAGGTCCTTGCCGAGGGCGAGCTCGAGGGCGAGACGGCGTTCTCGAAGCTCGTCGCGCACCTCGAGCCCTATTCGCCCAAGTGGGCGGCGGCGATCTGCGACATCCCCGCCGGCACCATCCGCCGCATCGCGCGCGAGTATCTCGACGCAGCGTGCGTGGGGCAGACGATCGAGGTCGAGGGCAAGACCCTGCCTTACCGGCCGGTCGCCATCAGCCTCGGCAAGACCGTCACCAACGGCTGGGGCGGGTTCGAATGCTGCTGGGCGCGCACGCTGCTCGCGGCGCTGGTCGGCGCGCTCGAGGTGCCCGGCGGCATCCTCGGCACGACGGTGCGCCTGAACCGCCCGATGTCGCAGCGCCACGAAAGCGTCTCGCGCGGCCCCGACGGGCTGATGGCCTTTCCCTTCAACGCCACCGACCGCGAGCACTGGAGCCCGAAGCCCAATATCCGCAACGCCTACCGCAGCATGGTGCCCCTCGCCGGCGACGGGCCGTGGAGCCAGGCGCTCGGGCCGACGCACTTCTCGTGGATGTTCCTCGACGGCACGCCCAAGGGGCTGCCGCCGGTGACGCTGCCCGAGCTGTGGTTCGTCTACCGCACCAACCCGGCGATCTCCTTCTGGGACACCGAGCGGCTGGGCGGGCGCATGGCGCGCTTCCCGTTCGTCGTCGCCTTCGCCTTCACGCGCGACGAGACCAACCATTTCGCCGACCTGCTGCTCCCGGACGCCGGCGACCTCGAGAGCCTGCAGCTGATCCGCATCGGCGGCTCGAAGTACATCGAGCAGTTCTGGGACCACGAGGGCTTCGCGCTGCGCCAGCCCGCGGTGGCGCCGCAGGGCGAGGCGCGCGACTTCACCGACATCGCCACCGCCCTCGCCGCGCGCACCGGGCTGACCGGCAAGTACAACGCGGCCATCAACAAGGGCGCGCTTGGGGTTCCCCTCAAGAAATTTTCACTGCAGGAAGATATTTCTCATGCCTGCAACACCATCTGGGACGCCGCCTGCAAGGCCGCAAGCGCCGAGGTGACGAACGGCGCCGAGGCGCACGGCCTCGAGTGGTGGAAGGAGCACGGACTCGCGACGCGGCCTTTTCCGCGCACCGCGTGGTACCTCTTCCCGACCCTCGAGGCGCAGGGGCTGCGCTTCGAGATGCCCTACCAGGAGCGCCTGGCGCGCATCGGCGCGCAGCTCGGCCGGCGCCTGCACGAGAACGGCATGCACTGGTGGGACAAGCAGCTCGCCGAGTACCAGGCGCTGCCGGCGTGGAAGGACTTTCCCGGCGAATGGGAAGCCGGCCCCGAGCGCCCCTTCTGGCTGCTCACCTCGCGCTCGATGCAGTACGCCTGGGGCGGCAACGTCGGCATGCAGATGATCAAGGAGGTCGCCGACAACATCGCCGGCCATGCCGGGGTCATCATGAACGCGGGGGCCGCAAGAAAGCTGCAGATCAGGGATGGCGACTGGCTGACCATCGCCACGCCGGAGGCTTCGGTCAAGGCCCGCGCCGTGCTGCGCGAAGGCATCCGCCCGGACACGCTGCTGCTGCTCGGCCAGTTCGGCCACTGGGCGACGCCGGTGGCGAAGGACTTCGGCATGCCCTCGATGAATCCGCTCGTGCCGATGTCGCTCGCCCTCACGGATGCAACCGGGTCTGGAGCTGACATCGTGAAGGTTTCCTTGAGGAAGGCGGCATGACGCGCTGGGCGATGGTCGCGGACCTGCGCCGCTGCGTCGGCTGCCAGACCTGCACCGCGTCGTGCATGCAGAAGAACGCCACGCCGCCGGGCGTGCAATGGCGCCGCGTGCTCGACCTCGAGACCGGCGAGTACCCGGACGTGAAGCGCGTGTTCATGCCGGTGGGCTGCATGCACTGCGACGACCCGCCGTGCATGACGGTCTGCCCGAGCACCGCGACGCGCAAGCGCGCCGACGGCATCGTCACCGTCGACCCGGACCTGTGCATCGGCTGCGCGTACTGCGCCGTCGCCTGTCCCTACGAGGCGCGCTACAAGATCGACGGCATCGCCACCAAGTGCACCTTCTGCGTCGAGCGCATCGACTACGGCACGGCGAACGGACTGACGCCGGGCATCGACCCCGACGCGACGCCCGCCTGCGTGAACAGCTGCATCGCCGGCGCGCTGCACTTCGGCGACGCCGACGATCCCGAGAGCAACATCTCCCGGCTTCTCGCCGAGAACCAGCACTTCCGGCTGCACGAGGAGCTCGGCACCGGGCCCGGGTTCTACTACCTGTGGGACAAGGCGCCATGAGAACCAACCCCCCGTTCGCTGCGCTCACGACCCCCTTGTCAGGGGGTCGGCAGCAAAGGCACTGGGACGCGAGAGCCGCGCTCAACTTCATGCTCGGCGGCGCGGGCTCGGGGCTGATCGTCTTCGCAGCCATCGGCGAACTGGACGCACCCTGGGCGGTTGCACTTGCCTTGATGCTCATTGCCGGCGGCCTCGGCGCGGTCTGGCTCGAGATCGGCCGCAAGCTGCGTGCGCTGCACGTGCTCTTCAACCCGTTCACGTCTTGGATGACGCGCGAGGCGTTCGTCGCCGTGCTGCTCTTCCCGCTCGGCCTGGGCTCGATCTTCGTGCCGCAGGCCCTGCCCGCCGCGGCGGTCGCCGCGCTCGCCTTCCTCTACTGCCAGGCGCGCATCCTGCGCGCGGCGAAGGGCATCCCCGCGTGGCGCGCGCCCGAGGTCGTGCCGCTCGTGGTCGCCACCGGTTTGGCGGAGGGCGCGGGCCTTGCTCTTTTCTTCAGCCAGGAGACTTTGCTAATCGTGCTGCTTTGCCTCGCCGTGCTCTTGCGCGCGTTCGCCTGGGTCCGGTACCGGGCTGCGGTCACGGTCAGCAACCTCCTGCCCGCCCTGTACGGGACGCTGCCGATCGTCGTCATCGCGCTCGCAAGCTTCTATGCAAGAGAAGCGGCAATGCTCGCCGGCATCGCCGCGGTCGCGAGCGGCTGGTGGCTGAAGTTCTCGCTGGTGACCCGCGTCGCCCCGGCGCAGGGATTCACGCTGCCGCGCGTGCCGGTGCGCGGCGCACGATAGGAGGAACGAGATGCAGATGCTCCACCGCGAAGCCGAGACCCTTTCGCCCGAGCGCCTCGCGCGGCTGCAGCTGCGGCGCCTGCGCGCCACGGTCAAGAACGCCTGGGACAACGTGCTGCCGCTGCGCCGGCGCATGCAGGCGGCGGGCGTGCGCCCGCAGGACATCCGCTCGCTCGAAGACCTTGCGCTGCTGCCCTTTACCCAGAAAGGCGACCTGCGCGAGCACTATCCGTTCGGCCTGTTCGCGCGCCCGCGCACCTCGCTCGCGCGCGTGCATGCTTCCTCCGGCACCACCGGCAAGCCCACCGTGGTCGGCTACACGCGCAAGGACCTCGACACCTGGTCGGGGCTGATGGCGCGCTCGCTCGCCTGCGCCGGCGCGCGTCCCGGCGACGTCGTCCACAACGCCTACGGCTACGGCCTGTTCACCGGCGGGCTGGGCGCGCACTACGGCGCCGAGCGCCTCGGCGCGACCGTGGTGCCCGTTTCGGGCGGCGGCACCGAGCGCCAGGTGCAGCTGCTGATGGACCTGCGCGCGCGCGTGCTGTGCGCGACGCCCTCCTATGCGCTCAACATCGCGGAAGTCGCCGAGCGCGAGGGCGTGGACCTGCGCGCCAGCGCGCTCGAGATCGGCGTCTTCGGCGCCGAGCCCTGGAGCGAGGCGATGCGCCGCGAGATCGAGGCGCGCCTGGGCCTGAAGGCGGTCGACGTCTACGGCCTCTCGGAGATCATGGGGCCCGGCGTGGCGGTCGAATGCCCCGCGCAGAGCGGCCTGCACGGCTGGGAGGACCACTTCCTGTTCGAGATCGTCGACCCGGAGAGCGGCAAGCCGGTGCCCGACGGCACGAGCGGCGAGCTGGTGATCACCACGCTCACCAAGCAGGCGCTGCCGATGCTCCGCTACCGCACGCGCGACGTGACGCGCGTCGCGCGCGGCCGCTGCGACTGCGGCCGCACGCACCTGCGCATCCAGCGCATTACCGGCCGCAACGACGACATGCTGATCATCCGCGGCGTCAACGTCTATCCGTCGCAGATCGAGGCGGTGCTGGTCGGCCTGCCCGGGCTCGCGCCGCACTACCAGCTCGTGGTCGAGCGCCGCGGCGCCATGGACGAGCTGACGGTGGAAGTCGAATGCTCTTCAAGGGAAAAAGATTCTTCGGAAACGGTAAAAGACGTGGCGCACCACATCAAGTCCCGCGTCGGCGTGACCGCGGCGGTGGTGCTCAAGCAGCCCGGCCAGGTGCCGCGCTCGCAGGGCAAGGCCGTGCGCGTGCGCGACCTGCGGCCGAAGGCGACCGCCTGATGTTCGGCAACGTCGCCCGCAGCCGCCTGCTGCCGATGTCGCTGCCGTTCCGCTATTTCGGCGCAGCGGCGGCCTTCCAGCTGGGCGCGTGGGCCCTGCTTCTCTTCTTTCCCACAGAGCTGGTGAATTTTGAAATCGGGCTTGGCCCCGTCTTCGCCGCGCTGCACCTGCTCACCCTCGGCGTGCTGGCGATGAGCGCCATCGGCGCGACGTTGCAGCTCCTGCCGGTGGCGACCCGGCAGCCGGTGAGCGCGTTGTGGGCGGTGCGGCTGCAGTGGTGGCTGTTCGTCCCGGGCACCGCGCTCTTCGCCGGCGCGGGCGCCGCCTACCGCCCCGACCTGCTCGGCGCGGGTGCAATGGCCGTTGTGCTTTCTCTTCTGCTGTATGGAATTCTTCTTTTCAGAAATCTCCTCGGCGCGCGCGGCATGCGGGTCGTGGTGGCGCACGGCTGGGCGGCGCTCGCCTGCCTCGTGGCGCTCGCCGCGACCGGGCTCGCGCTCGTCGGCCGCTACGAGCACGGCTGGGCGATCGACCACCAGGCACTGCGCGCCGCGCACCTCGTGCTCGCCACCTTCGGCTTCATGGGCCTGCTCGCGATCGGGCTCTCGGGCTTCCTGCTGCCGATGCTCGCGGTGGCGCCGCCGCCGCCGCAACGCGTCGCGTACGCAGTGCTCGGCCTCGCGCTCGCCGGAATCGTCATGGGCAGCCTGGGATGGACGCTGCCCGGCGCCCTGGCCGGACTTGGCGCGGCGCTGCTGCACGTCGGCGCCATGGAGCGCTCGCTGCGCGCGCGGCTGCGGCCGCGGCTCGAGCCTTCGTTCCTCCTGGTGCGGGTGTCCTGGGCCTGCCTGATCGCCTGTCTTGCGCTTGCCGCCCTGGGGTTCCCAGGGGGGACACTGCTATTCGCTCTGCTGCTCGTGCCCGGATGGCTGCTCACCTTCCTGCTCGGCGTGCTCGCCCGGATCGTTCCGTTCCTCGCCTCGGTGCACGCCTCGTCGAGCGACCGCGGCACGCCGATCATCGCCGCCCTCACGCCGGCGCGCCTGCTCGCGGCGCACCGCGCGCTGCACCTCGCCGCCCTCGCCCTGCTCGTCGCTGCGGCGCTCACCGGGCAGGCGGTTCTCGCCGCCGCGGGCGCGGCCTGCGGCCTCGCGAGCGCGACGCTCTTCAGCGCGTTCTTCGTCTTCGTCCTTTGCAAGGTTCGACATGGAATTCAACCGCCACATCAGCCGGCGGCTGCATGAGGAGCACGTCGCGACGCTCGCCCTGTGGGGCCGGCTCGAGTCGGCGCTCGCGGCAGGCCGGCACGACGCCGCGCTCCTGAAGAGCGCCGCCGCCTCGCTCGAGCGCGAGCTCGACCGGCATTTCCGCTTCGAGGAGGCGGAGCTCTTCCCGCGCCTTGCCGAGGCGGGGGAAGGCGACATCGGCGAGCTGCTGCGCGAGGAGCACGAGACGATCCGCGCGGCGGGGATGCGCTTCATCAAGCTTGTATCAGACGAAATTACAAACCCGGAAGTGAAGCGCCTGGGGCTCGAGCTCGCGGAGCGCCTGGTGAACCACGTGCAGAAGGAAGAAATGGCGCTGCTGCCGGCGCTGGATGACTTCATCGACGAGGAGACGGACCATGAGCTCGACAGCGCCTACGCAGCGACCTGAGCTGCGGCCTCAGTTGCGTCCACTCGCCGCGGACGACCTGGAACGCGTCGTCGCGCTCGACGCGGCGCTCGGCGGGCACTCGCGGCGCGCCTACTTCGAGCGGCGCCTGGGCGCCGCGCGGCGCGACCCGGAGCACCACCTGCAGTACGCCGCCGACGACGCCTGGGACCTCGGCGGCTTCGCGCTCGCGCGCGTGCTCGCCGGGGAGTTCGGGCGCGACCGGCCGGCGCTGATGCTGGAGGTGATCGGGGTGAGCTTCCAGCAGCGCGGCCGCGGCATCGGCGCCCTGCTCCTGCGCGAGCTCGAGAGCGAGGCCGCCCGCCGCGGCATCCGCGAGCTGTGGACGCAGGCCTCCTGGCGCCAGGAGCGCATGCTGCGCTTCCTCGCGCGCAGCGGCTTCGAGCTCGCCGCCCCGGAGGTGCTCGGCTGCGCCGTGCCGGCGCTCGCGCGCGGCGAGGACGCCGAGGCGGCGCGCGACCGGCACGAGGTGCGCACGCTCGCCGCGTCGGACCTGGGGGAGATCGTGCGCATCGACCGGCACCTGCTCGGCCGCGAGCGGCGCGACTACCTGCAGGGTCGAATGAACGAAGCCCTCGGGGACAGTGCCATCCGGGTGTCGCTCGTCGCGCGCTGCGAGGACTCGATCGCGGGCTACGCGATGGCGCGCATGGACTTCGGGGATTTCGGCCGCGCCGAGCCGGTGGCGGTGCTCGACACGCTCGGCGTCGATCCGGGCTTCGCCCACCGCGGGGTGGGGGCGGCGCTTCTGTCGCAGCTCGCGGTCAACCTCGGCGCGCTCGGCATCGAGCGCATCGAGACCACCGTGGCGCACGACGACTTCGAGCTGCTGGGCTTCCTCTACCGCGCCGGCTTCTCGCGCTCGCCGCGGCTCGCCTTCGTCAAGCGCCTCGAGAGCTGAACCGCGCCGCGTCGAAATAGTCTTCGTTCGGGCACGCAGGGGCCGAGCCGCCGACGCGCCGCTCCAGCCAGTCGCGGCAGCGCGCCTTCTCGCGGCACATGGCGCAGCGGCGCACGGCCGCGTAAAGCGGCTCGGGCGCCTGCTCGAGCCGCTCGAGCACGAGACCGCGCCGCTGCAGCATGCCGAAGAGGGGCAGCGGGCCCTCGTCGCTCCAGACGCGGCGCCAGCTTGCGACGGCGCCCCAGGCCAGCATGGCGAGGATCGCCGCCCAGGCGGCGCCCGTCATGACCATCACGAAGCTATTCATGGCATCTCCTTTACGCTGTCCACGTTACGCCCGTGGCGGCGGCGGGACTTAAGGGAGATCAAATCCGGGCGCGACAGGCGCGAGCGCTAGCGCCGCTTTTCGAGGAAGGCACGCACCCGCGCCTGCGTCTCGTCCTGCGCCAGCAGCCGGGCGGTCGCCTCGATCTCCCGCTCGTAGCCGCCGGCCGCGCCGAGGCAGCGCTTCGCCTCGGCGAGCGCCGCCGCCGGCATCGCGGCGATGTCGGCAGCGAGCGCGCGGGCGCGCGCGGCGAGCTCGGCAGCCGGTACGGCCCATTGAACGATGTTCAATTGCGCTGCCTGGGCGCCGGTCACCACCTCGGCGCCGAGGATGAGGCGGCGCGCCGCCGCCTCGCCGGCGACGCGCGGCAGCCGCTGCGTGCCGCCGGCGCCCGGCAGGAGCCCCAGGCGCACCTCGGGCAGGCCCAGGCGCGCCGTCTCGGCGGCGATGCGCAGGTCGCAGGCAAGCGCGAGCTCGAGGCCCCCGCCCATCGCGGCGCCGCCGATCTCGGCGAGCGTCACCTGCGGCAGCCGCTCCAGGCGCGCGAAGACGCGCTGCATCCCGCGCGCGAGCCCGACCATGAGCGCGCGTCCTTCGGCGGCTTCGAAGCGGCTGCGCATCAGCTCCAGGTCGGCGCCGGCGCAGAAGGCCTTCTGGTCGGAGCGAAGCAGAAGCACCGAAGCATCCGAAATCCCGTCCATCACCGCTTCAAGCCGGGCCAACCACTCCTCGTTGATGGCGTTGACCGGCGCCCACGCCAGCGTGGCGATGGCGAGCGTCCCGTCGCGCTCCAGGGAGATCATGGGGACGAGGATGGCAAGGCGCGGCGGCGGGCGGTTTGATGCATGTCAAGGCCGCCGGCCGCGCGAGGCCCAGAATCGGCCTCATGCTGGTCCAATCGGGCACCCTAGCCGAGCATCACCGCCGCTGCGACGCCCTTTTCGGCGCCGCCCGGGCGGCGGCCATGGCCGGCGCCGCGGCGGAGGTCCTCGCGTGCGTCGCGGCGCTTCGCGGCGCGCTGCTCGAGCACTTCCGCTACGAGGAAGAGCACGTCTTCCCCCTCTACGAGCAGGAGAGCGGCGCGGCGAGCACCCAGTCCCTGCGCGCCCAGCACGACGACATGCGCGGCATCCTGTGGCTGCTCGCGACCGCTTCGGCCGAGGAGGAGCGCGTGCGCTACCGCGCCGACCTCGCGGAGCTGCAGGCGCTCTTCGACGCGCACGCCGCCGACGAGGAGAGCCGCATGTACCCGGTCTTCGAGCGCCTGCTCGGGCGCTGATCCCGCCTACTGCGGCCTGACCCGCACGAGGCGCGGCGCCGGCGGCCAGATGCCGCGCGCCACGGCGCGCGCCCCCTCGAAGACGAGCCAGCTCTGCGAGCCGTAGTGCGGCAGCGGCCGCTCGAGCGCCGCGAGGGAAGCCGCGTCCTTCGCCGAGACCACCGCGACCGGCGTCGCGCTGCCGCGTACCGTCCAAACCTGCGCGGTGCCCTTCCCCCCGACTTCGGGCGGGCGCGGCGGCAGGCCGAGACGCTCCAGGGCCGCGTCGACCTCCTCGTGCAGGCCGACGACGAGCAGCGGCTCGCGTCCGGCCTGCGCCACCTCGCGGAACGGTGATTCGAAGAGACGATGTGCCAGAGCGCTCGCCTGAGCAAGCCCTTTGGAGACCATCATGATTTCTGGTGAACCCGCCAGCATCCATTGCCGCAGGATGGGCGGCAGCTCTTCCGGCTCGAGCAGGCGGTAGACGCGCAGCTCGGGATCCAGCCGCACCGCGCGCGGCTCCCCGGCTACGTCAAGGCGCACGGTTTCCTCTTCCCGGGAGATCTCGATCCAGCGCGTCTCGTTGCCGCTGTCGAACGATATCTTGACGGGAAGCCGCAGCGCATAGGCCGGCGGGGTCTGCGCGATCTCGAGCTTCAAGACGTCGTCGTGCGCGGCCGAGACGATGCGCACCGCGGGCGCGCCGGGGCGCTCGAGCCATTGCGCGAAGAACCCGCGCAGCGGGCGCCCGGCGGCGTGCTCGAAGGCGGCGCGCAGGTCGTCCCAGGAGGCCGCCTCGAAGCGCTGCCGCTCCCAGAAGGCGCGCAGGCCGCGCGCGAACGCTTCGTCGCCGATCGCGTCGCGCAGCATGAAGAAGAGCATGGCGCTCTTGCCGTAGCCGAGCACCGCGTCGGCGCCGTGCTGCCGCGAGCGAAACGACGCGAGGGGCCGCTGTGCCGACGGGTCGAGCGCCGCCATGTCGCGCAGCCAGCCAAGGCGCATGTCACGCGCCGCTTCGGCGGATTCGTCTTCCTTGAGGGCATAGTCGGCCATGAAGGTCGTGAGCCCTTCGGACCAGTTGCCGCGCTCATGGTCGACGAGGACGCCGTTGCCCCACCAGTTGTGCAGCACCTCGTGCGGCAGCGAGGTGAAGCGGATGAAGGGCAGCCGCAGCACCTGCGCCCCGAGGTAGGTCAGCGTCGGCATGCCAAAGCCGCTCGGCAGCGGGCTCGCCACGACCGAGAAGCCGGAGAACGGATAAGCGCCGATCAGGCTGCTGTAGCGCCGGAGGTAGGCTTGCGAATCGTCCAGGTAGCCCTCGGCGAGCGGCGCCAGCTCGGGGAAGAAGTACGTGCGCAGCCGCACGCGCTTGCCCCCCGCCAGCGCGACGAACCGCTCGCTCACCTCGTAAGGGCCCGCCATGAGGTCGATGCCCTCGGCCGGATACGCATGCTCGAAGAGCGCCCGGTAGCTTCCGTCCGCGGCCCTCTCCGCCACCAGGTGCCCGGCGACGAGCGCCCGCTGGCCTGCCGGCACCTCCACGTTGACGCGATAGGTGAAGAGCGGCGCCGGCTGCGGATACCAGCCGCTGCCCGAGCCGAGGAAGCTGCCCTCCGGCGAGGCCATCGGCGGCAGCGCCTGCAGCACGCCGCGAAAGTCGATGCCGCGGTCGAGCGCCGGCAGCACGCCGGCGTACTCGATGCGCAGCGCGCCACCGGGGAGGCGCGTCGTGCGGCGCACCTTGAGCGACTCGTGCGGCGCGAAGCGGAAGTCGCGCGGCGGCCGGGCGAGCTGCGCGGTCGCGGCGAGCGCGCGCGAGGCGGGGTCGAGGCGAACGTCGAGGACGAGGTCGGGCTCGGCGGCGGCGCAGGCGAGCGACGCCGCGGCCGCTGCGACGGCGGCGAGCCAGCGCCTCATGGCGCCGGCGGAAAGCGCACGACCAGCGACTGCGTCGCCTCGCCGCGCTTCACCTCGAGCGGCAGCCAGGTGCCCGCCGGCTGCGCGCGGACCAGCGCGACGAAC
>Ga0209592_1000072_pt1 | contig 23910 bp, 24 predicted proteins | sample PPLLak2March2015_2_FD_187251 | JGI IMG/M metagenome (GOLD analysis project Ga0209592, IMG submission 187251) | Freshwater sediment microbial communities from Prairie Pothole Lake near Jamestown, North Dakota, USA - PPLs Lake P8 Core (3) Depth... | ecosystem: Environmental > Aquatic > Freshwater... | reverse complement strand
GCCGCGCTTCACCGCGCTGGTCATGATCGGCGCCAACCCCGGCCTGTCGCAGACCGCGCTCGGCAACGTGCTGGGCATCGCGCGCTCGGGCGCCATGCTGCTCGCCACCTGGTTCGAGGCGCAGGGGCTGGTCGAGCGCCGGCACCGGGCCGATGACGGCCGGGCCTGGGGCCTGTACCTGACGCGCAAGGGCGAGGCGCTGGTCGGGCGCGTGAAGCGCCGCGTAGTGGCGCACGATCGCAAGCGGGCTGCCGTGCTTTCCGGCGAAGAGCGGCGCGAATTGCAGCGCCTTCTAGCCAAGCTGTCCGGATGAAACGCTCCGGTTGATTTACATCAAGGGGCCTTCCGTGGCTCGCGCTAGCCTACGGTGCCATGGACTATCCCTTGGGCATGGCGTTTGTTCTCGCCGTAGCCATTGCGAGCACCGGGCTGCTGTTGTGGCTCGCTACGCGCACGCGCAGGCGCAACGCCATCGTGCAGAGCGCAGTCTTGATCGGCAGCGCGATGGATCGGCATGGAATCACGCCTGCCGACGCCGAAGCTGCGGGTCTCGCCGACGGGCTGTTCGCGGCGGCGAAGCGCTGCGCGGAGTGTCCGAGCGCCGGACCCTGCCGCGCCTGGCTGCTGGCGTCTCGCGGGAAGCCTTTTGCCTCTCACTGTCCAAACCTTGAGATGTTCAAATCAATTCAGAGGCATAGGAAGACTACCCAACGTTAGGTAAGCCATGATAACCTCCGCCGCTATCCCCAAAGGAGGCATGGATGGCGGCGGTGGCAGAACGCATTCGCAAAGACGATGACTACCGGATCGATTCGCTGCCCGCGATCGACTTCGACAAGATCCCGGTCGGCGATCCGCCGAACGACGTAGAAATCCTGGCAAGGCCGCGGCAGTTCAAGGAAGGCGACGAGCTTCCCGAGGAATACCGGGAGCTGCTGGTCAAGCTGATCTACAACCACGCCGAGATCCTCGACTCCAAGCCCTACCGCGAGATGATCGACAGCCAGTGGGAGGTGGCCAAGCGCGAGGCGCCCACGCTGAAGGACCTCGCCATGATGGCGCGTTTCAACTACGAGGAGTTCAACCACGGCTTCATCTTCTCCAACGTCCTGAGGGGGCTGGGCGCCAAGTTCGAGAAATTCGAGCTGCGCCAGTACCTGTTCGAGTTTCCCAAGCAGAGCTGGCTGGACCTCGCGCTCCATCATTTCCTCGCCTCCAAGGTAGGTGTGATGCAGATCGCCGAGTGGCAGGATTCGAGCTACGAGCCGGTGGCGAACGTGGTGTCGAGGGTGTTCCGCGAAGAGCGCGGCCACGCGGGCATGGGCTACGCGCACCTGCGCGCCATCGTGCAGGACCGGGCGAAGCTCGCCGAGGCGCAGGAGAAGCTCGCGATCTGGTGGCCGATGGCGCTCGACATGTTCGGCAGCTCGAAGTCGACGCGCAATGCGCGCTACCGCGCGTGGGGGCTGAAGAAGCACACCAACGCGCAGCTGCGGGAGGCGTTCATCGCCAACACCGTGCCGCAGCTGGAGGCGCTCGGCTTCAAGGTCCCCGACCACAACGCGAAGCGCCGCTACCTCTAGCTTGGCCGCGGTGCCAAAGGCGGTGGCGGGGCTCGCCGGCTGCATGCTGACGCGTGTGGCCGTGGACGACTCTTTTACGCTCTCGCTGCACGCCGACGGACGCTCGGCGACCCTGCGCATCGACGGCGCGGGCCGTCTCGATCGGGCCGCCTTCGATCCGGACATCGACCCGGCGAGCGCGGCGCCGCTCCTTTGCCTGCTGCACCGTCGTGTCGATTCGGCGCAGGTGACCGAGGACGGCGGCCTGCAGCTCGTCTTCAGCGGCGGCGAGCGCCTCGCCGTCGCACCGAGCGAGCACAACGTGAGCTGGGCGGTGCGCGCCTCGGACGGCAGCCAGGCGAGCTGCATCGCCGAGGGCAGGGTGGTGTGGGAATGAGCGAGCCCCGGCAAAAGGAGCTGCCGGCAGAGCTCGCCGAGCCGCCGCGGCTGCAGGAGGTGCTCGACGTCGCGGCGCGCCTGTTCTTCACCAAGGGCTATCGCGCCAGCTCGCTCGCCGACATCGGCGAAGCCCTGGGCATGAACAAGGCATCGCTTTACTACTACGTGCGCTCCAAGGAGGATCTGCTTCGCCGTCTCATCCTCAGGGCAGGCAAGCGGCTGCGCGATCTGTCCCAGGACCAGGAGCTGCGACGGCTGCCGGCGCGCCAGGCGCTCGAGCGGCTGGTGCGCGAGCACTGCCGCGTGATCTTCGAGCATTCGCACGAGCTGGGGCTCCTCGTCCAGCAGCGCCGCTTCCTCGATCCGCACGCCCTGGGCGAGGTCTCCGAGCGCGAGCGCGCCTACGTCGACTACGTGAAGGCGGCGATCGCGCGCGGGACGCAGGAAGGCGCCTTCCGTCCCATGGACGCGAGCGTCGCCACGCAGCTCGTGCTCGACGCGGTCAACGGGCTGCTGCGCTGGTATCGCAAGGACGGCCGGCTCGCGCATGACGAGCTCGTGGACGAGGTGTGGCGCTTCGTCGACGGCGCGCTCGCGCCGGTGCGCGCATGAGCGTCATCGCCGCCTACGAGGTACGCGCCACGCCGGAGTCGGTGTCGCGCTGGCAGATCGGCCGCGACGCGCGGCTCGCCCCACCCCCCGCCGATGGCGCGCCGCTGCCGCTTTCGTACCTGATGTTCCTGCGCATGCAGCCGATACTCGGCGTATCGATCCACCGGCTTCTCGAGCGCGACCCGGACCGCGGCTTGTTCGGCGGCGTGCGCTACCGGGCCGGGCGGCTGCCGCGCGTGGGCGGACGCTACGCGGCGGCGGCTTCGCTGACAGACAGGAAGCAGGCCGGCGAGCTCACCATCACCACGCTCTCCAATCGCTACAGCGATGACGGCGTCATGATCGTCGAGGAGACCGTGCGCATGGTGGATCTCCCGCAGGGGCCGCCGCGCGCGCCGGGGCGCGGGCCGGAAAGGCCGCCCTCGCATCCCCGCCTCGTGCGCATCGGGCCTGTCAGCCGCACGCAGATCGCGTGGTTCACGGTCGAGAGCGGCGACCTGAACCCGTTGCACTTCGACTCGTCCTACGCCGCCTCGCGCCTGTACGCCGACGTGGTCGTGCCCGGAACGCTGCTTGCCGCGCTCGTCGAGCGCGAAGCCGCCGCGGCCCTGGGCGCGCCTTTGCTCGAGCTCGACCTGCGCTTGCGCGCTCCGAGCTATCCCGGGGACGAGCTCACGCTGCACGCCCGGCCCCGGAGCGCTGAAATGGACTTCGAGCTCTTCTGCGGTGCCGAGCTGCGAGCCGAAGGGCGGGCGCGCGCCATGGAGGCAAGACCGTGACCGGCGCGGTCGGCAGCTTCCCCCGGCTGCAGGAGGCGATCCGGCGCGCCTGGAAGGTCTCCGAATTCCATCGCAGGCACTGGCTCTCGCACGGCGTGCATGAGAGCTGGGTGCCGGCGAGCGAAGAAGCGCTCGCCGAGCTGCCGGTCGTCACCAAGGAAGACCTGCTGGCGGCGCAGGCCTCCAGCCCGCCCTGGGGTGGCAACCTTTGCGTCGACCCGCGCGAGATCGCTCAGGTGCACCTCACCACCGGCACCTCGGGCATCGGGCAGGAGCGCTATGCCATGACGGCGCGCGACGTCGAGGTGATGGGTCGCTCCTGGGGGCCGCAGTACGCCGCCATCGGCCTGGAGCGCGGCGACGTGGCGCTGCTCACCATTCCGGTGTCGATCTTCTGCGCCGGCCTTTCGGCCCTCGAAGGCGCGCGCGTTCACGGACTGGTTCCGGTGCTGACGGGCGTGGCCTCGAAGGAGCTGATGCTGCAGCTTCTGACCGAGCATCGCGTCGCCTATCTCTACGGCGTCGAGAGCCTGCTCCTGCAGCTCGCCAACCTGGCCCGGGAGGCCGGACTTGCCGGCCGCCTGCGCGGGCAGCTGAAAGGCATCCAGACCGTCGGCACCTCGCCGCAGCTCCTGCAGGCGGCGCGCGAGGTGTTCGGCGCGCCGGTGTTCGACGTCTACGGCTGCACGCAAGCCGCGGCGCGCATCGCCACCACCTGCCGACTGGGCGTCGAGGCGGGCACCAACCATTTCCACGGCGAGCACATGTACATCGAAACGCGCGATCCCTCGAACGGCGCGCCGCTGGAGGAGGGAGTGGCGGAACTCATCCTCTCCACCGCCTATCGCGAGGCAAGCCCGGTGATCCGGTTCGCGATCCGCGACAAGGTGGAGCTGGTGCCGGCGGGGGCGTGCGCCTGCGGCGCGGGCTTGCGCGGCTTCCGCCCCGGCAGCGTGGCGCGCATGGATTCGATGCTGAAGATCCGCGGCGTGAATCTCTGGCCGCAGCAGGTCGAGCAGCTGCTGCTCGGGCATGCCGCGGTGCGCGACTTCCGGGCCGTGGTGCAGCGCCGGGACGACGGCTCGGAAGAGCTCGTGCTGCGCGTCGCCGTGAACGGCGGCGGCAATGGCATCACGCAGGCGCTCGAGGAGCTGGTGCGCTCGCGCACGCTGGTGCGGCCGCGGGTGCTTCTCGACGATTCCATCGGCGAGGCGGTCGGCGCCTACAAGGTAAAGCGCTGGAAGGACACGAGGAGGACAGGCTGAGCACGCAACCGATCATCGTCGGCGTGGGCATGACGGCCTTCGGCAAGCAGCCGGGGAAATCGCTGCGCGAGCTGGCCGGCGAGGCGGCGCGCGCGGCGCTGGCCGATGCGGGCCTGGGCGTCGACTCGCTCGATGCGGTGTTCGCCGCGAACTGCTCGGCCGGCCTCATCACCGGCCAGGAGAGCATCCGCGGCCAGGTCAGCCTGAAGGAAGCGGGCATCGGCGGCGCGCCGCTCTTCAACGTCGAGAACGCCTGCGCCTCCGGCTCTTCGGCGGTGCACCTCGCCGCCGCCTATATCCGCTCCGGCGCCGCCCAATGCGTGCTCGCCATCGGCTACGAAAAGATGGTGAGCGAAGACCGCACGGCGCCTTTCCGCGCCATCGAGGCCTGCAGCGACCTGGAGGAGCTCGCCGCCCTCAAGGCGCGGCTCGGGCCGGAAGCGGCGAAGCGCTCGATCTTCATGGACTTCTATGCCGAGAAGGTGAAGAGGTATTTCGCGCAATCGGGCGCCGGCGTGCGTCACCTGGCGGCGATCGCCGCGAAGAACCATACCAACGGCGCGCGCAACCCGTACGCCCAGTCGCGCACGCCGCAGACCCCGGAGAGCGTGATGGCCTCGCGGGAGGTGGTGGAACCTCTCACGCTCCTCATGTGCTCGCCGATCTCCGACGGGGCGGCGGCTACGGTCATCGCCTCGCCGGAGTGGGCGCGCGCCCATGCGAAGGCGGGCCCGTGCATCGCCGCCTCGCTCCTGCGCAGCGACTCGTTCAAGGAGACCGGCTCGCAGACGGCGGAGCTTGCCGCGCAGGCTTATGCCATCGCCGGCATCCGCGCCGCCGACATCGATGTCGCGGAGGTCCACGACGCCACCGCGGCGGGCGAGCTTTTCGAGTACGAGAACCTCGGCCTCGCCGCGCCGGGGGAGGGCTGGAAGCTGGTGGAGGCCGGCGAAGCCTCCCTGGGCGGTCGCGTGCCGGTGAATCCCTCCGGCGGGCTGCTTGCGCGCGGCCACCCGCTGGGCGCCACGGGCGTCGCGCAGATCTGCGAGCTCGCCTGGCAGCTGCGCGGCGACGCCGGCGAGCGGCAGGTGAAGGGAGCCGAGGTCGCTGTTGCCCAGTGCGCCGGCGGGCAGTCGGCGTTCGGGCGCACCAGCGGCGCGGCGGCGATGTGCGTGACGGTGCTGCGCGCATGATGTCCCTGAAGAAGGTGGAGCCGGCCGGGACCGTGGCGCGGCTGCAGCCGGCGCAGCCGCTCATCGAGTTCCGCGATGTCGCGAAGCATTTCCTCGTGGACGGGGAGTTGCGCCCCGCCGTGGAGGACGTGAACCTCGGCGTGCGCCAGGGCGAGCTGGTCACGCTCGTGGGCCCCTCCGGCTGCGGCAAGTCCACGCTTCTCAACATGGCGGCGGGCATGTTCGGCCCCACGCGCGGCAAGGTCCTCTACCGCTCGGCCGAGGTCACCGGCTTCAACCACAGCGTGGGCTACATGACGCAGCAGGACCATCTGCTGCCCTGGCGCAGCGTGCGCGACAACATCGCCCTGCCGCTCGAGCTGCGGCGCGAGCCGGCCGACCGGCGGATGGCGCGCACCGAGGAGCTGGTCCGGCTCGTCGGCCTCGAGGGATTCGAGCGGCACTTTCCGTCCCAGCTCTCCGGCGGCATGAAAAAGCGCTGCGGGCTCGCCCGCCTGCTCGCCTATGACCCCGAGACGCTCCTCATGGACGAGCCCTTCGGCGCGCTCGACGCGCAGTTGCGGCTCGGGCTGCAGATGGAGCTTCTGCGTATCGTGCGCAGGCTCGGCAAGACCGTGCTGTTCGTGACGCACGACCTCGATGAGGCGATCGCGCTTGCCGACCGCTGCATCGTCTTCGGCGGGCGGCCGGGGCGGATCACGCAGGCCATCGACGTCGGCCTTCCGCCCGAGCGCGACCTGCTTACGCTGCGGTTCGACGAAAGCTATGTCCGGCTCACGCAGCGACTCTGGGAGCTCATGGCGCCGGAAATGGCGCGCGCAGGCGAAGGCGCCGGCCGATGAGCAGCGAATCGCGGTTCATACTCCTGCTTCGCCTCGCCTTCGTGGCGGTCGTGCTCACCGTCTGGGAGCTGGCGTCGGGCCGGCTCGTTTCGCCGTTCTTCGTGTCGAGCCCGAGCGACATCGCGGCGAAGCTGTGGGCCATGATCGCAAGCGGCAGGCTCGTCTACCACGCGAGCTATACCGCGGTGCACGCGCTGGCGGGGTTCGCGCTCGGCGCGGCCGCCGGCATGGTCTTCGGCATGATGCTCGGGCGGTGGAACCGGCTTGCCGAAGTCCTCGACCCGTTCCTCATGGGTTTCTACAGCGTGCCGAAGATCGCGCTCGCGCCGCTTTTCATCCTCTGGTTCGGCGTCGGCACCGAGATGAAGGTGCTGTTCGTCGCCATGATCGTGTTCCTGCTCGTGTTCCTGAACACCTATACCGGCGTGCGCAGCGTTTCGCGCGAGCAGATCACGATCCTCAAGCTCATGCAGGCGACCGAGGCGCAGATCATCGCCAAGGTAGTGCTGCCCTCCGCCGTGACCTGGGTGTTCACCGGGCTGCGGCTGTCGGTGCCCTACGCGCTCATCGGCGCAATCATGGGCGAGATGCTCGCCTCCAATCGTGGCCTGGGCTACGTGCTCGCCGAATCCACGGCGCAGTTCGACACCGGCGGCGCATTCGCCGGGCTGATTGCGATCATTGCCATGGCAATGATCCTGAACGCCGCGGTGCGCGTTGCCGAACGCAAGGCGATGCCGTGGAAGCAGGCAGAAACCGAACGTGAACTTTCTTTCTGAGGAGGAGGACCCGCAATGACCCCAAGCAACTGGAAGACGATAGCCGCCGGCGCCGTTCTGGCGCTCGCCGCCGCGCCCACGCTGGCGCAGCAGCACAAGGTGGAGCAGGTGGTGGCGACGGTGTCGTTCGCCTTCCTCCCGGTGTACGTGGCCGAGCACATGGGCTACTTCGCCGAGGAGGGCGTCGATCTCAGGACTACCCGGGCGGCAACCGCCCAGGCCGGCCTCGCCATGGTGGCCTCCGGCAATGCCGCCTACTACCTGTCCACGCCCGCCGCGGGGGCCCGCTCGGCGGCGCAGGGCGCACCGCTCGTCAACTGCGGTGCCATCATGACGCAGAACCCGACCAACATCGTCGTTTCGGCCGAGGTGGCGAAGAAGCACAACCTGGGCGACATCAAGAGCCTTTCGCCGAAGGAGCGCATCGCGCTGCTCAAGGGCCTGAGGCTCGCCGCGCATACCGCCGGCTCCTCGCCAGACCAAGCGCTGCGCTTCATGTTGCGCCGCTCGGGAATGAACCCGGAGTCCGACGTGCAGATCCTGCCGATCGTGGGCAACGCGATCCTCGCCGCCATGGAGCAGAAGCGCATCGACGGCTTCGCGTATTCCTCGCCGCTCGCGGACACCGCGGTGTCGCGCTATGGCGCAAAGGTGCTGCTCTCGTTCGCAGACGGCAGCTTCGAGCCGCTCGCGGGCATGCTCTCCATCACCATGGTGTGCAACCGCAACTGGGTCGAGAAGCAGACCGACGCCGCCGCAGCCACGCTGCGCGCCATCTGGCGCGCCATGCGGGTGATGCAGTCGGATCCGGTGAAGGCGCGCGCTGCGGCGAAGAAGGCGTTCCCGCAGCTCGAAGACGAGATCTTCGACATGGCCTTCGAGACCAACCGCAAGGCTTTCCCCGACAGCCCGGCGATCAGCCGCGCGCAGATGGAAGCGACCATCGACTATCACCACCAGACCGGCGGGGCGCCGATCAGCGTGAAGATCGAGGACACCTTCAGCAACGTCGCGGTGGAACGCGCCGCCAAGACCCTGAAGTAGTGCGCATCGGGTAGGGTGAAGAGCGAAACCTTCGCCGTCAGGGTGAAGTCCGTCTCGTGGGAGGCGCAGGGCATCCTGTCGTATGACCTGCGTCCTTTCGCGGGGCGCGAGCTCCCGCCATTCACCGCTGGGGCGCATGTCGACCTGCTGCTGCCAGGCGGCCTGGTGAGGAGCTATTCGCTCGTCAACCCGCAGGTGGAGCGCCATCGCTACGTGATCGCGGTCAACCGCGACGGCGCCAGCCGCGGCGGTTCGCGCTTCATCCACGAGTCGGTGCGTCCCGGCGACACGCTCACCATCTCGGCGCCGCGCAACAATTTCCCGCTCGCCGAGGAGGCGGAGCACTCGCTGCTCATCGCGGGAGGCATCGGCATCACGCCGCTGTGGTGCATGATCCAGCGGCTGCAGGCGCTTGGACGCTCTTGGGAGCTCTACTATTGCACGCGCACCCGCCAGGGCGCTGCGTTCCTCGAGCCGCTGCAGGCGCTCGGGCCCAGGGTCAACATGGACCTGCACTTCAACTTCGACCAGGAGCCCGGCGGCCGCATGCTCGATATCGCCGCGGTCGTGGCGTCGGCCCCGGCGCACGCGCACCTCTACTGTTGCGGACCGCTGCCGATGCTGGAAGCCTTCGAGCGCGCTACTGCCTCCCGCGCGCCCGCCCGGGTGCACACCGAGTACTTCTCCGCCAGAGAGGCGCCGTCGGTGGCGGGCGGATTCACCGTCGTCCTCGCGAGGAGCGGGGTCGAGTTCGAGGTGCCCAAGGGCAAGACCATCCTCGACACGCTGCTCGATAACGGCATCGACGCTCCGTATTCGTGCCTCGAGGGCGTGTGCGGCACCTGCGAGGCGCGCGTGCTGGAGGGCACGCCCGACCACCGCGATCTCGTGCTGAGCAAGGAGGAGAAGGAGTCCAACTCCAGCATGATGATCTGCTGCTCGGGCAGCAAGACCGGCCGGCTGGTGCTCGACCTGTGATCGCGAGCCTGGCAGAGATCCACGGATCGATCCGCATAGCGCCGCGTGCGCCGCGTGCGCGCAAGATCCTGGCATTTGCCGGGCCCGGCTACCTCGTCGCCGCGGGCTACATGGATCCCGGCAACTGGGCGACGGCGGTCGCTGCCGGGTCGGGCTACGGTTATACGCTGCTTTGCGTGGTGCTGGCGGCGAGCCTGGTGGCGATGCTCTTCCAGGCGCTTTGCGTGCGCCTGGGCCTGGGGGCGGGACTGGATCTCGCCCAGGCATGCCGCCGGTATTGCCCGCCGCGCAGCCGGCTGGCGCTGTGGCTGCTTGCCGAGGTGGCGATCGTCGCCACCGACCTCGCCGAGCTCATCGGCGCCGCGATCGCGCTCAAGCTCCTGTTCGGCATACCGATGGTGATCGGCGTGCTGCTCACCGCGCTCGATGCCTTCCTGATCCTCTTCCTCATGGAGCGCGGCGTGCGCTGGGTTGAGGCGTTCGTGGCGAGCATGGTCGCGCTCGTCGCGGCGGCATTCGCCTTCAACCTGTGGCTCGCCCAGCCCGATTTCGCTGCGCTGGTATCGGGCATCCTGCCTTCGATGGAGATCGGCGCGGATGCCACGATGCTGCTCCTCGCCACCGGCATCATCGGCGCCACCGTGATGCCGCACAACCTGTACCTGCACTCGGCCCTGGTGCAGTCGAGGAATCCGGGCGCCGAGCGACGATCGGCGATCCGCTATGCCACTGCCGACTCCTGCATCGCGCTGGTCATCGCCATGGGCATCAATTGCGCGCTCCTGGTGCTCGCGGCCAGTGCCTTCCATGCCAGAGGCGCGGGGGAGGTGGCGGAGCTCTCGCGCGCCTACGAGCTGCTTTCGCCGATGCTGGGAACGACTTTGGCCGCGACGGCGTTCGCCGTGGCGCTGCTGGCCTGCGGGGTGAGCTCGACGGTGACCGGGACGCTTGCCGGCCAGGTGGTCATGGAGGGCTTTCTCGAGCTGCGCCTGCCGCCCTGGCTGCGGCGCCTGGCGACACGCGCCGTCGCCATCGTGCCCGCCGTGATCGCCGGCGCGCTTTATGGCGAGTCCGGCATCGCCAAGCTCCTGGTGGCGAGCCAGGTGGTGCTCTCGCTGCAGCTGCCGTTCGCGGTGATACCGCTCGTCGCGCTGACGGGCTCGAAGCGCGTAATGAAAGACCACGCCGCGCCGGCGTGGATGGCGATTGCCGCCTGGCTGCTCGCAGGCCTCATTGTGGCGATCAACGGCTTGATGCTCTATCAGGTATTCCTGACATAACGAGGAAAAGTGAAAAACCAAGACACATTGCGAGAACTCGCCGAGATCACGCCCCGGAGCGATACCCGAGACGTGCTGGCACATGCCACGCGGGAGGCGAAGGGGCTCCAAGACTACTTCGTCGTGGACATCGACGCCCACGTCACCGAGACCGCCTTCTGGGGCGAGATCGTCGACCGCATCGACGACGAGGTCATCCAGTACATGGCCAAGTCTTTCCGCGAAAAGGCCGGCAGCCCGCCCGGGCTGCTCAATCATCGCCCGGGCATGGTGTTCCAGGACGTCTATGGCCGCATCCCGCACCAGACGGGGCTGCTGGAAGCCACCGAGGAGGACGGCACGCACCGCATGATCCAACTCGTGCGCCGCGCCATGGACTCGATGGGCATCGACCTGCAGGTCATCTTCCCCACGCCGATGCTGCTGCTCGGCATGCACCCGCAGGCCGAAATCGAGGCGGCGCTCGGACGCGCGTTCAACCGCTGGATGACCGAAGTCATCCTGCCGCAGGAGCCCAGGATCAAGGGCCTGGCCTACCTGCCCTTCAACGACCCCGAGGCCGCCTACCAGGTGGCCCGCGACTTCGTCGACAAGCCCGGCATCATCGGCTTCACCGTAACTTCGACGCGCAACCGCCCGGTGCACGACAACAGCTACATGCGCCTGTATTCGCTGCTCGAGGAGAGCGGCAAGCCGCTCACCTTCCACTCCGGGTTCCATTGGGACGATCCGTCGCTCCTGCAGATGAACCGCTTCATCTCCATGCACGCCATCACCTTCGTGCACTACAACCTGATCCACCTCACCAACTGGGTGATCAACGGCCTGCCCGAGCGCTTTCCGAAGCTGAAGGTGGTGTGGGTGGAATCGGGACTCGCGTGGGTCCCTTTCATCATGCAGCGCCTGGATTTCGAGTACCACATGCGGCCTTCGGAGGCGCCGCTGCTCAGGCGGCCACCCTCGGAGTACATCCGCGAGATGTTCTTCACCAGCCAGCCGCTCGAGCGCAACAACCTCAAGCTGACCGAAGCCACCTTCGAGGCGATCGATGCGCAAAAGCAGCTGCTGTACTCGTCGGACTGGCCGCACTGGGACTTCGACCTGCCGAGCTCGGTCACCACGCTGCCCTTCCTGACCGAGCAGGCCAAGCGCCAGATCCTCGGCCTGAACGCCGCGCGCCTTTTCAACCTGCCTGTCAAACGGATGAAACCCCATGCAAAAGATGCCTAGCACCGATTTCGTTGCTGCCGCAGCCGAGGCGATGCGCCGCGGCGAGCCGGACGCCATCTCCGACGAAGAGCTGCGCGAGGTGTTCACATGTGCGGTCAAGCTCGGCTTCGCAAAGCTCGAGGCGCGCGGCGAGGTGCCGGCGCTGCTGGCTGCCGAGGACGTTACCGCCACCGAGGTGGTCGTCGCCGTGTCGGAGATGATCCGCGCCGCCAACCTCAACCTGCTCGATGTCGCCATGTGGTTCCGCCGCCCGCTTCCCAGTGTCGAGGGCGCCTCTCCGAGGTCCGCGCGATGACCCCGGTCCTGGTCGGCAAGGTCTCGGAGTTCAAGCCGCGCGAGCGCAGGGTGGTGGTGGCCAACGGTCGCGAGGTGGGCGTGTTCCGGCTCGGGCCCGACTTCTTCGCCTGGGAGAATTCGTGTGCCCATGCCGGCGGCCCGGTGTGCCAGGGCAAGGTGGTGAACCGCGTCGAGGAGCGCATTGGCGCGGACAAGCGCAGCCTCGGCTTCCAGTTCTCGAGCACGCAGGTGAACATCGTGTGCCCCTGGCACGGCTACGAGTATGACATCCGCACCGGCTGCCACCAGGGCAACCCCGCCGTGCGTCTGAAATCCGTCCCCCTCGAGGTCCGCGGCGACGAGGTCTATCTCCTGATCTAATTGGGGTCCATGGCACCCCTGCGCCTCGCGCGGCAAGAGGTCGAGGCCGAGCGCCGAGCCGACGGCGCCATCCTCCTGCGCGCGACGCGAGCGCTCGACGCCTATCCGCGCCACCTCCTCGAGCGCCTGCGCTTCTGGGCCGAGCGCGCGCCCGGCCGCGTCCTGTTCGCGCAGCGGGAGGCTTCCGGCGGCTGGCGCACCATCACCTATTCGCAAGCATTGGATTCTTCCCGGAAAGTCGGCCAATTTCTCCTCGGGAAGAATCTTTCCCCCGAACGACCGCTCGTCGTGCTGTCGGGCAACGACATCGAGCACGCGCTGCTGCACCTCGGGGCAATGTACGTCGGCGTGCCCTATGCGCCGGTGTCGCCGGCCTACTCGCTGCTCTCCACCGATTTCGCGAAGCTGCGCTTCATCCGCGACCTGCTCACGCCCGGCCTGGTGTACGCGAAAGGCGCGCAGTTCCGGCCTGCGCTCGAGGTCTTCAAGGGGATCGAGGTGCTGGAGCGCTTCGACGATGCCCTTCATGAGAATTTTCTTCAGGAAGCGGAAACGGCGCACGCCCGCGTGGGCCCCGACACCATCGCCAAGTTCCTGTTCACCTCCGGCTCGACCGGCGCGCCGAAGGCGGTCATCAACACGCAGCGCATGTGGTGCTCGAACCAGTCCATGATCGCCTCGATGTTCGCGTTCTTCCGCGACGAGCCGCCGGTGATCGTCGACTGGGCGCCGTGGCACCACACCGCGGCGGGCAACCACGACCTGGGCCTCGTCATCTACAACGGCGGCTCCTACTACATCGACGAAGGCAAGCCGATGCCCGGCGCCATCGAGGCGACGGTGCGCAACCTGCGCGAGATCGCGCCGACGTGGTACTTCAACGTGCCCAAGGGGTACGAGGCCCTGCTGCCCTACCTCCGGAAGGACGAGGCGCTCAGGAAGAACTTCTTCAGGCGGCTGAACGTGCTGTGGTTCGCCGGCGCGGCGATCGCGCAGCACGTGTTCGACGAGATCAAGGCGCTCGCGCGCGAGGCGCGCGGCGAGCCGGTCCCGTTCCTCACCGGCCTGGGCTCGACCGAGACCGCGCCCTACGCGATGGGCCGCATGTGGGAGAGCGACGACGCCACGAACATGGGGCTGCCGCCGCCGGGCGAGGAGATGAAGCTCGTGCCCATCTCGGGCAAGTACGAGATGCGCCTGAAGGGGCCGAACATCACGCCGGGCTACTGGCGCCAGCCCGAGCTCACCAGGGCGGCCTTCGACGACGAAGGCTTCTACCGGCTCGGGGATGCTTTTGTTTTTTCCGACGAGAAGAAACCAGAGGCGGGCCTCCTTTTCCGCGGCCGCATCGCCGAGGACTTCAAGCTCTCGACCGGCACCTGGGTGCACGTGGGCCCCTTGCGCGCGCGCTTCATCGAGCATTTCGCGCCGCTGGTGCGCGACGTGGTGTTCGCCGGCGAGGCGAGGAGCGACCTGGGCGCCCTGATCTTTCCGGCCGGGAACGCCCCGAAAGAGGAATTCCTTGCGAAACTGAAGTCCTTCGAAAGCACCGGCAGCTCGAACAGGGTGGCGCGCGCCATCGTGCTGGAGGAGCCGCCCTCGCTCGACGCGGGCGAGATGACCGACAAGGGCTCGATCAACCAGCGCGCCGTGCTCTCCAGGAGGAAGGACCTCCTGGACGAACTCTATCGCGATCCCCCCTCGAAGAGAGTCCTATGGATCTGAAAGACCTGGTGGCCATCGACGTCCATACCCACGCCTGGAAGTCGGCGCTGCAGGTCGGCGACGCGCCGACCGAGTCGCAGGAGGCGATGGGGCGCTATTTCCGCTACCAGCCGCAGCACCAGACGGTGCCGGAGATGGCCGAGATGTACCGCAAGCTGAAGATGGGCTTCGTCGTCTTCACCGTCGACGGCGAGAAGGGCGCGAGCCGCAAGATCACCAACGAGGAGATCGCCGAGCTCGCGCACCAGCACTCCGACGTGGCGATCCCGTTCGCGAGCATCAACCCGCACCGCGGCAAGGAAGGGGTTCTTCAAGCCCGCCGTCTCATCAAGGACTACGGCGTGAAGGGGTTCAAGTTCCATCCGTCGGTGCAGGATTTCTTCCCGAACGACCGCATGGCTTATCCGCTCTACGAGGCGATCGCCGAGGCGAAGCTGCCGGCGCTCTTCCACACCGGCCAGACCGGCGTCGGCGCCGGCACGCCCGGCGGGGGCGGCATCCGCCTCAAGTACTCGCACCCGATGCTGCTCGACGACGTGGCGGCGGATTTCCCCGACATGCCGATCATCCTCGCGCATCCTTCGTTCCCCTGGCAGGAGGAGGCGCTTTCGGTGGCGACGCACAAGCCGCAGGTCTACATCGACCTCTCCGGCTGGTCGCCGAAGTACTTCCCGCCGATCCTCGTGCAGTACGCGAACACGCTGCTCAAGGACAAGATCCTGTTCGGCTCGGACTATCCGGTGATGAGCCCGGAGCGCTGGATGGCAGACTTTGAAAAATTAAATATAAAAGCAGAAGTACGCCCGCTCATCATGAAGGAGAACGCCGCGCGGCTGCTGCGCCTGGAGTAGCGCGCACCGCCCAGGCGCGCGCCGTCAGCGCGATCGAGCCGTCCGGCCGCGCGGGCAGGCGCTGCCGGAGCTGCTCGCGCAGGCGCGTCCTCGCCGCCTCGTCGAGGGACATCGTGTATGCCGGCGCCGGTCCCTGGCCGCCGAGGAAGGGCTGCCAGTAATCGTCGAAGCTCTCGAACGGCGTCGGTACGTCGAGGGCCACGGTGAGGACCTCCTTCAGCCCGGCGCCGGTGAAAAGCTGCGCGAGCGCCTCGGGGCGGCACAGCGGAAAGCGCAGCCCTTCGTCGAGCGCGGCGGCCGCGGGGTTGAGCGCCACCGCGGCGTCCCAGAACACGCGCATCAGCTCCATCTTGCCGGCGTAGTCCCATACGTACGCCGCGAGCGTGCCGCCGGGGCGCGTCACCCGCGCCATCTCGGCGAGCGCGGCACGCGGGTCGGGGACGAAATTCAGGACCAGGCCCGACACCACGGCGTCGAAGGCGCCATCATCGAACGGCAGTGCCGTGGCGCTGCCGCCGCGCAGGTCGGCGCGGCCGCCGAGGTTCTGCTTCGCCGCCTTCAGGAATCCCTCCGATGGCTCGGCGCCGGCGAGCGAAGCAGGCGAGCACTGGTCGGCGATCGCCGAGCACAGCGCGCCGGTGCCGCATCCGACGTCCAGCCAGCGCTGGCCGGGCGCAAGGGCGAGCCAGGAGAGGAAGCGCGGCGCGACGCGCCGGCTCCAGCGGCCGACGTAGCGCTCGTAGGGATCGCCGCGCTCCCAGGTGTCCGAGACGGCAGGCATGCGGCATCATGCGCTCCCGGCGGCAACTTGGGAACGGGGAACGTTCCGCGCGCCCCCCGATCTGAAAAAGCGATGCCGATCAGACAGGAAATCAGCGAAGGCCGCGTGCCGGTCAAGGCCTACACCGGCGAGATCGAGCCGCAGGCGCGCGCGCAGCTCGTCAACATCTCCAGGCTGCCGATCGTGCACCACCACGTCGCGGCGATGCCCGACGTGCACCTCGGCATCGGCGCGACGGTGGGCTCGGTCATCCCGACGCGCCAGGCGATCATCCCCGCGGCGGTCGGGGTCGACATCGGCTGCGGCATGATGGCCGCGCGCCTTTCCCTGACCGCGAAAGACCTGGACGAGAAGTCGCTGACGAAGGTCTTCAACCAGATCTCGCGCGACGTGCCCGTGGGCTTCGAGCAGCACGACGAGCGGGATGTGCGCGCCGAGGCGGTAAAGCCTTTCAAAAGAAAACTTTTTTCCATACTGCAAAAGCACCCCGCCGTGCAGAAACGCGTCGGCAAGAACTCCCACTGGACGCGCCAGATCGGCACGCTGGGCGGCGGCAACCACTTCATCGAGGTGTGCCTGGACGAGGCGGGCGGCGTGTGGGCGATGCTGCACTCGGGAAGCCGCGGCATCGGCAACGCCATCGGCACCTACTTCATCGAGCTCGCGAAGCGCGATTCTGAAAAGTCAGGCGTTCATTTACCGGACAGGGATCTGGCCTATTTCCCCGAGGGCGCGCAGCATTTCGACGACTACGTCGAAGCGGTGGGCTGGGCGCAGGACTACGCCCGCGCCAACCGCGAGGAGATGATGGACCTCGTGATCGAGGCGATGCGCCGGCACCTGCCGTCCTTCGAGGTGATGCGCGAAGCGGTCAACTGCCACCACAACTACGTCGAGCGCGAGCGCCACTACGGCGAGGACGTGTGGCTCACGCGCAAGGGCGCGATCCGCGCCCGCGCCGGCGAGCTCGGCATCATCCCCGGCAGCATGGGGGCGAGGAGCTACATCGTGCGCGGCAAGGGCTCGGCCGAGAGCTTCGACTCTTGCGCGCACGGCGCCGGCCGCAGGATGAGCCGCAACGCCGCCCAGAAGTGTTTTTCAGTACAGGATTTGCAGCAACAGACGCATGGTGTCATCTGCAGGAAGGATAAGGGGGTCATCGACGAGATCCCGGGCGCCTACAAAGACATCGACGAAGTGATGGCGAACCAGTCGGACCTGGTCGAAGTGGTGCACACTCTCAAGCAGGTCCTTTGCGTGAAAGGCTAGCGATGCGACGAAGGCACCTCCTGGGCGCCGCGCTCCTCCTCCCCCTCGAGGGACTGGCCCAGACCTGCGGCGTCATCACCCCGCGCCAGACCGAGGGCCCTTTTTTCAAAACGGATACGCCCAAGCGCATCTCCCTGGTCGAGCCAAATTTTCGCGGAACAAGACTGGTCCTCGAGGGGCAGGTCCTGTCGCCGCAGTGCAAGCCGGTGCCGAACGCGCTGCTCGACTTCTGGCACGCGGACGAGCAGGGCGCCTACGACAACAAGGGCTTTCGCTACCGCGGCCACCAGTACACCGACGCGCAGGGCCGCTACCGGCTGGAAACGATCGTGCCGGCCGAATACCCGGGCCGCACGCGGCATATCCACGTCAAGGCGCAGGCGCAGGGACGGCGCGTGCTGACCACGCAGCTGTACTTTCCGGAAGACCCGGCGAACGCGCGCGACTTCCTCTACCGGCCGGAGCTCGCCATGAAGATGGCGAAGCGCGGCGAGGCCGCGTTCGACTTCGTCATCGACGCCTGACGCGCCGCTAGCGCCGGCCGTCGTACCAGACCGAGCAGTCCTCGCGCCGGCGAAGCGTGCGCCCGCCGGTGGCGAAGGTCTTGAGCAGGAAGCCGAGGTGCTCGTGCCAGCGGTACAGGCGGGCCTTGCGGTCGCTGGTGTGCAGCGGATGGCGGTGCAGGATGGCGATGCGGCGGCCGCGGCGGCGCGCCAGGCGCTTGAGCCGGCGGAAGAGGTCGAGCTCCTCCCCGGCGTACAGGTCTTCGCTGAAGCCGCCCACCTCGCGGAAGGCGCTCGCCTCGCAGAAGATGAAGGAGCCCGCCGCCCAGCGCATGAGGCGGCTGGTGGCGTTCCAGAGCGCCAGCCAGAAGCGCACGAAGAGCTCGCGCGACTCGAACTGCACCGTCGCGCCGCCGGCAAGGCAACGCTCCGAAGCAATCTCCTCGAGCGTTTCCGAAAGAAGCTCTTTGCTGGGAAGCGAATCCGCATCGACGAAGAGCAGCCACTCGCCTGTGGCCGCCGCGGCGCCGCGGTTGCGCGCGCGTGAGATCTGGTTGACGGGCTCGAACACGACCGTCGCACCTGCGGCGCGGGCGATTTCCGCCGTGCGGTCGGTCGAGTTGTTGTCGCAGACGATCAGCTCGAAGGGGGGTGGAACCCTTTCCTTCAGGTTGACGAGCGTCGCGGGGAGCAGGCGCTCCTCGTTGAAGGCCGGAACGATGACCGAGAGCTTCACGCTCCCAGTTTAAGCGGCGCGGCGTGCCCTCAGGATGGGTTCGACCTCGTCGGCCGGGCCGGCGGCGGCGAAGAGCTCGCCCTGGCAGACGCGGCAGCCTGCCTCGGCGAGGAACTCGCGCTGTGCCAGGTTCTCGACGCCCTTGGCGATGATGTCGAAGTTGAGGCCGCGGCCCAGCGCGATGAGGGCGCGCGCGAGGCCGGCGCGCTCGGCGTCGTGCGGCACCCCGGCGAGGAGCTTGCGGTCGATGCACACCGCGCTCGCGCGCAGGCGCTGCAGCAGCGGTAGCGAGGCGTAGCCGGTGCCGAAATCGTCCACGCCGAGGCGCGCCCCGCTCGCGATCACGTCCTCGAGCGCCGCCTCGAGCCCCTCGGGCGCCTCGCGCAGCACCGACTCGGCGACCTCGATCAACAGCGACTGCGCGGGCAGGCCGCTCTCCTCGAGCGCGCTGCGCACGTGCTCGGCGAGGCTGCCGTGGCGCAGCTGCCGCGAGGTGACGTTCATCGCCACGCTGAGCGGCTTGATGCCGGCCTCGAGCCAGCGCCGGCCCTGCGCGCAGGCTTCGCGCAGCGCCCAGGCGCCGATCGGCACCAGCAGCCCGGTATCGTCGGCGAGCGGCAGGAACGCCTCGGGCGAGAGCACGCCGTAGCGCGGGTGGCGCCAGCGCAGCAGCGCCTCGGCGCCGACCACCTGGCGCGTCGCGATGTCGATGCGCGGCTGATAGACGAGGAAGAGCTCGCCGCGCTCGAAGCCGGCGCGCAGGTCCGCGGCGAGCGCCGCGGCGGCGGCGGCGTCCTCGTTCAGCAGCACCGAGAAGTACTGGTAGCGGCTGCGGCCAAGGTCCTTGGCGCGGTACATGGCCGCATCGGCGAGGCGCAGCAGCGTGGCGACGTCCTCGCCGTCCTGCGGCACGCAGGCGATGCCGATGCTCGCGCCCGATTCGACGTGGTGGTCGCCGATCCGGTACGTCTTGGAGAGCTCGTGCAGGAGCTTCTGCGCCACCGCGGCGGCCTCGCGCGGCTCGGCGATGTTCTGCAGCAGCACGCAGAACTCGTCGCCGCCGATGCGGGCGATGAAGTCCTCGCCGCGCACCGAGGCGCGCAGGCGCGAGGCGATGACCTTGAGCAGCCCGTCGCCGACGTCGTGGCCGAGGCTGTCGTTCACCTGCTTGAAGTTGTCGAGGTCGAGGAACAGGAAGGCGGCGGTCTTGCCGTGGCGGCGCGCGTGCGAAACCGCCTCGCGCGCGCGGTCGGCGAACATCGCGCGGTTGGGCAAGCCGGTCAGCGTGTCATGGTGGGCGAGGAATTCCAGTCGCCGCGCGTCGTGCTGCAGCTGGATGGCGGCGAAGCGCAGGTCCTCCTGCGCGCGCTTTAGGGCGCTCACGTCGTTGGCGAGCATGTAGAAGCCGAGCGACTTGCGCCCCGGCCCGAGGTGCGGCACGCACGAGACCTGCAGCATGCGCCGCCGCTCGCCCTCGCCAGCGGCAAACTCGAACTCGACGGGGGAGCCGGCGAGCACCCGCTCGATGTGCGGCCGGATGCGCGCGTAGGCCTCGTCGCCGAACACTTCCGCGAGGGTGCGCCCGCGCATCTTCTCGTGCTCGAGGCCGAGCCAGTCGCCGTAGGTGCGGTTGCTGAAGCGGTAGCGCTGCTCGCGGTCGACGTAGGCGATCAGCGCCGGCACATTGTCGGCGACCATGCGCAGGCGCTCCTCGCTCTCGCGGCGCGCCGCCTCCGCTTCCTCGGTGCGCCGCGCCGAGCGGCGCGTCGACAGCACCGAGGCGGCGAGCAGCACCGCCGCGCCGGCCACCAGCAGGTGCAGCACGATCTCGCTCGGCCAGGGAGCCGCCCCCGAGAGCCAGTCGCGCGTGCCGGTGAAGATCTCGACCCCGGCGACGATGAGCAGGATGAGCGCGCCGGCGACGACGAAAGCGGGAACCATGAACCCGTTATCTTCGCGCCCCGCGGCGCACCCGGCAACGACTTTCGCGCGCGCTGTAGCTGAAATCAGTACAGCGCCGTCGCCAATTTCCTACGGTATTCCGACACGAGGTCGGGCTCGCCCGCGGCGAGCGTGAACAAATGTAGCAATTGCGTCCGCGCCTCGCCGTCGCGCCAGTCCTTGTCCTGACGCACGATCTCCACGAGCCCGTCCATCGCCTCGCGATAGCGCCGCTGCCCGGCGTGCAGGCGCGCGAGGGCGAGCCGCGCCTCGAGGTCGCGCGGGTCGGCGGCGAGCTTCGCCTCGAGCGCCGCTTCGTCGCCGCCGCCGCGCGCGAAGCCGATCGCCGCGCGCAGCGCCTCGACGCGCGCGTCCCAGTCGATGTTCGGCGGGATCGTATCGAGCAGCTTCTCCGCCTCCTCGTGCTTCCCGGAATGGATCAGCTTTTCTGCCTCTGCAAGGTTGTTCTCGTGAACCGACGGAAAGAGCTTCTCGACGAAGGCGCGCACCTGGCCCTCCGGGAGCGCGCCGACGAACTGCGCCACCGGCTTGCCGCCGCGGAAGGCCACCACGTACGGGATCGAGCGCACGTTGAAGGCCGCGGCGAGCTCTTGGTTCTCGTCGGAGTTCACCTTGACCAGCCTGAAGCGCCCGGCGTACTCGCGCTCGAGCTTCTCGAGGATCGGGCCGAGCGTGCGGCACGGGCCGCACCACGGCGCCCAGAAATCCACCACCACCGGCGTGGTTGCCGAAGCCTCAAGGATGTCCTTCTCGAAATTCAGGGTGTCGCGCTGAGAGTCCATGACGGAAACATGGGGGCCTTGATGCGATAATGCAAGCTTCACGCCGCCACAACAAAAGAGAAATGACTTACGTCGTCACTGAAGACTGCCTGAAGTGCAAGTACATGGACTGCGTCGAGGTGTGCCCCGTCGATTGCTTCTACGAGGGCGAGAACATGCTCGTCATCCATCCCGACGAGTGCATCGACTGCGGCGTCTGCGAGCCCGAGTGCCCGCCCAAGGCGATCCTGCCCGACTCCGACGGCAAGGCGGAGAAGTGGCTCAAGCTCAACGCCGACTTCGCGGTGAAGTGGCCCAACATCACGCGCAAGGGCACGCCGCCGCCCGACGCCGACGCCCACAAGGACGAGCCGGGCAAGTTCGAGAAGTACTTCACCGAAAGCCCCGGCAAGGGCGAGTAGGGCCGTCCTAGAGCTGCTTGCGCAGCTCGGTCTTCAGGACTTTTCCGTAGTTGTTCTTGGGCAACGACTCCACGAAGCGGTACTCGCGCGGGCGCTTGAAGCGCGCGATGTTGTCGAGGCAAAGCTTCTCAAGATCCTGGGGTGAGATGTCCGCTTTTCGAACCACGAAAGCCACTACCTCTTCCCCCCATTCCGCGTGCGGCCGGCCGACCACCGAGCATTCCGCGACGGCGGGATGGCGCAGCAGCACCTCCTCGATCTCGCGCGGGTAGATGTTGCTGCCGCCCGAGATGATCATGTCCTTGGAGCGGTCCTTGATGCTGAGGAAGCCCTGCGCGTCCATGGCGCCGACGTCGCCGGTGTGCAGCCAGCCGCCGCGCTTCGCTCTTGCGGTCGCCTCCGGGTTCTGCCAGTAGCCCGCCATCACGCAGTCGGAGCGCGTCACGATCTCGCCGATCTCGCCGATGGGCAGCTCGCGATCTTCGCCATCGAAGATCCTGACCTCGACGCCGGTGCGAGGGATGCCGGCGGTCGCAAGCAGATGTGCGTATTCCTTGCTGTGAAGACTTTGAGGCAGACCCGTTATCGTCATCGGCGCCTCGCCCTGGCCGTAGAGCTGGTACAGGCGCGGGCCGAAGAGCTCGATCGCGCGCAGCGCGTCGGCGACGTACATCGGCGCGCCGCCGTAGACGATGGTCTTCAGCTTCTTCGGCGTGCGCGCGGCGCGGCTGGAGAGCAGGCGTACCACCATGGTCGGCGCGGCGAAGAAGGAGCTCCCCGGCCAGTGGTCGAGCAGATCGAAGATCTCCTCGGGGTCGAAGCCGCCGCTCTCGGGGATCACGTTCGCCGCGCCCGCGGCAAAATGCGGCAGGGCATAGCAGCCCGAGCCGTGCGAGAGCGGCGCCGGGTGCAGGATGGTGTCGCCCGGGCCGAGCGCGTCGATGTCCGCGAAGTACGCGTGCGTCTGGAACATCAGGTTGCGGTGCGTGAGCACCGCGCCCTTGGGCACGCCGGTCGTGCCGCTCGTGTAGAAGAGCCACGCCGCATCGTCCGGGTCGACGTCCGCCGGCGCTGCGGCGTCCAGCATCAGCCGATCGATCTCCTTCGCTGCCATTCCTTTCGGAATGGAGGAAGAAATTTCCGGCGTCACGAAGCACGCCCTGGCGCCGGAGTTCTCCAGGATGTAGGCGAACTCCTTCGCGTGCAGCTTGGCGTTCATCGGCACCGCGGTGAGCCCGGCGTGCCAGCAGGCGAAGAGGATCTGGTGGTACTCCGGGCAGTTCTTCATGGCGAGCGCCACGCGATCGCCGCTTTTCAGCGACAGCTTTTCCTTCAGGCCGGAGGCGAGGCGGGCGACGCGGGCGGCCAGCTCCCCGTACGTGAGGACGGTCCGCGTTCCCAGCGCGAGCGCCGGCTGGTCAGGCAGCCAGCGGGCGCTGCGCAGAAGCAGATGAGCGAGGTTCATTCAGGTCGAAGAAGCGGCGGGCGTTGCGGGTGGTTTCGGCGGCGATCTCTTCCTCGGGGCGGCCGAGGGCACGCGCCACCGCGCGCAGGATGTGCGGCAGGAAGGCCGGCTCGTTGCGCCGCGCCTTGGGCTGCGGCTTCATGTCGCGCGGCACGAGGTACGGCGAGTCGGTCTCGAGCAGCAGGCGCTCGCGCGGGATCTCCCGCACCAGCTTGAGCAGGTGCGTGCCGCGCCGCTCGTCGCAGATCCAGCCGGTGATGCCGATGTAGAGGCCGAGGTCGAGGTAGGCGTGCAGCTCGTCCTTCTCGCCGGTGAAGCAATGCGCAACTGCTTTCTCCGGCTTGTGAGAACGAATGATTTCTGAAAACCTGGGATAGGCATCCCGCGAATGCAGGAAGAGCGGCTTGCCGAGCTCGATGCCGAGCTCGAGCTGCGCCACGAACCATTTCTCCTGGTCGGGGTGCGGCGAGTAGTTGCGGTTGAAGTCCAGGCCGCATTCGCCGATGGCGACCACGCGGGCATGCTTTGCGGCTTCTTTCAGTTTGTCGATGGTGTGTGCATCGCACTCCCGCGCGTGGTGTGGATGCACGCCGGCAGTGGCGTACAGCCCGTGCTCCTCCGCGAGCATCGAGGCATGGAGGCTCTCGCCGACCGTCGTACCGGTGATGATGATGCTCTCCACTCCGGCCTGGCGCGCGCGCGCCACGACCTCCGCGACGTCGTCGCGGAATGCGGCATGCGTGAGGTTGGCGCCGATGTCGATCACAGCTTCTTCAGCCGGTAGAGGAGCTCGAGCGCCTCGCGCGGGGAGAGCT
>Ga0209592_1000071_pt1 | contig 24184 bp, 21 predicted proteins | sample PPLLak2March2015_2_FD_187251 | JGI IMG/M metagenome (GOLD analysis project Ga0209592, IMG submission 187251) | Freshwater sediment microbial communities from Prairie Pothole Lake near Jamestown, North Dakota, USA - PPLs Lake P8 Core (3) Depth... | ecosystem: Environmental > Aquatic > Freshwater... | reverse complement strand
AAGCTTGGGAGGACGTTGAAAAGGCACAAGACTTTGGCCACACCATTCCCGCTGAATTTCTCGATGATCTTCGCAGGGCTTCTGGTAGAAGTAATTAAAGATGGGTTGCTGAAAGAGTGAACATGGGATCTCTTGCCCGAATGCAAAATTGTAAGCAGTCATGAATAGTTTTCGCTATCCTGTTTACGATGAACTCCATTATATCTAAATTCAATCTAACCGAGGGAGAGCCATGATCCTCTGCCCATCTGCTGCCAGCGGAGCTAAAAGCCATTAGACTCGTTGCTCGCCTCCTTTTTTTCCTCTTTATATTTTAGTTTAGGCGCCTCAATCATAACTGTTACGCCTGGCGGGACCGAGCGGGTCAACCACACATTGCCTCCGATAATCGAGCCGGCCCCAACAACCGTCTCACCCCCTAGAATGGTGGCGCCAGCATAGATGGTGACGTGGTCTTCGATGGTTGGGTGGCGTTTCATCTTTCTAAGCGTATCTCCTTTTTCTTCCATGGGAAGGCTGAGCGCCCCCAGGGTAACCCCTTGATAGACTCTGACGAATTCGCCAATCATACTGGTCTCCCCAATCACAACCCCTGTCCCGTGGTCGATGAAGAAATGCCGGCCGATGACGGCTCCCGGGTGGATATCAATACCGGTGACGCTATGGGCATACTCCGTCATCATCCTTGGAATCAAAGGAACTTCCTGAATGTGAAGCTCATGGGCGAGACGGTAGGTTGTGATAGCCATGATGCTCGGGTAACCAAAGATAATTTCATCAAGGCTTTTTGCAGCAGGATCTCCCTGGTAGGCTGCTCTAACGTCTTCGGCAAGAATTTTTCTGAGATCTTTCAGTTTTTTTAACAAGGCAAGGGCTTCCTTTTGTCCTCTTTCTGAGCAAGAGGTACAGACCATCTGATGGCGACGGCATTCATGACGGATACTCAGGGTGATCTGCCTGGATAGCAGTTCAAAAAGGCTATTTATTTCGATGCCCATCTGGTAGGCCAGATTGAAACGATCCACCTCATGCTCCCCAAAATAACCGGGGAAGAGGACCTTCTTAAGTCGTTCAACGATCTCAATCACGACCCCTCGAGAGGGCAATCCTACCAGGTTCAGGTGATGCACGGTATCCACGTCCTGGCAACTTTCTACCAAGCCAGAGACAATCTCTGGAAGTTCCTGACGAAACAACGGGGGCAGTTCACATTCCACATGGTCAGTCTCGGACGAGAAAAGCTCTTCTGCAGGGCATTCGCAATTAATTTTTTTCATTTTGCCGATGACTCCTTTCCGGGAAATCCTTCTCTTCCATAGAAGGTCAATTCATTTAACTCTAAGCTACGGTTGGGTAAATTTCTAGAGAAATAATTTAGAATCTCTAGGGAAAACTCTTCCATTTTACACTTTCTCTGCGGCAATGGACATTCCTAAAAGATTTATGTGAATTGTCATGAATTTTTTGCAGTTTCGACAATTGACACGAATTGAGGTCTTGATACTTTTAGGCATGAAAATTGCCTTACGTAACGAGGGATGGAACGCACAATCTCCAATGACACCCTCTTCATAGACATCATCGTTGGAGCAGTCTTGCTTTGGTTCATGTTAGTCAGCCTGGAGATCCTTTAAATGAGGGTGCCCCGACCTCATTCGTTTCCCAGAATGCAGTAGCTCTTTTACCTATTTCCTGAGAAGGGATTAGGAACTTTTGTGGAAATCCTTTCCAACTTTATTTTTTTATCGAAAATCGGAGTTTTTGAAAATGAACGTGATTTTCAGAACTTGTCGTGATAGAAATGACCTGGCATAAGAATTGCTTTCTTAGAATCCTGTTCGTACCAAAACGATAAGCGGAGTAAGTATCAATAGAGATACATCCTCCACCAGAGGAAGGGCAGGGGGCAGTCCCCTGACTCCGCTCCAAAATAATTTTACTTGAGGCAGAAGTTTTTAATGTAACTTGATATTGAGTCCTCATAGAACAAAAAGGCAGGGTCAAAAATGGCCCTGCCTTTTTGTTATCTGCATGTGAAGCTCCCCGCCCACAAGGCGGGGCTTACGGGGTACGTTCCGGGCAGCCAGTAATCGTTACCACTCAACGTGGTGCCGGATTGAACATGAGCGGGATGCTCTCTGCTTTGTCCAAAGTCCAGGTGCTGTTCTTTTCTTGACACAGGATCTTCCTTTCCGTATACTTAGTTCGCCCGAAAGAGGTAGAAAGAACAATCAGGGCATGTTTTGGAGCGAGCTTACAGTTTAGATCAATTTCATGAGAAAGGGGAGAATGGCATGAAGCGTTACACAAAGGCGTATATACCTTACGGGGGGTACTATTCAACCCCTTTCTGCCGTTGGCAGGGGAGTATGCAGTACGACAACGCAATCACGTTGGGAGCCAATACCGCCAGAAGATGGTTTCTGGAGAAGAAAATCGATCCCACGATTGTCGACTACCTTTATTTTGGGACCACTGTGGCTCAGCACCACTGGTTTTACGCTCACCAGTGGTCCGGCGCCATACTGACAGACGACAAGAAATATGTTCCGGGCCTCTTTATTCACCAGGCCTGCTCGACCTCCACGACGATTTTAAACCTCTGCGCGTTGAATTTGGAGGTGGGGGCTTACGAGGTGGGCTTTGGCCTGATGAGCGACCGCTGTTCAAACGGGCCCCACACCACGTGGGCCGATCCTTTGGGTCCGGGAGGCCAGCCCGACAGGGAAGACTGGAATATGGACAACTTCAGTGGAAATCCCCGCGTGCCCGTCGCCATGGTGGAGACCGCCGAGAACGTGGCCAAGGAAGTAGGCATCACCAAGGAGGAGTGCGACGCTTTGGTCCTGAGGCGCTATGAACAATATCAGACGGCGCTCGCCAATAATAGGGCATTCCAGAAGCGCTACATGTTCCCCGCTCAGGTCACCGTTAATAAGAAACAGACTAAACTGATCGATCAAGACGAGGGTTGGACCCCTACGACAGCCGAGGGTCTGGCCAAACTGAAACCGGTGAGGCCCGGGGGCGTCCACAGCTTTGGCGCCCAAACTTTCCCCGCGGACGGCAATTGCGGCATCATCGTGACGACGAGGGATAAGGCCAAAGCACTCAGCGCAGATCCCAAGATAGAAGTACAGATCGTCTCCTACGGCTTTGCACGGGTGAAGCCGGCATACATGCCGGCAGCGCCTGTTCCAGCTGCCGAAATGGCCCTTGCCACCGCAGGCCTGAAGATCACGGACATGAAGGCTATCAAGACCCATAACCCCTTTGCCACAAATGACCTCAACTTAGCCAAGAAAATGGGCGTGGATGTCATGAAGTTCAACAACTATGGATCGTCTCTGATCTACGGCCACCCTCAGGGACCCACTGCAGGCAGAGGGATCATCGAGATGGTAGAAGAGGTGGTGCTTCTCGGCGGTGGCTACGGTCTCTTTACGGGTTGTGCAGCAGGAGACACTGCAGCCGCGTTGATTCTTAAGGTTGGTTAAATCTCTTCGGGGGAATTAACCTACCCGGTTTTCCTATGGGCCGTTGTTCCACCGGAGCAACGGCCCTTTTCGGCTGGCCCCTTTCGTGTGCCTCTGGAGGGCTCGGTTGAAAAGCAGAGGCAACACGAATTCCGGATCAAAAAAGCGAAGGGGTGAAATCCATCCTCCGAAGACCTGATCCCACGGTTTTCTCCTATCCCCTTGCATCCTGGAAAGCGATCATTATGTTAATAGTAGGAAAGGGGATTTCCAATATGGATAAAATGATTAGCTGCAAAGATTTTGAGCCCGGTTGCACTTTCACGGCTTGTGCCGGGACAGAAGCAGAACTCTTTGAAAAGATTCTGGAACACGGCCGAACCGTTCACCGCACGGAGGATTTTTCACCGGACATTTATAGCCAAGTGCGCGCATCCATTAAAGAGGGATATTGCGATCTGGAAAACGAACTGTGCAAATATGGAGAGTGCTGCTGGGAAGACGAAAGAGGGTCGTTGCAGAGTCTCTAGCATTAAGAGACTTGTTTTTTCCCTCTTAGCAAACCCTTTTTGCTCGGGCGCTCGACAACCAAGCCACACTTACTTCACCAAGTGAAACCGCTGAATATCCGGTTCAGCTGCGACCAGGTTGGGCAACTTGACCAGGGCGTCTTTGAAGTGCTTCGCCGCAAAGTGAGATTGGAGCGCTGTGCTGCTTTGCCACTCCTCGACCAACGCAAAATCTGTAGGATCTTCGTTGTTCTGTAATAGTGTGTAACTGATGCATCCAGGCTCTTTGCGGGTAGGCTCGACCAGAGAGGTCAAAACGGATAGAAGCTCATTCACCTTGCCAGGACGAGCCTTGACCCTTGCAATGACTCTCAAAGAATCTTCTGCCATTTCTCATCTCCTTTCTTCCCTGTATTCCGGCCAGTTTATGTTCCGCAAATGATACGGAAGCAAATCTATTTTCTCAATATCACCCAGAGACCGCCTTCGGTGGTGATCTCACACTTTTCTTCCAGAGCGCTCGACCGCAATTGATCGCGCACACTTTCCACGGTCACCCTTACTCTGCCCATGGCCGAGTTAAGCTGTTCGGAACGCTTCCCGATCCGGCGGATGACTTCGGGCGGCGTATACTTTCCGAACCCTCCACCGATGAACGCGATTCCTTCTGTGCTCAGCGTTCTGTAAATGGCCCTAAAGTCAACCTGGAAGAGCCTGGGGAAAAAGAGGGCCCCCCGGAAGATTGCCAGATCAACGTTGCCCTCATCAATATTGCTCAAAGAGCTATCGCTTTCGATGATCCTGACCCGGTCCTCCAGTCCTTGTTTTCTGGCCTCCGACCGATACAGAGGGATCGTCGCTTGTGGAAAGGCAGCGATTGAGAAGCTCCTGCCGATGTTTATCCGAACAAACTCAAAGATGAGGCCCGAAAAAGGACCCATTTCCAAGATGTGTCCGTCTCGGCGTTTGTAGAGTTCCTCGATTTGCCTCGCGAGGTAGGGCCGGACTGGCTCCCAGAGGAGATTCAGTTCTTCGATCAGGGTATCGGTCTCCATTTCTCACCTATCGATTCTTTCCATGCCGTGATCAAGCATCGAGTAGGGACTCTTATGATCCTGCTGCGCTCTTCTTCTTTTAGACCCTCGTTCCATTGTACCCCAAGCTGGTTGCAGAACAAGGGGCCTGAATGATGCACTCTGCCGCAAAAGTGGGGGGTCGGGTTTAAAGGAAGAGTATGGTGAAAGCTTAAAGATGCCGCTAGACAGCGGACGGAGATATCTACAGAGCCAAAAGATCATTTCCACTTATTCAATACCAATCCGGTCAGGAGTTTCGGATAGAAGTAGGTGGACTTCGGTGGCATCCTCATTAAAGAAAGGGCGGATCTTTCAATGTCCTTAGCCTGGGTTGGATTCAGGAAAAAAGCGGCCTCATACTCTCCATGATTCACCTGATCGAGTGCCTTGGCAATGTCCATCTCATACCCGATTTCAGCGTTCATCAGGATCTTCTTGATCACCATTTCATCCAGGATGACCACATCGATTTCCCTCAGGTCCGGATGGATTTCCGAGAGATCCCGTCCCTTATAAGTAAGAACATGCCATGCCTTTTCTCGTCTCCTGAAAAAACCGAAAACTTTTCTTCTGCCGGAGAGTCTTCTACGGATGTCGAAATCCTTTGTTACCGTTTCCATCTCAAAATATCCGGAAAGCATTCTATCGATATCCCGCGGCATTTCCTTGATGAGCCGGTGGGTCGGAAGGATGGTGATCCCCTCGTCCATCATATTGGCGAGAAACGTGAGGGTGTAATCATATGCTTTTCTATCCGAAGAAGATTTTTTCTTGACCGACATTTCTCTCGAGTATTCAAACGAAGTCTCGTATCGGTGGTGTCCGTCGGCGATAAAAATCGGCTTATCCGCAAGTTCCTGCCTGATGATTTCTATTTCCTCGGACCGATCGATCTGCCAGAGTCGGTGGAGATCACCGGAGTGGTCAGCCGCCTGGAGAGCAGGCTTTGTCAGCGCGATTCTTGAAAGAATATCGGATATTCCATCTGCCGAGCTATTGTAGAGTGAGAAGATAGGACTGGTGTTCGCCTCACAAGCTTTCAAGAGGTTCAACCTGTCCTGCTTCGGCTTGGGGCGCGTGCATTCATGCGGGTAAATGCTTCCTTTACCCAGTTCTTCGAGTTTCACGAGGCACAGAAATCCGCGGAGCTGCTTTCGCATATTTTCTACCGTATAGGTGACCTCATAGGCATAAAAGGAGGGTCTATCGCTGCGCTTCAATAGGCCGTCCTTTATCCAAGCATCCAAACATCTTCTGGCCCGTGAGTATTTATTTTCGGTTTCATTATCTCCAGGCTCTTCTTTGCCGAAATCGATCCTCACAATGTTATGCGGGCTCTTTCTGTATAACGATTCCCGGTCTTCGGGTGTAATGATATCATAAGGAGGGGCAAGGACATCCTCAATAGAAACCTTGGAAACGTCATAGAGAAGTCCTCTGAAGGGAATGATCTCTGCCATGGGTTTGGGGGCTTTCGTGTACCGCTGAATATATAATTTTCTCGAGACCTTTTGGGGGTCTTCGAGAAAAATTTTATGTATCTTAGCATGGTGGGAAAGGGAAAAGCAAATCAACCTTGGGACAGGTGCAGGGGGTAAATCTCGGCCGTCTTCAATGCTTGCGGCGAGGATTGAAACGTCTGGGAGCGGGAAAAATAGAAAATCTCCATGGAGTTCAAAAAACTCAAATAGAGCCTGTAACCTTTCCTGGCTCACTTCCGTCTTATAGCCAAAAGGATTTGGTGAACTTAGAAAACAATAGGGAGGGAAAAAACAATGGACAAAAAGGGAAAATGTGAGAAAATGGGTGAAATGATGAAGAGTTGTTTCACGGGCGATGGGGAGAGGGCGGATGGCTGCTCCATGATGAGGAAGATGATGGAATGTTGCGAGGGAGAGGAGACGAAGAAGAAGGAAAAGGACACCCGAGAAACAGAATAATACGTTTTTCAACCCATACCACAATCCAGGCCCTCACGGTGTTATCAAGAAGCATAGGCATTTTATGTGATGTTGATGATGCCTGTGTTTTATCCTTGCCTTTCAAAAGGCAAAAATGGAATTTCTTGTGAAGCATGTCATTGCTGTTCTCTTGTGGATACTATGGTGTACCCTCCACAGTACCCTGATAGCAACACCCGTGACGGACTACCTGAAAAAAAAGTTGGGTGACCGGTTTCGGTTCTATCGCCTCTTTTTTAATACCGCGTCTCTAGCAACTCTCATTCCCGTTTTGTACTATTCCCTCTCCATCCAGCGAACGCCGATCTTCCGTTGGGAGGGCCCTCTGATGATCGTGAAGTACCTGCTATTGGCGACGAGTATTACTCTGTTCGTCGCAGGGGGAAGACATTACAGTATGTCACAGTTTTTGGGGATTCGTCAGATCACAACAGGACGAGCGAACCCTTCCCTTTCTGAATATGACACCTTCGATGCCTCAGGCATCCTCAGTGCGATCCGACACCCTTGGTACACTGCCAGCATTCTGTTCATTTGGGCAGGAGATATAAGCCTATCCACCCTTCTGATCAATATCGTCATCAGCGCCTATTTTGTTGTAGGAACGATTCTAGAGGAACGGAAGCTCCTTCTAGATTTTGGTGAGAGATATCGAGAATACCAAAAGAATGTTTCGATGTTCATCCCCTATAAATGGTTGAAGGCTAAGATTGCCAAGGGACTCTGAGCATAGAGGAATGCGAACGCATCGGATAGCTTGTCATTGCGAGCTTCAAGGCCGTCCTGGCGCGCAGGCATGACCATCTTGTTTTTCGATGAAACAATGCTTGCTGCAGTGCCCGGCAAACACAGGGATGTAATCCCAAAATGATAATGTCCTGTTTAGCCAAAATAGAAATGTCCTCATTTAAAGTGCTAAGATGCCTTTTTCTCAAAGGGAGGCATCATGGCAGGAAAGGACATCATTGTGGCGAGTCAGGAGGAACTTAGGCGGTTGCACGTGATTCAGAAGGTTCTGGAAGGGGGAATGAAGCAGGTTGAGGCAGCAGAGATCCTTTCCCTGAGTTCCAGACATATTCGAAGGGTGGTTAAGCGAGTTCGGGGAGAAGGTCAGCGAGGGATCGTTCACCGATTGAGAGGTCGGCCATCGAACCGGAAGATACCGGATCAGCTCAAGGATAAAGTGATCAAGCTCTACAGGACGGCCTATAAGGATTTTGGGCCAACCCTGGCTTCGGAGAAGCTATTGGAGCGAGATGGGGTGAGCATCAGTGATGAGACCTTACGGGGGTGGCTCATCAAGGCAGGGGATTGGAAGAGGGTTCGGAAGCAAAGGAAGCATCGTCAGTGGAGGGAGCGTAAAGGGTACCGTGGGGAGATGGTACAGATCGATGGGTCTCATCACGCCTGGTTTGAAGACAGAGGAGACCCCTGTGTACTCATGGGCTATATCGACGATGCCACTGGGGACGTTTTTGGAAGGTTCTATGATTATGAGGGGACGATGCCGGCGATGGACAGTTTCAAGCGCTATATTCGGAGGCGTGGTTTACCGCTGAAGGTCTATTTGGATAAGCATTCGACCTATAAATCGACGGCCAAGGCAACGATCGAGGAGCAGTTAGAGGGCGTGGAGCCGTTAAGTGAGTTTGAGAGGGCCTTAAAAGAACTGGGGGTAGAAGTCAGTCATGCCCATTCTCCCCAGGCCAAGGGGCGGATTGAGCGACTCTTTAGGACGTTTCAGGACAGAGTGATCAAGGAGATGCGTTTAAGAGGAGTTAAGAGCATAGAGGAGGGCAATAAGTTCTTAGAGGCGTATCTCCCCCTTTACAACAAAAGGTTCTCAGTACGGCCCAGGGAGAAGGACGATGTCCACAGAGCTTTACCCCGGGGGATGGATCTCAGTACGATCTTGTGTATTAAGACAGAGCGAACTCTGAGAAATGACTTTACGGTGGCTCACAACCATAAGCTTTACCAGATCAAGGATGCAACCAAGGCCTCGAAGGTGATTGTTCAAGATCGGATGGATGGCTCGATGAGGATTACCTATCAAGGTCGAACTTTGAGATTTAAAGAGATAACAGAAAGGCCGATCAGGGAGAGCAAACAGCCCGTTGCCAAGAGAAGGAGGAGGGCTTACATTCCTCCAGTTGATCACCCTTGGAGGAGGTTCAAGATCAAGAACCACCATTATCACAGGGGAAGATTCTTAGAATCTCAGATCTGAAAAACAGGACATTTCTATCTTGGTAAAAAGAGGACATTTCTACTTTGGCTTGACACCCGGCAAACACAGGGAATGACTTTCCATCTTTTTTCTTGTAGAATTGGAGGTGTTTGGGTTTTGAGCCCCCAATCAGATCTGAAGCTACATTCGAAAAAAGGAGGTTGAGATGGATTTTGTCGAAACAATGGAAAGTCGCATCAGTCGCAGAGGATTTTTGCCGAAAAAAATTGAAAAGACGACGTTGGAAAAGATTCTGAAAACTACCAACCGCTGTCCCTCCTACATGAACACGCAGCCTTGGGAAGTTTTTGTGGTGACAGGACAGAAGAAGGAAAACCTCGCCAAGAAACTTTATGAGCAGGTTTGCTCCGGGACCCCCCTGGCACCGGATATGCCCTTTCCCAAAACATGGCCTGAGGCTCATGATGAGCGCTCAAAAAGCCACCGGATGAGGCGTTTCAAAACTCTGGGCATCGATCCGGATAAGGAAGAGGATAAGGTGGTCGCTTCTTATCGAAATAACTTCAAGTTCTTCGATGCCCCATGCGCTATCTTTGTTGCCATGGATAAGACACTCACCCCCTGGTCCGTCTTCGACTGCGGCGCCTTCGTCCATGGATTTCTTCTGGCAGCTCACGCAGAGGGTTTGGGCGCTTGCCCGCAGGCCATGCCCACGGGCTATCCCGATACGATCCGCGCTGAATTGGGAATCGCTGGCAATCTGGCGATCATTCTCTGCATTTCTCTTGGATACCCTGATCTGGGAATGCCGTTGAACCAATACCGCTCTTTGCGCCGGGATATCGGCGAGTATATTCGCTGGTTCGGATTTTAATCATTTCATCGAGGGATCGTCATCGTGTGAGAATGCAGCTTTCCCTGGGGACCCTCTTTTCTCGTCTCCGCTGGGCAGAGGGATAGCATCCTCGTGGTGACCGGGGGTGCTATCCGCAGAATAGCTGTGGGGGAGCCTTTTCTTTAGCTGGTTTTTCTTACGTTGCTGGCTTGGGGGCCTTTGGGACCATCGGTGACCTCAAATTCAACCTCGTCACCCTCTTTTAAGGATTTGAACCCTTCCCCCTGAATGGCGGAGTGGTGGACAAATACGTCCTTGCCACCTTCAACTTCGATAAACCCAAAACCCTTTCTGTCGTTGAACCACTTCACTCGTCCTGTCATTAGAACCTCCACGGATTGCCACGGGATTGAAAATCCAAGTGGCCAATATTCCTTACTGTCTCCGTTGCTATTATGTATCAATCTTCCAAAAAAAGCAAAAAATTATTACTGCGGCAAGATCATGCCATCTCCGTTACCGCTGAAAGCTTTTTGCACAAGGAGAGCGAATTCCACGTTACGCCCCATGAAACTGCAGACAGGAATCAATAAAAGCCTCCCCCACCCGGATTATACCCTCCTTTAGGGACACAAAACGCATCCTGGACAGCCGCCCTCGCCCGCATGCGGTCTTTATCTGAAATGTCCTTCAAACCGTGTATGGCTCGAGCATGATCGACGGCGGTCGTCAACGCCTCCTCCGCGGTTTCTCCACATGCCTCAAAATCGCAATCCGTGCCAAAATCTCTGCATCTCAAGAGTTTCTCCATGATATCCCTCCTTCTGCCCGAAACGACTAGTCAAACCAGGGCAATTCTTGTTTTTCCAAGTTAAAATTAATCATTCCTCTTTCCAAAGACAAGAGGATGAAAGGTGCAGAAGGCCATTGTAGAAACTTTCACTTGCTCGTTTGCCGTTGAGATAGAAAGAATATTTGGATTGCGAAGGAAAGGGTTCTGATCCTGGAGCAATAGTTTCTCGGAGAAGATTTCTTATCGAAGAAAGGCATTGGCAATTCAATGACGTTACAGTATTATTGAATTGCCATAATGGAATATCCATAATTGAAGCTTCTGGCAAGTCGCTATATTCAAAAACATGGGCTTGGATCAGTGGGAGGAATCCAGCACTCTTCCAGGCAACTGGAGGAACTGGACTTGATCGAAAAGGATGAAGAAACAAGGGCGTGGTGTCCTGTAGACCCGATCCTAGCCATCTGGCTGAGGATGCAGATGGAAGAGCGACGCTCCTAATCGGGGGGCGGGAATTCCCTCCGTTAACTATGGGATTCTAACACCTTGGCATTTGCTGCATTAGACCTCTTGAATGTTGAGACTTGACCGTTTGGTCCTTTTCTGCTCCATTCTTGCAGTGAAGTGATAGTGAAAGAATCAAGAATTCTCACCACCGAATTCCTTTCTTCTTAAGATAGTCTTGCGCATCATTGTTTCCTAAACTTGCAGCTTTTCTCAAATCTTCCAGGGCTTGTTCCGCTTTATCAAGTTTCAGATATGTATACCCCCGTTGTAAAAGAGACCGAGAGAACGTCGGGTCGAGTTCAATCGATTTGTCAAAATCTTTAATAGCGTCTTGAAATCTATTCAATGAAGCAAGCGCTTTCCCTCTTCTAAAGTAGCCAATTGAAAGCTCGGGGTTGTACTCAATTGCTTTATTCGCGTCATCGAGCGCCCGATGATAATTTTTCAATATATGATGGACACGGCTGCGATTGGCGTAGGCATATGCATATTTAGGAAAAAGTTCTATCGCTCTATTAAGGTCCTCCATGGCCTTCTGGAAGTTGTGCAAACCAATATTCGCCCATCCCCGGGTGTTAAAACCCCAGGCATGGTTCGGGTCAAGTTGAATAGCCTGTTCGCTCTCCCTAAGGGCTTTTTGATATTCCCCCCAATCATCGTAGATTGCGGCTCTTCCGGCATAGGCTATTGCTAAATTGGCATCGAGTTCAATTGCCTTGTCAAAGGCCTTCATAGCCTGTTGGTTATTCTTATCCCTGTATCTCAACTTATGCCCCTTTTTAAACCAATCTATGGCGTTCAATTTGTGAACAAGTTTAGCGTGTTTCTCTTGCGTGGTTTTCTCTCCTTTGCCTATTGCGATCTCTTTTCTAAATTTTTCAATCTCTTTTAGCACCTCTTCCGTTTTATTCCTCATCTCTTGCCAGGTTTTACTCTGCTCCTGATCCCTTCGAATATTATTCATTGATTTTATTAATTGATCAGTTTCTGTTGAAATCTTTGCCTTGAGGAAATAAGTTTTCCCATCCCATTTCTCGTCGAGGATAACCGTCATCACAATGCCCGCCGTGATGGATAAAATTTGATCTTTCGCCAATTCGAAATCTTTTACCGCCGTCTCACTGACGAGGTATGTCCCCAATTCCTCAAGGAGCAGCCTTTTGACTTGCTCGAGGGCAATGGTTCGGCAGGACAACTTACTATCCATTTCGCTTGCTTGATAGGTATATTCTTTGACGTAGGTTACTATTTTTGCTGAGGTTGGCATAACGGAAAGCAAAAACAAGATGGTAAAAACTAACAAATAAAAAATGCTCCTACCTATGCCTTTAATTTCCATCTTCATAACCTCCATCCCTACGTCGTCATGGCGTCTAAATAAAGAGCTACCTTTATACCGCTTCGGTGCCATGCTGAAATTGGGTCAGCCGCTCTCTTCTTATTCCCATATGGTCAGATCTTGGAACAGGATGGGGATGACAAATCGTTTTTGAAAAACCATTTTTGAAGAATAAGACCGTACCTTTATTTTGTAGCAATGATGACCTTGGCGTTTTTCAAATAATCATTGCCATGGCTGGTTGTTTCACGGATGATTCGGCCAGCATGAAATTCAACGACAATCATATTTTCCCTGGTTATTTCAGAGACAGGAATAATCATTGGATTATTACCGAGATGAGGGTTTTGCCTGGCCTGCTCTACTGAATCGGCATATCGCACCACACCATAGGTTCGGATAATAGGGGGATCGACACTTTTTACGGAATAGACTGTGAATGGCTTCTTATTCCCATCGTCAAGGGTAACCACAACCGGTAGGATCACCCGCTCAAAAAAGAGACCTTGAAGATTAAATATAATCCCTGTAACTGGCTTAGTCGAATCGTAAATGATATCCTGAACTCTTTGTGCAATAGGCTCTTGCTTTGGTGCAATGTCATGCAGTCTCTGGATTGGGACATTGGTTTGTTCGCTCTTATGATCGAGGTTAAGTGCGCTGATGAGTGATGTTTCTGATTTGCAGGCACCTATCCCGCTGAGGCAAATTCTCATCTCCACCGTAGCAAAGGGTGTATTACCTTCCCATCGGACATCCTGTTTGACTATTTCAGCCCCTTGAATGGTTCCTTCGATACGAGTATTGACTGTATCCTCCTGAACCATTTTATTCCGAACCTTCGTCTGTGAATCGATCTTCAATTCCTTAACTGCCTCAAGAAGGGCTCTCTGAGACAAAATTGTAGCTGCTCTTACTGCCCTTAGCTGATCCTTCACTCTGTTTCCGATGGGCGTGGCAGTGCCTTCCCCCTTGGCGCTTATGTAACCTTCAACCCAATTTATCTGTCCTGTTCCCTTTTCCTGGGCATAAATCTGTTGGCCAAAGGTCCAAATAAGACAAATTACTATTATGGAAAGTGCAAATAACTTAAATTTCATACGAGTTCTCTCTTACCGATTTTTGTAAATTCCATTAACCGTAATGGTTTTACGATCCTCAATCATTACTTTTTGATTCTCGGGTTTAATCCAACCGGCAACATTCTGGAACTCAATCGTATGGATTCCGACTGGAAGTTCAGCTAGTGCCTCCCCACTTCTCTTCCAAGGACCATTCCCAACTCTCCACATGGCCCCAGAATCAGCAATATTCTGGGGCTCGATCAGGACGATAATGATTCCAGTCGGTTGCCCACTGGGTTGGGTTCCAAGCTGTACGCCTGGTTGAAGTCCAAGTTGCGCGCCGGGTTGAGTTCCAGGCTGAGTACCAGTTTGGGGAGCGGGTTGAGGAATGTTTTGTTGAATTTGAATTTGCATGCTGGGCTGTTGTGGTTGGATGACCATCCCAGGCTGCTGAACTGGAGTCACTTTGACCTTTCCCGTTACAAGGGAACTCTTTATTCGCGACTCATCTTCCAACTGGATCACATAGTTAAAGGGTTGATTGGGCATCCAGTCAAGACCTATTGTCACATTCACTTCGCCTGCGTAACCTGATGGATTTCTCCTGTTATCATGCGGATCGACTTCGATGTTCTTTTGTTTGTTGGCAACGGAAATTCTCACCGTTACAATGGGATTCGGAGATTGCCATTCAATATGGATATTGACCGTACCTTCAAGATAGGTTGCCTCATGTCTTGTCACATCTGGTTTTCCCACTGCCTGCAATAAATTGGAAAAAGATATTACGAAGCAAAGGGTTACAAAATAAGTGATTAAACTCCTTCGGCTCATCGACTCCTCCTCTGGATTACTTTCCAAGATCATCCTGCTGGACCAGTTTGATATTAAAAGACTCATCCACCAAGGACATCCTCGCCTCCCACTCCTTTGGCTTCAAAGAATCCGAAAGCTCTTCTTGAATCACTGTGATGTTGATTTTCTCCCGGATTATCTTATCTGTTAATGGATCAATTCTTGAATAAATGACGCCACTGTAGGTCTGGCAGTCCTGTATTTTCGGAAATGCTGGAAATGCAATGCTAAGAGATCTGCGTTTTGGATCTTTTGACTTTATTTCGACAATCCACCCCGCCACCACATCCTTGCTCTTGGCATTTGCCTGGTCGCATGACCAGAGGAGGGACCTGGAGAGGGGTTGATTTGATCCTGGTTCGATCACCCTTAGATATGATCTGACAAATACATTCGCGTTTTGGAAATCGACCGTTTTACCCAATTCAAGGGCAATACTGCCAGAATCCTTCTTGGTATAGGTCTTGGGGTCAATCATGTGAAGTTTATAGGCAACTACCAGTCCTTCGCCCGCAGTGCCCGCGCCCCCCTCAATCGCTCCCTTGGCTCCTGCTTGGATTGAACTGACTGTAGCACTTATTCCGGCTTTTCCAGCCATCTCAGACTTCAGCGCGAAGTTACCAAGACGTAACGCTTCGGTGATATAAGGAATATTCAGATCAAAGGGAATATCCGCTAACGAGACTGGACTGATGATCTGCACATCTTCAAGCTGGCCCTTCTTGGTTTTCCCGGCTTCAATTCCAGCTTCCACGGTTGCCCCTTTTGTGTTTTGACCTCCCAATGTAAGGCCCGTGTTGTAAGCAAAATGCTGCTGCATGGTATTAAAAGACTTTTCCACTTTGATACGAATATCAGAGGAGGCGGGATCTTCAACAGGACCAAATTGTTTGGACCAGGCGCACCCGATGTAATGGCGGTCAACAGGCCTTTTTGGAATGAAATATTCCTTTTCCGTAAGACTTTCCATTCCTTTTTGGTGCGTTTTCATTGGTGTCGTCGCGCACCCCGAAAGGGAGAATGTAATGAAAGACATTGTCAAGATAAGCATTTCTATGAAAAAGTAATCAAATTTTTTTCTAAAACCCTTTTTCACGTTTGACTCCTTCTCGCCATTTTGCGGGGGGGGGGCGCTAAATTTCCCCAGTTTCTTATGATAGGATGAAAGCCAACAATATTAATAAAGATTAATCTTTTAGCCAGGAAGCTTCCTTTCGCACGGGCGGAGAGCTTCATCCTGCGAAAGCTACCTCAACTGTTCCCCCAGAAACAGATACTTCTGTTATTGCAGATCCGGAATGCGTACTACCTGACGTAATATCTTCTGTCAGAATATCAACCAATCATGTCCGCACTTGGCTGTTCGCAAATACACTCAAAAACGCTTTATCTACCTCCTTTACTTCGGTACGGTAAAGCGCCACTCCTATAAGGACTACTTAAAATACTCCTTTGGGTATCTGGCCATAATATCGCTCGCCGCTTTCCTGACATCTTTGGAAGGATCCTTAGCAGTGGCTTCTTTCATCAGTTTCTTAATCTCTGGGAATTCTTCGACAGCGTTTAAAAGATTATATAAAACTGCTATACGGACCTCGACGGCACTGTCTTTCATCAGTACCTCCTTTTGTGCCTGATAAGTCTCAGGAGTCATTTTCCGTAGTCCAAGGGCATGGGCCGCTTCTAATCGAACCAATTTCTCTGGGTCAGAAGATACCCCTTTAGCCAGCAAAGAGTCAACTTCGCTGGGTTCAATCCATCTTAGTGCAAACATTGCCGCAGCACGAATATTAGGTGTAGGATGAGACAAATATTTTTCAATTGTCGATAGCGGCAGAGGTGAACCAGCGTTGCCAAGAGCATGTAATATTTGCTGGATTTCTTTCTCTGAAGATGAGGGTTCTAATTTCTGTATAAATTCCCTGACGATTTTTCCCGCACGGTCGGAGGAAGTAACGGTGAGGTTTCCGGCAATGGAACCTAATGTAAATTGTGCTGTTGCCTTGATATCCGGATTCTTCGACTCGAAAGCAAATTTTCGAACAACTTTCTCCGTTTCTACTGTGGGTTCAGCCATCCCGCCAAGAGCCGGTATCAAGACCAAAAGGGCATTTGTATCTTCTCTTCTTGCCTTTATGACTGAAATGAGTGCAGCTTGTGCTTCTTTATGACCAACTGCAATAAGTGCACCACCGAGGACTCTCATTGCTAGTCTTTCTGGATTAGCTGCAGTTAGTATATTTCCAATAGGCCTCGATGATTCGGGATGTAAGTAGATAAGGGCTTTAAACTTGAGGAATAGTGAAACGGGGTAGCTCCCGCCAGTAGTTTCTGCCGCATTCAGGTCGGTCAGAAGGCTTTCCAAGGTGGCTTCCCCCAGTTGTTTGCGGTAACGGGCAATTTCGCCTTCTTTCTCCGATAGATTTGTCGAGAGGAAAACAGGTTTAGTCGAACGCTCCAACGCGGCATTTATTTTACGCAGGGAGGAAAGTTCTTTCTCCCCAATTTTTTCCTTCGCTATCAAGTTTAATTGAATGGCATTTTTCACCTGCCCGACCTTTTTCTTTCCAAAGAGAATCGTCTGTAATTCGCTCCCGTCTAGGGAGAGCAGATAGCCGCTCCTGAAACCAAAGGCGGCTGTGAGACTTCCGTCTGAGAGAATTTTTTTTTCGATTTGGACTTCGCTAGGTCTACCTCTCTTAGCAGATGGGAGGTATCGGATTTTAGTCTTCCGGAAATTCTTCAAAAGGGGTTCCTTCTCAGAAGTCTGGTTCTGGCCGGGAAGAGAATCCTGCCGATATCGAGCCACGTAACTTCCGCCTAAATCCTCCTCTTGGACTTCCCACTCTGCGATGTCAGGACCGCCCTTCTCAGTAAAAACAATCTGTGACATTGCAAGTAAGGCTTGGAAATAACCTTTCGACAGGTTCATGATGTCAGGATCGAATCGAAGGGATTGTATTTTCCCCCTTGAATTCATTCGTACGTAGACTTCCTTTCCGAGGTCATTCCTGATTACCTTGTCTTGTTCAACAGCCTTCTGCCCATTAATGGATAAAGTAAATGCATGGCCGTTTAAATGGTAAGCAATTAATAAATCATCTCCTCTTTTTTCAATTACTTTACCCACCAGCTCACCTACAATACTGGAGTACAGAAATTGGGGGATTCCAGGAGCCCTCTCTACTTTCCCATGAGGTGACCCCTGGTCCTTAAGCAAAGAACTAAAATCCAATGAAGAATCACTTCCGTATTCGATCTTATAAACGATCCGGTCCAACGGACCCAATCGGTAAGGAGACCATACTTCCGGAATTTTAGACTTAGAGGGGTTATTCCAAAGTGCGAAATCCGATGGAAGTATCCCAATACCCAGGAGTCCAACGGCAATAATAAGCGCAACTATGACAGCAACCGCGTAAATGATCGATTCACTTTTGTTCATTTGAGTTGCTTATTTTCCTTCTGACCATCTCTACTTCAAATGTTTCACGACTTCAGAAGCGATTGGATAAAAAGTTAAATCATATCGACTGGCTACGTGTCTCATTAAATAGGTAATCAAAGTGTTCAAAGCCAACGTTATCATAGATAAGATACTTCCATTTTCGCTGCCAAAAAATGAGGTTAACCGTAAAAGTTATATAATATGATCCGCGAAGAGCTATAAAATTATCAAAACATGTAGTCACCCCCTTAAAAAAGGGGATTGTTCCTTGGGTCATGGTTGTGGACTTAACGCTGAGTTCTCCCATAAGGGTAGGTCTATCAGTTAACAAAAGGAGCCGTCCTTCGTATCCGACTGAAGCAATCAAAAAAACAGGCACGGATAAGTTTACAATCTGAGTGAGATTCCCCGCTATCGGCGTGATTTGGCAGTTTATCGCAAGAGGGGTAAGACTAAGATCATAATTAATGCCAATGGTACCAACGTATCCAATACTAACGTTTATCGGAGTCGGGAGAGGAATAGTGGTACTAACTTCTGGCACATCTATGATAGTCACAGAACCAGAAATGGGTTGGTTTGAAGTGGGACCTATGGTAACTTGCCTCTTGACGGCACCCAGACATTTAACACTGAAGTCTCCCTGAACATTAGAATCTGTAGCGTCAGGTCCTGGAGCGTTTAAATTGGCTGTTCCCCCGACAATTGTAAATTTTGTATTGAAAATCGTAATCCCGAGTTCACTGTTCGCCGTTACGGTTAGCCTTTCTTTTTGGCCGTCGAGGACCATATTAATATCTTGGTGGATTGCGTATAGGTTTGGATCACCGTATGACTCATTCCAATGGCCCTCTTGGTGAAATGGTTTGAATTCAGGTGGTTTCACACTCGGTAGTGTTACTGCCTTCATAACATCCTTGGTTCTAGACTTTGGGAGGGAAGAGGTTGTTTGGGATGTAGAGGACGGTAAGCTTGATGTCTGTAATGCCTTTTTTAGCTCTCCTCTTAGGACTTGTGCTTGAGCCATGTTTTCACTATGTATACGCTTGAACGTTTGGGCATCCAATGGTTGGGGTATTTGCGAGGGGCTAAATTTTATTGTTTTGCTCATGATTCTATCGGCTTGGGTTTTTAATAATTCCTTTCGGATGGCCATCTCGCCGATAGTTATTGTTTCGGGGTTTCTATAGGTATATCCGTACGTGTTAAAGTCTTTTTCCAGTTGGTTAATTTCACTGATAAACTGGTCTCCACGGATCTGTCTGGGGGACTCAACATGACTGAGGGTTAATATTTGATCTGGTTTAAGTATTTGACCTGTTTTGGGATCCTTGAAATCCGAATACGTGAATGGTTTAAATGGAATAGGTGGCCGCGTATAAATCTTGATAAGTTCTGGTTTAACCTGTGCCTTGATAGCAACCTTTTTGAGCAGTTGACCTGATCCAGGTGCCGGACTCATCAATAGAGCAAAAACGATAATAATTCCAAGAAAAACGCAAATCCCTCTCGAAAATTTGAACTTCATGGCTTCTTCTCCTTTCTTGTGCACTTTTTGTACACATCTATTGGTTTAGGGTCAAAAAATAAATTGCTCCTCACTTCCATGTCTTGGCGGAATGATTTAGAAGCATTAAAGAAAGGAAGAAAAAAGAAAGTAGCGACATGCAAACCTTCGTTTTCATGGCCCCTCCTCTTTTTATTAGAAAATAAGGTTTTTCCCCGGATGAAATTAGTCTATTCCCCCACATAAAGCTTATGGCTTGAAATCACGAACCAATGCCCGTCTCTTTCTTGGAAGCCACCTTCCTGTTTTCTTATCAATCCGAATTCCTCGCAGACCTGGCAGACCTTTATTGAATCACCCTTATTAACGGAGTTGTCCTTACTAAAGGTCTTGCCCAGCCCATGGCACTCATAGCAAAACTTCATGTGGTATTTTATTGGGTTAAACGTCCTGTCAGCGCTTTCTTTTTAGAAGTCAACAGCGTCACGACATTTCTTGACATTAAAAGTTCATTTGTCTATGATGGCTCTTACATACGTCATTGAATTTGACGATAACTGATAGCACAAGATGTGATACCTGACGGTTCGAACCGTCAGATTTTTTCAATCATTTTCATCCTGACAAATTCTTCTGTTATTTCAATAAGATTCGAGGGGATAAAAAATGGTTGAAAATACCAAAAATCCCATCAGAATCGACTTGAATGAATTCAAGCTCCATATTCATCTCAAGAAAATTCAACTGACCCTCCATTTCAACTCACCTTCGCGAAGGTTTTACCTCTCCGTGATCGCCCTGGTCGTTAACGAGATGAAAAGACTGGGAAGAATTACCTCCATCCCCCTGGAAGGGCACCTCGGCTTGCTTGTTTTGCTAAACGAAACAATAGGAGGTTCCGCGGGGTCGTCGGACAAAGAGAATTTGCTTCCGAGGATTTATAGGAAATGGAAAGATGCCCTCCCTGACCTTGAAGATGCCCCGCTTTTCAAAGTCCTTGGAAAGAGAAAGGAATTTGATGAAGGAACCGGCAAAACCTATCCATTTACCGAAGCTGAAAAAGACAGTTGGGCAAATCTTTTTGAGTACAAGGGGAGCGAAGAGAATGTCCGACTGAAGTTTGCAATCGATATGATAGGCGCAGGCTTAGACGATGTTGTGATCGTCTATGAGGATTCTCTGAATGGTGAGGCGTTGGAACGGTTTCTATCGAGCCTTAGAGGGAAGTCCGAAAACCTCCCTGAAGCAAGGGCTATTCAATCTCCATTGGAAATTCCTGAATCCCCGGTATCGCCGATAGGAAAACAGAAGACTACCTGGCAGGGCCGACCTCGCTGGGCAGTTCTTGTAACCCTAATTCTCCTCATTGCAGCGGCTGCAACCTTTGCTATTTGGAGACTCTATCTGAAACCTCCCCCAGTCAATAAAGCCTCAAGGGAGAGGATGGCCTATCCTCTACCTGATAAACCCTCAATTGCTGTGTTCCCTTTCGTGAATATGAGTAAAGACACCGAACAGGAATTCTTTAGTGACGGCTTGACCGAGGAAATCATCACTACTCTCTCCAAGAGTCCGAACCTCTTCGTGATTGCTCGCACCTCGACATTCGCCTACAAAGGGAAACCGATCCGGGTTGATCAGGTGGCAGAAGAGTTGGGGGTGCGCTATGTATTGGAGGGAAGTGTGCGTAGGGCTGGCGATGATATACGGATTAGCGCGCAGCTGATCGATGCCACAACAGGTTATCACCTATGGGCGGAGCGGTACGACGGCAAGATGAAAGATGTCTTTGCCCTGCAGGAGCAGATCACCGCAAAAATCGTTACGGCCCTGGCGGTAAAGCTGACACCAGGGGAAAAGGCGACCCAGGGGGGAACAGAGAATGTCGCCGCATACGATGAATTTTTAAAGGGATGGGAAAAATACCTCCGATTCACCTCCGATGATTTCACCAAAGCGATTCAGCATTTTAAGAATGCGGTCGAGCTCGACCCAAAGTATGGTCGGGCGTATGCGGCCCTGGCTTTGACCTATTGGAGTGGTAGTCATGGCGCATTGATCAAGAAGCTGGGAGTGGGGTATAGGGAGGCTCGTTTGCTGTCGAGGGAGCATCTCAAGGAGGCCCTGAAGAATCCCACATCGATTGCTTACCTTGTCAATTCCCACCATTATCTTGCCCGGCGCCAGCACGAAGAGGCAGTCTTCGAACTCGATCGAGCCATTGCCATGGAACCCAACAATCCCGCCAGCTACGCTGCGATGGGGCATACGCTGTCTCTTAGTGGCAGGCCGAGGGAGGCAGTCGACTTTATCAATCGGGCGATTCGGCTCGATCCGCTTAATCCGAGCCACTACCTGTATCTTCTTGGGGGCGCACAGTTTTGCATGGGGAATCTCGAAGAGGCGGCGACTCTCATTGAAAAGGGGCTCAGAATAAACCCCGAATTAACCCGTGCGGCTTCATGGTTGACGGCTACGTATGGCCTTCTCGGCCGGAAGAAGGAAGCCCGTGCTGCATTGGAAATTTACAAGAAGGGGAGGGAGGCTGCACCCAGAATACGAAATATCATGTATTTCTTCCCCTTCAACGACCCGGCTCTCGCTGATCGGTTTGCCGAAGGCCTGATCAAAGGTGGAGTGCCAGGGCGACCATCAGAATATCTGCCTGGTTTTAAGGAAAACCGGCTGAACGGGGAAGAGATCAAGAGGGTGCTCTTCGGTTCCACAACGATCGGTTTTTTCGGCAACTACCCTGGCGGCCGACAATGGCAGATTGACCGAGGAAGGGATGGTAGGTTTAAGTGGCGCGGACCGGAGCCAATTCCTACGGGTAAGAATGGACAGGAGCCAATTTTATCTGACACGGGTAAGAGCTGGATTGAAGGTGATATGATCTGCCAGCAGTACCAGAAGAGGTTTTGGGGACTTGAATTTTGCTCGACGGTTTTCAGAAACCCAAACGGCACATACGAGGGTAAAGACAAGTATTTCCTTTTTCAAGACTTTGGATCCGTAGCTTTTTCCTTGGTTCGATGATTAGGGTCCTTAAAGGGAAAAAGACTTGAAGAATCTATGTCAATCCAATCAGTTTCTTTAGGTTCTTAGAAAGTATCCATTCCTTTTTTTCTTCAACGATCGGCAGGGAGATAACTTTCTCCAGTTCCCACTTCATCGTTCCAAACGGAACGTCGGAACCGAAAAGGATTCTCTCATGTCCTATCTGATTCATAAACTTCATGACCGTGTCTGAACCGGCTAGGGCCGTATCGAAGTAGACGTTCTCTCTCCCTTTGAACGCATCGAGGAAATCCATAGGATTTCCTCCCAGTCCTCCCAGGTGGGGGATGATGACCTTCAAGCTTTTTGTTTTCTTCACAAAAGTCTGTGTAAAACCGAATTCTTCCTCGATGACGATGGGAAGATCAATCCTCTCTGAGGCATCAATAAATTCTTCCAACTTAGGATCTTTCAACGCCTGGTAGTTGGATGAGCAATCCTGGACCCCACGCATCCAGTGCCACTTCCCTCCGTAGAATCCCTTGCCATCCGGGATGGGTTTCATGGTTTCGGGAATATAGTAATAGGGAACGAATTTTCTTACCCTGTCAGCTTCATCAAGAAGTCTTTGATTGACCCCTTCGTCTGCCAAGGCCATTGAAGGAAATGGGAAGATAACAATCCGACTCACACCGCTCTGCTCTGCCTGTCTCAGGAGTTCTTCCGTCGTCACTTCTGTGCCCATGGTGACCGAGGGTCCCCAGTGGGTATGAGAATCAATAATCTCCATAAGTATCAATTGATGGATAATAGACCATTTAAGGGAAAGGGAAATTTATACGGCGAATTGACTTAAATCCCCTTTCTGTTGATGGGGGAGGATGAGAGTGGAGCAGAGTCGACCAGGCTCCGGATCACCTTCATATTCTTCAGGTCTTCCACGGTATCCTTTCTTGGCGTTTCCATAATGCCAGGAAGATGGCTCAACAAAGGATGGTTGACCAGACATCTGAATCCTTCCCGTCCGATATGTCCCTCACCAATGTGCCAGTGTCGATCTTTTCTCGATCCCAAAGGGGTCTTTGAATCATTGAGATGGAGAAGGTGGAGTCGTTTCAAACCAAGGGTTTGATCGAAGTCTTCAAGAGTCCTTTCGATTCCATCTTTATTAGAAAGATCGTATCCCGCTTCAAAAGAATGAGCCGTGTCAAGACAGACTCCCACTCTTTCATGGTCGGAAACTCCGTCGATGATTTTTTTGATCTGATCAAAGGCATAGCCGATCTCGGTCCCCTGCCCTGCTGTGTTCTCCATGAGGAGAATAACAGCGTTCTTCACCTTTTGAAAGGCTTGGTCGATGCCCTGAGAAACAGCCTCAATGGCTTGATCTTCTGAGGCTTCCAATCGGTGGCCGATATGGCTGATCAGATAGTGGGCTCCCAAACGTTCAGCCCTTTCAAGATCTGTGGCGATGGAATGGATGGATCGCTTATAGAATTTTGACTTTGCGGAAGCGATATTGGGTAGGTAGGGCAAGTGCAGAAAGACAGGGGAGAGATCGGAGGATTGGACGGAGGATCGAAATGCTTCCACCTCTTTTTTATTCAGAGGAGAATATTCCCATCC
>Ga0209592_1000069_pt1 | contig 24345 bp, 19 predicted proteins | sample PPLLak2March2015_2_FD_187251 | JGI IMG/M metagenome (GOLD analysis project Ga0209592, IMG submission 187251) | Freshwater sediment microbial communities from Prairie Pothole Lake near Jamestown, North Dakota, USA - PPLs Lake P8 Core (3) Depth... | ecosystem: Environmental > Aquatic > Freshwater... | reverse complement strand
GATGAAGAGACTCCTTTGGATAAAAGACTACAGAGAATTTTGGAAAGTCTTTAATCAACAGAGAATGAAAGAAAGAAGGAAATTGAGGTCTCTTTCCTTTAGAAAAAAACTTGAAATGATGCGAATTTCCCCGAGATCCCCACGAAGCCGGAATGTTTGACAGTGCTACTTGCACTATGATAAGAAGTTTTCATAGGAATTGAGATGATGGGTTCGTGGAATGTGGGCGCATACCCAACATTCCAATATTCCATCATTCCATGTGTTCAATGGGGGCGATTAGCTCAGTTGGATAGAGCGTTGGTCTCCGGAACCAAAGGTCGTGGGTTCAACTCCCGCATCGCCCGCCATTTGTTTTTTTCCCTATAGGGTACACTTATGAAAAAATGGATCGGACCTTTTCTCTCTTTTCTTTTGATCCTTGTCCTGATCTCGATCGTCGGTTTCTATCAAGATTCTCAAAGGACTACAGAAAAGAAAAAGGGGGACCAGCTTGTCCTGACGCAATACCGGGAGGGGGGAGAAAAGAAGGGAGAGCAAGACACCTTTCTGATTGATCTTCTGAGACAATTGAAACAGATCCTTGATGGCTGGCTTAAGTCTATCAACGAAGAGATAGAGGACGAGGATGTTACGCGTTTTAAGGTCCGTTTTTTGGAGATTTTAAGAAGTATCCTGGAATGGGTGAAAGAGAAGATCGATTCATGGCTGGAAACTTTAGAAAAGGACATGAGGGAAAAAGGAGGGTCCCTCCGGGAAATCCATCAGAAACTAAGCGCGTCCTCAGGATTAGGATGAGAGAAGAAAAAGTATTTATCCCATCGAAAGGAGTCCAATTGGAGGGCCTCTTAAGTATTCAGGAGGCCTTTTCCATGAAGGGGGGTGTAATTCTTTGCCACCCTCATCCCCAATACGGTGGGGATATGCATAACCTCGTGATTTCAACGGCTGTCGATGCGGCCTCTCAAGAGGGGTTCTCTACCCTTCGGTTTAACTTTAGAGGGGTAGGAAGAAGTGGAGGCTCCTATAGCGAAGGGGTCGGAGAAAGGGAAGATGTGAAGGCGGCCATTGACTACCTCTTTTCGGCCCTCGGCCATTCGGACTCGCCCTTTACCGTTTTGGGGTATTCCTTTGGGGCATGGGCGGCTCTCCCAGTGGGTATACAGGACAACCGGATCAAAGGGATGGTGGCCATTGCCCCTCCTCTTGGACTCTATGACTTTGGATTTTTGGAGGGGAGCAAGAAGATAAAACTCCTCATGGCTGGAGATCAAGACTTTTTCTGCCCGATGGCTCTATTGGAAAGTTGGTTTGAACGGCTTGAAGAACCCAAATCTCTAGCCATTATTGAAGGGGCGGATCACTTCTTCTTTGCCCATCACCGGGCTCTGATGCAACCGTTGAAGGAATTCCTCAGAAGTTTTGAGTTTGGAGTTCAGAGTCATTAGTCACATAGTCAAGTAGTCAGGTAGTCGCATAGTCAATTAGTCAGAAACTATCAGACTATTAGACCACACGACTATACAACTAATCTCCCCGAACTATTTATCCAGGACCCTTTGGAGGGCCCAGCTCCATCGATAGAAAAGATGGCGAAGGGAATAGGTCCGCAATGCCTTTGTCATCGTCTTCCTCATCTCTTCATCCCTCCCAGCATAAGCCCGGAAGAACCGAAAGCGATCCGTCCTCGTAATCGGAAGTCCAAGGCGCTTCCACTTCTCCACAGAACGATTGAGACGGAGAAGGTTTTTTTTCTTCTCGTCAGCGGTCAACACCTCTTTCTGATAGGAATGATCAAAATCGATGAGAAAGAGTTGTTCTCCAGACACCAAAATATTTTTAAGCTGGAGATCCCCGTGAAAGAAACCAGCTTCATGAAATTGATGAACGAGCAGACCAGCAGAACGGATGGTTCTTCGTTTATGGAGAAGCCTTTCACGGGAAGGGTGGGGCCCAATCTCCTGAAAGTATTGAATCAGATCCTTTGCGCCTGAGATTTCCAATGAAAGGAGATAGGCTTTGTAGAATAGGAGAAGGACAGGCCGATGAATAGCGCCGATGGGTTGAATGGTAGGAATCCCGCGGGAAAGAATTTCCTCTGTTAAAGCGAGCTCCTGAAAGGATCTTCTTCCGTTGAGGTAAAGATCACGTGTAAAAATCCTAAAGAGCCCCCCGTGCGAATACTGACGGATCACCATCCTCTCCTCCTTAAGAGGGATGGATGGGTGAGGAGTTCTGCCAAGCAGATATTTGGACGCTTCACGGTGTACCTGGAGGAATGCTTCTATATCTTCAATCCCTTGCTGAAGAAGATCATCTCGATATTCTTCCTTCAGAACAAGAAAGACCTTGTTTTTCTTAATCGGGAAATAAGAGGGAGGAATATTAATATTTTTGAACATTTTCGATTAAGTTAATGGAAACCCCCTGCTTTGTCAACCCACAATGTCCAAAGTGAAGCCCCCCGCCCAGCAGACTGTGTCGTAACGGGTTGGAAGTGAGAAGGGAACAGACAAACGGATTCCAAAGCTTTAGAACGCGGAGCGTTATTAACTTTATCAGTAAGTGTCCTTGGTGCTCGAAACGCAGTCTTTTCATACTATTGGAGCCTTTGAATCCAAACGCCTGGAGGTTCCGCCCTAAAGCTTTCTCATCCGCCCGTCCGTTCCCTTTTGCAGATTTTCCTTCATTTCTGCTATTCTGACACAGTCTCCAGAGGGCGGAGGGGCTTCACCAGAGGGGAACGAGGGGGGATTCTATTTGACAAGGTTCAGGCTTTATTATAATTTCTAGAAAGATACATAAATGAGAGGGAGGTTCCCGTGGAATACGAACCCGTGATCGGTCTGGAGGTCCATGCTCAACTTCTTACCAGATCAAAAATTTTCTGTGGATGCTCTACCACATTTGGGGAGGAACCCAACTCCCTAACGTGCCCGGTCTGCACAGGACAACCCGGCTCTCTTCCCGTGCTAAATCGAAAGGCAGTGGAGTTTGCAATCAAGTTGGGGCTGGCAACGAAATGCCGAATTGCCCCTTATAGCCTCTTTGCCAGGAAGAACTATTTCTATCCTGATCTTCCAAAAGGCTACCAGATCTCTATGTACGAACTCCCTCTGGCAGAAGACGGTTTCGTCGAAATTTTGGTCGATGGGAAGAAAAAGCGAATTAAAATCATTCGGATTCATCTAGAAGAAGACGCAGGCAAGTTGAAACATGGCGAAACCCCGGAGACGGCTTCGTTCAGTTACGTCGATTTCAACCGGACAGGTGTTCCCTTGGTGGAGATTGTAAGTGGACCTGACATTCGGTCTCCTCAGGAGGCCGGTGATTATTTGAGGGAACTTCGCGCCATTCTCCAATATCTGGAGATCTGTACAGGGGATATGGAAAAGGGGAATTTTCGCTGTGATGCCAATGTCTCTGTCCGGCCCGAGGGGCAGAAAGCGTTTGGCACAAGAACTGAATTGAAAAACATGAACTCCTTCCGTCATGTGGAGTTGGCTCTGGAGTACGAGATCAAGCGCCAGATCTCCCTTCTAGAGGATGGAGAGCAGATCGCGCAGGAGACAAGGCTCTGGGATGTGGACGAAGGAATCACGGCTTCGATGCGCGGGAAGGAAGAGGCCCATGACTATCGGTATTTCCCTGATCCTGATCTCGTTCCGGTGAAGATCGATGAAAGTTGGATCGGGCACATTCGAGAGAGCCTTCCTGAACTTCCCTCGGAGAAAAGGGAGCGTTTTGTAAAACAATACAGCATCCCCGAATATGATGCGGCGATCATCACTTCAACGAAACCCCTGTCCATCTATTACGAGGAGTCCGTTCGAATCTTTCCTGAACCCAAGACGGTCAGTAACTGGATCATGGGTGACCTTCTGAGAGAACTCAAGCGGGATGAGAGGGAGATCGATCAGTGTCCGGTAACACCCTCGCACCTGGCAAAGATGCTTTCGATGATCAAGGATGGAACGATCAGTGGAAAGATTGCCAAGGATGTCTTTGAGGAGATGTACCGGACCGGAGAAGAACCCTCCAAGATCGTTCAGGAGAAGGGGTGGATTCAGATTCTGGATAAGGGGGAGATTGAAAGAGCGATCGAAAAGGCCATGCAGGCCAATCCAAAACAGGTGGAGGACTACCGGAAAGGGAAGGAGAAACTCTTTGGCTTCTTTGTGGGGGAGGTGATGAAGGAAACCAAAGGGAAGGCCAATCCAAAACTGTTGAATGAATTGTTGAAGGAGAAACTGAAAGGGTAAGGTCACTCAGCAAAGGGCATAGGGTTTGTCTTTTTACGCTATGCGCTATGCTCTATGCGCCATGCGCTTTTGTAAGACATGAACTTCAAAACCATCGAATGGAAAGGAGATCGGGTGAGGCTTCTCGATCAGAGAAGGCTGCCCGGTGAAGTTTGCTATATCGACTGCAGAGACCCTTCTTCTCTGGCCAGAGCGATCCAAGACATGGCCATTCGTGGTGCTCCCGCCATCGGAGTGGCTGCTTCCATGGGAATCGCCCTCGCTGCCCAAAAGTTACAAACCCACAATCTCGAAGTTTTTCTCAAGAATCTAAAGAAGGTTTGTCAACAGATGAGGCAGACCCGTCCCACGGCTGTCAACCTCTTCTGGGCCGTGAATCGAATGGAAAGATTGCTGGATCAGACCGGGTCTTTCAGTACCGAAGAAATCAAGGCAAAGCTTGAGAACGAGGCCTTACGAATCTACGAAGAAGACCTACAGATCAATCGCAAGATTGGAGAGAATGGAAAGAGACTCATTAAAGATGGGGATGGCGTATTAACTCATTGCAATGCAGGGGGGTTGGCCACTGCTGGATTCGGGACGGCCCTGGGAGTCATTCAAGCGGCTTGGACAGAGGGGAAACGCTTCCATGTCTTTGTTGATGAAACCAGGCCTCTGCTTCAAGGATCCAGATTAACCGCCTGGGAATTGGCTCAGGAAAAGATTCCCACCACCGTTCTGACCGACAATATGGCCGGGTGGCTGATGAAGAACGGAAAGATCAACCTCGTCATCGTAGGTGCGGACCGAATTGCTCGTAATGGTGATACCGCTAACAAAATCGGAACCTATGGTCTTGCCATTCTTGCGAAATACCATGACGTTCCTTTTTATGTAGCGGCCCCAACCTCTACCCTGGACCGTTCCTTGCCTTCGGGAGAGAAAATTCCCATTGAAGAGAGATCGGCGGAAGAGGTGACCCACCTGAGAGGAAAGAGAATTACTCCAAAAGGAACCAAAGCCTACAATCCCGCTTTTGATGTAACTCCCCATTCCTTGATTGACGGTATCATCACAGAGAAGGGGATCATCAGAGAACCTTTTCATAAGATTTTTAAAAAGATGTTCACAAAATGAGGAACCCCATCATCACCTTGCTCACGGATTTTGGATTAAAAGACCCCTATGTGGCATCGATGAAAGGGGTGATTTTGAGCATCAATCCAAGGTGTACTCTGGTCGATATCACTCACCAAGTGAGTCCTCATGACATCAGGGAAGGGGCTTTCATCCTGGCGCGAGCCTATTCCAATTTTCCAAAGGGAACCATTCATCTCTCCGTAGTCGATCCAGGAGTGGGAAGCGCGAGGAAACCCATTCTAATTGTGACCAAAAACTATTTTTTTGTGGGACCTGACAACGGCCTCTTTACCATCACTTTGAAGACCGAGACGGTGAAGCAGGCCGTTGTCCTCACGAATCAAAAGTTCTTTCTTTCCGAGATCAGCTCAACATTTCATGGTAGGGACATCTTCGCTCCAGTGGCCGCCTATCTCTCATTGGGAGTAAAGTCGGAATCTTTTGGCCCTTCGATCAAATCGTGGCGCGAAATTTCTTTCCCAGCGCCAGTAATGAAACAGGGGAAATTAATTGGGGAGATCGTTCACGTCGATGCTTTTGGAAATCTCGCAAGCAACATCGACCGCAAGAGCCTTCTCCCATTTTCAAAAGGCCGGCCCTTCGTTATCAAAACTGGAAAAAGAACCATGAGAGGTCTTAAGAAAGGATACTGGGAAGGGAGGAAAGATGAACCCATGGCCCTCATCGGAAGCGGAGGCCTTCTCGAAATTTCGGTCAGGGAAGGTAACGCACAGAAACTGTTCAAGCTGAAAAGGGGAGACAAAATTACAGTTAGCGTATAGCTAATAGCCTATAGCAGATTGTTAACGATTCATAACCATAAGCCATATGCCATTAGCCATGCGCTATCAGCCAAAGTGGGGAGTGAAGAATGATCTCAAAGAAAGCTCAAGAAATTCCTCCATTCATTGTCATGGATGTTCTTGAGAAAGCTCAGGAGCTCGAGAGAATGGGAGAGAGGGTGATTCACTTGGAAGTGGGTGAACCCGACTTCGACACTCCCGAGTGCATCAACGAAGCAAGTTATCGCGCCATCTGTGATGGGAAGACCCACTATACCCATAGCCTCGGACTCATAGAACTGAGGGAGGCGATTGTTGAGAATTACTGGGAAAAATATCATGTCAACATTTCTGCGGAGCAGGTCCTGGTGGCCTCAGGAACTTCTCCTGCCATGCTCCTGCTCTTTTCTTCTTTGCTGGAGGAAGGAGATCAGGTCATCCTCTCCAATCCCTATTATCCCTGTTATCCCAATATCATCCGGTTTGTCGGTGGGTCTCCCATCTTTATCGATGTAAAAGAGGAAGAAGGTTTCCAGTACCTTCCAGAGATGATCGAAGAAAAATTGACCTCCCGAGTCAAAGGGATCATGATCAATTCACCCTCCAATCCGACCGGGAATGTAATGTCAGCAGAAAGGATGAGCAAGATTTCAAAATTTTCGCCCTTCATCATTTCCGACGAAATCTATCATGGGTTGGTCTACGAAGGGGAGGCCCATTCGATTCTTGAATTTACGGATCGGGCTTTTGTCATTAACGGGTTCTCAAAACTCTATGCCATGACAGGATGGAGACTGGGGTATTTGATTGCCCCTAAAGAGTTCATCCGTCCAATGCAAAAAATCCAACAGAACCTCTTCATCTCAGCCAGTTCCTTTTCCCAGTGGGGTGCCTTGGCCGGTCTTAAACAAGCGGGACATGATATTGAGAGGATGAGACAGACCTATGACCGCCGACGCCGCTTCCTCATTCCGAGGCTCAAGGGCCTGGGATTTGGAATCACTGTAGAACCGACGGGCGCCTTCTATGTGCTGGCAAATGCCAAGAAGTTTTCTCAGGACTCCTACAGCCTAGCCTTTGATATCCTTGTGAAGGCGAAAGTCGGAGTGGCACCAGGAATTGATTTCGGGAGCAATGCAGAAGGTTACCTCCGGTTTTGTTATGCCAATTCCATGGAGAACATCGAAGAGGGGATGAACCGGCTTCAGGGATACCTCGAAGAGTATTATAGATAAACTCGAAATCCGAATATCGAAATTCGAAACAAATCCAAACTCCCAATCTCAAAATTTCCCCCTCACCTTCATCCTCTCCCCTCAGGGGAGAGGGTTAGGGTGAGGGGTTTGGGTTGCTAGTATTTTGAACATTGGTGCTTGTTTCGGATTTCGTGCTTCGAATTTAGAATTTCTCACGCTCTAGGCGTGAGAAATGGTGGGCCCTTCGCAAGGGTTCGGGGATTCGGAATCCCTGACAGGACTCGAGAACAAGCCGAATGCTCGTCGGAAGATCGACCCGGTGACCCGCAGAGACAAAAACGGGTCTCACCCTATCCTTCGTTCTGAGAACAACTCCTACCTCTCTTCCATTCTTTTGAATCAACTCGAAACTTCCTTTTGAGGGTCTCGGAATAACGGATTCACCCAAGAGAGGCGTCTTGGCGCAACCGATCGATGGGAGGTTAAACCATATGCCGAGATGGGTAGCTAGACCAATCCCTCTGGGATGGGCGCATAGCGCTAAGCGCTTAGCGTCATCTATCGGGGTGTTACCAACTCCACCTGCCCATTATTTACCTTCAGGATAGAAAATGTGCGAAGGGGTTTTCCAGCTTCTCCAAAACCCTTCAAACCGGAGACGCCCTGAAAATTTTGAATCTTTGAGATTTCTTCGTTCAATTGAACAGGTGAAGAAATTGGTTTAGAGCGAAGCATCTCTACCAGAAGTTTGGCTCCGTCGTAACCAAAAGCTTCAAGGGTTTCGGGGTCACGTTGGTACGCATTCCGAAATGTCTCAACAAAACGAAGAGAAGAAGAAGAGGGATTTTTCTTAAAAAAGGCATCGGTAAAGATTGCTCCCTCAGCCGATTTTCCGGCAACGGGAATAAGGTCCGGACCATTCCAAGCATTGGTTCCTAAGAATGTCAATCCTTGAATATCATAGTAGGCAATCTGGGATAAGATCAGGCCAACACGATCATGGGTGTCTGGAATGAAAAGGGCATCTAGGGTAATGCCTGACTGAAATTCATCCCCCCATCTTCTTCTCGGAGAATCCTGGTCCTTTACCGCCTCAATTTTGAAAAACCCTTTAATCTCATGGCTGAAATCTGTCTGTTCTTCCTGGTAGGCCACTGCACCGAAAACCTTTCCACCTTGCCGAGAAACCTCCTGGGCAAAGAGGTTCTTAAAATAAAGGCCATAGGGAGAGTTTGGATAGAAGATACCAAAAGTCTTCAATTCCAAGCTCTTCAGGGCAAAGGATACCAGGGCTTGAACCTGATCCGGGGGAAGAAGGGAATTCTGAAAAATAAATTCATTCTTGCCGGATTGAAACTCTTTCTGCGAAAAGGTAATGAGGGGGACTTTTAACTGCTGGGCCTTCTTCGCTGCCCCATCCAGTTCGATACTGAGGAGGGGACCTAAAATGGCGATCGCATTTTCCTTACTGACCAATTCTTCAACCGCTTTCTCTGCCTCCACTGGATCGCCTTTGGAATCCCTGAGGACGAGGGAGACAAATGGACCTTTCCCCGAGGGGTCTAACTCTTTGATGGCCAATTGAATTCCCTGGAGCACTCTTTCTCCATAAGGTTGGTGCACACCACTTAGGGGAAGGATAACACCTACCGTAAATTTAGACTTACTGGGACGGGAAACAGGCTCTGTGGGTTCTTTGGCCCGAGAAAGGTAATCTGTTTTTGGATACTCTTTTTCCCATTCTTCCATCAATTTTTTTGCAAGGAGATCGTCTCCACGCCGCTTTGCCATCTGGGCCAATCTCCATTTTGCGTAGCCTCCTCCGTAAGCTCCCCGGTAAAGAGATTCGACCCGTTTGAGATCCTCCTCTGTCTCAAAGGTGTCGATGATCGCCCGCACTTTCTTCTTCAGTTCCTCCTGCGGCTGACCTGGAACGAGAAGCGCTTTTCCATACCATTGGAGAGCGGAAAAGCGATCCCTTAACTCCAGGTAATTTTCCCCTAGCAAGGAGAAGACATGAACCATCCTGGCAGGGGAAAGGAAGGAGGGGAGGAGCTCATTCAGAATTCGAGTCGCCTCTCTTGGCCTTTTGAGGTGGGTGTAACAGAGCCCCATCCTGAATTTAGCCTCATTGAGGAGAGAGCTCTGGGGATGATCGGTAACAATTTGTTTGAAGCGCCACAGAGCTTTTTCTACTTCCCCCTTGGAGAAAAGGAGTTCTCCATCCCTGAAAAGAAGGGTATCCTCAGGCTGGGGTTGGGCGGAAAATAGCTGTGGACAAAGGATCAGGATCAGGAGAAAGAGGATGAATCTCCATCCCCTATCTCTTGGTCTGATCGGCAGGCGTGACATAATAGATTTCAGGAAGGGAACGATAGCTCTCGTTAAAGTCAATCCCATAGCCCACGACAAAGACGTCATCGACCTCTCTTCCTAAGTAATCAACCTCAATCTCAACTTCTCTCCGGGCTTTCTTATCCAGAAGGGCACAGATCTTTACAGAGCGAGGGTTAGCAAGGCTCAAACGATCTTTTAGAAACAGGAGGGTTCGACCACTGTCAACGATATCCTCGATGATGAGCACATCGCTTCCTTCCAAGGGAAGTTCCACGTCTTTAGTGATCTCAATTCTCCCGGAGGTTCTCATCTCAGCCCCATAACTGGCCAGTCGCACAAAGTCAATTCTTACAGGAATCTGGAGATGGCGAACCAGATCTGAAAGGAACATGAACGCCCCTTTCAGAATACAGACTAGGATCAATTCCTTCTCACGGTAGTCTCTGGAAATCTGTTCAGCCAGTTTCTTGACAATGGAATCAATCTGTTCCCGTGAGAGCAGAGGATTGAGACGATATCCCTCCATAGGTTAACCCCGTTAGAAAACCTCATCCTTTAAGGTTAGACTGAACAAAATTCCTCTCCTAATCTGAAGAAAGGGCAAGGCTTTATACCCCGGGCTTTCTAACGGGGTTTACAGGGCGTGCTCTAAAACGACGATCTCCATTTTTGATGGAAGGGAGGCCTGATCGAAGGTGACCTCGCTGGTTTTGGGTCGCTTGATATTCGCTTTCCCTTTAAGGAAGTCGTCCACAGGAGCGATGGGGAATCCACATTTCTCCGTTTTGAAATGCATGGGGATGAGGACTTTTGGTTTGATCTGCTCTCCCACGTGCGTCGCCTCTTTCGAATCGATCGTGAAATACCCGCCCACGGGAATGAAGAGAATATCAACCGGTCCAATCTCGGCGATCTCTTTCTCGCTCAGAACGTGTCCTAGATCACCTAAATGACAGACCTTGATTCCATCCACAGAGAAGGCGAAGATGGTATTAGCTCCCCGTTCGCTCCCTTTGGACGAATCATGATAGGTGGCAATTCCTTTAAAAGAGACCCCTTTCACGGATTTCGTTCCGCCTTCTTTCACAATCTGAGGAGATCCCGGGAGGCTTTTGGTATCATTATGGTCCGCATGGTCATGGCTGGTTAAGGCAATATCCGCCTGGTCTTTTATTTTCCCATAAGCGAGTTGGCCGCCGTAGGCACCGGATTCGTAAGGGTCGGTGATAATTTTCACTCCTTGATTGGAGGTGATCAAAAAGGCCGAATGTCCATACCATTTGATCTTCATCTTAGTCTCCTGTCGTAAAAGGATGGTTTCAGTATAGCGAGACCAAAAGAAAAGTCAATCCAAATTCTTTTTAGACTCCGAACTCCTGTAGGGAACGGTTTCAAACCGTTCCCTACCGAACTCCTAACTTCTTTTCAACCGCTTTCTTTTTCCCCTCGAGCGTTCCCTTCTTATCTCTCCTATCATCGATCTTAAGTGTCGTGAGCACCCTGGGAGCACCCTTTTTGAACGGGACTCCATGCATTTTCAATGCTACTCTTATGAGGTCCCGGAGGTTCCCTTCAATGTTTGTTCCCATGGACGTCAGCTCATATTTGACATTTTTTTCTTTTCTTAAAACCTTAACGCAGTCCGCAACATAATGACTAAGGCTCGTCCCCTTTATCCCAATCGGAACGACACTGATCTCTAAAATCGCCATAAACTACCTCCTTGTTCCTCAGTTCAAACTTTTAATTCTTAACTTTTAACTTTAAAATATTTCTATCATCCAATCTCTAACTTGTCAACGTCGCCAAAAAATATTCACTCGCCTTCGCCAGGATGCCCCGTGCGGAAGCACGGGGAGGAGTGGCGAGAGGTGACCGCGGCGGAGCCCGCAGGGCAAAGTCGGGTGGCTTCGGCGCAGTTCCGCTTGGCTTTGCCACGGATGCCCCGCCCGGAAGCGCGGGGAGCTTCACTTTTTTTGAAAAATGTTGTATATATGTTCTACTCCGATGAACCAGGTTCCAGAAGTTTCACTCCTTATTGCATTTTCGGCAGGGCTTCTCTCCTTTGTCTCCCCCTGCGTCCTTCCCTTGGTTCCTTCCTATGTTACCTATATCACTGGGGTTTCTTTCCATGAACTTACTGGCGCTGAAAGCAAGTCAAAACTGAGGTGGGCCACGATCTTCCATTCCTTGTTATTCATCTTTGGATTTTCGACCATCTTCATCATCATGGGTGCCTCCGCTTCTTATATCGGGCAGTTATTGGCCAAGTATCAGCAGTGGATTATGAAGGCAGGAGGGGTGTTGGTCATCATTCTGGGGATCAATTTCACAGGTCTGATTACCCTCCCATTCCTTCAAATGGAGAAACGGTTCGAATTAAGGAAAAAACCCCTTGGTTATCTGGGTTCCTTCTTCGTCGGCATCATATTCGCAGCAGGCTGGACACCTTGTATCGGGCCGATCCTCTCCACCATTCTCATCTATGCCAGTACTGCTAACAACTTTTATGCGGGGATTTTGCTTCTCTCCATCTATTCCATGGGGCTGGGACTCCCTTTCTTCCTCTCGTCTCTGGCCTTTAATTCGTTCCTGTCGACTTTTGAGAAGATGAAACGATATATGAGAGTCATCACCCTCGTGAGTGGTCTTTTCCTAATTGCCATTGGAATTCTCATGCTGACAGACACCTTCCAAGAGATCAATCACTACCTCAACTCGCTGGCTAATCCCTAACCCCGGCTATGCCGGGAAACTCGAAATCCGAATATCGAAATCCGAAACATTATCTGAATTGAAATGACGGAATTTTTAAAACACGGAGGGAACTTTTCGTTTCGAACATTATGGTTTTGAACATTTGAATTTGTTTCGAATTTCGGATTTCGTGCTTCGGATTTTATTGTCTAATGCTCATCAGGGTGAAGATTCCAGCAAGGCCGAAGAGCAGGGTAGGAGTCCAGGAGGAAAGCAGGGGAGAGAGGACACCCGATTTTCCAAAGGAGAGAAAAATATAAAAGGTCACCCCGTAGGCAAAACCGATCAAGACGCTGATCCCGATGCTCAATGCCACCCCTCCTGACCTTCCGGTCTTCAAAGCAAAAGGAATGCCAATTAAAACCATGATGAGGTTCAAGAGGGGGTAGGAATATTTCGAATAGAGGTCCACAAGATATCGGGTTGCGTCATAGCCAGACGTTTGGATCTTTTGAATGTAGTTACGAAGTTCTGTGTAACTCATTTCTGTGGATTTCCTTTCAATCGTCTGGAAAGAATCCCAATGTTCCTGAAGGGCATATTCCATTTCTTCAAAGCGGGTCGTCCGAATCGAGCCGCTTTCATCAAAATCCCTGACCGCTCCATCAGAGAGCCACCATTTCCCGTCTGCCCATTTCACCTCGCGGGCATCGATCCTTTGGACGCAACGAAATTGATTATCGAATTGATAGAGGGTGAACCCTTTCAATATCTTTTTTTCTGGGTCGAGCAATTGGATATTGAAGATGCGGTGATCACTGTGATACCAGATTTTATAATTCTTGAAGAAACTGGAAGGCCTTTCCCGGCGCACCTCAACATCCAGCAAATATCGACCCCTCTGATTGGTCAATGGAACCAGATGCTCATTTCCTAAGAAGGAAATGAAACTCATGAGAAAGGCGATGAAGAGCAAGGGAATGGTGATTCGATAAAGACTGATCCCACCGGCTTTCATCGCCGTAATCTCACTATGGCGGGAGAGCATGCCAAGGGTGAGAAGGGTCGCGAGGAGAACCGCATAGGGAAGGGTCCATTGAAAGGCCACCTCCGGGATTTTGTAGAGGAGGTATTCGAAGATGAGAGGAAAAGGTGCTCGATACTTGATGAACGTATCCACCCTTTGAAAGAAAAGGACGATAACATAAATGAGGATCAGGCTGCTCAGCGTGAGGCCGAAAATCTTCAAATATTCCAGGACGACATACTGCTGAATGGTCCGGTGGTTTTCAAGCATCTTTAAAAGGTCCTTTCCATTTCCGTTGAATCAGATCGAACACTTCCGTCAGCCAGACCATCGGTTTGAAAGGAGATTCCTTCGCCGTTTTGATCAAAAGGTAGATGCCGAACCCTCCGAAAATAGCATTGGGGGCCCAACCGGCCAAATAGGGAGGGATCGTACGTCTGAGAGCCAGAATCTCTGAGCCCGTCAGGGAAATGTAGTAAGCCAACAGGAGGAAAATGCTGAAAACGAAACCGAACGATCTTCCAGAACGCCGGGGTTGAATGCCCAGGGGGACTCCGATTAAACCGAAAACGACACAAGCAAAAGGAATGGCATAACGCTTATGGAGTTCGACCTGCTGAGGCGTCGAATCCTCTCCAGAACCCTTTTTCTTCTCAATCTTATCTTTGATATCGTCAACGGACAACTCATGATCCTGCAGTCTTCTCCCCCTGGCGCCCAAGGCTTTGGCCAGTTCGAGCTTCAGATCATAAGCATCAAACTTTATTTTCTGATAGACATCCGCCCGCGAATCGAAACGGTGGATGTCTCCATCGAAGAGCCTCAAAATCACTTCCTGAGATTTGGGATTGGAAGACAAAAAACCCTCTCTGGCAAAGATCGTATTGGTCTTCCCTTGGTCTCGCTCGTCATAGATCAGGATCCCCTCCATTGTTTTCCCTTGGATGGGAACTTTCTCGACATAGACCACTAGGCCGTCGAACAGGTCATTAAAAACCCGTTCCTTGATCTCTATATCAGCCTTAGACTGGGCGATCTTATAAAGGGTGGTTCTAAACCCGCGGTTTCCCCAAGGGAGCCCATAAAAGACACAAAGCGTAGTGAGGAGGTAAGCAGCAATGGAGAAAATGGAGACGGGTAGAAAGAGTTGATATAAACTTAATCCAGAAGCTTTAAAAGCTGTAATCTCACTATCTCCAGATAACCTCCCGAAGGAGATCAGGGTGCTTAGGAGAACCGACATGGGAATCGTAAAGGTGAGAAAAGAAGGGGAGAGATAGAGAAGAAGCATCAGGATATCAGAAAGGGAGACGCCCCTGGTCACAATCATCTCAATGAGTTTGAGGATTTTATCCATCAGAAGGATGATGGTAAAGACCATCATGCCAATGAGGAAGATAGGAAGGATTTCCTTGAGGATATAAAGATAGGTGGTTTTTCTCACTTTTTAGATATTCTAAGGGGAACAGTATGTGATGTCAACCCTTCGACAAACTCAGAGTGCACCTTTCGAGCTTTCTGCATGAACATTGGAGATGCTCAGGGTCAATCTCTGCCTACCGGCAGGCAGGCTGAGCCTCGCAGAAGCAGACGGACTAGTTGGGTAGGGGAGGCTTTAGCCTCCCTATTTAAGGCGACTGAAGTCGCCCCTACCCCACAATTTCTAAATCGGGATTTGGGTCGAGCTGAAGGATTGACAAATTTCAATGCTTTAGGGTAAGATTAACAAAGATCGCGGGGTGGAGCAGTCCGGTAGCTCGTCGGGCTCATAACCCGAAGGTCGCTAGTTCAAATCTAGCCCCCGCTACCAAATCTTTTCAAGGGGTTGCAGTTTCGGCTGTAACCCCTTTTTCTTTGCTCGTTACCATTAAGTTACCATCACGCCCTGAAAAGACAAAATCCTCTGACTTTTTCGCTCCTCCCTGATAAACCTCTGCCATGAGGTGACCATAGAGATCCATGGTCACCTTGATTGAGGAATGTCCCATTTGGTTTTGGATATACTTCAGGTTGTGGCCTGCAGCAATTAAGATTCTCAAAATTTCAATTTTGGTATTGACAAAAAATGTGTTCCTGATATTAGTAAGTTGTATTCTTAAACCGTAGATACGATTTACCCGATAAAGCTAAACCTTTCGTGAGGAGGGGGCGGAAAGCGGCGGGTCTTTCGAGAAGATGGCCGAGCTGCCGAAGGTCGGACTGGAGGTAGGCTCGACATTTTTATTTTGGAGGAATTGAATAGAAACCAGGGAGGTGGTAAAAAAGGCAATATTATTAGGTGGTTGCGTTGGCATATAGCGTGTGATTAAATACAAAATCCTAACCCTATCGAATCATAAATGGGAGGGAAAAATGTTTACAAACCGAAGATTTGAATATTTTATTACTCCATTTCTTATTCCTATCCTAATAAGTGGAATCATCATTCAGGGTATTCTGCCTACTTTCAGCCATGCTGCCTCCAATATTACTTCAGATGGGACCATGGGGACCTTAATCAACCAAGCTGGAGCCACCTATAACATTGATGGAGGCACGATCAAAGGAGCCAATCAATTTCACAGCTTTGGCCTTTTTAGTGTCGGGACGGGAGATACTGCAAGTTTTAATGGACCGAGTGGGATTGCGAATATCATTGGAAGAGTGACGGGGGGACAGCAGTCAATCATCGATGGGATTCTCAAGTCAACGATCTCTGGCGCCAATTTATTTTTGCTCAATCCATATGGTGTTTTATTTGGAAAGAATGCCTCATTGGATGTAAGCGGATCGTTTCATGTAGGCACAGCAGACTATCTTAAATTGTCAGATGGTGGGATTTTTTATTCAAATCCTTTGACGAGTAGCGTCCTAACAACAGCCGCGCCTGCTGCCTTCGGGTTTTTGAGTAATAATCCGGCACCAATTACCATACAAGAGAGCTCCCTCCAAGTCCCTATGAATAAAGCCTTATCACTGGTGGGTGGTGACATACAGATTGATGGTGGGGCCTTGTTAAAAGCCCCCCACGGTCAGATTAACATTGCAAGTGTTGCTTCTCCTGGAGAAGTGATTCCTAACCTCCCAGGGCAATTACCGACTCTCGATGTGAGTTCTTTTGCTCACCTGGGCCACATTACCGAATCGGGATCCAATGTCACGGTAAGTAGTATTGAAGGCGCAGGGGTTGCGCTTATCCGGGGTGGCCGGTTGGTCATGGACAATGCTTATATCAACGCCAATAACGATGGGGCTTTGACGGGTAGCTCTCTTGGCATTGACGTTCAATTAGCCGGGGATCTTGTCCTTCTTAATGAGGCCCAAATGCTGACGTATAGCAGTGGAGCAGGACAGGCAGGAGATATTCGAATTAAGGCTGAAAGCGTCGAAATGCTGGGTGGGTCCTTCGTCTATTCCGGTGCATTCAGTACAGGAAATAGCGGTAATATAGAGGTTGCCACCAACAGTTTGACAATCAAAGATGGTGCCTACGTTGGCACCGAGGCATACTCGACAGGGAACTCCGGGAATATTACAGTCAATACGAGTAGTCTGAAGGTGATTGATGGCTGGAGCTTTCTTTTCACAGGAACGTATGGCCCGGGAAAAAGTGGTAAGGTGGAACTCCATGCTGACGACATGGTCTTATCTGGGGGTCCAGCAGGTGGCGCCATAGCAGGTTCCTTTACAGGCGGCCAAGGGAACTGCGGGGACGTGCTAGTTACGGCTAAAAACCTTCAAATTTTGAATGGCAGCGAACTCTCTGCCACGGTCTACTCGGGCAGCTCCGGGAATGGCGGCATCATCGAAGTGGCTGCAGATAGCGTGTTTATCTCCGGTTCGGCTAATCCAAATATTTATACAGGCATATTTGCTAATACATTTGGTGAGGGAAAGGGCGGGACACTTATTTTGACGGCAAATAGTCTAGAGATGACCAATCGTGCCAGTATTCAAGCAGGCAGTTCGGGTACGGGGGACTCTGGAAACATAACGCTGAGGGTTGGCACCTTAGAACTTCTAGATGCATCCTATATTGCGTCCGCTGGTATCTTTGGAAAGGGTCTGGGAAATACTGGGAACATCGAAGTGACCGCAAATCGTGTGTTTATCTCGGGTTTGGACAGTTCAACGCAGCCATTTAGTGGAGACGTCACAGGCATAATTACCAATGCTCGTGAGGGTGATGCCGGAAATGTATATATCGCAACCGATAGCTTGATCTTGACAAATAGAGGGACGATCAGTTCGAGTTCGTATGGGTCAGGTCCTGGCGGAAAAATAGAAATTAATGCTGGCTATGTTGAATTGCTGAATGGGTCCAATATGTTATCCAGTGCCTTCGGCTCAGGGAATGGCGGCAGAATCGAAGTAACGGCAGATAATGTGGTGGTATCTGGCGTACACCCTGAACCTTACACTGACATAACTGGTAACAAATCACTATCTCCTTCTGGCATAGCTTCCCAAGCTGGTCTCATGGGTGGAAGTGCCGGGGATATACAGATAACGACTGACACCTTAAATGTATTAGACGGAGCCAGAATCTCTACCGAAACTTTCGGCCCCGGCCATGGAGGCAGCATCGGAGTAACTGGAAATAATGTGCTCATTTCCGGCGTAAATGTAGCGTTCAGAGAATTTCTAGCTGAAACGGGGATAGATGTGGAAGAAGCCGGTAAACTTGCCAGTGCGGGTATTCTTGCCGGAACAAATAGCAGCTTCTTAGGAGATGGTGCAACTGGAAATGCGGGGAATGTCTCCATCCAAGCGAAGAATCTACAGCTTAGTCACCAAGGCTTAATCTCTACCCGAACAACCGGTCCTGGCGCTGGCGGCAACATTGAATTGACATCAGACCGGGTGACGCTTTCCGAAGGTGCCTTGATCTCTTCTGAAAGTTCGGTCTCTGCCAAGGCTGGTAAAGCTGGGGATATTTTGATCAATGCTTCTGAAATCTTTCAAATCAACAGCAGTTCAGTGACGACGGCTGCTGAACAGGCAAGGGGAGGTGATATTATTCTCAAGGCGACACAGGGTCAACTGACTAATGGGACCCTGATCTCGGCGGAGAGTTCTGGGGCGGGAGATGCTGGGAATGTCGATATTACCACCACGGATTCATTACTGATGAGAGACAGTGCTATTACTACAGAAGCCAAACAAGCTGACGGAGGGAATATCGATATAAGTGCCGGATATATGGTCAACCTGATTCACAGCAAGATCACGGCAAGTGTTGGGGGAGGTCCTGAAACAACCGGGGGCAATATTACTATTGACCCCCACTATGTCATTTTGAATGATAGTCAGATCATTGCAAATGCCTACGAAGGGAAGGGAGGAAATATCCGAATCATTGCAGATGTGTTTCTGGCATCGCCTGAGAGTGTTGTGGATGCTTCTTCGGCGTTGGGGATTGATGGGACAGTGGATATTCAGGCACCCATCCAGAACATCAGTGGAACATTGACACCGATACAGGGGAACTTTTTGAGTACGGAGGCGCTCCTCAGGGATCGTTGTATAGCAAGGATTCGCGGGGAAAGGGTCAGCAGCTTCGTGGTGAGCGGCCGCGACGGTTTGCCCATAAGACCGGGGAATGTTTTGCCGAGCCCAATTTATTAGAAATGACATGACTGTGACCCTGCCTCCCGCAGGCAGGGGTTTTGCGTGTTCACAAGTTATTGAATTTTCATTGTAGGTCATCTTGAACTTTGATCTCCTTTGGTTAGGCAACCAGATATGGTTCGTAAAAAGGCTTTCAAATGACGATGGTTGGGGATGACCTGAGTTATGAAAGGCCAAGATAAAAGATCCTGGTTTCACAGAGCGACAGTAATCTTTTTTGGATTCGTTTTTCTCCTTTTTATTTGTGTTTCGAGCTATGCGCAGGGGACCTTAGGTGATCCCACCGGTCGCTCAGGTGAAGAACCGCAACCCTTACCAAAAGAGATCGTTCCTCTCCCTCCTCCGATTCAAATTCCAGCTCCAGAACCTCCTGAGGAAAAAGTTGTACCGCTCCATATTCCTCGCGTGTTTGTTCGAGAGATCAAGATAACTGGAAATACCGTTTTCACAGATGAAACGCTTAAAGAAGTGACTGCACCTTATGAAAATCGTGAGTTGACGGACACGGATTTGGAGTCACTACGGATTGCCTTGACGATCTTTTACATCAATAAAGGATATATCAATTCAGGAGCTGTCATACCCGACCAGACCATTATTGATGGTACCGTGACGATCCAGATCATTGAGGGCAAACTGTCATCCATAGAAGTGGAAGGGAACAAATGGTTTCGTGACAGATATATTCAGAATCGGATTCGCCTCGGGGGTGGGCCGCCTTTGAACATTTATGCCCTTCAGGAACGATTGCAAATCTTGCAGCAAGATGAACGCATCCAAAAGCTGAATGCTGAGCTCAGACCCGATGTGAAACATGGTGACAGCGTCCTGAAGGTTAAGGTTCAAGATGAGTTTCCCATCAAAGCATTTCTTGAATCCGATAACTACCAATCTCCATCGGTGGGGGCTGAAAGGGGGCGAATTACCCTTACTGATCTCAACCTCACTGGTTTTGGGGACGTCTTAAGTTTTACCTATGGCCAGTCTTCAGGAATTTTCCCCGAAATCGACACAAGTTATATCTTACCCTTTACCGCTTATGACACCACACTGATCTTACGTTACAGGAAGAATGACTTTAACGTCGTCGAACAGCCCTTCAAAGATTTGGATATTGAGAGTAAGTCAGACATTGCTTCGATTACTCTAAGGCAACCTTTCTATCGAACACTTAACCGGGAGTTTGCTTTGGCCCTCATGGGAGAATATCTTCGTAACAAAACATTCCTGGATGATGAGCCGTTTTCGTTCTCCCCCGGCGTGAAAGATGGTAAGTCTGTTGTCTCAGCGATACGTTTTATTCAAGAGTATTTATATCGGGAGCTGATTCAAGTTATTGCGATACGTTCACGGTTGAGCCTTGGAATACATGCGCTCGGTGCGACAAGCAACCCGGGAGAAGACCTTCCAGATGGGCGCTTTTTTGCCTGGTTACTGCAGTGTCAGTGGGCAAGGCGATTTAAGTTTTTGGACATTCAAACGATTGGTCGGATGGATTTACAAATTGCAAATAAATCCCTTCTGCCCCTGGAACAAACTTCTGTGGGAGGCCGGTACAGCGTTCGGGGATATAGGGAAAACACACTGGTACGGGATAATGGATTTATTGCTTCTCTGGAAAGTCGAATCCCTGTGGTTCGAAATTATTTCTTGGCAGACTTTCTTGAGTTTTGTCAATTTGTGGATTTTGGCAGTGCCTGGAACAGAGATCTTCCCACTCCCAAACCCAGAAGTATTGGAAGTGTAGGATTAGGACTTCGTTGGGGGGCTACATTCAAATACCCCGTTCTTTTAAGGCCTCAATTCGAGATTTATTGGGGAGTTCCCCTGAGGCATCTGGATACTCCCGGCAATTGGAATCTCCAGGACTCTGGAATCCACTTCCGATTTCTTTTGGGAGCCTTCTGACCCGAAATACCCCTGATCCTTTCCCTCCTCCCTGGGGAGAGGGAAACAATGAGGGGGCAAACCATTATCTAACAGCACCACTCTGTTTCATCTCATACTGAGCCACCTGGGATAATCCTACTTGTTCCAGCAGAGCAGCACGCTGCTTGCGTAAATTCATATCATTCGGATTGGCGTCAATGAGTTCTGAAATGGCCATGATCGCGTCATACCATATTCCTGATTCTGCATAGATGTACGGAGTGGTTAGCTGGTCTGCTTGAGCCAGTTTCACACGAAGGGCCTCCGGGAGTTCAATGCGTTCAATCATTCCCCCGGCCAGGATGTCTTTTGATCGCTGATCAGCATTAGGTACTAAGGCCACGAACCAGCGGTATTGAGTGGTTTTTGAAAGATGAAGATTAAAATCCTTCAAACGAATGGCGTGAATGCCAGGTTGAACAGGAAGGGGAAGCCGTTTTTCTAAGAGCGGTTGAGTGGCCTCTTCAATAATCAACGTTACTTCGATAGGATGTTTGGTTTGGCTTGATAGAAACCAGTAGAGGGTAGGCTGTTCTTGAGTCGTCAACGCTACATGGTTGGGTGCAAGGGCAAATAAAGTAATGAGTTCCTCTCCAATGCCACGGGTTCCTCCTCCCACCCGACCTCCTGGAGCACCCCGAAGCGGAGGTTGATAGAGAGGCATGCTCATAGGAGTTCCCAATTTCTGACCTTGTGATTCCAGACCTTTTGTGTCCTGCTTCTCCTTCTGATCCTTTACCTGAGGGGTATCCCCTTTTTCTTTAGGCGTCTCCACTGTAGTTTTCCCCTCTGCATCAGCCGCGAGAGCGGAAAGAGGGGATACTAAAAGGATACCTGCGACTAAAACCAAGACGATGAAAAGGCTTTGCTTCATGTTACTTCCTCCGTGCGGTTTAGGTCTGAATGTTCGTCTGCTAAACCGATTAAGCAGTAAGTGGTTATTTTCTCTATTTTTCCTTTTAAACTGACTTCGCCGACCTTTTCTGTCTTAAATTGGTTGCCAAGATGCCGTAAAGTACTTTCGCCAATCAGGATGCGACAAGACCTATTTGTAAAATTATATCCAACGAGGTCCTTGGCAAAACGCTCAAGCCTTGATGCAATATTAACGGTGTCTCCTATGGTCGTGTATTTCAGTCTTTGTGAGCTTCCTAAACTCCCCGCTACCACAGGCCCCGTGAAGATGCCGACACGCATATTCACGGTCGGAAGGTGACGCTCTTTCCAAAGCGTGTTGAGCCGTTTCATTTCTCTTTCCATGGCGAGGGCACAATTCGCTGCGTTCACAGCATCCTGACTGATCTCTGCTTCTGTCGTCCGAGCCAAGGGGACACCGAAGTCAGCCTTAAGGCCGTCTCCAGCATACTCGTCGACAATTCCTCCATGTTCCGTTACTAATTGAGCCATAGCCTCCAGATAGGTATTTAACCAGTCGATGAGTGCTCTGGGTTCCATTTTCTCAGAGAGAGCAGTAAACCCTTCCAAGTCTGTAAACATCACGGTGGAAATTAACTTCTGGGGACGGGGTCTGCCACCATCCAAGAACTGGTTGTGCTCCTTCCAAATGACTTCGGCAACCTCTCGAGAGACGTGCCTCGAAAAGAGTTGCATCAGAGAAGCTCGTTGTAATCTTTCTCTGTTTGACATATAGGCAGTGATGACGGCTACAGAGATAAACCAAGCCATAGCCGGAGGAACGAGGGGGATCCACCAACCGCTGAGGAATGCAAAATAGGCGGCCAAAGCAAGTACGAGCAAGCCTCCTATTGCGAAAAGCGAAAAGCGCCAGGGGGAACGCACTCCAACGCCCATTGTTCCTCCCATCAAACTCCAGAGCAAAATCCAGAACCATTCTTGCCAGTCGCTCAGTGTTCTCATGGGCGGAGCCCCCTGGAGTGCAAATGTGAGCAATTGGCTGACGAAGTGAGCATGTAGTTCAATCCCTGAAATTTGTTGATCGGAATGAAGGCTACGGCTAAAAGACGTGAAAAAGAAGTCCTTCACGCCTTCGGTCTTGGTTCCTATGAGTACGATTTTGTCTTTAACCACCTCGGGATTGATCTGCATGGAGAGAAGGGCTGACAAGGAATAAGAAGGAAACGATCTCGGGGAATTTTTGAAATCAAGCAGAAATTGGTAGCCTCGAGCATCCGCTCCAATATATCCCCCATCATTCGGCCCGAAGGGCTGGATGGTCGTTTTGCCTAATTTTAGGTAATCTGGATTAAACGCATCCGCCTGCGGGGTCACCCCTTCAGTCTGGAGGTAAACAAGTGCCAGTCGAAGGGCAAAAGAAAAAGAGACATTTTTCCCATCATCCAGGAAAAGCAAAACACGGCGGACAATACCACCGGGATCAACGATGATGTCATTAAAGCCTACCTGATCCGTATTTTTCAAAGCAGGAGGGGGAGGTACGCCGACCTTGTCAGCACCACCGAATTTCATTGGAGCGATGATGTTGCGATTTTTGGTCAAAATCATTTCAAGTTCCTTGCTTCCGGGAAGCACAGGGATGTCCCGATAAAGATCAAGGCCGATTGCACGTGGGTGATAGTGGGTAAGAATATCCAATATCTTAGCGACCATAGCATCTGTTAATGGCCACCCCGTTCGGTTTTGGATATCATTTTCATTGATTTCAATGAGAACGATGCGTGAGTCTGGCTCAGAAACTTCAGGTTGCATTCTGATGTACCAATCGTAAGCAGTTAATTCTAAAGATTCGAGACTCCCTGTGCTTCGTAGACCCACGATGCCGAGGAAAACAAATGCCCCAACAAATAGACTGGTAGCGAGCGGAGATTGGAAAAGCTTAGATACAGGATTCATAACGAAAACTTCGCTTTACAACCAATTGTTGATCAAAAGGAAAGGAGACCAATAGCCCGGGTGTTGGTAGCTTCGATCATTCAGCAGTTTGAGCTGTGCGCGTTTCAAGGCCATGGCTCTTGAAACGGATGGATCTCGGAGCTCTCGATAGAATTCCGCCACCAATTCTGAGGAGGCTTGGTCGTTAATATACCAGAGAGTAGCCAGTGCACTCCTGGCACCAGCCTTGATGGCAATACCAGCAAGACCCAGGGCGGCGCGATCGTCACCCGCAGCCGTTTCGCAAGCGCTTAACGTCAATAACTCCAAGGGGTCTTCGCGAAATTTGAAGAGTCCAATATACTGTTCCAGTTGATCCATTGTCACTTTGCCGTCAAATGTGAGAAGAAATGATTTTCTGAACTCTGCTTCGAATCGTCCATGGGAGGCAACGTGCATGATGGTGAACTGTTTGTTCCTCAATTCCTTTTCCAGATTGGAGGTGAGAAAATTGTGGTTCAGCAGTTGAGTGCCGCCATAAAGACCCTGAATAGCTTGGAGCTCGTCCAAGA
>Ga0209592_1000068_pt1 | contig 24392 bp, 25 predicted proteins | sample PPLLak2March2015_2_FD_187251 | JGI IMG/M metagenome (GOLD analysis project Ga0209592, IMG submission 187251) | Freshwater sediment microbial communities from Prairie Pothole Lake near Jamestown, North Dakota, USA - PPLs Lake P8 Core (3) Depth... | ecosystem: Environmental > Aquatic > Freshwater... | reverse complement strand
GCACATGTAGCAGGTCGTGGTCTTGACCTCGGTCGTCACTCCGGCATTGTCCGCGCCGGCCCGAGCGCCGGCCAGCGAGTTAATCTGATCCATTCATAAGATCGTGGATAATGCGGGTTCGATGGAGCATCTCGAGCCCAGTCAGGCGCAGGAATTCCTGCAGAAGAATCCGGATGCGCTCTTCATCGACGTGCGCAGCGAGATGGAGTACCTGTTCGTCGGCCATCCCGTGGGCGCGCTGCACGTGGCCTGGAACGACGGCGCGGACTGGGAGGTCAACCCGCACTTCGTCGGCCAGGTGAAGAAGCTCGCCGGCACCAACCACGCCACCCGCCCGATCGTGCTCATCTGCCGCAGCGGCAACCGCTCGCAGGAAGCCGGCGACGAGCTCAAGCGCCACGGCTTCACGCGCGTCTACAACATCGCCAGCGGATTCGAGGGGCCGCTGGATGCGAAGCATCAGCGCAACACGATCTCCGGCTGGCGCCGCGAGGGACTTCCCTGGGAGCAGTGCTGAGGCATTTGCCGCCTCTATAGACGCATAGCGCCTTTTTTATGGGTCCGCCGGACGCGCGCTCTTAAAATGCGCCGCCAGGAGGGACGATGTTCACCAGCAATCCGTTTGCCGAGCTTTCGGCGTCCATATCGCCTGCCGTCATGCAGGCCTACGTCGTCGTCATGATCGTCCTGGTGGTCGCGGGGACGCTGTTCGAAGTCGTGCACAAGGGCAGCGCCAAGTACTTCTTCGACAACTGGCGCAAGTCGAGGGGCGGGCGGGGCGCAAAGCAGGTCGGCGGGGGTGAGCTCGTGTCGATCGCGGTGCAGACCGCGGTGGTCGACGTGCTCGCGTCGGGGGAGTTCTGCAACGCGCGCCGGCGGATTGCGCACCTGCTCGGCATGTACGGCTTCGTGCTCTACGTGGTTTCCACCGTGGTGATGGTGTTCGACGCCTCGGCGAGCGGGATATGGGCGCAGCTCTGGTGGATCGGCGGCCTGATGGTCTGCGTGGGCGGCTACTGGTTCTGGCTCTTCATCCGTGTGGACGTCGCCGCGGAGGGCCACTCGCCGTTTCGCGTCGTGCGCGCGGACCTGTTCATCCTGTCGCTGCTCGCCAGCGCGACGCTCGGGCTGCTGTGGGCCGCGACGGGTGGCGGCCTCGGCGTGCTCTTCGGCCTGTACATCCTCGCCACGACGGTGCTGTTTGCCGGCGTGCCCTGGTCCAAGTTCGCGCACATGTTCTTCAAGCCCGCGGCCGCCTTCGAGAAGAGAGTAACCAAGGCCGATGGCACAGCCGAGAATTTGCCGACGCAGACCCGCGACGACCCCGAGCAACAGAAGAGGCACTCCATGGAGCTGTTGCAGGACGCTCCGATGAACATGGGGCTTGGCATCAAGCGCGAAGCGCCCCGCCACTACTAGAGAACGACTTATGCCTACCTTCGTGTACATGACGAGGTGCGACGGATGCGGACACTGCGTCGACATCTGTCCCTCGGACATCATGCACATCGACAAGACCTATCGCCGTGCGTACAACATCGAGCCGAACATGTGCTGGGAGTGCTACTCCTGCGTGAAGGCTTGCCCGCAGCATGCGATCGACGTGCGCGGATATGCCGACTTTGCCCCGTTGGGCCACAGCGTTCGCGTCCACCGCGACGAAGAGAAAGGCACGATTGCCTGGAGGATCAAGTTCCGGAACGGCACGGAAAAGAACTTCCTGTCGCCCATCACCACCAAGCCCTGGGGGACGGCGATCCCCAAGCTTGCGGACGTTCCGGGACCCAGCAAAGAGATGCGCGACAGCCAGCTGTTGTACAACGAGCCGAAATGGATCCGCATGGATGACGGCGGCCTGCATACGCTTCAGGCCGCGGGCCTCAAGATGAAGAAAGGCGTGTACTACTGATGGCCTACGAGACGATCGTCGAAGACGGCATCGACATCCTGGTCGTCGGTGCGGGTCTTGGCGGCACCGGTGCCGCCTGGGAGGCGAGATTCTGGGGCAAGGACAAGAAAATCGTCATTGCCGAGAAGGCCAATATCGATCGCTCGGGTGCGGTCGCCCAGGGTCTGTACGCCATCAACTGCTACATGGGCACCCGCTGGGGCGAGAACAAGCCGGAGGACCATGTCCGCTACGCTCGCATCGACCTGATGGGGCTGGTGCGGGAAGACCTGCTGTTCGACATGGCCCGCCACGTCGACTCCACGGTGCATCAGTTCGAAGAGTGGGGCCTGCCCATCATGAAGGACCCGAAGACCGGGCGCTATCTGCGCGAAGGGCGATGGCAGATCATGATTCACGGCGAGTCCTACAAGCCCATCGTGGCCGAGGCCGCCAAGAAATCGGCGGACAAGGTCTTCAACCGCATCTGCGTCACCCACCTGCTGATGGACGACGGCAAGGAGAACCGGGTGGCCGGTGCCGTCGGCTTCAACGTCCGCACGGGCAACTACCACGTCTTCAAGTCCAAGACCGTGATCTGCGGCGCGGGCGGCGCCTCCAACATCTTCAAGCCGCGCTCCGTGGGCGAAGGTTCCGGCCGCACCTGGTATGCGCCCTGGTCGTCCGCGTCCGCCTACGGGCTCATGATCGACGCCGGCGCCAAGATGACGCAGATGGAAAATCGCATCGTGCTGGCGCGTTTCAAGGACGGCTATGGCCCGGTCGGCGCCTACTTCCTGCACCTGAAGACCTATACGCAAAACGGCCTGGGCGAAGAGTTCGAATCCAAGTGGTTCCCCGAGCTGCAGAAAATGGTCGGCAAGGAATATCTCGATCCGGAAGCGTCGCACCTGACCCATCGGCCGATCCCGACCTGCTTGCGCAACCATGCATTGATCTGCGAGGTCAACGCCGGCCGCGGCCCCATTCACATGGTGACCATGCGCGCCTTCCAGGATCCTCACCTGGAAGAGGTCGGCTGGGAAAACTTCCTCGGCATGACCGTCGGCCAGGCGGTCCTGTGGGCCGCCACCGATGTGGATCCCAAGAACGAGAATCCCGAGCTGACCACATCGGAGCCCTACGTCATGGGCTCCCACGCGACCTGCTCGGGCGCCTGGTGCTCGGGTCCCGAGGACGTTTCCCCTCCCGAGTATTTCTGGGGCTACAACCGCATGACGACGATCGAAGGCCTGTTCGGCGCCGGTGACGCAGTCGGCGGCACGCCGCACGCCTTCTCATCGGGGTCGTTCACCGAAGGTCGTCTGGCCGCGAAGGCCGCCTGCAAGTACATCGACGACGGAAAGGGCGAAGGCATTGTCGTATCCGATGAGCAGATCAACCGCCGCAAGGCGGAGATCTACAAGCCCCTGGAGCATTACAAGACCTACCGCAATGCGATCGTGGCGGGCAGCGTCAACCCGCACTACATCAATCCCCAGCAGGGCCTGGACCGTCTGCAGAAGCTGATGGACGAGTATTGCGGCGGAGTGACCGTCAGCTACATGACCAACGAGAAGCTCCTGAATATCGGGCTCAAGAAGCTCAAGATCATGGAGGAAGACCTCGAGAGCCTGGCCGCACAGGATATTCACGAGTTGCTGCGCGCGTGGGAATTGAAGCACCGTCATCGCGCTGCAGAGTGCGTCACGCAGCACACGCTGTTCCGCAAGGAGACCCGTTGGCCGGGCTACTACTACCGGGGCGACGCCATGAAGGTGGACGACGAAAACTGGCACGTGCTGACTGTTTCGCGCCGCGATCCGCAAACCGGCGAATACACCATGGAGAAGGCGCCTTGCTATCACCTGGTCGGGGACAAGGAGTAGCAGCGTCCGCCATGAAGCCGGTCTCTTCCGCTCGCGGGGAGTCGCGCGCGAACATCATTGAAAAGACCGACGAGGAAATTCTCGCCATCGCCGATCCCCTGTGGCGCGACCTCCTCAAGTCTTCGAACGAAGGCAAGTACGGGGAATTCGCAAAGAACTTCTCCAGTTCCCTGGCGCTTGCCATCGATCAGGTAGTGGCGGGCCACCAGTTCGCAAACAGCGAGCTCGCGAGAAATCTGTCCGAGGACTTCGACTCGCTCGGCGTCATCCGCCGGGGCGAGCATGTGACGGTTCTTTACCGGCAGCGCAGCACCAAGAAGCCAGGCGAATGGCTTGGAAGGCTCGTCCTCGGCTACGAGAATGGAAAGGTCAGGATCTTCGGTGCATCGATCTTCTGAAACCATCCGCCCCGGCAAGTTTGTCGAGCTCACCTACAAGGTGACCGACAAGAGGACGGGGCATGTGCTCACCAGAGTCGAATTCCCGCTGGGCTATGTTCACGGACACAATGAAATTCTGGCCCCTTCCGTCCATAGGGAGCTGGAGGGCAAGTCCGCAGGCGACGTCATCGAGGTGCCGATCGATGGCAATCAGATCTTCGGCCCCAGAGACGAGTCGCTGGTTTTTACCGATCGCATCGACAACGTCCCCGAGGAGTATCGGCAAGTCGGCACCTCCATCCTCATGGAAAACGACAAGGGCCAGACCCGCAGCTTTCTCGTGACGCGGGTGACCGACGAGACACTGACGGTCGATGGCAACAACCCGCTTTGCGGCAGGGAGGTGGTCTTTACGCTCGAGGTAGTAACCGTGCGCGAGGCAACTGACGACGAGACAAGAGCGGGCGGGGCGATCGTCGCGGGCGCGGATATCGATCCGTCACTCCTGAGAGCTGTCTGAGCAGCAGAAGAAAGGTGACCTATGAGCGACGAAAAGAAGCCCACCACCACCAAAGTTCCTGACGGCCATGCGCGTTTTGTGACGACGCGCCAGAAGCCGGCAAACGAAAAGGGATTTGTCGGCTACGAAACCGTCTGGGAACCGTTCCAGAAGGAAGCCGAATACAAGACGCCGAAACAGCCGTAGGCGTTCCGAAGGCGGCCTACCACATCATCGACTGACTACCGAAGCCCGGAGATGAACTCGCCCAGCACGCGGGCGAGCTCCTCCTCCTTGCCGGTGTAGAAGTGGTCGGCACCGGCGATCCTCACCTGCCGCGAGGCAGAGCGAGACCCGGCGGACTGCAGCACCACCGGGTTGTCTTTCTCCCCGTAGACGTCGAGCACCGGCAGCGGCATCGGGGGAAGCGCCCCGCCCCGGCCCATGCAGATCCACGCCGCGAACGGCGCATCCTTGGCCTGCTCCAGGTAGTACTGGCTCATCCACGAGCCCAGGCTGTGCGAGGCGAGCACCACCTTGCGCTCCCCCTTCCCGGCCAGCCATTGCGCCGCTCCCGCGATGCGCTGCGCCGCCTCGGGGAACAGCGCCGGGTAGTAGTCCTGGCCCTGCGCATCGGCGGCGAGGACCGGCATCTGGATGGAAAGGGTCGTGTAGCCCATGTCGGCGAGCGCCACGCGCAGGATTCCGATCACGCCGTGATCGGGATGCACGCCCAGTCCGTGGACGAGCAGCACCGCGGCCCTTTTCCCCGGGGTATGCAGGCCGAGGAACGTGCGCCCGCCGGGAAGCGCGATCTGCACGGCGTCACCGACCACGAGGTTGCCGAGCACCTCCGCCTGCCAGCGGGCCTCGCGCGCGTAATCCTGCGCGCTCGCGCCGCAGGCAGCGGTCAAGAGGAAAAGAAGGGCCGCGAGTCGCTGCATGGGAGGCGACTGTAATATACGGCACCATGGCCGATCGGCGCCTCCAGGTGTTCCACGCGGTCGCGAAGCACCTCTCCTTCACCAAGGCGGCGGAGGCGCTGTTCATGACGCAGCCGGCGGTGACCTTCCAGATCCGCCAGCTCGAGGAGCACTTCAACACGCGCCTGTTCGACCGCGCCCACGGGCGCATCGCCCTGACGCCGGCCGGGCAGCTCGCCCTCGACTACGCCGAGCGCATCCTCGGGCTCTCGTCGGAGCTCGACACGCGCCTGAAGGAGATGAGCGGCCAGGTGGCCGGGCCGTTGCTCATCGGCGCGAGCACCACCATCGCGGAATTCCTGCTGCCGCAGGTGCTGGGCGAGTTCAAGGCGCGCTACCCGGCGGTCGTGCCGCGGCTCTTCGTCGCCAATTCCGAGGCGGTGCAGGGACGCATCGCCGAGCGCTCCCTGGATCTGGGCTTCATCGAGGGCGACTCGCACCTGCCCTCGCTGGTGACCGACGTGTGCTGCGACGACGAGCTGCGGGTGGTCTGCGCGCCTTCCCATCCCCTGGCGAAGCTGAAGAGCGTCGTTCCCAAGGCCCTCCTGGAGCACGCCTATGTGAGCCGCGAGCCGGGCTCGGGAACGCGCGAGGTCATCGACCACTACCTGCAGAAGGCCGGCGTGCAGCCCGATTCGCTGCAGGTGGTGATGGAGCTCGGCAGCCCCGAGGCGCTGAAAGGCCTGGTGGCGACGGGCCTTGGCTTCACCATCATGTCGCGCGCCATCGCCGCCCTGGAGGTCAAGCTCGGGCGGCTGGTGCAGATCCCGCTTTCCCCGCCGCTCATCCGGCACCTCTCCGTGGTGTATCCGAAGGAGCGATTCCACTCCCGGCTGGTGAACGGGTTCGTGCAGTTCGCGAAGGAGCGGCTCGCGGCCATGCAGGCCGCCCCCTGAGGGCTAGCCCTGCGGGCTGGCCGCCATCGTCTCGCAGTATTCCCTGAGGTCGTCGGCGATATCGGACGGGCAGACGCCGCATTCCCGGTTCCCGGGCACGGCGTGGTCGATGAACTTCGGATAGGGGAGCTTGAGCTCCCGCATGATCGCGACGAATTCGGCAAGGCTGCGATCGCCACCCAGCCGCGGGTTGCGGCTGCGCTCCTGCGCGACGCTCGAGACGCGCCGTCCCTCGTAGTCGTGCGCCGGATAAACCAGCGTGTCGTCGGGGAGCGTGAACAGCCGCTCCCGCACGCTGCGGTACAGCGTGGCCGCGTCGCCGTTCTGGAAATCCGTGCGGCCGCAACCATCGATGAGCAGCGCATCGCCCGTCAGGACCCGCCCGTCGACGAGGTACGAGAAGTGATCGTCCGTGTGTCCGGGGGTAAAGAGCGGCGTCAGCGCGATGCCGCCCAGGCGCAATTCGCTTCCCTCCTCGATCGCCAGGTCCGCGCACGGCGCCCGCGAGGGCGCCGGGTAGGCGATGCGGCTGCCCGTCTCTCGCTTGAGCCGCAGCGCGGCAGTGATGTGATCGGCGTGGACGTGGGTCTCTACGGTGTACGCCAGCTTGAGCGACAGCGCGTTGAGGGCGGCGAGATCGCGCTCCCACGCGGGCATCACCGGATCGACGAGCAACGCCTGCCCGGTCTGCTCGCAGCCGAGGAGATAGGTGTAGGTGCTGGAGACGGGCTCGAAGAGCTGCCGGAAGATCACCCGGGTTTGAAGCCGGAACGGGGCGCGAGTTCCTAGAGCCCTGCGTAATACGCGCGCAGCACTTCCAGAACTTCCGGCCGGCTGAATTCCGCCGGCACCGGGCTGCCCTCGGACAGCCACTTGCGCAGCTGCGTGCCCGACACCTGCAGCCGGTCCGCGTCGCCGTGCGGGCAGGTGCGCCCCGAGGCCATGCCGCCGCAGCGGTAGCACCAGAACGTCACGTCCATCTTGAGCGGCCGGGTCTCGAGCGCGTCGCGCGGGATCTCGTCGAAGATGCGGTGCGCGTCGAAGGGGCCGTAGTAGCTGCCGACGCCCGCGTGGTCGCGGCCCACCACCAGGTGCGAGCAGCCATAGTTCTGGCGGAACAGCGCGTGCAGCAGCGCCTCGCGCGGCCCGGCGTAGCGCATGTCCAGCGGATAGCCCGCCTGCACGACGGTGCCCGCGCGGAAGTACTTCTCGATCAGCACGCCGATGGCGCGCGTGCGCACCTCCGCCGGGATGTCGCCGGCCTTCAGGGCCCCGAGCAGCGAATGCACGAGCACCCCGTCGCACGTCTCGATGGCCACCTTGGCGAGGTACTCGTGCGAGCGGTGCATGGGGTTGCGGGTCTGGAAGGCGGCGACGCGCGACCAGCCCAGCCGCTCGAAGGCGGCGCGCGTTTCGGCCGGCCTCATGAACAGCTCGCCGTACTTCTCGCGGAAGCCGCCGTCGGAAAGCACCTTGACCGGCCCGGCGAGGTTCGCGGCCGGCTGCTGCATCACCATCTTCACGCCAGGATGCGCGGGGTCGGTGGTTTTGAAGACCGACGCGCACTCGTGCGCCTTGTCGATCGCGTACTTCTCCGTGACGCGCATGGTGGCGAGGAGCTCGCCGCCGTCCGGGTCGGCGAGCGCGATCTCGCTGCCCACCGCGACGTCGGCGTCGGTCGACAGCGTGATCGGGATCGGCCAGAACACGCCCGCGGCGGTGCGGTAGCCGTCGCACACCCCCTGCCAGTCGGCGCGCGTCATGAACCCGTCGAGCGGCGTGAAGCCGCCGATGCCGAGCATGACGAGGTCGCCCTTCTCGCGCGAGCTGACGCGGACCGGGGGCAGCGAGGCCGCGCGCGCGCGCTCCGCGGCCAGCGCCTCGCCCGACAGCGCGAGCGGCCGCAGCGGCCCTCCTCCATGTGGGCGAACCAGCCCCGGCATTGCGTTCTCCCCTCGAGTGACGCCGTATTCTGCATTTGCCGCCGCGTGGGGCAATACCGTTGCTACTGATCGCCCGATAAGCCACCCTGATATCCGCCAGGCCCGGTTTCCTCTATAAAAGCGCCTTCGACCAGACGAGGCGGAGGGGCAAATGGAGCGCAGGAGATTCCTGGCAGCGATCGGTGCGGCAGCCGTTCTGGCAGCAGGCTGTGCGCCGATGCAGGGGAAGCAGAAGCAACAGGTGGTGCTGCAGATCAGCGACGACAACGTGAAGACCTGGCAAACGGCCTTCAACGTGGTCAACAACCTGACCAACACCTATGGCAAGCAGAACGTCGACATCGAGCTCGTCGCTTTCGGCGACGGCATCAACGCGCTCACCTTCGATTCGAAGGCGGCGAGCCGCATCCCGGGCGCGGTGGGGCAAGGCGCCAAAGTCATTGCCTGCGAGAACTCCATGACCCGGTTCAAGCTTTCCAAAGGGGACATGGCGCCCGACGTCGCATACGTTCGCGCAGGCGTGCAACGGATCATCGAGCGCCAGCGCGAAGGGTGGACGGTGATCCGGCCGTAGGTCCCCGATGCGCAGGCCACTGCTGCGATGGGCGATCGCCCTGCTTGGACTGGCGCTGTGCGGCGCAGCGCAGGCCCAGGGCCAGCCGGTGCGCGCCGCGTATCACTTCAGCGAGGGACTGGAGCAGGCATCGCGCGGCCTCCAGTACATACGCAATCACCTCGAGGCGGATCCCGAAGCGAAGATCGTCGCGGTGGCCCATGCCGGGGGGGTCGATTTCCTGATGAAGGCCGCGAAGACCGCGAAAGGCAACGAGTACCGGGGCGCAATCGAGGACCTCGAGTTGCAAGGCGTCCAGTTCCTGGTCTGCGAGATCACGCTGCGCGAGCGCGGCCTGCGACGCGAGCAGTTTCTTCCCGAGGTAAAATTCGTGCCCTCGGGCGTTGCCGAGCTCGCGCGGCTGCAATCGCGCGCGAGCTATGCCTACGTCAGGCCTTGACCGGCGGCGAATAAGCCGATAAGAAGATTTGATGTTCGCAGCTGCGATTCGCGGCGTGGGCATATTAGTATTCCCGCACGAACCGGAGGGAAAAGGATGATCGTTCAACGCAGGGGACTACTGAAGGCAGCGGGGGCGCTGGGCGCCGTGCTCGTCGCGGGGCTGCTGAAGCCCATCGCCGCGCTGGCGGCGACCTGGAACAAGGAGGCATTCGCCTCGAAGAGCGCCGCCGACGCGCTCAATCGCCTGGGCACGCCCGGTGCCGAGGCGAACAGCGGCATCGTCATCGAGGCGCCGCAGATCGCCGAGAACGGCGCGGTGGTGCCGATCGAAGTGACGAGCAGGATCCCGGGCACGACCTCGATCGCGGTGCTGGTGGACAAGAATCCCTATCCGCTGGTGGCGAGGTTCGACTTCATGGAAGGCGCGCTGCCGTTCGTGAAGCTGAACGCGAAGATGGGAGAGACCTCCGACGTGCGCGTGGTTGCCACCGCAGGCGGCAAGCACTATGTCGCGACGAAGGAGATCAAGGTCACGATCGGCGGTTGCGGCGGATAAGGGAGGACAGGCACATGGCAGGACCGATGAAAATGCGCGCGACGCTGGCCGGTGGCTACACCGACGTGCGCGTGCTGATGACGCACCCCATGGCGACCGAGCAGCAGACCAAGGGCCAGCCGCACTTCATCCAGAACCTCACGGTGAAGGTGAACGGCAAGACCGTGGTCGAAGGCCAGATCAGCCAGGCGGTCGCGCGCAATCCGGTATTCAGCTTCCGCCTCAGCGGCGGGGCAAAAGGCGACAAGATCGAAGTCAGCTGGCTGGACAACAAGGGCGACACCAACAAGACCGAAACCGCGGTCGCCTGACCGCCGCCCGCAACGAAGGAGGAGGATGATGCGCACAGTCATTGGTAGTGCGGCGCTCGCACTGGCCCTCGCGCCGGCGTTCGCGCAGCAGTCGCCGTTCGCCGAGTACCAGCGGATGGCCACCGAGAGCGCCCCGGTGGAGCTGTTCGAGCTCATGGGCGAAGAGGCGTGGAAGAAGAAGCAGGGACCGAAGAACGTATCGCTCGAGCAGTGCGACCTCGGCCAGGGGCCGGGCGTGCTCAAGGGCGCCTACGCCGCCCTGCCGCGCTACTTCCAGGACACCGACCGGGTCATGGACCTCGAGACCCGGCTCCTGCACTGCATGACTACGCTGCAGGGCCGCAGCCGCGAGGAGGCGACCAAGCGCGTCTTCGGCAACGCGGACAACCCCTCCGAGATGGAGGTCCTCTCGGCGTACATCTCTGGGCACTCGCACGGCATGCCGCTTCGCCCGGGCACGTCGCATCCGAAAGAAAGGGCCGCCTACCAGCTCGGCCAGAAGCTTTTCTTCCATCGCGCCGGCCCGTGGGACTTCTCCTGCGCGTCCTGCCACGGCGAAGAAGGCAAGCGCATCCGCATGTCGGAGCTGCCGGTGCTCTACAAGCCGCAGCACACCAGGCCGCTGATCGCCACCTGGCCTGCCTACCGCGTGTCGACCAGCCAGTTCAAGACGCTGCAGTGGCGCATGAACGACTGCTACCGGCAGATGCGCATGCCGGAGCCCATCTTCACCTCCGACGCGACGGTGGCGCTGATCACGTTCATGACCGTGACGGCGGAGGGCGTTCCTTACCGCGGCCCCGCCATCAAGCGCTGAGAGGAGAGCGAAAAATGACGATGAGACGATTCCTGCTCCTTCCCGTCGCCGTGACGCTCGCCGCCTGCACCACGGCGCCGAGCATCGGCGAGCGCGCCAAGGCCACGCCGAGCGACCTGGAGGCGGTCACCGCGGTGCTCAAGCGTGATTTCCGCGCGCGCGGCCAGGCCACCATGGACCGCGTCGAGCTCGATCCGGTGCAACGTCTGTGCAACCTGCACGCCGACAACCCGCCGGCCGACGTCGCCCGCCCGCTCGAGGAGGCGCAGCTCAAGGCCATCCCGTTCCCGACCGGCGGCCTGATCGGCGACTGGAAGAACGGGGAAAAGATCGCGCAGAGCGGCCGCGGCGCCATGTGGAGCGACAAGCCCGGCGTGCAGCAGGGCGGCAGCTGCTATAACTGCCACCAGATCTCGCCGAAGGAAACGGCCTTCGGCACGATCGGCCCCAGCCTCGCCGGATACGGCAAGACTCGCGGCAACCGCCCCGAGATCCAGCGCTACGTCTACGGCAAGATCTACAACTCGAAGGCGTACAACGCCTGCTCGCAGATGCCGCGCCTCGGCCACTCCAAGACGCTCAACGAGCAGCAGATCAAGGACCTCGTCGGGCTGCTCCTCGACCCGGCGTCGCCGGTGAACCAGTAGCGCGGTAGTTGCAGCGCCGGGACTTCCTCCGCCTCCTCGCGAGCGCCGCCGCGGCCGGCGCCTCGCTGCGGCCCGGGCTCACGCAGGCGCAGGCGGCCGACGAGCTCTACGAAGTCCCGCCCTTCGGCAACCTCAGCCTGCTGCACGTCACCGACGTGCACGCGCAGCTGCTGCCGGTTTATTTCCGCGAACCCAGCGTCAATCTTGGCCTCGGGGAGGCTTCGGGCCGGCCGCCGCACGTCGTCGGAGCGGCATTTCTGAAGACGTTCGGAATTCAGCCCGGCAGCGTCGGGGCGCACGCCTTCACGCACCTCGACTTCGAACGGCTGGCGCGGCGCTACGGCAAGGTCGGCGGCTATGCGCACCTCGCCACGCTGGTGAAGCGCCTGCGCGCCGCGCGGCCGCAGGCGCTGCTCCTCGACGGCGGGGACAGCTGGCAGGGCTCGGCCACCTCGCTGTGGACGCGGGGCGCGGACATGATCGGCGCGCAGAAGCGCCTCGGCGTCGACCTCATGACCGCGCACTGGGAGTTCACCTACGGCGCCGAGCGCGTCCGTCAGGCGGTCGACAAGGAGCTAGCGCCGATCGAGTTCCTGGCCCAGAACGTCAAGACCGTGGATTTCGAGGACCCGGTGTTCAGACCGTACAGCCTGCGCACGGTGGGCGGCGTCGCGCTTGCGGTGATCGGCCAGGCCTTCCCTTACACGCCGATCGCCAACCCACGCCATATGGTCCCGGACTGGACCTTTGGCATCCAGGAGCCGCGCCTGCAGCAGCTCGTCGACGAGGTGCGCGCGAAAGGCGCGCGGGCCGTGGTGCTGCTCTCGCACAACGGCATGGACGTCGACCTCAAGCTCGCCTCGCGCGTGCGGGGAATCGACGCCATCCTGGGCGGCCACACGCACGACGGCGTGCCGCGCCCGGTGCAGGTCGGCAGGACGCTGGTCACCAACGCCGGCTCCAACGGCAAGTTCCTCGCCGTGCTCGACCTGCAGGTCGGTGGCAGCGGCGTGAGCGATTACCGCTATCGCCTGCTGCCCGTCTTCTCGAACCTGCTTCCCGCCGATCGCGAGATGGCCGCCTACATCGCGCAGGTGCGCGAACCCCATGAAACCCGTTTGCGCGAGCGGCTCGCCGTGACCGAGACGCTTCTCTACCGGCGCGGCAACTTCAACGGCACGTGGGACCAGCTGATGCTCGAGGCGCTGCTGCAGGAGAAAGGCGCCGAGATCGCCTTCTCGCCGGGCTTCCGCTGGGGCACGACCCTGCTGCCGGGCGACGCGATCACCTTCGAGCATCTCATGGACCAGACCGCGGTCACCTACCCTCACTCGACGCTGAGCGAGCTCACCGGCGAGCAGATCAAGGTCATCCTCGAGGACGTGGCCGACAACCTGTTCAATCCCGATCCCTACCTGCAGCAGGGAGGAGACATGGTGCGCGTGGGCGGGATGACTTATGCCTGCGGTCCGGGCGCGCGGATCGGCGCCCGCATCTCCGACATGAGGCTGAGGGGCAAGCCTCTCGACCCGGCGCGGCGCTACAAGGTGGCAGGATGGGCGCCGGTGGCCGAAGGCGCGAGCGGCGAGCCGATCTGGGAGCTCGTCGCGCGCTACCTCCGCGCGCGCAAGTCTGTCGGGCCGCTGACAGTGAATCTTCCGCGCCTCGCCGGGGTCCAAGGGAATTCTGGCATTTCGCAGTAAAGTCTCTCCCCATGAAGTTTTCGCTGGGCAAGGTGGTGGTCCTGCTCGTGCTCGTGGCTGCCGCTGCCGCCGCGTGGTACTGGCTGCAGGCGCGCGGCGGCAATGGCGAGGTGCGCTACCGCCTCGCCAAGGTCGAGCGCGGGGCCATCTCGGCGGTGGTCGCCGCGAGCGGCACCCTGAACGCCGTCACTACCGTCCAGGTGGGCTCGCAGATCTCCGGGCAGGTGAAGGAGATCTACGCCGACTTCAACACCCCGGTGAAGAGCGGCCAGGTGATCGCGCGCATCGACCCGGCGACTTTCGAGCTGCGCGTGAACCAGGCGCGTGCCGACCTCGATGCCGCGCAGAGCGCGGTCGCGGTGGCCCGCGCCGGCCTCGCCGCGCAGCAGGCCGAGCTCGGCCGCGTCCGGGTGACGCTCGCCGACGCGCAGCGCGACCTCGAGCGCAAGAAGTCGCTCGTCGACAAGAACTACATCTCGCCCGCCGAGCTCGACAAGGCGCGCACGGTGTTCGACGGCACGCGCGAGCAGCTCAAGGCGGTGCAGGCCCAGCAGCAGGTGAGCGAGGCACAGGTGCGCAGCGCGCTCGCCACCGTCAAGCAGCGCGAGTCGCTGCTGAAGCAGTCGCAGGTCGACCTGGAGCGCACCATCATCCGCGCCCCGGTCGACGGCACGGTGATCCTGCGCAACGTCGACGCGGGCCAGACCGTCGCGGCGAGCCTGCAGGCGCCGGTGCTGTTCACCATCGCGCAGGACCTGCGCGACATGCAGGTCGAGGCGGCGATCGACGAGGCCGACGTCGGCCGCCTGCGCACCGGCATGCCGGTGAGCTTCGCCGTCGACGCCTTTCCGCGCCGCAGCTTCTCCGGCGAGATCCGGCAGATCCGCAAGTCGCCCCAGAACGTGCAAAACGTCGTCAGCTACACCGTGGTGATCTCGGCCGCCAACCCGGACCTGGCGCTGCTGCCGGGCATGACCGCGAACGTGCGCGTCCAGGTCGACAGCCGCGCCGGCGCGCTGAAGGCGCCCAACGCCGCGCTGCGGTGGCGCCCGCCGGGCGCGGCCGCCGAGCCCGCGCCGCAGGAAGGCGCGCCGCCCGGCAAGGGACAGGGCGCCGGCCAGGCGGCGCAGTTCCGCGAGCGGCTGATGAAGGAGCTCAAGCCGAGCGACACGCAGAAGGCGCAGCTCGACGACATCTTCGCCGAGTCGCGGCGGCGCTTCGCCACGTTGCGCGAGCTCGGCTCCGAGACCGAGCGGCGCAAAGAGATGGAGCGCATCCGCGCCGAGGCCAGCGCGCGCATTTCAGAGATCGTCACCGTCGAGCAGCGCCCGACCTGGGAGAAGCTGCTCGCCGAGGCGCGGACCGGGCGCACCGCGGCGGCCACCGGGCGGCTGTGGGTGCTGCGCGACGGGCAGCCCAGCCCGGTCGAGGTGCGCCTGGGCCTGAGCGACGGCATGAGCACGGAGCTCGTCGGCGGCGCCCTCGCCGAGGGCGCCGAAGTGATCGTCGGCCTCGCCGCCGGCACGGGGGAAGCGCAGCAGAGCGGGCTGCCGCGGTTCCGCCCCTTCTGATGCTGATCGAAGTGCGCGACCTGGTGAAGGTCTACACCATGGGCGAGACCGAGGTGCGCGCCCTCGCCGGCGTAAGCGCAGACATCGCCGAAGGGGAGTTCATCGCCGTCATGGGACCTTCCGGATCGGGCAAGTCGACCTTCATGAACATGCTCGGCTGCCTCGACCACCCCACCAGCGGCGAGGTCCGGCTCGCCGGCGAGCGGGTCTCGCAGCTCGAGCCCGACCGTCTCGCGCAGGTGCGCAACCGCCAGATCGGCTTCGTCTTCCAGCACTTCAACCTGCTCGCGCGCACGCCCGCGGTGGAGAACGTCGAGCTGCCGCTCGTCTATTCTGGGGTGCAGAAAAAGGAAAGGCTTGAAAGGGCCCTGCGGATGCTCGAGCGCGTCGGCCTGGCGGAGCGCGCGCACCACCAGCCGGCGCAGCTCTCCGGGGGCCAGCAGCAGCGCGTCGCCATCGCCAGGGCGCTGGTGACCGATCCGCTGCTGATCCTCGCCGACGAGCCGACCGGCGCCCTCGACTCGCGCACCAGCCTGGAGATCATGGCGCTGTTCCAGGCGCTCAACCGCCAGGGCATGACCGTGATCGTCGTCACCCACGAGAACGACGTGGCGCGCTTCGCGCGGCGCATCCTGCGCTTCCTCGACGGCCGCATCGTCAGCGACGAGGCCAACGCCCCGCTCGACGCCGCGGCGGTGCTCGCCCGGGAGCCGATGGCGGCGTGAACCTGACCGGCCTCTTCCGCATCGCCCTGCGCGCGCTCGCGATCAACAAGCTGCGCAGCGCGCTCACCATGCTCGGCATCGTCATCGGCGTGGGCGCGGTGATCGTGATGATCGCCGTCGGCGCCGGCGCCCAGAAGCGGGTGGAGGAGCAGATCCGCGCGCTCGGCTCCAACCTGCTGCTCGTCATGTCCGGCGCGCGCACCCAGGGCGGGGTGCGCCTTGCGCTCGGCTCCGGGCAGACGCTCTCCGAGGACGATGCCATCGCCATCAACCGCGAGATTCCGGAGGCGCTCGCTGCCCCCGCGCTGCGCGGCGGCGCGCAGGTGGTCTGGGGCAACACCAACTGGTCGACGCAGATCTACGGCACGACGCCGGAGTACCTGCTGGTGCGCGAGTGGGCGCTCGCCGCCGGGCGTTCGTTCGAGCCCTCGGAGACCGCCGGCGCGGGCAAGGTCTGCCTGATCGGCAGCACCGTGGCGCGCGAGCTGTTCGGCGCCACCGACCCGGTGGGCCAGGTGGTCCGCATCAAGCGCGTGCCGTTCACGGTGATCGGCGTGCTCGAGACCAAGGGCCAGAGCCTGATGGGCACGGACCAGGACGACCTCATCATCATGCCGATCTCCACCGCGCGCGGCCGGGTGCTCGGCTCCGCGACGCAGGCGAAGCAGCGCGCGGTCGGCACGATCTGGGTCAAGGCCGCGGAAGGCTACGACACCAAGCTGGTCGAGGAGCAGGTGCGCGCGCTGCTGCGCCAGCGCCACCGCCTGCAGCCCGGCAGCGACGACGACTTCTCGCTGCGCAACCTCCAGGAAGTGATGTCGGCGCAGGAAGCCTCGAGCCGCGTGCTCGCGCTGCTGCTGGCCGCGGTCGCCTCGGTGTCGCTGCTGGTCGGCGGCATCGGCATCATGAACATCATGCTGGTCTCGGTCACCGAGCGCACCCGCGAGATCGGCCTGCGCATGGCCGTGGGCGCGCGCACGCGCGACATCCTCGGGCAGTTCCTGGTCGAGGCGGTGACGCTCTCCCTCATCGGCGGCCTGATCGGCGTCGCCCTGGGCACCGGCGCTTCGCTCGCCATCGGCAGCTTCCTCGGCTGGCGCGTGCTGCTCTCCCCCGAGGCGATCGGCCTCGCGGTGGCTTTCGCTTTCGTGATCGGCGTCTTCTTCGGCTTCTACCCGGCGCGCAAGGCGGCGCGCCTCAACCCGGTGGAGGCTTTGCGCTTCGAGTAGGCGGCAGCAGCCCGCTGCCGGGGTCCTCGAGGCGCTTCAGGCGCTGGGCGGCGCCATGGAAGCCGAGCTTCAGCGCCGCCCGGTAGTGCATCTTCGCTTCGTCCTCGCGACCGAGACTTTCCAGCGCGAAGCCGAGCAGGTGCCGCGCCGAGCCCGACTCGGGGCGCAGCTCCGCCGCGCGCGCGATGAACGGCAGCGCCGTCTCGTACTGCTCGAGCTCCACGTGGATGGCGGCGCGCGCGAAGTAGCAGTCGTAGGTCTGGGGGTACTGCGCGATGCAGCGATCGACCACCGCCACCGCCTTGCCGGTCCCGCCGCGGTAGAAGTATTCCCTGCCGAGCTGGTAGAGCGTCCTCGAGCCGCCGGGCACGGGCCGCGACGGCAGCTTGTTGGCCGCGTCCTGCCAGAGCGCGAGGCCGCTGGAGAAGCTCTGCAGCCGGTCGTGCGCCTGGAGCGCGAGCAACGGCAGCGCGGCGAGCACCGCGGCCCGCAGCAAGGGGCGCGTCAGCACCGCGGCCAGCGCGATCGCAAGGCCCGGCGCCCACAGGTAGCTTCGGTAGAGAACGAAGGGATCGGCGAAGCGCACGGTGGTGAGCTCGACGAGGTAGAGCAGCCAGACGTAGAGCAGCCCGAAGCCGGCCAGGGCGGCGCGCCCGCCCCGCGTGAGGAGGTAGGCGCAGAAGGCCCCGTAGGCGGCGAAAGCGAGCAATCCGGGAAAGAGCCCGCCAGCGAGATCCACGCGCACGTCGATCGACATCGCGCCGGTATCGGGCCACAGCCAGAGCGCGAGATAGCGGAAGAAGAGCTCGAGCTGCGTCGCGACGCTCTGCAGCCATGCGCCGCCGGCCTGCGCGCCGACCTGCTGCGCCACCACGGCGAAATCCGGCTCGTACGTGGCGCCGATCTTGCCCTTCACCAGCAGCACGGCGAGGAGCGCCGCGGGAATGCAGGCTGCCGCGTAGATCGCCGCGTGCCGCAGCGCAAAGCGCCGCTGCGCGGTGAAGATGAGCAGCAGGGCCGCGGCGGGAACCAGCACCGCCGTTTCCTTCGACAGCACCGCGAGCGAGAACATCACCGCGGCCGTCACCGCGTCGGCGTGCCTGCGCTCGCGCAGGCCGCGGAAGAAGAAGATGACCGACAGCAGAGAGAACAGCGTCGCCAGCAGCCCGGTGCGCTGGATCAGGTAGGCCGCGCCGTAGACCGCGACCGGGTGCACAGCGAACGCGGCGGCGGCGGCGAAGGCGGCGAGCCGCGCCGGCGCCGCGGGCGCGGCATGGCGCAGCAGGTCGAGGACCAGCTTGTAGAGCGCGAGGGCGACGCAAAGGTGCAGCGCCAGGCTGACCAGCCGGTGCGCTTCGATGCCGCCCCAGAGCACGTGCACGAGCGCGAGGGAGAAGTACCCGGGCAGGCGCAGCTCCAGCCCCAGGGGCGTGGTCGCGTAACGGGCGAAATTGCGCCCGGAGAAGAAGAACGTGTCGTCGAAGACGAGGGGGTTGCCGAGGAACGGCAGGTACAGCGTCAGCCCGAGCGCGATGAGCGCGCAGGGCCACAGCAGTGCGGAGAACCGGGTCAAAAAAAAAGGTACCCCGAAGGGTACCTTTTCTCGAAGCGGGCTGCGATTACAGCGTGCCGCGGCAGGAGCCGGGCAGGTACTTCTTGTCGAGCGTGGTGCCCGCGGCGTGGCCGCAGATCCAGCCGTACAGGCCCTTGCCCATGTCGGTGGCCGAGGAGGCCTCGGTGCTGCCGTCGATCATCGGCACCAGCGTCACGAACTTGCCGTCGACGATGCCCGCCGCGATGGCGCGGATCTCGGCCTTGACGCGGCCGTCGGCGTCGGTGGTCAGGCCGGCGACGTACTTGGAGCTCACGCCTTCGCAGCCCCACTGGTTGGCCACCGGGGCAGTGCCGCCCGACTGGTACACCTCGGTAATGGACGTACGGCAGGCGCTCATCGCGAGAATCACTTCCGAGACCTTCGCGCGGATCGTGTAGTCCTGATATGCCGGTAGTGCGACCGCCGCCAGAATGCCGATGATCGCGACCACGATCATCAGTTCGATCAGCGTAAAGCCACGTTGGATTTGCTTCATTAGCTGTGCTCCCTTTCCGTTATTGGATGGTCGGTCAGACGACCGTGTTGAGCTTATTGCAAAACACGTGCCACCTGCAAACGTGCGGAATTTGGCGCTTTTGCCCGATTTCGAGGTCCGGACTGCCGGTTTTCGTCACTTCCGCTCAATTATTGTCGCTCCGCCGGGGACGCTCCCATGATCGGCCCGAGGGCATGGGCGCTGAGGAAGGTAAACACCGGCTGCCAGGCGGCGGCGGGCTTGAGCTTGCCGCGGTGCTGATTGAAGGTCTTGAGCGCCAGGCCGCGCTCCCCGGAGACGATGTAGCCGGCCATGGCGGCGGCCACCGCGTAGGCCTTGGACGTGGCGGGAAGATCCACGTCGCGCTCGAGAATCGCCGTGGCTGCCCGCCCCATGTGCGCCGCGTCGCGCGCGCCCACTGCGGCATACAGGTCGACCCATTCCCGCTCCGACACCGGCAGCTTCGCGCTGCACGGGGCAGCGCGCAGCTTCACCCAGACCTCCGTTACCCGCTCCTTTGGCAAGTAGGTATTGATGAGCTGCGCGACGTGGTCGAGCGTGGGACGGATCAGGTCCGGGGCCAGCGTGAGGCGGCACTCGATGAGGACGGCGCGCATCATGGTGATCTCGGCCGCCGGCTCGGCGGGGAGCCGCTTCAGGCTCGCGGGGTCGCCGTGCAGCAGGTACTCGCGTGCAGCCGCCGCGTGCAGGATGTACAGCGGCCGCAGGCTGCCGCCGAAGCGCTTGGCGTCGGTGACGCGCCCGGGATCGGGAGCATAGCCCGGCTCGAACATGTCGAGCAGCGGCAGGTTGGCCTCGGTCAGGTTCACCGTGCCCGTCGCCCGCAGCCGCATGAAGCGCGCCTTGGAGGCGTTCAGGTCGATGACCGGGAAGAAGTCCGAGTTCGGCTCGGCGCCGAACGCCCGGAAGTAGGCGTCCATGACGCGCTTGGTGCCGACGCGGTGAATGTTGAGATCGTCGAGGTTGCGGATGTTGAACCGTCCCAGCAGCGCCGCGAGCGCCGGATTCTTCAGCGCCGACGCCTGCACCTCGGGGACCTTCCCGCCGTTCACCGCCACCAGTACCAGATCGCCGTCGTTGGCCAGGTACACCACGTAGTCGGAGAACGCCCCGCGCAATGCCTCGACCGCGGAGGCGAGAAGCTGCGGCGAGAATTCGTAGAGCTGCACCCATTGCACGAACAGCCCGCCTTCCCTGAGGTGGCGCCGCGCATGCAGGTAGAACTCCGCCGAGAACAGGCCGGCCACGCCGCTCACCCACGGGTTGGACGGCTCGGAGACGATCACGTCGTAGCGCACCTGGTGGCTCGAGAAGAAGGTCTTCGCGTCCTCGATATGCACGCGGCTGCGCGGGTCGTCGAACGCGCGCTGGTTGAGCGGCATGAAGAGGCGCGCCGCGCGCACCACCGCCGGCTCGATCTCGATGGTGTCGAGCACTTCCAGACGGTCCGAGGCGAGCAGCGCATGCGCCGTCAGCCCGGTGCCGAAGCCGATGTTCGCCGCACGCCGCGCGTCGGGCATCATCAGGATCGGCAGCGCACCCATCAGCGCCATCGTCACCTCGTCGCCCGTGGGGTCGCCGCCGGGCGCGCCATTGAGCGCGCCGTCGGACTTGCCGTTGTTGCGCAGGCTGTAGAGGGTCTCGTGCTGCGTCACGCTGACGGTGGTCGTCTTGCCGTCCTCGTGCGTCACCACCTTGTACTTGTCCGGCCCGATCAGAACACCGTGGCGGTAGACCCCGGAAGCCATGTGGTGGGCGTCGAGCCGCACGCCGAAGGCGGTACCAAGGACCACCACGAGCGAGACCACGACTGCCGCGGCCGTGTACGCCTGGCGGAGCCGGCCCGGCGCCGCGCCGAGCAGCACCACGGCGAGAGCGAGGTCGATCGCGGCGCCGGCCATGATGAGGCCCTTCACCCCGAGCAGGGGCAGCCCGAGGTGGACCGCGGCGAGCACGCCGACGATTGCCCCGGCGGTGTTGGCGGCGTAGACCTGGCCGATGGCGCGCTCGCCCGAGCCCAGCCCGAGCAGCGTCTTGGTGATGAGCGGCAGCGTCATGCCGGCGCAGAAAGCCGCCGGGAACATCACCGCGAGCGCGATGCCGTGGCTCACGACGTTGAAGGCCGCGTAGCCCCCCTCCGTGGGCGAGAGCGAGTTCACCAGCCACTGCATGGCGTAGAACGAGCCACCGTACACCGGCAGCGTGGCGAGCGCGGCGATGCCCATGGCGAGCTGCACGAAGCCGAGCAGCCGCATCGTGTCGCCGGTGGCGTCGATGCGCCGCCTCACCCAGAGGCCGCCGAAGGCAAGGCCGAGGATGAAGGCGGAGAGCATGAGCTCGAAGGCGTGCGTCGAGCTGCCCAGCACCAGCGCCAGCATGCGGATCCAGCCGATCTCGTACATGAACGACGAGGCCCCGGTGAGCGCGGCCACCACGAGGAGCAGCCGCACCCGGGCCTTCCCCTCGGCCGTCAGGACCGGCATTCTCTCCGCCTGGAATGCCGCGCCGGAGGCGCTCGGCCCGCGAGGCAGCAGGATGACGGCGGCGGCGACGGCGAGATTGATGATGCCGGAGGCGATCAGCGTTCCAGGCAGGCCGGCGGCGGCGATGAAGTAGAAGCCGCTGGCGAGCACGCCGACGCCCGCGCCGAGGCTGTTGGTGAAGTACAGCATCGCGATGGCATGGCCCGAGCGGTCGGGCCGCACGCGCACCACGCCCGCGGTGAGCAGCGGGAAGGTCATGCCGAGCAGCACCGACTGCGGCAGGATCAGCGCCGCTGCGAGCGTCCACTTGAATGCCTGCACCGCCGCCGGGTTGCCGATGGCCGGGATGATCTGCGCGAAGGCGTACTCGGTGACCGTGTTGAACACCGCATGGAAGGCGAGCGCTGCGAGGCCGATCAGCGCTTCGATGATGGCGTAGGCGAAGAGCAGGTCGCGCCAGCGCGCCGAGATGCGGCTGCAGCCCCACGCGCCGAGCGCCATGCCGCCCATGAAGATGGCGAGCACCAGCGTCTGCGCATACGCGGCGTGCCCGAGGAAGAGCTTGAGGTAGTGGCTCCACACCGACTCGTAGATCAGCCCGGCGAAGCCGGACGCCGTGAAGATCAGCAGGACGATCGGGAAGAAGGCTTTTTTCATGGGCGGGCGGATTCTACAGGCACGGCGCGCCGCGACCGCCGTGACTTACGTCACGTCCGACGAACGGTCGGCTACGGCTGGTAACCGGGAATGCGCGACTCGTCGACCGCGTCGATCTGTTCGGGATCGAGGAACATCTCCGCGTAGCGGCGGTAGATCTTGCGCCGCACGAAGATGTCGAACAGGTCCGGGTCGACATGGTTGTTCAGCCTCATGCGCCCGAGGATCTCGAGCGACTCGGAGAGCGTCTTGCCCTTCTTGTACGGGCGGTCCTTGGCGGTGAGCGCCTCGAAGATGTCGGCGATGCCCATGCAGCGCGCCTGCACCGACATCTGCTCGCGCAGCAGGCCCTTGGGGTAGCCCTTGCCGTCCATCCGCTCGTGGTGGCCGCCGGCGTACTCCGGGACCTTGGTGAGGTGGCGCGGCCAGGGCAGCGCCTCGAGCATCTTGATCGTCGCCACGATGTGGTGGTTGATGACCTTGCGCTCCTCGTCGGTGAGCGTGCCGGCGCGGATGGTGAGGTTGCGCAGCTCGTCGTCGGTGAGGAACTTCGCCTCGTGCCCGGTGATGTCGCGCCAGCGGTAGTCGGCGATGCGCCGCACGCGCGCCACGTCCTCGTCGCGCATGCGCTCGCCGCCGATGTTGCAGGCGTGCAGGAACCTGCGGTCGTCGTCGAGCTCGCGCGTGCGGTCGCGGAACTGCTTCTCCGTGATTTCCTTCTTCAGAACCTGAAGTTCGAGATCCCTCTTGAGAACCTCGAAGCGGGTGTCGATCAGGTGGATGCGGTCGTAGATGGTCTCGAGCTTGGTCGCCTTGTCGACGACGTGCACCGGCGTGGTGACCTTGCCGCAGTCGTGCAGCAGGCCCGCGATCTTCAGCTCGTAGCGGTCCTTGTCGTTCATGCTGAACTGGGCGAGCGGCCCCTCGCGCGTCTCGTTCACCGCCTCGGCGAGCATCATCGTGAGCTGCGGCACGCGCTGGCAGTGCCCGCCGGTGTAGGGCGATTTCTCGTCGATCGCGGTGTTGATCAGGTTGATGAAAGACTCGAAGAGCTGCTCGAGCTGATTGATGAGCATGCGGTTCGTGAGCGCGATCGCCGCCTGCGAGGCGAGCGACTCCGCGAGGCGCTGGTCCGATGCGGAGAAGGCGACGATCTCGCCCGTGCGCGGGTCCTGCGCGTTGATGAGCTGCAGCACGCCGATGATCTCGCGCTCGTGGTTGCGCATCGGCACGGTGAGGAAGGACTTGGAGCGGTAGCCGGTCTTCGAGTCGAAGGCGCGCGTGCCCGAGAAGTCGAAGCCGTCGGCGGCGTAGGCGTCGGCGATATTCACCGTCTTGCCGGTGAGCGCGGCGTAGGCCGCCACCATGCTGTGGTTGGGCTTGCCGTCCTTGTGCAGCTGGATCGGGTAGAAGGGCACCGGGTTGCCGGTGGTGCCGCCGAGGTAGTACTTGAGCGAGCTGGTGCGCACGATCTCGAAGCGCAGCGTGCGCTCCTCGGTCACCCGGTAGAGCGTGCCGCCGTCGGCGCGGGTGATGGTCTTGGCCGCGGTGAGGATCGCCTCCAGCAGGCGGTCGATGTCGCGCTCGGCCGAGAGCGAGGCGCCGATGGCATTCAGCTGCTCGAGACGCTGGCCGAGGTCCTCGGCCGCAGTCGGCGCGTCGCCGCTCGCGAAGCGCAGCCCGGTGCTCGAGTCGAGCGTGGCGCTCATGCGTTCCAGGCTACTTGATGCACACGGAGCGGACTTCTTTGATGTGCGTCACGCCGGTCAGGCACTTCTCCATGCCGTCCTGCTTGAGGGTGCGCATGCCCTCCTCGAGGCAGATGGCGAGCATCTCGGCGACGCGCGCGTGCTCCTGGATCGCCTTCTTCAGGCGGTCCGAGGCGATCAGCAGCTCGTGCAGGCCGCAGCGTCCCTTCAAGCCGGTGCCGCCGCACTTGTCGCAGCCGACCGGCTTGTAAAACGTGAGCTGGCCCTTGTCGTTGCCGTAGGTCTTGACCCAGTCCTTGTAGACCGCCTCCATGGCTCCCTTGGGGTCGGCCTTGAACCTCGAGGTGCTCATCAGCTCATCGCAGTATTCGCGCAGGAAC
>Ga0209592_1000067_pt1 | contig 24416 bp, 18 predicted proteins | sample PPLLak2March2015_2_FD_187251 | JGI IMG/M metagenome (GOLD analysis project Ga0209592, IMG submission 187251) | Freshwater sediment microbial communities from Prairie Pothole Lake near Jamestown, North Dakota, USA - PPLs Lake P8 Core (3) Depth... | ecosystem: Environmental > Aquatic > Freshwater... | reverse complement strand
CGGGCGCTGAAGCGCTCGGCCTCGGCGATGCGGCTGATGGCTTCGAGGTAACGGTCGATGGTGTCCCTGACAGAGGGCGGCACCTCCTGGCTCTTGACCGTCTCGAACTCGCGCTTGGCGGTGTCCGTCTCCTTCAGATTGAAGTAGGCGCGTGCGATCTGGGCGCGGGCCGGTGCGCTGTTCGGCTGGACGGCGAGCACCCGCTCGAGTGCGAACACCGCCTCGGTGTTGCGCCCGAGCTCCAGGGCAGAGACCCCCAGAAGATAGTCGTACTCGGGATCGCCCGCACGCTCGGATTGCAGCGGGGAGAGCAACTCGTAGGCAGCCTTCGCGTCGCCGCTGTCGAGCAGCCCCTTGGCCTTGAGGAGCAGCTCGTCGGCGGCGTGCGCGCAGAGCGCAAAACACAAACCTGCTGCGGCCAGGGTGAGCCTCATGGCCAGCGTTCGCGGTCTCATTGGAGTCCCCCTCGGAAAGCAGCGCTCCGGATTCAGAATCTGCCCGATTCGTTAGAGCATCGGCAGATATTATTAAAGCTTTAGCGCAACTCCCGCGTGCGAAGCCTTGAAAAATAACAAGCATCCAGCCGCCAGTCAATTTGGGGCGGCCCGGGTCAGAAACAAAGCGGGCGCGCCGATGGCGCGCCCGCTCTCTCAAGCTCCGGGCCTGCCCTGGCGCCCATTCGGATGCGCCAGGGCCGCACCTCATTCCGCCAGCATGCGCACCTCCGGCAAGGGAAAGCCGTTGAAGTTGCTCGCGTAAGCCGTCGTGTAGGCCGCCGCGTTGGGAATGTAGACGAAGTCGTCGGCGGCAAGATCGTCCGGGAGCAGCTGGTCGCGCATCACCACGTCCACCGAGTCGCACGTCGGCCCCGCCACCGTCCAGGCGATCAACCGGCCCGTGCGGTCGGTCAGGACGTCGTACTGCAGACCCTCGGTGGTCTCGAGGATGCCCCCGAACATGCCCGCGTCGAAATACGCCCACCGCTTGCCGCTGCGGGTCGCCGTCCCGGCCACGCGGCATACGAACCAGCCGGCGTCGGACACTAAGTAGCGGCCAGGCTCGGCCATCACCCGGACTCCTTCCGGCAGCCCCACCAGGGCGCGGCTCACCACCTCGCCGATGACTTCGATGGAGGGGATCGGCCTGGTGTGGCGCACGGGGAACCCACCGCCGATGTTGAGCAGCCGCGGCCGCAGCCCCTTGAGCCGCATCTTGCGCATGGCCCGCTTCGCGCTCTCGATACCCACCCGCCAGTTCTCCGGATTCCGGCACTGCGAGCCCACGTGGAAGGTCGCGCCCGCAAGGTCGGCCTTCAGCTCGGCGGCCAGCGCGATGATCCCGTCGGCCTCCTGCGGCTGCGCGCCGAACTTGCCCGACAGCGGCCAGTCGCTGCCGGCGTTCGGTGCATCGATGCGTAGGTACAGGCTCGCGTCTGGCTTGACCGCCACGATCTTGCGCAGCTCCTCCTCGCTGTCCAGCACGAACCAGCGCACGCCCTTGGCCGCCGCGTACTCGATGTTGCTGCGGCTCTTCACCGGATTGCTGTAGTAGATCTCTGCAGCCTGCACGCCGAGCGAAAGCAGGAGGTCCAACTCGGCGGGGGAAGCGATCTCGAAGCCCACGTCTTCCTCCATCAGCGTGCGCAGCACGGTCGGGTGGGGATTGGCTTTGACCGCGTAATGCGGATGCACCCGCGGCATGGCGGCCTTGAAGCGCCTCGCTTTGGTGCGAACGATGTGCGGATCGACCAGCAGGAACGGCCTGTCGTAGCGCTCCTGGGCGGCGAGCCTGACCTGGTCGAAGTCGAGGCGGGTTTCGGGGTGGGTGTCGAGCCGAGGCTCGGGATTGAGATTCTGTTTCAGCGCGGTGCGCACGGACATCTACTTCTCCTCGAGGGCCTTGAGGGCCGCTAGGTGATCGGGATGTGCAGATTGGTCAGATCCACACTGGGGAAGTAGTACCTGTTGCCTGTCATGACGACCTCTTCTGGGTTAGCCGGCCCCGGCGGCGAAATGGGGGTGATGAGCGCCGAATTATAGGACCGGGGGCGCGGGAATCAAGCGAAATATTCGGTGCCGCGCGAGTGCGAGGCGCAGAGGAAGGCGCGAGGCTCGAGGCGCGAGAGCTAGGTTCTCCGCGCTTCCGGCGCAACGCCCGACGGTGCGCGCTTGGAGCCCGCTGCAGGAGGCGGCAGGTCCGTCCTCGTGCCTCGGGCCTCGCGCCTGGCCTTTCGCGCCTCGCGCCTAGATCTTGGGCAGCGTCACGCCCACCTGCCCCTGGTACTTGCCACCGCGGTCGCGGTACGAGGTCTCGCACACGTCGTCGGGCGCAGCCTCGAGGAAGATCACCTGGGCCACGCCCTCGTTGGCGTAGATCTTGGCGGGCAGGGGCGTCGTGTTGGAGAACTCCAGCGTGACGTAGCCCTCCCACTCCGGCTCCAGCGGCGTGACGTTCACGATGATGCCGCAGCGAGCATACGTGCTCTTTCCCAGGCAGATGGTGAGTACGTTACGCGGGATGCGGAAGAACTCGACCGTTCGCGCCAGGGCGAAAGAGTTGGGCGGGATAATGCAGTGCTCACCCTTGATATCGACGAAGGACTTCGGGTCGAAGTTCTTCGGGTCGACGATGGTCGAGTTGATGTCGGTGAACAGCTTGAAATCGTCCGAGCAGCGGATATCGTAGCCGTAGCTCGAGGTGCCGAAGGACACCACCGGGCGGCCGTTCACCTGTTTGATCTGGTTCGGCTCGAACGGCTCGATCATGCCGTGCTGCTCCGCCATGCGGCGGATCCATCTGTCCGATTTTACGCTCATGTTTGGGTGAGGCGTGAGGCGTGAGGCGTTGAGCGAGAGGCGAGGGGCGAGAGGCGTGAGGCGGCGCGACCCCGCCAGCATCGATCGGTGCCACCAGCGCCGAGCGACCGCTCGACTTCGCCCGCCTCAGCGGGTCGGGCTGCCCCGCCGACCGCCTCGCCTCACGCCTCACGCCTCTCGCCTCACGTATTCTGAATGACGATTTTCGGAAACGCCGCGCTGTAGTCCTGCTGCTTTTCGGCAATCTTCGCGGCCGCCTTGCGCGCGATCTCACGATAGACCTCCGCGACACGGCTGCCGGGGTCGGCGACCACGGTGGGATTGCCCGAGTCGGCCTGCTCGCGGATCCGCAGGTCGAGCGGCAGGGAGCCGAGCAGGGTCACACCGTACTCGGCGGCCATGCGCTGCCCGCCGCCGGCACCGAAGATGTGCTCCTCGTGACCGCACTTCGAGCAGATGTGCACAGCCATGTTCTCCACGATGCCCAGAATCGGGATGTTGACCTTCTCGAACATCTTCAGCCCCTTGCGGGCGTCCAGCAGGGCGATGTCCTGCGGCGTGGTGACGATCACCGCGCCGGTCACCGGGACCTTCTGCGCCAAGGTCAACTGGATGTCACCGGTGCCCGGCGGCATATCGACGACCAGGTAGTCCAGATCCCGCCAGCGGGTATCGCGCAACAGCTGCTCCAGCGCCTGCGTCACCATCGGCCCGCGCCAAACCATGGGTTGATCCAGGTCGATGAGGAAACCGATCGACATGGCCTGGATGCCGTGGGCAACCATCGGTTCGAGCGACTTGCCATCGGACGACTGCGGGCGCTGACCCTGCAGGCCCAGCATGAGCGGCTGCGAGGGGCCGTAAATGTCGGCGTCGAGGATCCCCACACTGGCGCCCTCGGCTGCCAACGCCAGCGCCAGGTTCACCGCCACAGTCGACTTGCCCACACCACCTTTGCCCGAGGCCACGGCGACGATGTTGCGCACGTTGGGTATGGGCGTGAGCGCACCCTGCACGGCCCGGGCGATGATCTTGAAGCTGGCGTTGACGCTCACCTTGCCCACGCCCGGCAAGCCCTGGAGCGCTCCGGCGACCTGCGCGCGCACCTGCTCCAGCACGCTCTTCGCCGGGTAGCCCAGCACGATGTCGAGCGACACGTCGCTACCGCTCACCTTCAGGTTGCGCACCGCCTTGCCGGCCACGTAATCCTTGCCGGTCGTAGGGTCGATGATGGACTTGAGCAGTTCCTGGACTTGCGCTTCGCTGATGGTCATGGCGGTCGTCTTGCACGCAGATCGGAATTCTATCAGGGCGGGAGCAGGCACGGCAGCCGCAGTGCGCGGAAGCACCCCATTACTCATTGCTTTGTTAGACTTGCGGGTTTGCGAGTTCCCCGATGCGGCGAAAGCTCCTTGTCACCTCCGCGCTGCCCTATGCCAACGGCAGCATCCACCTCGGCCACCTGGTGGAGTACATCCAGACCGACATCTGGGTGCGCTTCCAGAAGCTGCGCGGCCACGAGTGCCACTACGTATGCGCGGACGACACCCATGGCACCGCCATCATGCTGCGGGCCGAGAAAGAGGGCATCACCCCGGAGGCGCTGATCGAGCGCGTCTGGCACGAGCACACCCGCGACTTCACGGGATTTCACGTCGGCTTCGACAACTACTACACCACGCACTCGGAAGAAACGCGCAGGCTCTCGGAGGGCATCTACCGGGAGCTCAAAGCCCGCGGCCTGATCGAGGTGCGTCCGGTGGAGCAGTTCTACGACCCGGTCAAGCAGATGTTCCTGCCCGACCGGTTCATCAAGGGGGAGTGCCCGAACTGTCACTCCAAGGACCAGTACGGCGACTCCTGCGAGGTGTGCAGCAAGACCTACAGCCCTACCGACCTGATCGAGCCCTACTCCGTCGTGTCGGGCGCCAAACCGATACGCAAGGCCTCCGATCACCACTTCTTCAGGCTCTCACATACCGACTGCCGGCAGTTCCTCGAGCAGTGGACGCAGTCCGGCGAGCACCTGCAGGAGGAAGCACGCAACAAGATCCGCGAGTGGTTCGACCAGGGCCTGAACGACTGGGACATCTCGCGCGACGCCCCCTACTTCGGGTTCGATATCCCCGGAGCATCGGGCAAGTACTTCTATGTCTGGCTGGACGCGCCGATCGGCTACCTGGGCAGCTTTCGCAACCTGTGCGACCGCCGGGGCCTGGACTTCGAGGCGTGGACGCGGCCGGGGTCCGAGACCGAGATGATCCACTTCATCGGCAAGGACATCCTCTACTTCCACGCCCTGTTCTGGCCGGCCATGCTGCGCTTCTCCGGCTACCGCACGCCCAACCGCGTGTACGCCCACGGCTTTCTTACCGTGGACGGGCAGAAGATGTCCAAGTCGCGCGGCACCTTCATCACCGCGGAGAGCTACCTGCAGCAGGGGCTGAATCCGGAGTGGCTGCGTTACTACTACGCCGCCAAGCTCGGGCCCACCATGGAAGACATCGACCTCAACCTGGAGGACTTCGTGGCCCGGGTCAACAGCGACCTGGTGGGCAAGTACGTCAACATCGCCGCCCGCGCGGCCGGCTTCGTATCCAAGCGCTTCGGCGGGCGCCTGATCGAGCCGGAGCGGCGCGCTGCCGGCGCCGCGGAGCGGCTGGATCTGCTGCTGTACGCCGCGGAGAACGACATTGCGGAAGCCTACGACCGCCGCGAGTACAGCAAGGCTGTGCGCGAGATCATGCGGCTCGCGGACCTGGCGAACCAGTATGCGGACCAGAACAAGCCCTGGGAGCTCGCCAAGCAGCCGGGTCAGACCGAGCGGCTGCACCAGGTCTGCAGCGAGTTGCTCAACGCCTTCCGCATCCTCAGCATCTACCTCAAGCCGATCCTGCCGCACACCGCGCAGCACGTGGAGGCGTTCATGAACCTCGAGGGCAGGCTCGACTGGCAGCATCTTGGCGAGTACCCGCGCGCCTCCATCAACGAGTACCGCCACCTGATGACGCGCGCGGACAGCAAGCAGATCGATGCACTGATCGCCGCCAACCGCGAGACCCTCGCCCCCACCCCCGCTGCCAGAGCGAGCAGTGAGGCGGGCGAGAGCCATTCACCCCAGCGCCATGCCCAGCACCAGGAGCACACCGTGGAAACGCAGACCGCACCTTCCTACATCAGCATCGACGATTTCATGAAAGTGGAGCTGCGCATCGCCCGGATCGTCGATGCCCAGCACGTGGAAGGCGCAGAGAAGCTGATCAAGCTGCAGCTGGACATCGGCGGCGAGACACGCCAGGTGTTCGCCGGCATCAAGTCCGCTTACGATCCCGCGGCCCTCAAAGGCCGGCTGACCGTGATGGTGGCTAACCTGCAGCCGCGCAAGATGCGCTTCGGCGAGTCCCAGGGCATGGTGCTGGCCGCCAGCGGCGAGGACCCGGGGATCTTCCTGTTGTCGCCCGACGAGGGCGCTCAGCCTGGCATGCGGGTTAAATGAAGCAACCTCTCACCACGAAGACACGAAGGCACGAAGAACGGCAAGAAAGACAGTATTCAAGCCTCAGCCGAGCCCGCACCGGCCTCGAAGTACTAACGAGGCCATCGCAGCCGGGCAAATGGTCTTTTCGTCGTTCTTCTTCGCGTCTTCGTGCCTTCGTGGTGAGCGGTGTCTTAGGCGGTAGATGAAGATCACCAAGCACGTCATCGTCCACGGTCGCGTACAGGGCGTGAACTTCCGCGAGAGCATGCGCATGCAGGCGCACCGGCTGAACGTGACCGGCTGGGTGCGCAATCGCAGCGACGGGACCGTGGAGGCAATGCTGCACGGCTGGCCGAAGGACGTGTCGCGCATGCTCGACTGGTGCCGGCACGGGCCGCCAGGCGCACACATCGCCTCGCTGCAGGTGAACGAAGCGTCGGGCGACTTCGAGGGCTTCGAGCGGCGCCCCAGCGCCTGACAAGCAGCCATACCCGCGGCGCCGGAGGCGCGCTCCTCAGGGGAACAGCCGCTCGAGCTCGGCGAGATACTGCGCGGCCTTCGACTCGCCCTCGCGCGGCGCCCACGGTGCCCGCTCGGCGTCGCTGATCGGCGCGTACGGTCCGGCCTTGGCCTCGAAGAACACCGAACCCTGCTGCAGCGACACAAGTGTGTGGTAAGTGCCGTGCGGGATGTTCGCGCCGACCGCGTCCGCGCCGGCCGCCAGGATAGCCGTGCGGGCGACGTTTCCGGCCTGATCAAACAGCACGAGCCCGAAACGGCCGCGCACCACCACGAAGGTCTCGTCCTTGTTCGGGTCGAAGTGGCGGTGTGGCTGGATGTAGGAGCCCGGCTCCACCGCGTTAAGCAGGCGGTTGGCGCCTTCGGCCTCAGAGACGTGAAAGTTGTGGTTCCTGCGCCGACGGGGGCTGGCGCGCGCAGCTTCGCTGGTCTCGTCGAGGAGCTGCTTGTCGATCAAGGTTGGTTGGTCGGGTTTTTTCATCCCCCCACCCTATCCTCTCCTGCAAGAGAAGATTGCGTTTCCGTGCCACGAGCCCGATTTCGGTCAAACCGTGGAGCGCTGCGAAGTACCGCTACACCCGCGCGGATTGAGCGTCAGAGCCTTTCTGACGCTCGAATCCGCGCAGTTATCACGTCAGCTTGCCTGACGTGATAACGGCTCATAGACAATCTGAACATTCTCCGGCTGCAGCCACTCCCCCAGCGACTGGATCAGGCTCTCGTCGAGCTTCACCCGCCACGCGTCGCCCAGGTCGATGCGGCACTCGGCCTCCCGGTTCGTGTACTGGATGGACACCGTCACGCCACCGTTGCGGTAGGGCGCAAGCAGATCGCGCAGCTTGGCGCCGTTTGAGCCGCCGTTGCAGATGAGCTTCACGCCACGTGCAAAGCGCTGGCGCGCCGCCGCCAGATCGAGCACCTTGTCCACCGAGATGCGGATGCCGCCGGTGAAGTCGTCGTGCTGCGGCCGGCCCTCGACGATCAACAGCGTGTCTTCCTTGAGCAAGCCGCGGTTGGCCTCGAACAGCTCGTTGAAGACGGTGGCCTCGACACGTGCCGTGCCATCGTCGAGCTGGACCACGGCCATGCGGCCGCGCCGGCCCTGGGTCACACGCACGCCGGTGACCACGCCAGCCACGGCCACGCTCTGGTTGGAGGGCTGTACGCTGGACAGCCGCGTGCGCACCAGCGACTGGACCTCGCGGGCGTAAGTCGAGAAGGGATGTCCGCTGAAGTAGAAGCCGAGCGCCTGCTTCTCTTCGGTGAGCCGCTGCTTGTCGCTCCAGCGCGGCGCGGGGACCAGCTCGACGGCCGGCCCGGCCCCATCTGAATCCCCGCTGAACAGCGAGTTTTGCACGGTGTCCCTGCTCGCCTGCTCGGCGCCTTCGATGGCGATGCCGCCCGAAGCAAACAGGCTGGCCCGGTGATCGTTGACACTGTCGAACGCGCCCGCGCGGATCAGCGCCTCCAGCACGCGCCGGTTGATGACGCGCTTGTCCACTCGCCTGCAGAACTCGAACAGATCCTTGAAGGGCCCGCCCTGGCGGCGCGCCTGAAGGATTGCCTCGATCGCCGATGCGCCGGTGCCCTTGATGCCGCCCAGCCCGTAGCGGATCGCCTTCTCGCCCACTGGAACGAAGCGGTACTCCGAGGCGTTGATATCGGGTGGCAGGACTCTGAGCCCGTTGTCGGCTGCGTCCTCGCAGAGCTGGTGCACCTTGTCGGTGTCGTCCATCACCGCGGAAAGGTTGGCCGCCAGGAAGGCAGCCGGATGATGCGCCTTCATGTACGCGGTCTGGTAGGCGACCAGCGCGTACGCGGCCGCGTGCGACTTGTTGAAGCCGTAGCCGGCGAACTTCTCCATCAAGTCGAACAGCTGATTGGCCTTGCCCCGGGCGAGACCGTTACGCTCGGCCCCGGCGACGAAGATGTCGCGGTGCGTGGCCATCTCCTCCGGCTTCTTCTTGCCCATGGCCCGGCGCAGCAGATCGGCGCCGCCCAGCGTGTAACCGCCGATGACCTGGGCGATCTGCATCACCTGCTCCTGGTACACCATGATGCCGTAGGTGGGGCCCAGGATCGTCTCCAGCCGTGGGTCCAGGTAGTCGACGCGGCTGCGCCCGTGCTTACGCTCGATGTACTCGGGAATCAGCTCCATCGGTCCCGGGCGGAACAGCGCGACCAGGGCGATGATGTCCTCGAAGCGGTCCGGTCTGGCGCGCTTGAGCAGGTCGCGCATGCCGCGCGATTCGAACTGGAACACCGCGGTGGTGTTGGCGCTGGAGAAGATCTTGTACGCCTGCGGGTCGTCGAGCGGCAGGTCCTCCAGGGAAGTGGGAGGCGGGAGGCGGGAGGGGCGCTCCTCCTTCCGAGGGGAGGTGGGAGGTGGGGGATGGGAGGTGGGCTCGGTCGCGCGCTGCGCATCTCCTCGCTCCTCCCGCCTCCCCCCTCCCGCCGCAAGGTACTTCAGCGTCCAGTCCAGGATCGTAAGGGTGGTCAGCCCCAGAAAATCGAACTTCACCAGCCCGACGGCTTCCACGTCGTCCTTGTCGAACTGGCTCACCACACTGTCGGTGCCCTCGGCGCAATACAGCGGGCAGAAATCGGTGAGTTTGCCGGGGGCGATCAGCACGCCGCCAGCGTGCATGCCGACGTTGCGCGTCATGCCCTCCAGCCGCTCGCCGAGCTCGAGCAGCTCGCGCACTTCCTCCTCCTTCTGCTCGCGCTCGGCCAGCAGCGGCTCCATCTCGCGCGCCATCTTCAGCGTGATGAGCTTGCCGGGCTGGAAGGGGATCAGCTTGGCGAGCTGATCGCAGAACGTGTAGGGCATGTCCAGCACGCGACCGACATCGCGCACGACCGCCTTGGCCGCCATGGTGCCGAAGGTGGCGATCTGCGACACGCTGTGGCTGCCGTATTTCTGGCGGACGTACTCGATGACGCGATCGCGGCCGTCCTGGCAGAAGTCCACGTCGAAGTCGGGCATGGATACCCGCTCCGGGTTGAGGAAGCGCTCGAACAGCAGGTCATAGCGCAGCGGGTCGAGGTCGGTGATCCCGAGGCTGTAGGCCACCAGCGAGCCGGCGCCGGAACCGCGGCCCGGTCCCACCGGCACGCCGTTGCCCTTGGCCCAGTTGATGAAGTCGGCCACGATCAGAAAGTAGCCGGGGAAGCCCATCGCGATGATGGTCGCGATCTCCAGCTCGAGCCGCGCGAGATAGGTCGGCCGCTGCCGCTCGCGCTCCGCGGAGTCGGGATACAGCGCCGCCAGCCTGCGCTCGAGCCCCGCCAGGGCCTGGCTGCGCAGGTACTCGTCGAGGCCGACCTTGTCAGGGGTCGGGAACCGCGGCAGCTTCGCTGCACCCAGCTCGATCTCGAGGCTGCAGCGGCGGGCGATTTCCACGCTGTTGGCGAGCGCCGCGGGCATGTCCGCAAACAGCTCCGCCATCTCGGCCTGGGACTTGAAGTACTGCTCGGGCGTGAACGGCCGCGGGCGCCGCTGGTCGGCGAGGATGTAGCCATGGCTGATACACACGCGCGCCTCGTGCGCCTTGAACTCGTCGGGCGTCAGAAACTGCACCGGATGGGTCGCCACCACGGGCAGCTTGAGCCGCGCAGCCAGACGCACGCTACGCCGCAGGCAAGCCTCCTGCTCGGACCGACCGGTCCGCTGCAGCTCCAGATAGAAACGATCGGGGAAAAGCGCCGCCCACGAGCGCGCCAGCAACTCGGCCTGAGGCTCGTTGTCGGCCAGGACTGCCTGGCCGATGTCGCCTTGCGCGGCGCCGGACAGGGCGATGAGCCCGTCCGTGCCCAACTCCATGAACCAGGACTTCTTCACCTCGGCCCGCCCGCGGTGCTGGTTGCAGCGATAGGCACGCGAGAGCAGCTCGCACAGCCTCAGGTACCCGGTGCGGTTCTGGCACAGCAGCAGCGCGCGGAAGGGCTTGTCGCGGTCCTGCTCGTTGGTGAGCCACAGGTCGCAGCCGACGATGGGCTTGACGCCCGCGCTGCGCGCGGCCTGGTAGAACTTGACCAGGCCGAAGACATTAGCAAGATCGGTAAGCGCCAGCGCGGGCATCCCGTCCGCGGCCGCGGTCGCGACGGCGTCGTCGATGCGCACGATACCGTCGGAGATCGAGTACTCGCTGTGCAGGCGAAGGTGGATGAACTGCGGCGACGGCATGGCGCAATTTTATCGTGCTGCGCCCGGCTTGCACTACACCGCGCAGATCGAGCAGTGGCGCGCTCTGGCGAGGCTGGCCCCGGCATCGCAAGGTATACTGCGGCCTCCGCGACCCACCCTCGATGAATCGCCACACCAGCCTCGCCTGCGGGCCTGCGGCACCCTTGTTCCCCGGTGGCGACGCCTGTTGCACCCCGGTGCGCCCGGCACCGCGGCCTTGGCCACGGGCGAGCGGTCACGGGAAGCCACATGACCTATTGCGCACGCGTCGCACCTGCCAGTCACGCCACGGGTTTCGCCGATGAGCGCGCAGTCCGTGCGACGCGCCGCGGCGGTCATGCTCGGGCTCGTGCTGGTGTGGGGCTACGCCTGGATCGTGGCGAAGATGGCGCTCGCCTACTGCGGCCCGCTCGACTTGGCGACCCTTCGCACCGCCGTCGGGGCGGCCACCCTGTTCCCCGCGCTGGTATGGATGCGCGGGCCCATCTGGCCCGAGCACCCGTGGGAAGCGCTTGCGGTGGGGATGGTCCAGACCGCCGCGTTCCTGCTCCTGAACAACTGGGCGCTGGCGCAGGGAGAGGCCGGGAAGACCTCGGTTCTGGTGTTCACGATGCCGTTCTGGGTGCTGCTGCTCGCGTGGCCGGTTCTGGGCGAGCGCATCCAGGGCGTAGGTTGGCTGGCGGTTGTGCTGGCGGCAGTCGGCCTGGCGTTCATCCTGGCGCCCTCGCGGCTGCGTACCGGCATGGTCGCCGAGTTGCTCGCGGTCCTGGCCGGCATCTGCTGGGCACTGGGCGTGGTGATCTCAAAGCGTCTGCACAATCGCCACCCGGTGGACGTGTACAACTTCACCTTCTGGCAGATGGCGCTGGGGCTGCTCCCGATGATCGCCGTTTCGCTCTCCACTTCCTCCCGGCCGATAGAGTGGAGCGTGGAGTTCGTGCTGCTGCTGCTGACGCTGGGCATCGTCGCCACCGCCGGTGGATGGGGCGCCTGGTTCTATGTCTTGCGGCGCCTGCCGGCAGGCACCACCAGTATGGCCTCGCTGGGCATCCCGGTCGTCGCGCTCGGCGCCTCTGCGATCCAGCTCGGTGAGCGGCCAATGCCGATGGAGCTTTCCGGCATGATCCTGATTGGCATTGCGCTTGCGCTGGTGTCCTGGGACACCATCCGGCGGCACCGGCCGGTCGAGCCTTTGATGGGACAGGAGTAAGGACTTGAACCACAGAGACACAGAGACACAGAGGGAAGCGTGTGTCGGCCTGGCTGCTTGTTCGCCACGCAGCGATGGTTGTCGGATCTGGTCGACCGGGTTCGGTCAGCCTCGGGCTCCTGCAGGAACTCTCCGTCGTGCATTCCTCTGCGCCTCTGTGCCTCTGTGGTTCATCTGCCGTCGATGAAACCAAGCCAATCGCACATCCTCAACGTCCGCGGCCTGCGCTACCACGTACGCACCTGGGGCGATCCCGCGCATCCACAGCTGTGGCTGCTGCATGGCTGGATGGACGTCTCGGCGTCCTTCCAGTTTCTGGTGGATGCCTTGAAGCGCGACTGGTATGTGATCGCCCCGGACTGGCGCGGCTTCGGGTTGAGCGAGTGGGCCGCGGGCGGGTACTGGTTCCTCGACTACCTGGGCGACCTCGACGTGATGCTGGGGCTGCTCGCGCAGGACCGCAGCGTCCACCTGGCGGGTCACAGCATGGGCGGCAATGTCGCCAACCTGTACGCGGGCGTGCGCCCGGAGCGCGTCCGCAGGTTGGCGCTACTGGAGGGTTTAGGCCTCCCGCGCACCACGCCGGGTGCCGCCCCTGCGCGCTTGAGCAAATGGCTGGAGGAGATCGCCGACCCGCCGAGCTTCAAACCCTATTCTTCGTTCGAGGAGGTGGAAGAGCGGCTGATGAAGAACAACCCGCGGCTCACCCGCGACAAAGCCCGCTTCCTGGCGCCCCATTGGGCCAAGCGGCTGGACTCGGGCGAGATCGTGCTGTCCAGCGATCCCGCTCACAAGATGGTCCACCCGGTGCTCTACCGGCTGGAGGAGGCGCTCGCCTGCTGGCGCAAGACCAGCGCGCCGGTGCTGTGGGTGTGGGGCGACAGCGATTGGATGCGCAAGTGGTTCAACACCGGCGAGGAGGACCTCGCAGAGCGCCGTGCTGCCTACCAGAACCTGACCGAAGTGCGCCTCACGGCCTGCGGGCACATGATGCATCACGACCAGCCCGAGCGGCTGGCTGAGGTGCTGGAGCGTTTCTTCGCTGAACCCGACTGAGCCCACTTCGCCCGCAGAGGCGCAGGGAACGCAGAGAAAAGCCAGAACTGGAGCTTGCTGATTCCTCAGCGGTGGATCGAGTCCATTCACTCATGCCGCTGATCTGCCCCGGTTTCCTCTGCGATCCTCTGCGCGTCGGCGTTGAGGCTTGGGTTCAACGGTATCAGGGCCGGTAGGCCGTCATCACTACAGCGGCGAGCTGGCGCGCGAAGCGCCCGTCGAGCCGGCCCTGCTTGAGCAGCAGCCGGTGCCAGATTGCCCCGAAAACCAGGTCGCAGATGACATCGAGGTCGGCATCGGCAGCCAGCTCGCCGCGGACAATCCCGCGCTCGAGCAGCGCCTTGAGCGCCTCCTTGCGCTTGTTCAGGAATGCCTTGAGCAGCACCTCGCGAAACTCCTCATCGAGCACCGCGTCGGCCATCAATCCGCGCATGATCGGACCGGAGATGTCGGTGAGCCGCTTGCAGCCCGCGGTCAGGAACGCATCCAGATCGGCGCGCAGCGAGCCCTTGTCCGGGAGAGGGATCTTGCTGGCGGCATGGTTGGCGTATGCCTCCAAGACCAGCTCCGCCCGGCACTTCCACCAGCGATAGATGGTTTGCTTGCCCACGCCGGCCTGGCGCGCCACCCCCTCGATGGTAAGCGCGCCGTAGCCCTCGTCCTCCAGCAACTGCAGCACCGCGTCCAGAATCGCTTCATGCGAGTGCTCGCTGCGCGGCCGGCCGCGGCAGGGCTTGCTGTTTTCTGCCTGGGCCTTGCCGTTGTCCGGCTGCGTCTTGCTGGAATCTGGCTGCGCCTTGGACAGAACGGTGTCGCTGTTAGACATACGGCGGAGTTGTGCTGTTATGGATTGGGGAAGTGCGGGCTGCGGAGGAGACTATCACACCGGCGCGGGAAGCGGCGGCGGGCTAGCCACGCAGCAGAACCGCCCCGCGCCACAACGTCAGGCAGCCGGTCACGACGAACGCGGCCGCGTAGCTTCCAGTGCCCGCGACGATCGCCCAGAACAGCAACGGCAGCGTCACTACACCACAGTAGGTCAGGGCCAGCGAAGCTCCGGTTGCAGCCGCAGCCTGGCCGGCAGGAGCGGTGCGTGCGACCTCGCTCAGGTAGACACCGTTCCATCCCACCGCGGTAGCACCATAGGCCAGGCTGACCGCGAGCACCGGCAGCAGCGGCCAGTTCGCGCTCACCGTGGCGACGGCGAACGCGGCGAGCGACATGGCCACTCCCAGGGCCCCCAGCAGCAGGCGCGGCTTGATCCAATTGTCGGCCGCCACACCCCAGAGAACGCGGCCCGCGACTCCTGCCGCCATCGCGATTGACAGCGCTGCACCCGCCGCGGCGACGCTCAAGCCTGCGCGCTCGTGCAGGAACACGACCAGGAAAGACCCCAGGCACATCTGCATGCCCGAGTAGGCGAAGGACGCCAAGGCCATCTCGCGCAGGCGCCGGTCAGCGAGCACCGTGCGCAGCGGCTCGACGAGCCCCAACGGCTCGGCATCCGGCATCCGGCTGCCCGCGTCCACGGCGCGCCGCCAGGGCTGTACCGCCACCGTCAGTCCCAGACATAAGCCGCCGGTCGCGATCGCCGCCACCTTCCAACCGAAGGCCAGCATGAGTGCCGGCAGCAGCGCGCCGGCCAGCGCGCCGCCGATCGGCACACCAGTCTGCTTGAGCGAGAAGATGAAGGCGCGCAGGTTCGGCGGCACCCGCTCGGCCAGGATCGCCGAGCTGGACGGCGTCACGACGCCATAGCCCAGCCCAATCACAAGTGCTCCCAGCGCCACGAGCGTGACGTTCGCTGTCGCGAACAGTGCGATGCCCACTGCACACAGCAGAAGGCTGATCTGGCTCGTGCCCATCGGCCCGTAGCGGCCGATCGTGCTGCCGCTGCGCAGCGCGGCGAATGCGGCGCTGGAGTAGATCAGCGCGGTCAGAATCCCGATCGCGCTGGCGGGCACACCGACTTCGGGCTCCGCGACGGGCGCCAGCACCGGCGGCGCGAACACCACGAGTGATACGAGGGTCTGGATCGCCATGGTGACGGCGAGGGAGAGCCAGACGCCGTTCATGGGAGGGCGTGACAGATACAGCGTGACAGGTGTGAAGCGTTACAGAAAAGGCGTGCCAGGACAGGAATGGCGTTACAGGTTGAGCGTGACAGGCGGGCGCCTCGGACCACGAACGGAGAAAGGGACAAAGCCAATGCTGGTCCTGGGGTTTGCACGACTAGCATGGACCGTGCGCGACGTATCTGTCACGCTTCACCTGTCACGCCTTTTCCGTCACGCTCTTCTTGTCACGGTTCACCTGTCACGCCTCAGCGCGCCTTGGCCAGCGCCTGATCGATATCCCACAGGATGTCGTCGAGATCCTCGATGCCCACCGACAGGCGGATCATGTCGGGGGTGACACCGGCCTTGATCTGCTCTTCTTCCGACAGTTGCCGGTGGGTGGTCGAGGCCGGGTGGATGACCAGCGTCTTGGCATCGCCCACGTTGGCGAGGTGGCTCAGGAACTGCACGCTCTCGATGAACTTCACGCCGGCTTCCTGCCCGCCCTTGATGCCGAACGTCATGATGCCGCTGGCGCCCTTGGGCATGTACTTCTGCGTGAGATCGTAATAGCGGCTGGACGGCAGGCCGGGATAGTTGACCCAGCTCACCTGGGGATGCGACTCCAGGTACTTCGCCACCGCGAGTGCATTGGCCACGTGCCGGTCCATCCGCACGTGCAGGGTCTCCAACCCCTGCAGCAGCAGCCAGGCATTCAGCGGCGACATGGCCGGGCCCAGCGTACGCAGCGTCTCCATGCGGCACTTCATGGCGTAGCCGAAGTCGCCGAAGGTCTCGTAGAAGCGCACGCCATGGTAGCCGCGCGAGGGCTCGGTCATGCCCGGGAACTTGCCGTTGTCCCAGGGGAACTTGCCCGACTCCACCAGCACTCCACCCATGGTGGTGCCGTGCCCGCCGATGTACTTGGTGGCCGAGTGCACGATGATGTCGGCACCCCACTTGAAGGGCTGGCACAGGTACGGGCTGGCGAAGGTGTTGTCGATCACCAGGGGAATACCGGCGTCCTTGGCGATCGCCGCCACCGCTTCGATGTCCAGGATGTTGATGCGCGGGTTGCCGGCAGTCTCGGCGTACAGCACCTTGGTCCTCGGCGTGATGGCTTTCTTGAAGTTGCCCGGCTCGTCGGGATCGACGAAGGTGGTGCTGATGCCGAACTTGCGGAAGGTCACGTCGAACTGCGAGTAGGTCCCGCCGTAAAGCGTGCTGGCCGAGACGATCTCGTCGCCGTGGTCCAGCAGGGTGAGCAGTGCCGTCATCTGCGCCGCCTGTCCCGAAGAGGTGGCGAGGGCGGCCCGTCCTCCCTCCAGGGCGGCCACGCGCTCCTCGAACACCGCCACGGTCGGGTTGGAAATGCGCGAGTAGACGTTGCCGAAGGTCTGCAGGTTGAACAGGCTGGCGGCGTGTTCGGCCGAGTCGAACACGAAGGATGTGGTTTGGTAGATCGGCACGGCGCGCGCGCCCGTGGCCGGATCGGGAATCTGTCCGGCGTGCAGGCACAGTGTGCCCATGCCGAATTCGCGGTCGGGCATAGTCGTAATCTTCGCGAAGCTTGGGAAAGCTGGGATTGTAGCAGGCGCTCTGGCGCACCCGGGCCTCGCTGGTCAGGCGCGCGGCGAGGCAGAGCAGAAAGCCTGAGCCACGGAGGACACGGTGGACACGGAGGAAAAGCGAAGACTTGAACGGGAAGACGTGGTGGCCGTCGTGCGCTCAAGTCTGATCCCCCGTCCGGCTGCATCCGACCTCGACCCGAACGCCCATCCGACACCCGAGGCCCAGAATCAGCTCTTGTTTTCCTCCGTGTCCACCGTGTCCTCCGTGGTTCAGTTTTTTCTAGCTTGCGGCGAGCAGCTGCCGCACGTCGGACAGCAGAGCGGGAACGTCCTCGGCCGCCACCGGCATGCCGAACGCAGGACCCTGCGCGAGGTCGCAATCCGCTTCCCGCAGCAGGGCGGCGTGGGCAGCGCTTTCAACGCCGGTGACCACCACGCCCAGGTTGAGCGCGTGCACCATGTGGATCATCGCGCGCGTGACCGCGGCGAGATCGCCGTCGCGGGCGAGACCGCGCAGGAAGCTGGCCTCCATCCGCACCATGCTGAGGGGATACTGTCCGAGACTGGAGAACGCGGCTGGCCCGCTGCCCAGATCGTCCAGAACCAGACGTGCGCCCATGTCCTGCAACGCCCGCATCGCATCCTGCGTGCGCAGCGACACACGCGTGCCGGGGACCGAGCCGAACCCGAGCATGAGCAGGCCCGGGTCGACGCCCGCCTGGGCAGTGGCCTCGCGCACCAGACGGGACAGATCGCCGCGGTCCGCCGCGCCCGGCGGAAGGGTGAGCGAGAGATACAGCGACGGCAGGCCCATGGCGTGCCAGGCACGCAGCTGCAGGCACGCGCTGCGCACCAGCCATTCGGACATCGGCGTGACCACGGTGGCGTCCTCGCTCGCAGCGACGAACTCGGCGGCCGGGAGCATACCGTGCTGCGGGTGGCGCCAGAACAGCTGCGCGTCGAGCCCGGCGATGTCGCCGCTGCGCGCCGCGATCTGGGGTTGATAGCGCAGCAGAAACTCATCGCGGGCCAGGCCGCGCCGCAAGCCGTTCTCGAGGTCGGTGCGGGCGAGCGCTGCGGCGTTCATGCTCTCGTCGTGGAAGCGGTAGGCGTTGCGGCCGTTCTCCTTGGTCTGATACATCGCCACGTCGGCGTTCTTCATCAGCACGTCGGCGTCCTCGCCGTCGCTCGGATACACACTGATGCCGATGCTGGCGGTCGTCGTCACTTTTTCCCCACCCTTGAGCGTGAAGGGCCGGGTCAGCGACTCGAGGACGCGTGCCGCCACCTTGGCGGCATCCTCGGGACGCTCGAGCGGGGCCAGCACGAGCACGAACTCGTCTCCGCCAAGCCGCGCCAGCGTCGTGCCTCCGCCCAGCTCGGGTGAGCGCAACAGGGAGTCGGTTTCGCGCACACACGCGCTGATGCGCTCGGCCACGCCCTTCAGCAGCATGTCCCCGGCATCGTGGCCCAGCGTGTCGTTGACTTGCTTGAAGCGATCCAGGTCCAGAAACAGGATCGCGGCCAGGCCCTGTGCCCGGCGCGCCCGCGCCATCCCCTCGGCCAGGCGCTCCTTCAGCAGGACGCGGTTGGGCAGGTGGGTAAGCGGATCGTAGTAGGCCAGGCGCTCGATCTGCTCCTGCGCCTGCACCGCCGCGGTGATGTCGCGCAGCGTGATGACGGCCACGGCGGGCTCCAGGCCCGGCTCGCGCATCAGGGTCACGCTGGTGTCCAGCGTCCGGCGGCTGCCATCGGCCGAAACATACTCGCGTTCGCCGAGGGAGGCATTCTCGGACGGAAAGAAGGGCTGGTGCTGCCAGCCGAGCACGTCCTGGGCAAGCTGGGTCGGCGGCAGACGATTGACCAGGAGCGTACGGTCGATGCCCAGGATCTCGGCAGCAGCGGGGTTGACCAGACGCACGATTCCGTCGCGGTCGATCAGGAGCACCCCATCGCTCATGGAGTCCATCAACTGGTCGGCCGCGTAGGCAGGCGTGATCTCGACCAGACGATAGCGCCAGGTGGTGTAAGCGTTGACGACGTTGCCCACCATGATGGCCAGACCCCCGAGCGGGAAGACGCTCACGCCCAGTGCCGGGAGGAAATCGATCGCGCCGAGCGAGGCGACGGACAGGCCGGTCAGCAGGAGCAGCCCGCGCCGGGACGCGAAGCTGCCGCGGCGGTTGCTCCGGTACTGTTGCCAGTACATCTGCATGCAGGTGGCCACCACCGCCATGGTGAAGAATATGAACACCCAGCCCACCGGCGCGTAGAGAGGATAGTAGCCCCAGCTGTACGCAACGATGCCAGCCTGCATCTCACCAGCCAGATGAATCGCGAGCAGCAGCGTGGACGCGAGCCAGGCGCCGGCGACGGCGCGCTGCCGTCGCTGCCACTGTCCGGTAATGACGGTGGCAAAGTGGTACTGAACAGCCGGGATCGCGAGGACGAACAGCGTGGTGAGCCGCGCCCACACCGTAGCCGCCTCGATGTCGGCGCTGAGAAACTCGGCCGCCGTGGTGAGCTGCCAGGCGCCGATGGTGCTGGACAGGAGAAAGTGCAACCAGCCGACCCGGGAGAAGCGCTCCCGCAGCAGGATTGCCGTCCCTACCGCAAGGACGGTCAGCCCGGCAAACACGAAAGGCAACGCGAGCGCGGTCGGCGCGGAGCCGCTCATTGAGTTGTCGCTTCAGGTCATGCCGGCGGCGATCGAAAGCACCTCGCGCGGACCGGTCTTGGTTTTGCGAGGGTTATCGGCAGATTGCCGGCAGGCTTAAGGCTTCAGGCAGGCCGTCAAAGCCGGAACGCAAAGGACACAAAGGGGAAAAGAAAGGGCGCCAAGGAAAACGGGGCGCGGGCTTGCAGTGGGCCAGTGGGAACCGGTGGTGTTCAATGACGGGCTGGATTCGTTGCCGAGGCCCGCTCGCTGCAGCCAGGCGAAATCAATCAAGTCACGGTTTTCTTTGCGTCCCTGGGGTTTCCCTTTGCGTCCTTTGCGTTCCCGCTTTAGCGAGTTAGCGCCGCGCTCCTCAATAAGCCAGCCATTGCGGCCGCTTGGAGGAGATGACCTTGGTGTTGACGCCTACCCAGTGCAAGCCACCGAACAAGCGGGCGTGCTCGATCTTGACGCAACGGTCCATGACCACCTCCAGGCCGGCGTTGCGCGCCCTGGCCGCCGCCTCGTGGTTGATCACTCCCAGCTGCATCCACAGGACCTTGGCCCCGATGGCAATGGCCTCCGCGGCGAGGGGCGGGATCTCTTCGCTCTTGCGGAAGCAATCGACGATGTCCACCCTCTCCGGAATGTCGCGCAGGCTGGCATAGCACTTCTCGCCCAGGACCTCCGGGTAGGCAGGGTTGACCGGGATGATGCGGTAGCCATGCTCCTGCATGTACTTGGCGGCAAAGTAGCTCGGACGCCACCAGTTGGCGGACAGGCCGACTACGGCGATGGTGCGAGCCTCTTTGAGAATGCGGCGCAACGTGTTGATGTCTTCGTTCATGGCCGACCGGAGAAAACTGGTGCACGGGCCGACAGTTTAGCAGGCCACCGCCCGATCCTATGCCTTTTGGACTAGATCGTCCGGCCGGTTTTCCGGGCCACGGCAGGGGTGCACACTGGTACGGAGTCTTCTTCGACTCCTCCCTCGGACGACAGTCCGTTCGCCCCGACCAGTGCGGTCGGGGCTTTTTTCGTATGGCTTGCCGGCCCCTTCGGGTCTACGGCCCTAGCCAGACCAAGGCCTGAGGCAGGGTGGTTCGGGCTCGCCGTATAATCTCGTCGAACCGAACTCAAGGACGTCCGCCCATGCTCCGACTCACCGCACGCTTCCTCTGGCTCCTGGTGGCCCTGCCGGTCATGGAGGCTGCGCAGGGCGAGCCGCTTGCCAACCCGATCCAGGCACCGGGCGCGCCCTGGTATTTCGACAGCTTCATCGTCGATTCGCCGAATGAGGACGGCTGGGCTTCGTTCTCCAAGGATGCCAAATCGGCGGAGATGGGGAAGAAGTACGAGGATGGCCACACTGCCGCTGCGGTCGTCGAAGCGCACAAGCTCCGCGAGCCGGTCGTGTCACAGGAGGATCTGCTGGTTGTGGACAAGCAGATCAACGGCACCAGCCCCGACCCGGTGACGAAGCTGGCCGACTACCAGACCGAGGTCATCACGCCCAAAGGCCTGCTGTGTGTGCGCTCCGTCGCCCGCTTCGAGGACAGTCGCGAGCAGATCGAGCAGCCGGGCACCCTGCTCGTGCGCGGCTTGACCTGCGTGCGGCCCGACCGCCCCGAGATCGTCGTCGGACTGCGGTTCGCCGAGCGCGTACAGGCCGGCGCAGCAGCGGGTGGCCCGGACGACGTCGGCGAGCGCTTCCTGCGCAGTCTGCGGTTCACGCCCATCAGCTTCGATCTCATCAGCCAGGCGCGCTCCGCAGTGGGCATGAAGAAAGGTGACGAGGCGGTGCGCCTTCTGCAGCCGGCCGCCGAGCAAGGCGACGGCGAGGCCGCCCTGTTCCTCGGCAACATCCTGCTATACGGCTCCGGCACCGCCGAGGATCTGCCGGGCGCGCGCAAATGGCTCGAGATCGCCGCGCGCCAGGGGCGCGTCGACGCGATGTACAACCTCGGGGCAATCTACGACAAGGGCATCGGCACGTCGCGCGACGCGAGCGAGGCCATCAAGTGGTTCACGCTCGCCGCCGACCAGCGCGATCCCACCTCCCAACTCAATCTCGCGCTGTTTCATCTGCGGGGCGACGGCGTGGAGAAGAGCATCCCGACTGCCGAGCTGTGGCTCCAGCGCTCCGCCAACAACGGTAACAAGCGCGCGCAGGGGATCCTGGCGAGCGGTGCATACAAGAAGCAGTGATCCCCCGGCGACAGGCCACCGATAAACCAATGTCGCCGCGTCACGGGACGCCAATCTCCAGCGCGGCGACCCTGTCTTTCTCCGGCATCTTCGCCAGCGCCTCGACCGCAGCGTAGAAGCGTGGCAGGTCGCCGCCTGAGTCGGCCAGAAGCTGCTGGAAGCCAGGCACCAGCTGCGTATAGATCGCGACCGACGCGACCTGTGCATTGTTGAGCGGCTGGTCGAACCACCAATCGTATCCCGCGAATCCGTCCCACTGATCGCGCAGCTCCCGGTAGTCCGAGCGCATCTGGTCGAAGAGGTGCGCTTTGGCCCTGCGCATGGCCTGGGGGTCGCCGCCACTGGCGTACAACTGCACAAGCTTGTCCTGGAAGCGCGCGACCAGCCCGGCGAACTCGCGCCTGTACGCCTGTGTCGCCTGGAATGCCGCGAACTGCTCGGGGGTCCCTTGAGCCTGCAGCCAGCGCCCCACGCCCTCCAGCTCGACGGCCGTCGCGAAGGATTCGTTGAACGTGCTGTCTCCCGGGAGATAAACGACCTGGTGCGCCAGCTCGTGGAAGATCAGGCGCGCGATCTCCGTCTCTGGGTAGCGGATGAAAGTGTTGAGGACTGGATCGTCCATCCACCCCAGCGTCGAATAGGCCGGCACGCCGGCGACGTAGACGTCCAGGCCTTCATCGCGTAGCTGTGCAGCGAGCTTCTCGGCATCCTCCTGCGCGAAGTAGCCGCGATAGCCTACACACCCGGCGACGGGGAAACACCACTGGCGGGGAACGACGGAGAACTCCTCGGTGGCAAACACGTTCCACACGACGAAGGGGCGTTGCAGGTCGGCGTAACGCCTGTAGCTGCCATTGTCCGGCAGCGCCAGCTCGCGACTGGCAAACCCGCGGATCTCCTGCACCTGCTCGAGCCGGACCTTGAGCTCCGCGGGCGTGCGCTCGTCGTCGAGCACCTGCGGAATCGGGCGCGCCTTGCGCGACAGCTCGAGCTGCCCGTTCATCGCCTGCAGGTAGTAGCCCAGCGTCGAGCAGCCGGCAAAGCCAGCCAACACCAGCAGCAGCGCGCCAGCCAACAACCCTTTACGCATGCGTGAACCGGCCATCGGTAAGGAACGCACACACTTGACGCGCCACGCGCGCCGATACGAGCAGTCCGCTGTGGGTTACGGGGAGTACGATGTGGTCGCGCAGGCCAGGCAGCTTCGTCTCCGCGACCGTGACTGCGCCATCGTTGGGCTTTGGCAGCGTCACCACCACGCTTGCCACCCCGAACCTCAAGGTCCCGGCGATCGCACCCGTCTCCACGCGGCGCGCCGCCTCCGCCCCACGCTCCGCCCGCCACTGCGGCAACCCGCGCCCGAGGAGCATGCGCCCAGACCGTGAGCGCACGAGCTGTTCGGTCGCAAGCGAGCTGGTGCAGGGGCTGCCCAGCAGGACCACGCGTCCGACCGAGATCGACGGCTCGCGTGCGAGCAGCTCCAGTGCGACCAGTCCCCCAAGGCTGTGCCCAACGAAGTGAACGCGCCCAGCGACGCGCTCCCGCACGAAGCGCTCGAGCCGCAGCGCAGCCTCCTCGAGAGTGAGCCGCACCGAAGGATAGGAGAAGGCCAGCGGCTCGAACCCGCAGCCACCCAGCCGGCGTGCGAGCAGCGCGCACACCGCACCTGTCATCCACAGGCCATGAACCAGCACAACCGGCTCGCGCTGCAACGGCTGTGTCACGCCTGGGTCGGCCTCGGGCGCGGGCAAGCGTGCGCGCGCAGCGCTTGGGGCTGTGCACCATGCAGTGGAGCAATCGCGAAGAGGCAGTCGCGCATTCGGCCGAACGTCATCGGGGATCAAACTGGATTATAGGGGGAAGCGCCCGCTGGTAGACTCGCCCGATGCCCTTCTCGCTCACCGCGATACTGCTTGCCCCGCTCGTCTCCCTGTTCGCATCGACCGTTCTGGCCATCAGCGGCTTCGGCTCGGCGCTGATCTCCATCCCGCTGCTCGCCCTGCTGCTGCCGCTTCAGATCGTGGTGCCGCTGGTCCTGGTGCTGGACTTCTGCGCATCGCTGGTGCTGGGCATCCGGCTGCGCGGCTCGGTCGACCGGACGGAGGCGCTGCGCGTCGTGCCGGCCATGCTCGTCGGCATCCCGGCCGGCGTCCTTCTGCTGGTGCTGGTGCCTGCCCGCGTCATGCTCTTCGCACTCGGTGCCTTCGTTCTGACCTATGGCATCTACACTCTCACACGCCGGGGCGGCCCGCCACGCCTGTCGCAGCGCTGGGCCGTGCCCGCGGGCTTCGCCGGCGGATTGCTGGGCGGAGCAGTCGGCGTCGGCGGACCGATCTACGTTATGTATTATTCAGCCCGCATCGCCGAGCCCGCCCGCCTGCGTGCGACGTTGTCGCTGACCTTCCTCATCAGCACCGGCACGCGCCTGACCCTGTTCGCCGTATCCGGCCTTCTGGTTCAGAAGCAACTCTGGCTCGCCTTCGCGTTGCTGCTGCCAGCGGTCCTGACGGGGTTGTTCTTGGGGCATCACATCGGCCAGCGGCTTTCCCGCACGGTGGTCATGCGTGCAGTCGCAGCGCTGCTGATCGCAAGCGGACTGTCCGTGCTGTGGAAGGCGGCAGCCTTGTGAGCCGCTCGCGCGACGCGCCGCCCTATCACC